>Ga0008836_100009_pt1 | contig 314414 bp, 313 predicted proteins | sample HotLakConsUCCR28_FD_62214 | JGI IMG/M metagenome (GOLD analysis project Ga0008836, IMG submission 62214) | Hypersaline microbial mat communities from Hot Lake, Washington, USA - Hot Lake Consortium UCC-R28 (Hybrid Assembly) ... | reverse complement strand
TACGCAGCCCTGATCGTCGCAACCCTCATGTCCGTCTGCGTCTATGTCGCCTTCACATGGCTCGGACACAAACTCTTCGCCGAATGGCACGAATCCGGCGGCAAGGAGAACTGAGGAACCCAGATCTGCCCACGGCGGCACCGTGGGCAGGGAGATACCATCCAGATCAACCACATACACAATAAGGGGAACTGAAAATGAAGACATTGAAGACCTTGAAGACCGCCTTGATGGCAACGGCTGTGACCGCCGTCGCGACGGCAATGCTGCCGGCAACCGCGCTTTCCCAGGAGCCCGGCGCCTTCGCCGCCGAGGCTTACACCACGCCGCTGGCCGACGTCTGCCCGAGCCCGTTCATCATCCAGAAGGACTGGCTGGCGCAGGCCGAACACGGCGCGCTCTACCAGATGATCGGTGCCGGCGGCACCATGGAGAGCGGCAAGTACACCGGCCCGCTCGGCTCTACCGGTATCGACCTTACCATCCTGGAAGGCGGCGGCGGCATCGGGCTCGGCGATGGCGAGACCGCCTATTCCGCGCTCTACATGGGCAATTCCAAAGCCGGCGTGATGCCGCATATGGGCTATCAGGAACTCGACAACGCCTTCATCTTCTCCAAGCGCTTCCCTGTCGTCGGTGTCATCACCCCGCTCGACGTCGCGCCGCAGGGCCTGTGGTGGGATCGCGAGACCTATCCGGATGGTTTTCATTCCATCGACGACCTCAAGACATTCGCTGAATCCGGCCAGGGCCGTATCTACGTCTCCACGATCCAGCGTACTTTCGGCCTCTTCCTGGTCCAGTCGGGCGTCCCCATGGAAGTCTTCGTCGAGGGCTACCGCGGCGACGGCGAGAACTTCGTCACCAACAACGGCACCTGGCTCAACCAGGGCTTCGTGACGAGCGAGCCCTATTCGTTCTCCACCGGCAACAACTGGGCCAAGCCCATCGACGCCGTCACCGTGGGCGAGCTTGGCTACCCCAACTACACCGGCATGCTGTCGGTGGCGACCGGGCGCATGGAGGAACTCGAGCCGTGCCTCGAAAAGCTCGTGCCGATCATCCAGCAGGCCATCGTCGACTACATGAACGACCCGGCCGAGGTGTTCGAGGTCATCCATGAATTCAACGAAGCCGGTCACGCGACGTCATGGTGGAAGACATCGATGGACAAGCTGGAGTTTGCCTGGTCGACGATGAAGGAACGCGGCATCATGGGCAACGGCACCAGCAACGCGGTCGGCGACTTCGACATGGAGCGCGTCGCGACCATGTTCGAAACCGTAAAGCCCTGGCTGGACGAGCGTGCCGACGAAAACGTCGCGCCCGACACCGTCGTGACGAACCGCTTCATCGATCCGGAAATCGGTCTCGAATAGGCGTTCATCCGTGACCAGGCCCATCATTCTTGATGGCGACAACCTCGCGCGAGATCTTCGCGCGGGGTTGGCCACTGAGGTGGCGACGCTGCGAGCGGGCGGGCTGGAACCCCGGCTCGTCACCATCCTGGTGGGCGACAATGCCGCCAGCGAAAGCTACGTGGCGCGCAAGCATGCCGACTGTCGCGAACTGGGCATCGCCTCGCGGGAGATACGGCTACCCGAAACGGTCACGGCCGACGAACTCGCGCGCCAGATCGACCATTTGAACCAGGACCGTTCGGTTCACGGCTTCCTCGTGCAACTGCCGCTTCCCGCTCATCTCGACGCGAACGCCTTCATCGATCGCGTCGACCCTGCCAAGGACATTGACGGGCTGCACGCGCAGAATTTGGGCCGGCTGATGCGCGGCGATCCGTTCCTGCTTCCGTGCACGCCGGCGGGCGTTCTGGCGCTGCTGCAGCATCATGAGGTGCCGCTGGCGGGAAGGCGGGTAGTGATCGTCGGGCGCGGTACGCTTGTCGGCAAGCCGCTTGCTCTGCTGCTGGCCATGCAGGGGATCGACGCCACGGTAACGCTCGCGCACAGCCGGACGCCCGATCTCGCCGCGATCACCGCAGAGGCCGATGTCGTCATCTCCGCCACCGGCGTGATCGATCTCGTTCGCGCGGACATGATCCGCCCAGGGGCGGCCGTCGTCGGTGTGGGAATTTCCAGCGACAGTTCGGGCGCCATGGTTTCCGACATTGCCGAAGACGTCCAGGATCGGGCCGGATGGGTCACGCCGCGCCATGGTTCCGTCGGGCCATTGACCAGGGCAATGCTCCTGAGGAACCTCCTCAAGCTGGCCAGGGGCAGCCAATCCATCGGCCGGGACGGCAGCGCGCGATAAAAGCTGCCGGCAATCGCGCGGGCCCAGGGTCGCAGCGCGGACGAAAACCGGGACGCGGAACCATGCGGCATTTCACCGGTTCGGGCTCAGGCGAACCCCGGTGCACATCATGACAACCCGACCGATTTCATCCTCTTCGACAAGAAACGGCTTTTCCCGCAAATATCACTGGGCCGGATACGCCTCGGGATTTGCCATAGGCGGTTTTTTCGACGGCATCCTGCTGCATCAGGTGCTGCAATGGCATCACCTGCTTTCGGCGCTCGAAGGTGATCCCTACGCGGACCTCCGCTTCCAGATTCTGGCCGACGGCCTGTTTCACGCGCTGATGTATGCAATCGGAGCCATCGGGTTGTGGCTGCTGTGGCGGACGCGCACCGAATTCGGCGAGCCGGCGGCGGACCGGCTCCTGTTTTCGAACGCCCTCATCGGGTTCGGTGTGTGGCACACCATCGACGCGGTCGTGTCGCACTGGTTGCTGGGCATCCACCGCATCCGGATGGATTCCGATTTTCCCCTCATGTGGGACCTGGGCTGGCTGGTCGCCTTCGGCGTCCTGCCGCTGCTTCTCGGCTGGTTCATTCGCCCCGACAACGGCGGCATTGGCCGGCGGTGGTCGGCTGGACCGGCCATGCTGGCAGTGTTGGTTGTGGCCGGTGGCGCCGTGGCATCGCTCCCTCCGTCAGACCTTGACGGTGAACCGACGATCGTCGTCTTCGCGCCGGGGACCACGCCGGCCAGTGCCTACGAGGCCATGGCCAGCGTGGAAGGCCGGCTGGTGTGGTCGGACAGATCCGATCAGGTCTGGGCCATCGAAATCCCGGTTGGGACCGGAACCGCGCCGCTTTATGCCAAGGGCGCGCTGCTTGTCAGCCGGTCGATGCTGCCGCTCGGATGCCTCGACTGGCTCCGGGGGTAAGTCTGCCTAGCGCAGGGCCGTATCGAGGCCCCACCCAAGGGCGCCACCGGGCATCAGAAGCCATAGCTAGGATGCTTCGAGCAGCAGGAACACGCCCAGCGCGAGGATGGCGGTCGCGGCGATGGCTGCCGGCCAGAGCCAGCGCGGCGCCCTGGCCCACAAGCGCTCCGGCCCGCGCATCGCGCTGTTGAAGGATGGGTCAGGCCCCTTTTCCAATTCGCTGCGCTGGGTCGTGCGCGCCAGATCGGACTGTTCGGGGCTGAGCCCCGCGCCGCCGGCCTCGGAATCGGTTTCCAACGGTGCCAGGGCTGGATCGAAGCCCGGCCGCTTGTCGCCCGTGATGCCGGATTGGATGTCGCCTCGGACTTGGGCCCCCGTAGTCCCGGCTTCCTCTTCCTTGATCATCTGGCTTTTCCTTTCGGCGGCGGATGCCAGCCTCAGCGCTCAGTCTTGATCACGCGCGGGCGTGTCAGCCCCTCTATGACGGTGCGATCTCCCTCCACGGGCCATCCGCCCGATGCGTCTTCCTCCACGCTGTAGAGTTTGTCGTCCCGGAAGGCGCTGGCGAAGGCCGTCGAAACACCATCGCCAGGCTTGGCAGGTCTCTCCAGAAAATCGGCTTCTGCCTGGCTCGCCACGATGCGGGCGTCCGCGGGCGACGCAGCCCGGACGACGACGACGCCGTGACTGGGCGCGCGGTCCCAGTGAGGATCGTCTGGCGCGGCTGCGGGAACCAGCCGGAATATGCGGTAGGCCATTGTCGTTCTCCTTGGCAGCCTAACGTTCACGTCCGGAGAATGTTCGTACCGCTGAGAGGTGGTTGGCTGCAGCCCGTCAGCGGCCCCTCCAGGACAATGAAGACACCAACCCCTAAATAATTGATATATCTATATGATTTCTCGCATGCATTTGGCCGTCAGCTACCCGATCGGAGCTGTTCAGGTCGCTGCAGTCGTGACTGCCCGTTTCAATAGCCCGCTAACACTGCCGTGAACGGTCGATTGGCGGATCTTTAATGCTCGCGGATCGGCGGCGGGGCGTGGCTGCGCGGCGCGGACAATTCACCTTGCAGGAGCTCGACGTCGACGAGGCAGCTCTGGGCCGCACATCCCTGCCCCATATCCGAGGTTCCAATATCGTGCGTCAGCACGTTGGGGTTGCTGCCTCGGTCGCTCGTCCCGTCCGGATCGTAGGCCGATCCCGTCGGCAGGATGACCACGTTGTCGTGGAGCGCGGGATCGATCAACGCATAGGCATGACAACGCCCGCGATCATTGTGGATCGACACGAAGTCGCCGTCGGCGATGCCCCGCGCTTCTGCTGCGGCCGGAGCAAGGCGAAGCGGTTCGAGGCCGTTCTTCTTGCCGGCCGCGACGAAGCTGCTTCCTTCCATCTGGCTGTGCAGTTTCCGCTTCGGCTGGGGCGACAGAAGGTGGAGCGGAAAACGGCCTGCCAGGGATGCCCCGAGCCATTCCTCGGGATCCAGCCATGCCGGGTGGCCGGGCTGCGTACCGTTGCTCTCCGCCGCGATATCGGCGTTGAACAGCTCGATGCGGCCGGACGGCGTGGCCAGCGGAGATCCATCGGGATCGGCGCGGAAGTCGGCGAACATCACGTAGTCATCTTCGGCAGCGGGCTCCGGCATGCGAAAGTAGCCTGTCTCCCAGAATTCCTCGAAAGAGGGCATCGTTGTTCCCCGCTCGGCCATGACGGCCACCGTCTGGTCGTAGGCGTGGCGGATCCAGCCTTCCTCGTCGCGGCCCTCGGTGAAGACCTCGCGGTCGCCCAGCCGTTCAGCCAGGTCGGCGAAGATGTCGAAATCGTTTCTGGCGCCATCGACGGGCTCGACCACCTTGTGCATCGCCATCAGGTAGGGTTCGCGCGACGACCCGCCGATATCGTTGCGCTCCAGCGTGGTCGTGGCCGGCAGGACGATGTCGGCATGACGCGCCGTCGACGTCCAGTGGCACTCGTGGACGATCACCGTATCGGGCTTGCGGAATGCCGCGCGCAGCCGGTTCAGGTCCTGATGATGGTGGAACGGATTGCCGCCCGCCCAGTAGATCAGCCTTGTGTCCGGATAGGTTCGGGTTTCGCCCATGAAGCGGTACTCGGTGCCGGGCGCCAGCAGCATGTCGGCGATGCGGGCCACCGGAATGGCGCTCTTTGCCGGATTGGGTGGCACGGGAAGACCGTGGAGCGGGGTGCGATAGAGCGGATTGCCCTGTGCATTGATGGAGCCGTAGCCGAAGGCCACGCCGCCGCCCGGCAGGCCGACCTGGCCGAGAATGGCCGCCAGCGCCGCCAGCGCCCAGTAGGGCTGTTCACCATGGCGCGCCCGTTGCAGCGACCATGTCGCCGTCAGCATGACGCGCTTGCCCGGCAGGTCGTCAGCAAGCTTCCTGATGCTTTCCACCGGCACGCCGCAGATGTCGGCAGCCCATTCCGGCGTCTTTTCGATACCGTCGGTTTCGCCGGCGAGATAAGCGGCGAAGGTCTCGAAGCCGGCCGTGTAGCGCTCCAGGAAATCCCGGTCATGCTTGCCGCTGGCGATCACGCGGCGGGCCAAGGACAGAATGAGCGCAGTATCAGTGTTCGGACGGACCGGCATCCATTCCGTGCCGTCGCGATCGAGGTCGGCGCGATCCGGCGAGATGTTGACCAGGCGCACGCCCTTCAGGCCCTCCATGAAGCTCCCGAAGACATGCGTCGGCGCACCGCCCGACTGAAGCTGCCAGTTGCGGCCGGGCAACCCTCCGAACGCCAGCAGGAGTTCGCAATTGTCGGCGATGCTCCTCGCCGAAGTCAGGTTCGACCCCACGCAGTCACGACGCCCGAGCACGCGCGGCAGGAATGCCATCGCGGCGCCATAGCTGTAATTGGTGATCTGATCCGTCGCCCCGCCGGTGGCGAACAGGAAGCGTCGAACCAGGGTCCTTGCGTGATGGATGCGGCCGGCCGACGACCAGCCGTAGGAACCGCCGAAGATCGCGGCATCGCCGTGGTCGCGCCGCACCCGCGCCAGCTCGCCGGCGACATGGTCGAGCGCCGTATCCCAGTCGACGCGCACGAATTCGTCATCGCCGCGCCGCGCGCCGCCGTCGCCTTCCAGCCAGCCCTTTCGGGCCACCGGATGCGCCACCCGCATCGGCGAGGTCAGCATCTCCGGCCAGACATCCAGCAGTGGCGAGGGCGCGGGGTCATGCTCGAAAGGTTTGACCCGCAGAAGTCTGCCATTGGCGACTTCCGCTTGAAAGGCACCCCAATGGGACAGCGATCGCAGGATCTCGGGCCGCGGCAGGCCGGTTCTGTCGTTCATTTCCAGGCCCTCCTCGTGGATGCGGATCGAATGAAGCTGTTCACAGGCGCAGCATGCCTGCCGTCATGCCAGACCCAACGCACGAGCCCGTCGGTTGGACCATGCCAGGATTGCCGTAGAAAAGCTCAGTGCCATGAGCGAGACGCAGAAGCCGAGCACCAGGTTCCGGCCCAGTTGCGCGCCCGACAATGTCCGCTGCAGTTCCTGTCCCAGCCCCTGCGTTCCGATGAAGGCCGCGATGATGACCATGAAGAAGGCGAACATGATGGCCTGGTTGAAGCCGATCGCCAGGGTCGGCAGCGCCAGCGGCAATTGCACCTTGACCAGCTTCTGCCACCGCGTGGCCCCCGACATGTCGGAGCTCTCGACCGTTTCCGCAGGCACGCGGCGCAGGCCTTCTATGGTGTAGCGGCACAGAGGCACGGCGGTGAAGATCAGGATCGACAGCACGACCGAGACATCGCTCACGCCAAACAGCATGATCGCCGGAAGGATGTAGACGAAACTCGGAAAGGTCTGCGCCGTGTCGCAGGCGACGAGCACCCGCGCCGACGCCTTTTCGGAACGTGCGGCAACGATGCCCAGCGGAAGGCCGATCAGGCTGGCGAGCAGCACCGCGGCCAGGACCATGTAAAGCGTGATCACCGCCTCGTTCCACCAGCCGGACAGCGCCACCAGCGAAAAGAACAGCCCCGCCACCAGGCCCGAACGCAGCCCGCCAATCCAGCTTGCCCACGCCGCGACCAGCAAGATGAAGGCCGAAGTCGGCAGCCACAGCAGCCCATCGCGAAACGGGATCAGCACGCTGACATTGACGAATCTGCGAATGCTGCCCGTCACCGCCCTGACGCCATCGAGCGCCAGGAATTCCTTGATCGAGGCATCGAGGACGCGCCCCTGCGACAGGCTCTGCCGGTAGCCCACCTCCTGCAGGTAAGGCACCAGTTGCGCCACCAGCCAGAAGGCGGCGACAGCGGCCAGGCCGATCAGCAGCGCGGCATGCCTGCGCCAGACCGGCGTCCCCCGCTCGAACCGCGTGGGCAGCCGCTGCGCCCAGACTTTTGACAGACGGTCCAGCGTGATGGCCAGAAGAACGATGGTGATGCCGATCTCCAGCGACCAACCCAGCCGAAAACCGGCCATCATGTTCAGGAGATCCGCGCCGAGCCCCGGCATGCCGATGAAGGCAGCCAGCACGACCATGGCCAGGCACAGCATGATGACCTGGTTGACGCCGACCAGGATCTCGTTGCGCGCGGTCGGCAGATAGACATGGACGAGCATCTGCCAGCGGTTGCATCCCGACATCTCGCCGGCTTCCACGACGCCGGGGCTGACCTTGTTGAGGCCGACTGTCGTCATGAGGATCATCGGCGGCAGCGAGAAGATGAGGGTCGCGACGGCGCCGGCCGTGGGTCCGACCTTGAAGAAGATGACCGCCGGCAGGAGATAGGTGAAGAAGGGCAGCGTCTGAAGCACGCTCAGGAGCGGGCGCAGGGCCCTGTCGACCCGGTTCCATTTCCAGGCGGCGATCCCGATGGCCAGCCCCAACGCGACCGACAGCGGGGCCGACACGATCAGCACCGACATCGTCTCCATGGCGCTGGTCCACTGGCCCATCACCGCGGTCCACACCAAGGTGCCGCCGGCGAGCAGAGCAAGGCGCCAGCCGCCGAGATGCCACGCCAGAACCGTCATTCCGGCCGTGATCGCGGACCATGGCACCGCGTCGAAGTTGGGCCAGCGCCGCTTGCCGTAAAGGAGGTTTGCCGCCGTATCGAGCGCATATTCGAGAATGCCGGCAATGCCGCGCGTGACATGGATCAGGCCGAGATCGTTCTGGGCAAAGGCGAAGGCGGCATCGAGCGCCTGCTCGATGGGCGGCACCATCCAGCGCGGCATACGGTGCAGCCAGTCCGGCAGAACGCCAAGCGCCCGGGCAACGATGATGCCTGCGGCCAGCGTCAGGACCGCGAACAGGATCGTGCGGGCCGAGGTTTGGGCGGATGCAGGCGCATCGCTGCTGGCGACAGCGCTCAAGGCTTTGGCCCCAGCAGGACCTCGAGCGCGTCATCGCGGTGGAGCACGCCGACGATCCGCCCGTCCTTGTCCGCAACGGGATAGGCGGGGCGGACATCTTCCACCAGGCGCCTTGCCAGGTCGCGGATCCTGGCGCGCGACGAAAGCGGCTCGCCCGGCAGCAATTCTCCCGTGGCCGGCCGGGCCAGCGCCCCGACGCTGACCACCCGGGCGCGGTCGACCTCCTGGGTGAATCGCGCCACATAGTCCGTGGCCGGCGACATCACGAGCTTGTCGGGCGTGTCGCATTGCTCGATCGCGCCATCCTTCATGATGGCGATGCGATCGGCGAGGCGCAGCGCCTCGTCGAAATCATGGGTGATGAAGACGATCGTTCGCCCCGCCATGGCGCGCAGGCGCAGGAACTCGTCCTGCATCTCGCGCCGGATCAGCGGGTCCAGTGCCGAGAACGGCTCGTCGAGAAACCAGATTTCGGGTTCGACGGCCAGGCTGCGCGCAATGCCCACCCGCTGCTGCTGGCCACCCGACAGTTCGTGCGGAAAGTAGTCCTCGCGGCCATCGAGCCCGACCAGACGCAGCATCTCGGCTGCCCGTTCGTGCCGCGCCAGCCGTCCGCGCCCCCGGATTTCCAGCGGAAAGGCCACATTGTCCAGCACCGTTCGGTGCGGCAGGAGCCCGAAGGACTGGAATACCATGCCCATCTTGGAGCGGCGCAACTCGATCAGGTCGCGCTGCCCGAGGCTGGTGATGTCTTGCCCGTCGATCTCGATCCTGCCGCTGGTGCAGCTTTGCAGGCGCGACAGGCAACGCACGAGCGTGGACTTCCCCGAACCAGACAGCCCCATCACCACCAGCATCTCGCCGCGCGCGACGTCGAGCGACACATTCCGCACCGCCGGAATGTAGCCATCGGCCGCGATCTTCTCGGCGTTTCTGTCGGGAGGCATCTTGGCCAGATACTGCGCGGAATTCTCGCCGAACAGTTTCCAGACCTCGCGGGCCGAGATGACGGGTGTGTCTTGGTTCATGGATCAATGCTGTGTGTGGTTGCGCCGGAATTCCCTCCAAAATCCCGGCGCCCGTCTGTTCCGGGTTGCGATCAGCTCGTGCAGCTGTCGATCCAGGGATCGACCACGTCCCGGTTGGCGGCGAGCCACTCCGTGGCCGCGACTTCGGGGGGAAGCATGTCGATGTCGACCAGCCGTGCCATCTCGGAAATCTGTTCGTTGTTGAACGACATTTCCTCGAGGACGCAGAATGCGGCAGGCCACTTCTCTTCCATGCCGTCCCAGGCGACCTTCTTCAGCCAACCGCCGGCCGGGTTGCCACAATCATACGTGGCATCTGGATTGGGGCCCACGGCCGGGTCGGTGCGGCAGCCTTCTTCATAAGCCGGAAACTGCACGAATTCGCCCGGCCAGACAGCCTCCGCGAAATTCGGAGTCCAGTTGAAGACCACGATCGGATCCTGGTTGGCTTCGGCTGCGCCGATGGCTGCCCACAGGGCCGCGGCAGAACCGGCGTTGACGACCTGGAAATCGAGACCGAGCGCGTCGATGCGCTCCTGGTCGTGCTTTTCCCAATCGACCGGACCGCCCAGATAGCGACCCTTGTCCCCCGTCTCGGGCGTCGCAAAGAGTTCAGCGCACTCGTTCAGGGCTTCCCAGTCGGGCAGGCCGGGGCAGTCGTCCTTGACCCACATCGGATACCACCAGTCCTCGCGTGTGGTCGCCTCGTGCTCTCCGGCCTCGACGAGACCCCCTCGCTCCAGAGCGGCGGTCAGGCTTGTCGCATGGGTGCCTTCCCAGACTTCCGCGTTCAGCGTCACATCGCCCAGGCGAATGGACTCGTAGACGGCTTGACCGTCGGCGGTCACATACTCGACGTAGTTGCCCATCTCTTCGTAGATCTGGCCGACCACATTGGAAATCACGATCTGGCTCGACCAGCTGTGGGTCGGGATCACGATCGGGTCGCTGCTGTCCTGCGCTGCAGCGAGTGTCGGCGCCAGGGCCAGCGCAAAGACACTCAGTCCGGCTAATGATTTTAACATTTCACACCTCATTCTTTTCTATTGATATCCGTCATGTTCTCTCGCTCGGAAGCGATCCGTGACCCGCATCGCGCATCCGGCGCGTCGCGGGTCGGTAGCTCGTCGGCACAACACAGAGGGACAAAAAAGCTGCTTCAGAAAATATGGCACCGCGATCGGTCGCCCTTCCTTAGAGCGCCCCGGCACCGGCGCGCCGAAACACGGCCCGCCTGGTCACGTTGCCAAATCCCGAGGTCAACGTTCGAAAATCTGCCAGGCTTGCTATCAGGTCGACGAAATTCTGCTGGTGTTGAATGTATTGCAGTCGTGCAAAACGCGTTTCACCATTCATTGTCCGGCCCTCTGGAATCTTGAAGCTCGCGACCGAACGATGCGGCGCGGCCAGAATGTTCTTTTTGTTGGACCAAGGCGGCACGGGATTGTGTGACGCCTTGGTCAGCACCGTCGACGAAGGTACGGATCAATCAACATATGTCAACACTATTGCCACAAATACCCAATAAAGTCATCATGCAGCGGCGTCATCCTTCGCGGCGCTGCAGCCTCGAATTGGGCCTTGGCACTGTCCCGAATTCAATCTGCGGGTGTCCCGAACCGTAGATTGCGGGTGAAAACTTCGCTTAGGCGGCTTTATTGTCGCTGCGAAGCCCGGGTAAGACAGTTTGGCATTGCAAGAATTGGCAAGAGACAGGATGCACAAATCAGCTCGCTTCGACGCGATCATGGAAGCTCTGAAGAAGAGCGGGTCGCAAAGCGTCACCGATCTTACGCGACAACTCTCGGTTTCGGACGAGACAGTACGCCGGGACATCAAGAGCCTGGCGGCAAAGGGCCTCGTCGAGCGCGTCCATGGCGGTGTCGTCCTGCCAAACCGCCATATCGAGGCCGATTTCAACAATCGCATCTCGCAGAGCGCGATGGAAAAGGAAACCATCGCGCGGCTGGCCGCCGAGCATGTGCGCGACGGCGATACGCTGATGATCGACAGTGGCGCGACCACGGCCTATGTCGCGCGCGCCCTCAGGAACCACCGGGATCTTTTCGTTCTCACCAACAGCACGGAGATTGCGCGCACGCTGGTCAGCGGGCCAGGCAACCGCGTGCACGTGGCCGGCGGCGAAATGCGCCGCGATGACAATGCCGTCTTCGGTGAAACGGCTGTTTCGTTCTTTCGCCAATTCCGCACGCGGCTGGCGATCCTGTCGATCGGCGCCATCCATCCCATCGGCGGCTTCATGGACTACCATCTGCAGGAGGCCGAGATCGCGCGGTGCATGGTCGAACAGGCGTCGAGCACAATGGTCGTCGCGGACTACAGCAAGTTCAGTAATCTGGCGCCGGTCAGCGTCTGCGGCTTCGACGCGGTCGGCACCCTGGTCTGCGACCGCCAGCCGCCGGTCGCGATCTCTCAACTCATTCAGCACCATGAAGGCATCATCGTCGCCGGCGAGGCCGCGGTGGACGGCACGCTGGAGGGCTGATGCCCTGCCCAGACGGCGTGCGTTGGCAGGGCTGACTGTCTGCCCCGTCTCAGGAACCGGCGCGAACGGCAGCCAGATGATCGGCAAAATGCGGATCGGCCATCAGCCGCTTGCAACGCTCGAAACGCTCCGTCGAGTAGGCCCAGAAATCCTCGGCCGGATTGCCGTCCGCATGCTGGATCAGCCCCCACAGCGTCCACAGGAGATCGCACATCGCCTTGTAGATCACGACACGGCCGAAGGTGGCGGCATCGACTTCGCCGTCGCAGTAGGCCGCCATCATTTCACGATCCATCGCCTCGTCGAAACCGGCCTCGACCGACAGGTCGCCCAGATCCCACAGGGGATCGTTCATGCCCGAATACTCCCAGTCGACGACCCACATCGTGTCGCCGGTGTCGAGGAAGTTTTCGCAAAGCGGGTCGCAATGGCAGGGCGCAAGCGACGCGGGATGGGCATCGAGCGCTTCGCGTACGCTCTGCGCCTCCTCGACCACGCGGTCATATCCATCCGGCAGCGCGGTATCCTTGCCGGCCAGGATCTTGAGATAGTTGTCGATCATGTCGAAGAGTTCGAAGCGGAACTTGAAGGTCTTTCCACTGGTGTGCAGCTGCCTGAGGGCATGCGCGGCGCGCGTCGGCGCGCCTGGCGTTTCGCGGAACAAGGGCGGCGACATGGTTGTGGCGTCAATATAGGCCGCCACCATGAGGCCGCTCGTCTCGTCGAAATGGATCACTTCGGGCGACACGCCGGCTTCAGCGGCCGTCTTCGCGTTGTGGGCTTCGACCTTGCGGTCGATATAGGCTTCCGTGCCGGGACCGGGAATGCGCAGGAGCAGATCCTGCGTCGATGTCTGAACGCGGAAGACCAGATTTGTCAGTCCGCCCAGCCGATCGATTCGGGCGCCCTCCTGCATAAGGCCCTCGAATCCGGGCACGCTGGTCAGTTTCTCAAGAGCCTGTGACTCGTCCATTTGGCTTTCTCCATTCCCGCAAAATTCAAACAATTTCCAAAATTAGTCACAAGCTGATACCATTGTGCCTTCATCCGCTTCAACCCTAGCAGCGCGAATCGCTGCCAACTGCGAGTAGTGAACCATGAGCAACACCGACGTTGCGAAGAGCCTGGACGTGGTCTACGGCGCTGCCGGGGGCGAGGACGTGGCGAGCCGCTACGACGCCTGGGCGGACCGCTACGATGCGGAAATGGCGATACTCGGCTACAGGCATCCCACCATTTGCCTGGCGCTCTTGACGCGTTTCGTGCCGAAGGCGTCGGGGCCGATCCTTGATGCCGGCGCGGGCACCGGCCTGCTCGGCGAATGGACGGCGATCGCCGGCTACGACGCAGTGGAAGCACTCGACATCTCGGAGAAGATGCTGGCGATCGCGCGCGCCAAGAACATCTATTCGGCCTGCCATGTCGGCGCCATGGGCAAACCGCTGCCCTTCGAGGACGACCGTTTCGCCGCTGTGGTTTCTGCAGGTGTCTTCACCGTTGGCCATGTCGGGGCCGAGGGGCTGGACGAACTGGTGCGCATCACCAGGCCAGGCGGCATTGTGATCCTGACGATCAAGGATACGCTGTGGCAGGGCGATCTGGGCAAGCGGGTGCAGGAACTGGTTGACGATGGAACGTGGTCTGTCGTCGAAGAGACACCGTCCTACGTTTCCATGCCGAACCGGCCCGACACGGTACCCAGCCGCGCGGTGGCATTGAAAATGGCTTGAACGAGGCCCGTTCGCAGCTTGGAAGACCGCTCCTTCTGAATCTTTTCGGGTCGGTCGTCACAAGTCCGATTCTTCTCTCGCCTTGAACGTCACCCCATCAACGGACGTGACGGCGGCGTTTATGTTCGGATCTTCATCCGGTCCGGTGGAAGAAGTGGCGCACCCGACAGGATTCGAACCTGTGACCTCTGCCTTCGGAGGGCAGCGCTCTATCCAGCTGAGCTACGGGTGCAAGCCGTGCGGGGCCAAGTCGATGCACCGCTACCGGTTCCATAGCCGATGCGCTCGCGCGCATCAACACTCCTGATCGAATGCCGGCAACGGCGCGCCGGCCCCCGCGGCTGCTCCGCTCTGCCGCCTCCGCCCCTTTCGTTCAGCCCGGGACGCGCGCCGTGGGTTGGCGGGCGGCGCTGGGCGAGGCAGTGGAGGCGAGCGGCAGGAACTCCTCGAGCAGGCGTTCCATGTGCTGGTTGCGGCTGGCGGCGTTCTCGCCGCCCATCACCACCCCGACCACGCTGCGGCCCCCGCGCATCATCGAGGTCGCGAGATTGAAGCCGGAGGCGCGGATGAAGCCGGTCTTCAGCCCGTCCACGCCCGCCACGCGCCCGAGAAGATCGTTGTGCCCGCGGATCTCGCGGCCGGCATAGGTGAAGCTGCGATTGGCAAAATAATGATAGTGGTGCGGGTAGAGGCGGCGCAGGCTGATCGACAGCACGGCCATGTCGCGGGCCGTCGTCACCTGGCCCGAATCGGGCAGGCCCGAGGCGTTGCGGAAGACCGTGGCGCGCAGGCCGAGCTCGCGGGCGCGCGCCGTCATCATCTCGGCGAACCGTTGCTCCGTGCCGCCAAGAAACTCGGCCACGGCGCTGGCGACATCGTTGGCGGAGCGGATGATGAGAGCGCGAATGGCGGTGTCGACATCGATCGTACCGCCCCGCGCAAAGCCGATCTTGGTCGGCGGGCGGGCGCGGGCATATTCGGAAACGGGGATCTGCGTCGATTTGCTGATGCGGCCGGCGTCCAGCGCCTCGAACAGCATCAGCACCGTCATCATCTTGGTCAGCGAGGCGGGAAAGCGGCGCTGGTCGGCATGAACCTGATACAGCACGCGCCCGTCATTGGCGTCGACAACAATCGCCGCGTAGCGCTCGTTGGGGATCGGCGGCGGCGGCTGGGGCAGTGCGGTGGTGGTGCAGCCAGCCAGGGCGAAGAGAAACGCCAGGAACACAATCAAAAGTGGCGCGCGCTCGGCGACGCACAGATTGGCCACATGCCTCAATGATTGCTCCCACCCAAATGCGAAAATATGCCTGTCCCGCCAGAGCGATGATGCCCCAGGGCAGATGGCCGCGCAATCCCGCGGCCATCTCGACTCTGATCAAATCAAACGTCGCCCGCGATCAGCGGTCGACGCCACCCCAGACCGCCTCGGCCGTCTGCACGACCAGGTCCAGCTTGCGCCGCTGGTCGTCCATGGTGATCTTGTTGCCCTCTTCGGTGGAGGCAAAGCCGCATTGCGGCGCGATGCCCAACTGGTCGAGATCGGCGAACTTCGAGGCCTCCTCGAACTTGCGCTTGAGGTCGTCGAGGCTTTCCATGTCGGCCGTCTTCGTGGTGATGAAGCCGGGCAGCACGCGCTTCTTGCCCTTGGGCAGCAGCTTCAGCGGCTCCAGGCCGCCCGAGCGCTCGGAATCATACTCCATGAAGTAGATGTCGACATCGGTCTTGTTGAAGATCGCGTCGGCGGCCACGTCATAGGCGCCTTCGGCGGCGTAGGTCGACTGGAAGTTGCCGCGGCACATATGCATGCCGATCACCATGTCGGACGGCCGGTCCTTGATCGCCTCGTTCATCATCCAGGCATACCGGTCGATCAGCCAATCGGGATCCTCGCCTTCCGCCTTCTTGGCCGCGCGATGCTTGGGATCGCACAGATAGGCAAAGAAGATGTCGTCCATCTGCAGATAACGGCAGCCGGCATCGTAGAAGGCATGCACGGCCTTGGCATAGGTCTTGGCCAGATCGGCAAAGAGCACGTCGAGGTCGGCATATTCCTTGGGATGGATGTCGGCACGCGCGGTGCGGAAATGACAGCAGCTCGGACCGGGAATCGAGATCTTCGGCGTCACCTTGGTGTTCTCGGCCACGAAACGGTAGTGGGCGAGCATCGGGTGGTCATCGGGGAAGTCGAGCTTGCCGGTGATGGTCGGATGGATCGGACGCAGCTTCACGCCATGGAACTGGACGCCCTCGTCGCGCTGGTCCAGCGTGAAGCCGTCCAACTCGCCCATGAAGTCGTAGTGCCAGAAGGAACGGCGGATCTCGCCATCGGTAACGGCCAGCAGGCCGACCTCTTCCTGCATGCGGATCACGTCCCGGATCGCGTCGTCCTCGACGGCGGCCAGTTCGGCCTGGTCGATCGACTTGTCGTCGTAGAACTTCTTGCGCGCTTCCTTGACGGAATCGGGACGCAACAGGCTGCCGACGTGGTCCGCACGGTAGGGCGGCTTGGCGAGCCCGGATCCGGTCGTAGTGGAAGTCATGCGATGTTTCTCCTGTGGTCGATGGATATCGATGGCGGGGTATGGAGCTGCGGCACTGTTGCGCCACTCCGGAAGCGTTTGTATACAGTTTGTACCGCTTTGATGTCGACCCCCCGCGTCCGGGAGACAGGGAATTGCCGATGGGACAGCCGCCGAAACAGGAACGCGTAGCCTCGCAGTCGCTCAAGGCCGTGCTGGGTGTGCGCGATCTCGTCTTTTCGGGTGAAATCGCCCCCGGCGAGCGGCTGTCCGAGGTCAATATCAGCGAGCGGCTGGGCATCTCGCGCACCCCGGTGCGCGCCGCCCTGGCGCGGCTCGAACAGGAGGGCATTCTCGACGCGATTCCCTCGGGCGGCTATTCGGTGCGCGCCTTTACCGTCGCCGACGTGGCCGACGCGATCGAGCTGCGCGGCGTGCTGGAAGGCACGGCGGCGCGGCTGGCCGCCGAGCGCGGGGTGCCGCCGAACAGGCTCGCCCAGTTGCGCGCCATCGTGGCCGAGCTCGACCCGATCGTTGCCGTGCCGGTCGAGGAACTCGATTTCATCGCCTATGAGGATCTGAACGCCCGGTTTCACCAGATGCTTGCGGAACTGTGCGGCAGCCGCATCATCCAGCGCCAGATCGAACACGCCACGCAGCTGCCCTTTGCCGGCCCAAGCGCCTTTCTCAACGCCCAGACCGACATCCCAGCGTTTCGGGCATCGCTGGTGATCGGCCAGGCCCATCACCGCGCGCTGGTCCACGCCATCGAGATGCGGGAGGGTTCGCGTGCCGAGTCGCTCGGGCGCGAGCATGCGCGGCTGGCGCGCCAGAACCTCGATTTCGTCATGAAGGACAGCTCGCTCATCGAGCGCGTTCCGGGCCTCAAGCTCGTCTCCACCTGAGCCGGCCGCCGGCCCGAAAACCCATGCCGTCGAGCGACCCGGTGGATGTCAACCATCCCGGGCGCTTTGCAATCTTCGGGCGAAAATTGCGCTTCCACGATAAAAGGTTCTAGGGTATAACAATCGCGCTGCAAGGGAGGACTGACAGACATGATGAAATTCAAGACATTGCTCATTTCGGCCGTGGCCGTCGGAGCCATGACGGCCTCGGCCTTCGCCCAGGACGTCACGCTGCGCTTGCACCAGATGCTGCCGCAGCAGGCCACCATTCCCGCCAATGCGCTTACCCCGTGGGCCCAGAAGGTCGAAGAGGAATCGGAAGGCCGCATCGTCGTCGAACTCTACCACACGATGTCGCTGGGCGGCGCCCCGCCCCAGCTCTACGATCAGGCACAGGACGGCGTCGTTGATCTCATCTGGACGGTCATCGGTTATACGCCCGGACGTTTCCCCTCCACCGAAGCGTTCGAACTGCCATTCATCATGATGAATGGCGAAACCACGTCGCGCGCCTTCCACGAATATTGCGAAATGCATTGCGCCGAAGAATTCGAAGGCGTGAAGGTCATCGCCTGGCACACGCACGGCCCGGGTCTCATTCACTCCAACCGCCCGATCGAGAGTCTGGAGGACATGGCCGGCCTCAAGATCCGCGGCGGATCGCGCGTGGTCAACGACATGCTGGTCTCACTCGGTGCGGAGCCGGTGGGCATGCCGGTGCCTCAGGTCTCCGAGTCCCTGTCGCGTGGCGTCATCGACGCCACGACAATCCCATGGGAAGTCACGCCGGCCCTCCGTGTCAGCGAGCTGGTTACAAATCACACCGACTTCTCCGGCGCCAACGGGCTCTACACGCAGACCTTCGTCTTCGCGATGAACAAGGACGCCTACGAGGCGCTTCCCGACGATCTGAAGGCTGTCATCGACGCCAATTCCGGAATCGAGACAGCTGCCATGTTCGGCCGCGTCATGGATGAGGGCGACGAGGTCGGCCTCGCGATCGCCCGGGAACTGGGCAACAACATCATCACGCTCGACGAGGAAGAGACCCAGCGCTGGAAGGATACCGCTTCCCCGCTGATCGACTCGTGGATCGAGGAGATGACGGCGCAGGGAATGGACGCCGCAGCGCTGGTTGAAGAAGCACGCGCGCTCGTCGAGAAGCACGCCAACTAAGGTTGCGGGGGACGCCGCACCTGGGGCCGGTCGCCAGCGCGGCCGGCCCTTTTTCGTTTTTCGGTCCTGGGACACGATCGCCGTCATGCGTATGATGCCGCATCGAAGCCTTGCCGGAGACCGTCGTGAAGCGATCCGAGATCAACGCCTTCCTTCGCGAAGGCCAGAGATTCATCGCCGCGCATGGCTACGCGTTGCCTCCGTTTGCGGCGCTTTCACCTGAGGAGTTTCAAGCGCGGCGATCCGAGCTCGCCGGGCTGATCGATGCGCGGCTGGGCTGGGACGTCACGGATTTCGGCGGCGGCGATTTTGCTGCCAGGGGCTTGCTCCTCTTCACCCTCCGCAACGGCAAGGCGGCCGACCTCAACCGTGGCCGGGGCATGCTCTACGCCGAAAAGATCATGATCTCGCGGAAGGACCAGCTTGCGCCGATGCATCGACATGATGTGAAGGCGGAGGACATCATCAATCGCGGCGGCGGCACGCTGGCGCTGGCGCTCTTCATGTCCGAAGGCGACGGCGCCATCGACCGGGCAGCGCGCGTGGCGGTGCCGGTCGACGGCACGATGCGCGACCTGCCGGCCGGCGGTGTGCTGCGCCTTGGTCCGGGTGAAAGCGTCACACTTCTTCCAGGCGTCTGGCACGCGTTCTGGGCCGAGGAAGCCGATGTGCTGATCGGCGAGGTTTCGACCGTCAATGATGACGAGACGGACAACATCTTCGCCGAGCCCGTGAGCCGCTTTGCGAAGATCGAGGAAGACGAGGCGCCATGGCGATTGCTCGTCTCCGATTATGCCACCTGGCTTGGACAGGCGCCCGACTGCTGACACGGCTTGCGGTCATGCCAGGGAAATCAGCGATTGCCCAAGACCTCTTTCGGCACGTGAAGTGTCTGCAGGCTCGCCGGGTCCGCACGCCCGATCAGCGCCATCAGGCTGCGCGCCAGGTCGGCGCCGGCCTTGCGAAAATCCTCGTTGACGACGAGGATTTCCTTGCGAAAGAGCGGCAGGATGTTGGCCGATTGTTTCGAGACGACGTCGAAGTCACGCCCGATGACGAGTCCCGCTTCCTCAACGCCGGCCACGAGCGCCAGAGCCGCGGCTGCACTGGCGCATATGAAGCCATCGGGTCGTGGCGAGCGCTGAGCGAGCCCGCGCGCGGCATTGCGGATCACCTCTATGGGCTGGTCGATGTTGGTATCAGTGAAGGGAATCTCGGTGGCGCCGGTCTCCAACAGCCCCCGACGAAAACCGTTCTGCGTGTGCTGGTGGTAGGTGAGGCCGGAGGGCGGGGCCAGAAGCGCCAGGCGCGTGCGTCCCAGGGCCACGAGCCGCTCGACGGCAAGCCGCGCGAAGGTCTCGTTGTCGAAGTCATGAAAGGCATGCACCACATTCATCGCGGTGCGGCCATGCGTTGCGAAGGGGAAATTCCGTTCGGCCAAGTAGCGCACGCGGGGGTCGTCGGGTTCCGTCCGCGAGAAGATGATGCCGTCGGCCGAATGTGTCTCGACGACGTAGCGGATCGGACCCATGGGGTCGGAGCGGCGCGAGTAAGGCGTCACGATCAGATGATAGGGCGTGGCGGCCAGGTGCCCTGAAATGCCGGAGATGATGTCCGACACGAAGCCCATCAGTTGTTCGTCCGTGTCGAGTACCAGGCTGATGACATTCGTCTTGCCTGTCCTCAGGCGCACCCCGGCGCGATTTGGCCGATAGCCGATCTGCCGCGCCACCAGTTGCACGCGCCGCTTGGTATCGGCTCCGATGTCCGGCGCGTCCTTGAGCGCCCGCGATACCGTGGTGACCCCCAGGCCGGTCATGAAGGCGATGGTCTTGAGCGTCGGCTGCCCATCGCTCCTTAAGGGGAGTTGCTGACCCTCCGGCCGATCGCCTGTGTCGTGATTGTCCATTGCGTCCCGCCAAATTGCCCTGGCACCGTGTACACCACGCCGTACGGGGCGCCAACATGACTGACTGTAACGTTACAGAAAATTGCCGTATTTCCAAGCCAAGGCATTTGCACGCCGCCAGCCCCAGGGTTTTCGGAGGCGCTCCGCCACGCCTGGTTGATGCGGCGCAATACTTCTGAATCAAGGACTTGGACAGCGATTTACTGATATATTGCTGCACTGCCAACATGCACGAAGCCGATCGTCGGTACTCCAAATTAATTCGGTTATCGAAATAAATCGCCCGTCCTGCCGATTCCGCCGTTGCGCTGGCGATTTTCTTCCGCTAGGCTCTACCTGTAACGTTACAGTTTCAGGGAGGAAATCTGATGCGCTACAGGCTCTTGAGCTCTGTTTTTGCCGCAACTGTCGCTTTCACCGCTGCCAGCCATGCCACTGAACTCGAAGTCACCCATTGGTGGACGTCGGGGGGCGAGGCTGCAGGCGTCGCCGAATTCGCCAAGGCCTTCGAGGCCGCCGGCCACACATGGATCGACGGCGCCATCGCGGGAGGGGGTCCCACCGCACGGTCGGTCTTCGTCAGTCGCCTTCTGGGCGGCGATCCGATGGGCGCCACGCAGTTCAACCACGGTCGCCAGGCCGAGGAACTGGTCGAGGCCGGCCTGTTCCGCGACCTGACCGAAATCGCCGAGGAAGAAGGCTGGCGCGATATCGTCAATCCGCCTTCGCTGCTTGATGGCTGCACGCTCGACGGCCGGATCTATTGCGCGCCGATCAACATCCATTCCTGGCAGTGGCTCTGGCTGTCCAACCAGGCCTTCGAAGATGCAGGCGTCGACGTTCCCACCAATTGGGACGAGTTCGTCGAGGCGGCCCCTGCCCTGCGCGAGGCGGGCAAGGTTCCGCTGGCGCTGGGCAGCCAGTCCTGGCAGGCCGCCGGGCTGTTCCAGGTCCTGATGGTCGGGCTTGGCGGACCGGACGTCTTCAACCAGGTCTATGGCGACAAGGACGCCGAATTTGCCGCCGGAGAAGAGGTCGCACGGGTCTTTGCGGCCGCCGACGATGCCCGCGAGATGTCCAGGGGATCGAACACGGTCGAATGGCAGCAGGCAACCAATCTCGTCATTTCCGGCGAGGCCGGCGGCCAGATCATGGGCGACTGGGCGCAGGGCGACTTCCAGGCGGCTGGCCTGGAAGCAGGCGAGGACTACAGCTGCCTGCCGGGTCTCGGCGTCCACGACGTCATCGCGACGGGTGGTGACGCCTTCTACTTCCCCGTCCTCGATGACGAGGAGCAGTCGGCGGCTCAGCTCGAACTCGCCCGCATCATGCTTTCGCCGGAAACGCAGGTTGCCTTCAACCTCAAGAAGGGCTCGCTGCCGGTGCGCGGCGACGTCGACCTCGAAGCTGCCAATGACTGCATGAAGAAGGGCCTCGAAATCCTTGCGGCAGGCAACACCGTGCCGGCCGTCGAGCAGGTGCTGAGCCAGGACACCGTCACGCAGATCAACGACCTCATGACCGAGTTCTTCAATTCGGAGATGACGCCGGAAGACGCCCAGACGCAGTTCGCCGCCATTATCGGACAGGCCGACTGAAGCTTCGAACGCCCCGCCGGCTCCGCGCGTCGCGGAGCCGGCGTCATTTTTTCGGCAAGCGGTAGAGGCGTAACATGCAGGCGCAGACCCGGCCTACCCGGCTGTTTCGCAATCTGAGTGCAAAGGTCGCGTCCATCCCCATGATTCTGACCGCAATGGTCATCTTCGCGGGCGGCACGCTCTGGACGATCGTCTACTCCTTCACGAATTCACGGCTGCTGCCGCGGCTGAACTTCGTCGGCGTCGAGCAGTACGAGCGCCTCTGGTCGTCGACGCGCTGGATCATCTCGATCCAGAACCTCTTCATCTACGGCATCTGCATGCTGATCTTCTCGCTGGTCATCGGCTTCATTCTGGCCGCGCTGCTCGACCAGAAGATCCGCTTCGAAAACACCTTCCGGTCGATCTTCCTCTATCCCTTCGCGCTGTCCTTCATCGTCACGGGGCTCGTGTGGCAGTGGCTGCTCGATCCCGATTTCGGCCTGCAGGGCGTGGTGCGCAAACTCGGCTGGACCAGCTTCACCTTCGATCCGCTCTACAATTCCGAGATCGTCATTTACGGCATCCTCATCGCTGCGCTCTGGCAGGGGACCGGCCTGGTGATGTGTCTCATGCTTGCCGGGCTGCGCGGCATCGACGAGGACATCTGGAAGGCCGCCCGGGTGGACGGGATTCCGATGTGGAAGACCTACATCTTCATCGTGATCCCCATGATGCGCGGCGTGCTCATCACCTCGCTCGTGCTGATCGCGTCGGGGATCGTCAAGGTCTACGACCTCGTCGTCGCCCAGACCGGCGGGGGGCCCGGCATCGCGTCCGAAGTGCCGGCCAAATATGTCTACGACATGATGTTCCAGGCACAGAATCTCGGCCAGGGCTTCGCTGCCTCCACCATGATGCTGCTTTCCGTGCTGATCGTACTCATCCCCTGGGCCTATCTTGAATTCGGGAGGCGCCGTCATGGCTGACATCCGCATCGCGGCAACGGCGGGGCAGTCCGAACCAGCCATTGCCGGCCGGGAGGACGCACGGTCCGAGCCCTACGGTCCCCGCCCCCGCCGCATCATCTCGAAGCGCAACATCGTCGTCTACGGCACGCTCTTCGTCGTCGCCGTCTACTACCTGCTGCCGCTCTACGTGATGGTCGTGACCTCGCTGAAGGGCATGCCGGAAATCCGGATGGGCAACATCTTCGCGCCGCCCGTGGAGATCACTTTCGAGCCTTGGGTGAAGGCGTGGGCCGAGGCCTGCACCGGGCTGAATTGCGACGGTCTCAGCCGTGGCTTCTGGAATTCCGTGCGCATCACGGTGCCGTCGGTCATCGCGTCGATCGCCATCGCCTCCGTCAACGGCTACGCCCTTGCGAACTGGCGTTTCAAGGGCGCGGACATCTTCTTCACGATCCTCATCATCGGCGCCTTCATTCCCTATCAGGTGATGCTCTACCCGATCGTCATCCTGCTGCGCGAAATGGGTATCTACGGCTCGATCTGGGGCCTGGTGCTGGTGCATTCGATTTTCGGCATGCCGATCCTCACCTTGCTCTTCCGCAACTACTTCAGCTCGATCCCGGTGGAGCTGTTCAAGGCGGCGCGGGTGGACGGCGCGGGTTTCTGGGGGATCTATTTCAAGATCATGCTGCCGATGTCGCTGCCGATCTTCGTGGTGGCGCTGATCATCCAGGTCACCGGCATCTGGAACGACTTCCTGTTCGGTGTCGTCTACGGCCGGCCCGACTCCTACCCGATGACCGTGCAGCTCAACAACATCGTCAACTCGGTTCAGGGCGTTCGCGAATACAACGTCAACATGGCGGCCACCTTGCTCACCGGGCTAGTGCCACTCATCATCTATTTCGTTTCAGGCAGGCTGTTCGTTCGCGGCATCGCGGCCGGCGCGGTCAAGGGTTAGTCGGAGGAAGCCGGATGTCGAGCGTGATCGTTCGGGACGTGTCGCTGAGTTTCGGCGCTGTGGAAGTGCTGAAGTCGCTCAATCTGGAGGTCGGCAAGGGCGAGTTCCTCGTCATGCTCGGGCCGTCCGGCTGCGGAAAGTCCACGCTCCTGAACTGCATCGCAGGCCTTCTCGACGTCACGGCGGGCCAGATCCACATCAACGGCAAGAACGTGACCTGGGAGGAACCGAAGGACCGCGGCATCGGCATGGTCTTCCAGTCCTACGCGCTCTATCCGCAGATGAGCGTGGCCGGCAATCTGTCCTTCGGCCTCAAGAATGCCCGGCTGCCCAAGGACGAGATTGCGCGGCGCATCGCACGCGCCGCCGAAATCCTGCAGATCGAGCCGCTGCTCGCTCGCAAGCCGTCCGAGCTCTCCGGCGGCCAGCGCCAGCGCGTGGCCATCGGGCGCGCGCTGGTGCGCGACGTCGACGTCTTCCTGTTCGACGAACCCCTGTCCAACCTCGACGCCAAGCTGCGCGGCGAATTGCGCGTCGAGATCAAGCGGCTGCACCAGCGGCTGGAAAACACCATGGTCTATGTCACCCACGACCAGATCGAAGCGATGACACTGGCCGACCGCATTGCCGTGATGAAGGGCGGCGTGATCCAGCAGCTGGACGCCCCGCAGGCCATTTATACCCGCCCGATCAACCGTTTCGTGGCCGGCTTCATCGGCTCACCCGGCATGAACTTCCTCGAAGGACGTATCGAGACTGACAGCACGCCCACTTTCAGCGCAGATGGGATCGCGGTCGATCTGTCGCGCTACGAATTCGCCAATGGCAGCCGCGCCAACCGGGCCGTCGAGTTCGGCCTGCGCCCGGAGCACATCAATATCGGCGAGGCGGCCGCCGGCATGCCCTGCACGGCAGAGGTCGAGGTCGAGATTGTCGAGCCGATGGGATCCGATACGCTGGTGTGGACGCGCTATGGCAACCAGAGCCTGACGGTGCGGACCGAATCGGACATGTCGCCGCCGGTGGGCCAGCGGGTACCGATCGGGTTCGATCCCGGCCGCGCCTCGATCTTCGATGCGGAGAGCGGCGAGCGCCTCTGACCCCCATTTCTCCAACGACAGTGGAGCAGCAAATTGTCCTGGTCATTCCAACTCTACAGCGCACGGAACTTCACCCCGTGGGAGGACATCCTGGCGATGGTGGCTGCGGCCGGATACAGCCAGGTCGAGGGTTTCGGCGGGCTCTACCAGGACCCAGCCGGGCTTCGCGCCATGCTCGACGCCAACGGGCTTTCCATGCCGACCGCCCATTTCGGCCTCGACATGCTTGAAAACGATTTTGGCAAGGCGCGCTCGATTGCCGAGACGCTCGGGGTCAAGACGGTGATCTGCCCGCATATCGCCGCCGACCTGCGCCCTTCCGACGAAGCAGGCTGGCGAAGCTTCGCCGCCCGCCTGGCCGCGGTCAACGAGGCCTGCACGGCGGCCGGAATGGCATTCGCCTGGCACAATCACGACTTCGAATTCGAGAACACGGACGGCATCGTTCCGATGCGTATCCTGCTCGATGCCGCGCCTGAGATCGGATGGGAGATGGATGTGGCCTGGGTGGCGCGCGGCGGTGCCGATCCCTTGTCCTGGATCCACGAATACGGCACGCGCATCATCGCCGCGCATGTCAAGGACATCGCCCCTGAGGGCGAGGCCGCCGACGAGGATGGCTGGGCCGATGTCGGCCATGGCGTCCTCGACTGGCCGGCCATCATGCAGGCCTTGCGAGAGCGTACCGCCGCGGAGATCCTCGTGCTCGAACATGACAATCCAAGCGATGCAAAACGCTTCGCCACGCGCTCGCTGGCAAGCGCGAAACAGTTCTAGGAGCAGCAAGCCATGGATCGCAGTCTGGGTATCGGCATCATCGGGTGCGGCAACATCGCGACGACCTATCTGAGGCTTTCGCCGCTGTTTCGCGGCATCGAGGTGCGGGCATGCGCCGACATCGATGCGGCCGTTGCCAACGCCAGGGCTGAGGAGTTCTCCGTTCGCGCGGAATCGGTGGCGGCTTTGCTTGCCGCCGACGATATCGACATCGTCGTCAACCTGACCATTCCCGCCGCGCATTTCGAGGTATCGCGCGCCATCCTGGAAGCCGGCAAGCACGTCTATTCCGAAAAGCCCTACGTGCTGTCGGTCGAAGAGGGCATGGAGCTCGAGGCACTGGCCCGCAAGAAGGGGCTGCGCATCGGCTCGGCCCCCGACACCTTCCTGGGCGGCGCCGGCCAGCTTGCCCGGCACATCGTGGACGCCGGCATGATCGGCAGGATCACCAGCGGCACAGCGCATGTGCTGAGCCACGGCATGGAGCACTGGCACCCCAACCCGGACTTCTTCTACCAGCCGGGCGGCGGGCCGATCCTCGATCTGGGGCCGTATTATCTCGCCAGCCTGGTGCAACTGGCCGGGCCGGTGTTGCGCGTCGCCGCACTCACCTCGATCCCGGCCCCGCAACGCACGATCACCTCCGAACCCCGCCGGGGCCAAACGATCGACGTCGCCACGCCGACCACCGTCCACGCACTTCTCGAGTTCGCGAACGGCGCGGTCGTGACGGTAAATGCCAGCTGGGACGTGTGGAGCCACGGTCATTCGCCGCTGGAGATCTATGGCGAAGAGGGCTCGCTCTTCCTGCCCGATCCCAACTTCTTCGGCGGCGAGGTCAGGCTTACCCGCAAGGCCGAACCCGCGCCGCTGCCGGAGGCCTGGGAGCACGCCTTCGCGGTGCCCAACCAGGATCATGGCGGACGACAGCTTGCCAACTACCGAACGGTCGGGCTCGCCGACATGGCCATGTCGATCATGGCCGATCGGCCTCACCGCTGCTCGGCCGAGCTGGCGCTGCATGTCGTCGACATCATGACGGGCATGCTGCGCTCGGGCGAGAGCGGCCGTTTCGAGGCCATGCGCACGACGTGCGAACGGCCGGCGGCACTGTCGCCGAAAGAAGCGCTTGATCTGACGGTCCCCGTCGCCGACAGCAAGGTTGCATGACGGCGAACAAGGAGAATCACATGCGCTGGCAACCGGCGGAGGACCGCTACGAGCGGATGGTCTACAATCGCTGCGGCACGTCCGGCTTGCGACTGCCGGCGCTGTCGCTGGGTTTGTGGCACAATTTCGGCCACGACACGCCGCACGCGACCAAGCAGGCGATCTGCCGAAAAGCCTTCGATCTCGGCATCACCCATTTCGACCTGGCCAACAATTACGGCCCGCCGCCCGGCTCGGCCGAGGAAGCGTTCGGCGAAATCCTTCGGACCGATTTAGCGGGCTATCGCGACGAAATGATCATCTCCACCAAGGCCGGCTATCTCATGTGGCCGGGCCCTTATGGCGAATGGGGCTCACGCAAATATCTGCTGTCGAGCCTCGACCAGAGCCTGAAGCGCATGGGGCTCGATTATGTCGACATCTTCTATTCGCACCGCTTCGATCCCGACACGCCGCTCGAAGAGACCATGAGCGCGCTCGACCAGGCCGTGCGGTCCGGCAAGGCGCTATACGCGGGCATCTCCTCCTACAATTCGCAGCGCACCCGCGAGGCGGTGGCAATCCTCAAGGATCTCGGCACGCCCTGCCTCATCCACCAGCCGAGCTATTCGATGATCAATCGCTGGGTGGAGGATGACGGCCTGCTCGACACGCTGGACGATCTCGGCATCGGCTCGATCGTGTTCTCGCCGCTCGCCCAGGGCATGCTGACGGACAAGTACCTCAAGGGCGTGCCCGAGGGCAGCCGCGCTTCCCAGGGCAAATCGCTGCGCTCGGAATTCCTGTCCGACGAAAACATCGAACGCATCAGGGCGCTCAACCGGATCGCCGAAAAGCGCGGCCAGACGCTGGCCCAGATGGCGATCGCCTGGGTGCTGCGCGGCGGTCGGGTCACCACGGCGCTGATCGGTGCCAGCCGGCCCGAACAGGTGGAAGACTGTGTCGGCGCGCTCGCGGCGCCCGAATTTACAGCGCAGGAACTGACCGAAATCGACCAGCATGCGCGCGAGGCCGACATAAATCTCTGGGCGGCCTCGGCGGAGCGAAAGGGGCCTGTGAGAAAGTCCTGATGGCCGTCATCACCAATCCCATCCTGCCCGGCTTCAACCCAGACCCGTCGATCGTCCGGGTCGGCACGGACTACTACATCGCCACCTCGACCTTCGAGTGGTATCCGGGCGTCCAGATCCACCATTCGACGGATCTCGTGAACTGGACGCTCGTGGCGCGGCCGCTTACCCGCGCAACTCAGCTCGACATGCGGGGAAACCCCGATTCCTGCGGCGTCTGGGCGCCCTGCCTGTCCTTTGCCGATGGCCTGTTCTGGCTGGTCTATACCGACGTCAAGCGGCTCGACGGCAACTTCAAGGACGCCCACAACTACATCGTCACCGCGCCCTCCATCGAAGGCCCCTGGTCGGAGCCGTCCTACGTCAATTCGAGCGGCTTCGACCCGTCGCTATTCCACGATGAGGACGGCCGCAAATGGTTCGTCAACATGGTCTGGAACCATGTCTCGACGGGGATCGGCGGCCAGCCCAAACACCCGTCTTTCGACGGCATCCTGCTGCAGCAATGGGACCATGCGGCGGGCAAGCTCGTCGGGCCGGTGAAAAACATCTTCCCGGGCAGCCCACACGGGCTGGTCGAGGCGCCGCATCTGTTCAAGCGGAATGGCTGGTATTTTCTCACGACGGCCGAAGGCGGCACCGGTTACGATCATGCCGTCACCATGGCCCGCGCGCGCCGCATCGATGGGCCCTACGAGCTTCACCCGCTGGTCCACCCCATCACCTCGAAGGATGCGCCCGACGCCGTGTTGCAGCGGGCCGGTCATGGCCAGATCGTCGAGACGCCGGACGGCCAGACCTATCACACGCATCTCTGCTCGCGTCCGCTGCCCGGCACGCGGCGCTCGCCGCTCGGTCGCGAGACGGCGATCCAGAAATGCGTCTGGGGCGAGGATGGCTGGCTCTATCTCGCGCAGGGCGGCCAGGTGCCGGATGTCGAGGTTCCGGCCCCGGGCGACGCGGTTCCAGCCCCTGCCCCGGCGCCGATCCGCCGCGACTTCGAAAGCGAGACGCTGCCGCCGGAATTCCAGTGGCTGCGCACGCCACATCCCGAACGCATCTTCTCGCTGACCGAACAGCCCGGCCGGCTGACACTGCTGGCACGCGAATCGATCGGCAGCTGGTTCGAACAGGCGCTGGTGGCGCGCCGCCAGGAGCATTTCGTCTTTCGCGCCGAGACCACGCTCGATTTTTCGCCCGACACGTACCAGCAGGCGGCGGGCCTGGTGCACTACTACAACCGCCACAAGTTCCATTTCCTGGCGGTCACCTATGACGCGCAGCTCGGCCGCGTGCTCACCGTCATGTCCTGTCCCGGCGACTGGCCGGACGGACGGCTCACCTTCCCGCTGTCGCGACCGATCCCCCTGCCGCCGGCCGGACCGGTCGGCCTTGCCATGGAGATCGACGGGACGCGCCTGGTGCCCGGTTATCGTCTCGGCACCGAATGGCATGAGCTCGACATCGAGCTCGACGCCAGCCTGATTTCCGACGAGGCGGGACGCGGCGAACACGGCTCCTTCACCGGCGCTTTTGTCGGCATGGCGGCGTTCGACACCAGTGGCCGGGCCGCCCGGGCCCGCTTTCACCACTTCACCTACGCACCCGACGGCGACTGAGCGGGCGCCAGTCGACCACGATAGGCCTTCCCTCTCCTTCCGCACCCACGCCGTCACAAGAGCCGGCTTGCGATCGAGGACGCGTCCTCGACTAACAAATGAAAGCGCGCACCAACTGAATCTCTAGTATCCGAAATCAATACGGCTCGTTTTGAGCCGCCGGCCGGTATTTTTCGGACATAAGCATTGCCAGACTCATTGATGGCCAAATGGAGCAAGCGCTTCGGTAGGGCTGAAAAGACATTTGAGCCAATCATTGGCAGCCTCAGCCGTCATCGCCTGGTTGATGCCCGACATCACATTGTCGATGCTTATGCCCCGACCAAGTTCTGCTCCCTGATCCTGGAAGGATTCGCGGCTCGCTACCGCATCCTCTCTAATGGCCGCCGCCAGATCAGCGCTCTTTATCTTCCCGGTGATTTTGTCGACCTGCATGACTTTCTCCTGGCGCGCACCACGCAGGGCGTCGTCAGCCTGTCGCCCTGCCGGCTTGCGACGATCGACCATGAAACGCTCCGAACAACGGCCGCTCGCGAGCCCCAACTTGCGCAGTTGCTGTGGGCCGATACGATGGTCGATGCTGAAGTGGCGCGCGAATGGCTGGTCGCGATGGGCCGGCGCAGCGCGCTGGGGCGCATGGCGCATCTCCTTTGCGAAATATGCGTGCGCCTCAAGGTGGCCGGCCAGACGCGTCACATGACGTTCCCCCTGCCTCTGACCCAATCCGATCTCGCCGACACGCTGGGCCTCTCGGTAGTCCATGTGAATCGGGTTCTGAAGATACTCCGGGCCCAGCGCTTCATCCTGCTCGAAGGCCACACAGTCACCATTCTCGACTGGGACGATCTGACTGAGCTCGCCGAGTTCGATGATACCTATCTGGGCTTCGGCGAATTCGACAGGGTGCCAGGCGGGCGCGTTACGGACTAGCTCTCGAACGCAACGCGGAAGATCTCGACTGAGGCGCCTCGTCAGCGCGACCGCGCTTCCAGATTGAGATAGCCCGGATCGAACTCCGCGGCGGCCTGCAGCGCATCCCAGTCCAGGATCTCGACATCGGCGCCGGACCAGGTGATCATTTCGCGTCGGCGCATTTCCTGAAGGGTGCGATTGATGTGCACGGTCGACAGCCCCATCGCGTCGCTGAGCTGCGCTTGCGTCATGGGCAGCCAGAAGCGATAACCTTCGACGAGCTTGACCGTCTGCAGCCGAACGAACAGTTCGCACAAGAGATGCGCGACCCGCCCCACGGGCGAGAGGCGGCCGGAGGCCACCAGCCATCGCCTGTGCATCGCGGCATCGACAAGCGTGCACAGCCACAAAAGACGCGACAGATGTGCATGGGTCTCCGTTAGTCCGCGCAGGCGGGCGTGGGGGACCATCACCACGCTCGCCGCCGAGAGCGTGGTCACGCCATGGTCCATCGGCCGCAGCATCAGCGAATGCAGATCGACGAAATCACCCGGCACATGGATCGCGCTGATGTTGCGCTTGCCATCCGAAAGCACGTGATAACGCGCCGAATAGCCGCTCAGCATCAGGCAGCTTGCCGTCGGCACGTCGCCCTCCAGTACAAGATTGTCGCCGGCTGCAAACTGACGAGGATTTCGGCCCGCAAGCTCGTTCAGGAGCTCGAGTTCCTCGGAACTCAGACGGTCACGAGCCATCAGCTGAAGAGCGAGGGGATTGTATTGCTGTTTTGTCGTCATCCTGCGAACCTATGGGGACACGGAAGTGCTTTGGCCACAGCACAACCGAGCCGTCTTGATGAGGGATCGGTGCTGGAGCGCGCGGAGTCAAGTACAACCATGCGCCGGAACGCGCCCGTGGGATCTTCACGAGCATTCTGGTGGACATGGATCGACACGGCGCTAATTGAACCTGTGGTGAGCCATTGCCACAGGAACCCGAGGAGCAGCAGGCGATGAACAGCAGCAGCGGCAGCGACAATCCCGTGATGGAAGAGGTTGCGAGCCAAAGCGTCGAATCCGCCGTCGCGGTCGCCGGGCACCCCATTCACGCCATGGCCGTGCATTTTCCGATCGCGCTGGTGGTGGCGACGCTGGGCTGCGACGTCTTTTATTGGTGGTTCGGTGACGAGTTTTTCGTGCGCGCAGGTATCTGGGCCGCGGGCTTTGCCTTTTTCACGGGCATAGCTGCCGGTCTCGTCGGAACGGCCGAGCTTCTGCTGGTCTCGGGCATACGCGGCCGGGTGGGCAGCTGGACCCACGCCATCGCCGCGATGACGCTGCTGGCCATCGTCGGCATGAACTGGGGTCTGCGACTGGCGGACGACGCCGCCGTCCTGCCGCACGGCCTGATCCTGTCGCTCATGGCCACCTTTTTCGTCGGGCTGGCAGGCTACCATGGCGGCAAACTGGTGTTCGACCACGGCGTGGGACTGATGGTCTCGCCCAAGGATTGAAGGCGCCGCAAGGTCGAAATTGCAGGGCAGAAAAAAGCGGGTGCGCGACCGCCTTACATCCGAGGCACTTCCGGCCTCGTGGCCATCGCCTCCAGGACGATCCGATCAACCTCGGCCTTCTGGGAGCCCGCCAGTGGCTGGCGCGGCGCGCGCACGCGGTCGTTCGAGCCGATCGCATGAACCTCCGCCCGTTTGATGTTCTGGACGAGGTAGGACGAGACATCGAGATCAAGCAGCGGCCGGAACCAGCGATAGATGGCGAGCGCCTCCTCGTGCCGGCCGGCCTGGACAAGCTTGTAGATCGCCACGGTCTCCTTCGGGAAGGCGCAGACGAGGCCGGCGACCCAGCCGACCGCACCCATCACCAGCGCCTCGTAGGCCAGATTGTCGACGCCCGTCAGGATGGCGTAGCGATCGCCCAGGCGGTTGACGATTTCCGTGGTACGGCGGATGTCGTCGGACGATTCCTTGATGGCGACGAAACGCGCGTCGTCGGCCAGTTCTTCCATGATGTCCGGCGTGATATCGACCTTGTAGGCGACCCGGTTGGAATAGATCATGATCGGCAGGTCGGAAGCACCCGCGACCGCCCTGAGCGTGGCCAGAGTCTCGGCCTGGTTGGTGTGGTAGATCAGGCTCGGGACCACCATCAGGCCATCGGCCCCGGCCTTGGCAGCCGCCCTGGCGATGGCAACGGACTGGGCCGTCGAAGCCGCGGCGACCGTCATCAGCACCGGCTTGTTGCCGGCTGCGGATTTGGCGGTCTTCAGGATCTCCAGCTTCTCGTCGAGTTCCAGCATGGGGCCTTCACCGAGCGACCCGCATACGATGAGGCCATCGCAACCCGCATCGATCTGCAGACCGAAGCAGCGCTCGTTCTCGGCGCGATCAAGCCTGCCCTCTGCGTCGAATTTGGTCGTCACCGCCGGTAGGATACCCGTCCACATCAATCATGCTCCCTGCATTTCATGCCCCGGCCGCCCGATCGCCCACTGGGAGCGGGCTCGGCCGATCGCCCGTTTTCCCGGACCGTCCGGATCTGGCCGACCCTGCCTCAGGCCGTCGCGTGATCGACCGTCTTCTGCACGACGCCCATTCCACCATGTTCGACGATGAACCGGACAATCTCCTCGACACCCTTGCCCCGCGACAGGTCGGTGAAGGCGAAGGGCTTGCCGCCGCGCATGCGCGCTGCGTCGATCTCCATCGCAGCGAGATCGACATTCACGTGCGGCGCCAGGTCGGCCTTGTTGATGATGAGGAAGTCGGAGCGCGTGATGCCCGGCCCGCCCTTGCGCGGAATGTCCCCGCCCTGGCAGACCGAGATGACGTAGAGGGTCAGGTCGGCCAGGTCCGGCGAGAAGGTGGCGGCCAGATTGTCGCCGCCCGATTCGATGAAGACGATGTCGAGGTCGGGAAAGCGTGCGTTGAGCTGGGCGATCGCCTGAAGATTGATCGAGGCGTCCTCGCGGATGGCCGTATGGGGGCAGCCCCCCGTCTCGACGCCCAGGATACGCTCTTCCGGCAGCGCCTGCAGCCGGGCCAGCATCATCGCGTCTTCCTTGGTGTAGATGTCGTTGGTAACCACGGCGACGGAAAAATGCGGGCTCATGGCCTTGCACAGCTTCTCCGTCAAGGTCGTCTTGCCCGAACCGACGGGGCCGCCGATTCCAACGCGCAGGGGTCCGTTTGAAGTCATGATACCTCGGCCAGCCTTTCCACGAGTTTCAATGTCATGTGCGTTTCCTCGAGCTCCACGTCCTGGGTTCGAAAAACGCCGATTGCCTTGCCCACCGATCCGGTTGGCGCCTCTTCCGTCGGAGGCGTCGCGCGCCGGACGAGAACCGGCAGTCCGGCCAGAAGCATATCGCGCCACTTCGCCTGTGCAGCATCGTTCCACCATGGCCGCCCGAACTGGTCGGGATTGCCATTGAACAGTACCGGGTTTCCCCATGTCCACTGCCCGTCGCCGAAATCACGCATCACCGGCACGGTGTCCGTCCCGAGCAGGGATTCGCACAACGGGTCGGAGCAACGCGCGAGCCACGGTCCTCTTTGTTGAACGAAGCGAAACCGCGGCAACGTGGTCATGACCTGAACAGCCGCGAATACTGCGTTTCGTGCCGCATTGCCGTGATTTCAGCCATGATGGTGGCCGAACCGAGATCATCGAGCGTGGAACGTGCCGCCCTGGCCGCGGTCGCGGAGACCTGAGGCTCCAGTTCTGCAAGGATGCCGACACCGTCCGTCTGGCCAATCACCGACAACCGGATCGCGGCCTGAAGCTGGTTGGAAACGAAGGCCTGCAGGAAACCCGAAATCGCGGCTTCCGCTTCGATGCCATGCCTGCCGGCTACGGCGCCGTAGGCCACGCAATAGGGGCAATTCCCGGGCAGCTCGGACCTTGCCGAACCGGGCCACTGGCCTGCGGCCTCCAGAAACGCCGCGCCCTGCAGCATGGTTTCCATGTGGCGCTGTTTTGAGCCCGCCAGCGCCTCGGCCAGTTCGGCGATCTCCGCCAGGTCTTCGCTGGCAGCCGCCCGCCGGTGGCTCTCTGTCGCCAGAACCGCATCGTTCCATGCCGAGCCAAGCGTCAACAGGCACGCGATCCAATCCGTCAGCGTTTCCCGATCGGTGACCAGCCCGTCATGGACGGCCCTTTCGAGACCCTGGCTGTAGGCGAAGGAGCCGATCGGAAAGGCCGGCGACAGCCAGGCCATCAGTCGCAGCAGCGTTGCATGGCCGGACGGCTCAGCCATGGCTGTGCCCGTAATGCGGATCGCCCGGCAGACGCCCATGGGCATCTTTGTCGCCATGATCATGGTGCTCGTGGCCGTGATGGTGACCGTGCGACTGGCCCGAATAGGCGCCGAGCAACGGCGTAAAGGGCTCCACCACATCGGCGACCTTGGCGCCCAGGCCTTCCAGCATCGCCTTGATGACGTGGTCGCGCAGGATGAGAATGCGGTCTTCCTCGATCTGCGCCGCCAGATGCCGGTTGCCGATGTGCCAGCACAGTTCGGCCTGATGCAGCCGGTCGCTGGCGCGAATGTCGTAGAGCTCTTCTGCGGCCGCGACGATCTCGGCATGGCGCCCGTCATCAAGCACCAGCAGGTCGCCATGATCGAGCGCCACCGGTTCGGCCAGGTCGACGAGCACCTTGGTGCCCTGGCCCAGTTCGATCACCTTGCGCCGCAAATGCCGCTCGTCATGGGCGAGCACGGCCCGGTCGAACGGCTCGGGTCTCGAAGCGGAACCCTGCGCCTTGAGGATCGCGCCGGCGCGCGGCAGTTTTGTGAAGTCGGTGTTGATCGACAGTTTCATGCGGCGGCTTCCTTTTCCCTCGCGCGGGCCAGTCCCGGCCGTGCGAGTACGCGATCGAAATAGGCGTTTACACGTTCGGACGCGATCTCGAATTTTGCCCCCCGCGCCCACTGCCCGCAGTGACCGAGCATGACATCGGCAGCGGTGAAGCGGTCGCCCATGGCGAACACCCTGTCGCCGAGACGCATGTCGAAATTGGCGATCTCGCGGGCGAACTCGTAGGCCGCCCAGGGACCGACATCGGCGCGCAATTCATCGGCCAGGAGCATACGGTGCTTCAGCTTGTTCCACAGCGGCGCTTCCAGTTCCGCCTGGGCGAAGAAGAGCCAGGAATTGAGCTCCGCGCGTTCAGCCGGCGTCGTGGCGCCCATGCCCTGTTCGGCGTGCTTTTCGCCGAGATAGGCGCAGATAGCGGCCGAATCCGTCACGATCAGATCGCCATCGACCAGTGCCGGCACCTTGCCGGTCGGGTTGTAGCGCCGCATCGTATCGGTGTGCTGCTTGGTCTTGACGATCTCGTAGGGCTGGCCGAGTTCCTCCAGCATCCAGATGACGCGCGTCAGCCGCGAGCCCGGGGTTCCGACGGCCTGATACATGGCAAAACTCATTTCTACTCTGCGGCCTCGGGAAGCCAGTGGGGATCGAGCACCTGCTCGATGGTGAATGGGCATTCCGCCGGGAACGTGTCTTCAGGCAGACCGGTCTCGTCGGCGGCGCGCGGCACTGCCAACTCATATTCCTCCGCCATAACTTCCGCGGGATACTGCTTGAGACTCGGGCTGTCCCTCAGCCGCCGCGCGATGCGCTGCCGTTGCTCGCGGATCGATGCCTTCCAGCTTCCGGACTGCCCTTGTGGCTGGAAACGCCATTTGAGGAGATGCAGGAGCAGCACCTTCAACCTGCTGTCAATCTCATATCGCTCGCTCCGTCCCAAGCTTTCGATCTCCTCGGCGAGGTTTTCGCGATCCAGTGAATCGAAACGGCCCTCGCGCAGAAGGGCGCCCTGCTCAGCGCACCAGAGCGCATAGTCCGCTTCGTAGTCTGTCACCTCTAGCGGGCGATCGAGCTTGTTCATGGCGGCAACGCGCCCTTCGTCACATGGGAACCGCCCCAATCTAGAACAGAAAGTACCTCTGCGCCATCGGCAGGACGGTGGCTGGCTCGCAGGTGAGCAGTTCGCCGTCGGCGCGCACCTCGTAGGTTTCCGGGTCGACCTCGATGTGTGGCAAGGCGTCGTTGAGGACCATCGAGCGCTTGCCGATGCCGCCGCGCGTGTTCTCCACGGCCACCATCTGCTTCTCCACGCCGAGCTTGCCGCGCAGCCCGTCTTCCAGCGCGGCCCTGGACACGAAGGTGACGGAGGAGTTGGTGATCGCCTTGCCGAAGGACCCGAACATCGGGCGGTAGTGTACGGGCTGCGGCGTGGGGATGGAGGCGTTGGGGTCACCCATCGGGGCGGTGGCGATGGTGCCGCCCACCAGCACCAGGGCCGGCTTCACCCCGAAGAAAGCCGGATCCCACAGCACCAGATCGGCGCGCTTTCCCTCTTCGATCGACCCGATCTCCTTCGAGATGCCATGGGCGATGGCCGGGTTGATCGTGTATTTGGCGATGTAGCGGCGGACGCGGAAATTGTCGTTGTCGCCTGTCTCCTCGGGCAGCCGCCCGCGCTGGCGCTTCATCTTGTCGGCGGTCTGCCAGGTGCGGATCAGCACCTCGCCGACACGACCCATGGCCTGGCTGTCCGACGCGATGATGGAGAAGGCGCCCATGTCGTGAAGGATGTCCTCTGCCGCGATAGTCTCCTTGCGGATGCGGCTTTCGGCAAAGGCGATGTCCTCGGGGATGGAGGCATCGAGATGGTGGCAGACCATGAGCATGTCGAGATGCTCGGCGATGGTGTTGACCGTGTAGGGGCGGGTCGGATTGGTCGATGACGGGATCACGTTGGGAAAACCGCAGGCCTTGATGATGTCGGGCGCATGGCCCCCGCCCGCGCCCTCGGTGTGGAATGCGTGGATCGTCCGGTTCTTGAAGGCGGAGATCGTGTTTTCCACAAAGCCGCTCTCATTCAGCGTGTCGGTGTGGATCATCACCTGGACATCGTATGCGTCGGCGACGGAGAGGCAGCAATCGATGGCTGCGGGCGTGGTGCCCCAATCCTCGTGAAGCTTGAGCGCGCAGGCGCCCCCCAGCACCATCTCCTCCAGGGCCGCCGGCAGCGAGGCGTTGCCCTTGCCCGACAGGCCGATGTTCATGGGGAAGGCGTCGAAGGACTGGATCATGCGGCCGATATGCCAGGGGCCGGGCGTGCAGGTGGTGGCAAGCGTGCCATGGGCTGGGCCGGTGCCGCCGCCGAGCATCGTGGTGACGCCGGCGGTCAGCGCTTCCTCGATCTGCTGCGGGCAGATGAAATGGATATGCGCGTCGAAGCCGCCCGCCGTCAGAATCTTGCCCTCGCCCGCAATCGCCTCCGTGCCAGGGCCGACGATGATGGTCACGCCCGGCTGGGTATCAGGGTTGCCCGCCTTGCCGATGCCGGCGATCCGGCCATCTTTCAGACCGATATCCGCCTTGTAGATCCCGGTATGGTCGACCACCAGCGCATTGGTGATGACCGTGTCGACGGCGCCGTCGGCGCGCGTCACCTGGCTCTGGCCCATGCCGTCGCGAATGACCTTGCCGCCGCCGAATTTCACCTCCTCGCCATAGGTCGTGAAATCCTTCTCGACCTCGATGAAAAGTTCCGTGTCGGCAAGCCGCACACGGTCGCCGGTTGTCGGGCCGAACATCTGCGCATAGGATTGGCGAGAGATTGTCGCGGGCATTTCAGATCCTTCCTGTCATGCTCGTTTGATGTCGCATCGTTACTTTCGGTGTACATCGCGCACCGAAGAACTTCGGAACAGCCCTCGTCCCGGCGCGTTCTCTCGCGATCAGGGATGCGACCGGGTTTTGACTGATTAGGAGATTGGAATGAGAATTTTGATGAGCGGATACGGCATATTGGCGCCTGCACTGCTGGCTGCCTCGATCGTGTTGTCCGCACCCGTCGCTCACGCCCAGGGCCTCGATGCCGAAGGCGCCCGCGACACCATCATCGGGTCCGAGGTCCAGACCGGCGAGGTCAGCATCAATGAGGATCCCGACCGCATCATCGCGGCCATCGGCAAGACCGACGAAGCGACCCAGGAAGTGCGCCGCCGATTCAACCTCGGCGACGTGTCGATCGTGCTTCTGAGCGATGTCAACACGTCCGAGGGACCGCTCGCCGAAGCCGTGGAAGAAAACCAGGACGCGATCAGCGAACTGCGCACCGCCATCGAGGGCAGCGCCATGTTCTTCCATGCCATCGACAGCCGAAGCGTCATGCTCCAGAATGTGCTCGGCATGGAATTCGATGAAGAAGACGTCATCATCTTCGCCATCGGCGGCGGCGAGGTCCGGTAAGGACAGCCGTTCCGACGGCCTGCCATGGGTCGCTCGCATCGTCACAGCGATCCCATGACCTTCTGCTGAAAGCCGTAGATCGCGCGCTTGCCCGCGATCGGAACGAGGGTCACCTCGCGTTCCTGACCGGGTTCGAAGCGCACAGCCGTCCCGGCCGCGATGTCGAGGCGCATGCCGCGCGCCTTTTGGCGCTCGAAGCGAAGTCCTTCATTGGTTTCGAAAAAGTGGTAGTGGCTGCCAACCTGAATCGGCCTGTCGCCGGTATTGGCGACCATGATCCTGACCGCTTCGGCTCCCGCATTGAGCGTGATGTCGCCATCGGCAAGGATGTATTCTCCCGGGATCATGGTGCCTCTCCTAGCTGGGAATGGCGAGCAGGATGCCGCCGGCCACGGTCAAGGCGCCGGCCGCCTGCGTGACCATCCGGCCCTGCCCATCCTCCAGAATGCGGCCGAGGCCCACGGCAATCCCGGCCGCATGAAGTGCCGCCGTCGACAGCACGAAGCCGGCCCCATAGGCGACCATTGTCGCGGCACCCATCTCTGCGCCATGGGCGTGACCATGAAACAGCGCAAAGAAGCCCACCAGCGCCGTACCGGCGGCCACCGGCACCGGAAGGGCCAGCGCAACGACGAGGCCCAGCACGACGACCGACGCCAGAATGATGGGTTCGACGAAGGGAAGTCCGACGCCCCCAACGGCCAGCAGGAACCCGAAGGCCATGACGCCGACGAAGGCCGCTGGAACAAATAACAACGCCCGTCCCCCGATCAGCGACGCCCAGAGCCCGACCGCCACCATGGCCAGCACATGGTCGAGCCCGAAGATCGGGTGCAGCAGCCCGCTCATGAAGGACCCATGACCGTCCAGTGGGGCATGGCCGGGGTGCGCCGACGCAGCAGTCGCAACCAGCAGAAGCGGGAGGGAAAGGGCAAGACGTCTCAACATCGTATCTGTCCTTGCGAAAAGTGCCTAGCGAATGGGCTCGTGAACGGTGACCAGCTTGACGCCGTCGGGGAAAGTGGCTTCGACCTGCACGTCGTGGATCATCTCGGCGACGCCCTCCATGACCTGATCGCGCGTGATGACATGCGCACCGGCTGCCATGAGGTCGGAGACGGTGCGTCCATCCCGGGCACCCTCGACGACAAAATCGGCAATCAATGCAATGGCTTCAGGATGATTGAGCTTGACGCCGCGCTCCAGGCGCCGGCGTGCCACGACCGCCGCCATGGCGACGAGCAGCTTGTCCTTCTCCCTGGGCGTCAATTGCATGAATATCCCCCTTGCCGCACGGCGCGGCGCTAGCTTGACCAAATTCTGGGCAGCCCTGCCTCTCCGCTGAGCAGCCGCAGCAGCGGGATCAACCTCCGACGCAAGCCATGCCCGTCCGTTGCCGAAAGCCTAGCAAGAAGCTTGCCAGAAGTCCCTACGGTCCAGGCGCTGGCGCCGTCGCTCGCGCCGATCACGTCGCGAACCGCGGGCAGTCTAGTTTCGGCATCCGGGTCGACCAGAAGCACGGTGGCGACAGCGATCGCGCAATTGCCGATGGCGGCGTGGGCGAGGTGCTCGTCGACACTGCCTTCGATGGCCAGATCCTCCGCATGGACGAGTCGACCGTCGACCCGGACACGCCAGCGGTCGCGGAACCGCGCCTGGCGCACCCGCTCGCCCATCGCGGTTCGCCCGAAGATCGTCGCCTCGACGATCAGCGCCCGTGCCGAGGCGGCCAAATCGACCTCCAGCGTGCGCGAGAGCGCCGAGGAATCAAAGAGGATGGTTTCCTGCGGCAGCCATGCCAGAAAACTGTTTTCGCCGGCCCTGAGCCGGCAGGTGACTCGGGCCTCGCCCCGCGATGACCGATAGATCTTTTCGCAGGCCTGCGTGGTCGTCACCAGCGCCGCCCCCGGACCTGCTTCTACGTCCCACGCCAGCCGGTCGCCGCCCGTCAGGCCGCCGCCCGTATTGATCAGCACCGCCTCGAGCGCCGTTCCCGGCAGGCGCGGCAGCCTGATCTTGGCGGACCCGTCCTGATAGAGGCGGTCGAGCCGGCTGCGGCCTTCCTTGAAGACCGCCGATACGCGGCCCGTCGCCTGAATGCGCTGCATTCGCGTTGTTTCTTCGGGAGAGTGCTTCACGGCTGTCTCATTATGGGCGGGCACTTTCGGAAGGCGGCTTCTGAGCGACTGCAGCACATTGAATATGTTGCATCGTCCCTTTTGGGAACCTATAGCTCAACCCAGAGGGGCTCGGTGGCGACAGTTGAGATACAGTCCGACAGGACTGTTTACAGGTAGGCTGAATCCCGACCGCCCCAACCAAGCGGGGAGCACGCAAGACATGGCTGACGGGCTCGAGGAGAAGATCATCGGGGTGATCCGGTCGAAATCGGATGCCGATGCGGATGAAATCAAGCCGGACACGCTGCTTGCCGATCTGGACATACACTCCCTCGAAATGGCCGAGATCATCTTCGACATCGAGGATGAATATGATGTCGAGATCGACATGAACACCTCCGACGTCTGGAACAATCTCGAAACGGTCAATGACATCGTCGTCGCGGTGCGCGAACTTATCGCCAAGAAGGGCTGAGGCATGGCTTCAGGTCGCCGGCCCGAACGGCCGCGCATCGTCATCACCGGCGTGGGTGGCATCTGCGCGCTCGGCACGACTGCGCCCGACATCTGGGATTCGATGCGCCACGGCCGCAGCGGCATCGGCCCGATCACCAACACCCCCCTGCACGACCTGAAGGTCGGCATCGGCGCGGAGATCAAGCAGCTTCCCGAACACGGCATCGACCGGCGGCGGCTGGTGACGATGGACCGGTTCAGCCTGCTGGCGGTGATCGCGGCGGGCGAAGCCATCGCCCAGGCCGGCATCGTCGTCGACGAAAGCAACACCTCGCGCATCGGCGCGGTGATCGGGGCCGGCATCTGTGGCTGGGAAGCGATCGAGGAGAGCTATCGCGCGACCCTGCTCGAAGGCCGCAAGCGGGTCGACATCTTCGCCGTGCCGCGGGTCATGCCGGGCGCGCCGGCCGGACAGGTCAGCATGCAGTACGGCCTGCGCGGACCCGTCTTCGGCGTCACCTCCGCCTGTTCCACCGGCAACCACGCCTTCGCCTCGGCGATGGACCAGTTGCTGCTCGGCCGCGCCGACATGATGCTGGCTGGCGGCACCGACGCGCCGGTCATCTGGGGCGTGCTGAAGGGTTGGGAGGCGCTGCGGGTGCTGGCGCGCGACACCTGTCGGCCCTTCTCCGCCGACCGCGACGGTCTGGTCATCGGCGAGGGCTCGGGCGTGGTGGTGATGGAAACGCTGGAACATGCGCAAGCGCGCGGGGCGACGATCCTGGCCGAATTCGCCGGGGTCGGCATGACGGCGGACGCCTCCGACATCGTCGCGCCGACCGTGGAGGGGCCGATCGCCGCGATGAGGGCGTGTCTTGCCGATGCCGGGCTCTCGCCCGAGGACGTCGACTACATCAATGCCCATGGCACCGGCACCAAGGCCAATGACGAGATCGAGACGCAGGCCATCCGCCGCGTGTTCGGCACCCATGCCGATCGGCTTTCGGTGTCGTCGACCAAATCCATGCATGGCCACGCGCTCGGCGCCTCCAGCGCGCTGGAGATGATCGCCTGCATCCATGCGCTGCGCGATGATCTCGTGCCGCCGACCATCGGTTATCGCGAGGCCGATCCCGCCTGCGATCTCGACGTGACGCCGAACGAGGCGCGCCAACGGCCCGTCGGCGTAGCGCTCAGCAACGCCTTCGCCTTCGGCGGCACCAATGTCACCGTGGCGTTGAAAAAGCCGGCCTGACGGTTTTTAAGCCTCGAGCTCAGTGAAAATCCCGCGATTTCGGCAGGACCCGTACGTCGCGCGGGTGGTGGCCGCCAGGGCGCTGGTAGACGGGTTTCAGCATTTCATCGGCGCGAGCGAGGTCCAGCTTCGCCTCATGGCCCTGCGACAGGCGCGACAGATCGGGCGTCCGGTCATGGATGCGGCTGGCCATCACATGCACCACGCCTTCGGCGCTGCGTTGCACCCTGCCCTCGATCAGCGCCAGCCTGGCCGACATCACCTCGCGGCGGAAGCGCTTGAAATCCCGCGCCCAGAGCAGGATGTTGCAGATGCCGGTCTCGTCCTCGATGGTCATGAAGATGGCGTTGCCCTTGCCCGGCCGCTGGCGCACCAGCACCACGCCTGCCACCTTGACGAAGGCGGCATCGCGGGCGGCATCGGTCTCGGCGCAGGACAGGACCCGCTCGGCGCGGAAGCGCTCGCGCAGGAAGCTCATCGGATGCGCCTTGAGCGACAGCCGCGTCGTCTGGTAGTCGGCCACCACATGTTCGGCGAGCGGCATTTTCGGGAGCGCCGCATCCGCGTCCGTGCCCAGTTCGCGCGCCTGCGCGGCGGCAAAGAGCGGCAGCGGCTCGTCGTCGGGCAGCCGTCGCACCGCCCACAGCGCCTCGCGCCGGTCGAGCCCCACCGAGCGGAAGGCGTCGGCATCGGCGAGTTTCTTCAGGGCCGGCAGGCCGAGAGCGGCCCGCCGCCACAGACCTTCGAGGCTGTCATAACCCTGGCCGCGATGGGCGAGAATCGCCTCGGCCCAGTCCTTTTCCTTGAAACCGTCGATGTTGCGGAAGCCCAGGCGCAGCGCCAGCGTTCCGTCTTCACGCTCTTCCAGCGTGTTGTCCCAGACGCTCGTATTGATGTCGACCGGCCGCACCTCGACATCGTGCTCGCGCGCGTCGCGCACGATCTGCGCCGGTGCGTAAAAACCCATCGGCTGCGAGTTGAGCAGCGCGCAGGCAAAAACCGCCGGGTGGTGGCATTTCAGCCAGGAGGAGACATAGACCAGCTTGGCGAAGGAGGCGGCGTGGCTTTCGGGAAAGCCATATTCGCCAAACCCCTTGATCTGGTCGAAACAGCGGCGCGCGAAATCGGGATCGTAGCCGCGCCGCACCATGCCGGCGACCATCTTCTCCTCGAACTGGTGGATCGTGCCGACATGGCGGAAGGTCGCCATGGCGCGGCGCAGGCCGTTGGCCTCCTCGGGCGTGAAGCGGGCCGCCACCATGGCGATCTTCATCGCCTGCTCCTGGAAGAGCGGCACGCCAAGCGTGCGGTGGAGCACCTGCTTGAGTTCATCCGGCGGGCCGTGCTCGGGCGCGGGTGACGGGTAATGCACGTCCTCCTTGCCGCTGCGCCGCCTGAGATAGGGATGCACCATGTCGCCCTGGATCGGACCGGGCCGCACGATCGCCACCTGGATGACGAGGTCGTAGAAACAATTGGGCTTCAGCCGCGGCAGCATGTTGATCTGGGCGCGGCTTTCGACCTGGAAGACGCCGATGGAATCGCCTTTCTGCAGCATGGCGTAGACGGCCGGGTCCTCGCCCTCCACGCTGGCCAGATCGTGCTTCACGCCGCAATGGCGTTCCAGGAGATCGAAGCCCTTGCGGATGCAGGTGAGCATGCCGAGCGCCAGCACGTCGACCTTCATCAGGCCGAGCGTGTCGATGTCGTCCTTGTCCCATTCGATGAAGGTGCGGTTGTCCATCGCCGCATTGCCGATCGGCACCATCTCGTCGAGCCGCCCGCGCGCCAGGACGAAGCCGCCGACATGCTGGGAGAGGTGGCGGGGAAAACCCAGCAGCCGGCGCGCCAGGGCGATGGCCCGGCCGATCATCGGATTGTTCGGATCGAGCCCGGCCTCTCGTACCTGCGCATCGGGGATCTCGTCGCCCCAGCTTCCCCACACCGTGCCGGCGATTCTGGCCGTCACGTCCTTGGTCAGGCCGAGCGCCTTGCCGACCTCGCGGATGGCGCTGCGCGGGCGATAGGTGATGACGGTCGCCGCGATGCCGGCACGCTCGCGCCCGTAGCGGCCATAGATGTACTGGATCACTTCCTCGCGCCGCTCATGCTCGAAATCGACGTCGATATCGGGCGGCTCGCGGCGCTCCGAGGAGATGAAGCGGGCAAACAAAAGGTCGTTGACGCTGGGATCGACGGCGGTGATGCCGAGCGCGTAGCAGACGGCGGAATTGGCGGCCGAACCGCGCCCCTGGCACAATATGCCGCGATCCTCGGCGAAACGCACGATGTCGTGGACGGTGAGAAAATAGCGCGCATAGTCGAGGCTGGCGATCAAGGCGAGTTCGTCGACGATCAGCTTGCGCACCTTTTCCGGCACGCCCTCGGGATACCGCCAGGCCGCGCGCCGCCATGTCAGATCCTCGAGCCAGCCCTGCGGGGTCCAGCCGGGTGGGATGGGCTCGTCGGGATATTCATATTTCAGCTCGTCGAGCGAGAAGTCGATCCGGTCGAGAAATTCCGTCGTGGCGGCGATCGCGTCCGGCGCATCGCGAAAGAGCCGCGCCATTTCCTGCGGCGGCTTCAAATGCCGCTCGGCATTGGCCTGCAGCAGCTTTCCGGCATTGGCGACGCTCACGCCCTCGCGGATGCAGGTGACGACATCCTGCAGGTCGCGCTGTTCGGGAGCGTGGTAGATCACGTCGTTGACGGCGATCAGCTCCACACGGGCCGCGGCCGCCAGCGCCCTCAGCTCGGCCAGCCGGCGCCGGTCATCGCCCTTGCGCAGCATCGTCGCGCCCAGCCAGACGCCTGCCGATGCCTGAAGCAGCCTTGGCATGAGCGCGGCCAGCCCTTGCTCGCCCGCGGGCATGACGATCAGAAGCAGGTCGCCGGCCCTGGCCAAAAGGTCTTCGAGGCACAGGATGCAGTCGCCCTTTTCGGCCTTCATCTTGCCGATGGTCAGAAGCCGGCAGAGATCGCCCCAGCCGGCACGGTTCTGCGGGTAGGCGATGACGTCCGGCGTCTGGTCGGCAAAGACCAGCCGCACACCGACCGCGAGCCTGAAGGGCTGGAGTGCCGCCGCGCCCTGTTCCTCGGCGATCTTTTCCCGGATCCGCTTGACCGCATCATGGGCGCGCACGAGGCCGGCCACCGTGTTGCGGTCGGTCACTCCGATGCCCGCATGGCCAAGCCGCATCGCCTCGCCGACCAGATCGGCAGCCGAGGACGCCCCCCGCAGAAAGGAGAAATTGCTGGCCACCGCGAGTTCGGCATAGGGGGTCATGCGACTCGACTCGCGTGCAGATCATCGCTATTTATATACACACCATTGAGAGTGTGGGGACCACTGATGTGGAGACCAACAGCCGCAAGCTGATGCGGATGCTTGTCCGTGACGGATGGATGCTGGAGCGCGTGAGGGGCGACCATCACACCTTCAAGCATCCCAGGAGGGCCGAGCTCATCTCGCTCACCCACCCGCGCAAGGACCTGCCCGTCGGGCAGGTGCGCAGCATCTACCGCATCGCCGGCTGGAAGCCTTGAGGAAAGAGAAACAGAATGGGCACGAAGCTTTATCTGGGTGTGGTCGAGAAGGACGAGGACAGCGCCTTCGGCATGTGGTTCGCGGACATGCCCGGCTGCTTTCCCGCCAGCGATGCCCTTGAGGACCTGCCGCGCGAGGCAGCCCTTCTGCTGCGCCAGCATGTCGAGGCGCTGGAAAGCGCCGGCCGCCCCGTGCCGGCTCCCCGGTCTCTGGCGGAAGTCATGGCCGAGCCTGAGGTGCGAGCGGCCCTTGCCCACGGCGCGACCACCCTGCTGGTGCCGCTGCTGGCCGATGGGGGACGCACGGTGCGTGTCAACGTCACGGTCGAGCGGGGTCTTCTGGAACAGATCGACGCGGCCGCCGAAACGCGCGGCCTGTCGCGTTCCGCCTTTCTCGCCCAGGCGGCACGGGAGAAGATTGCCGGCTGAGACTGTCATGCGAACATCCCGTGCATGAACCAGCGCGGGGTGAAGTGTTCGGAGAACAGGCCCTCGCGGAACACCCAGAAGCGGCGGCCGGACACATCTTCCAGCCGGTAATAGTCGCGGGTGAGCCCGTCGCAGCGGTCGTGACGCCACCATTCGGGCGCGATGCGTTCGGGCCCTTCGGCGCGCGCGATCTCGTGCAGCACCCGGCGCCAGCGAAAGCGCAGCGGCGGGCCGTCCGGCACCTCCGCCAGCGCCTCGATCGGCTGCGGCGGATCGAAGAGATGGATCGGGCGCAGCGGCGGGGAAACGGGATCGGGCGCCGGCCAGGCGCCGGCCTTGCCGACAAGCTCGGCCGCCGGCACGGCATGGGCCGCGCGTTCGGGAATGTGGGTGTCGACGGGCACGAAACGGATCACCGCCTCTGGCCCGAAACGCACGCCGAGCCGGTCGACGAGTTCGGCCACTTCCTCCTCTTCCACATGGCGGCCGTCGAGGCTCGCCTGGGCAGGCGCCACGCCTTCCGTGCGCATGACCGACAGGCGGATCAGATCGAAGCCGAAACCGGCATCGAGCGGGTCCGACAGCGAATCCAGACGCTCGCGGAAAAGCCGCATGAGGGATTTTGGGTCGCGCGTCGGCCGACCGGTCTCCAGGCCCAGCCGGAGGACCTTGCCATCGGTCCGGAAGAAGGAGGCCTCGAAGGCACGCCCACCCTCGCCGCGGGCCTCCAGAAGCCGCCCGACCTCGGCCGACAGCGCCTCCAGCGTCTCCTCGACCCAGGTGACCGGCTCGGCAAAACGACGCTCCACCAGGCAGGCGGGCAGCGGCCGCCGCGGCGAGATGCGGATGTCTTCCTCGCCGAGCGTGCGGGCCAGCCGCGCCGTCAGCTGCGCGCCGAACCGGGCGGCGAGTGCGGAGCGCGGCCGCATCGCCAGGTCGCCCACCGTCTTCAGCCCGGCGCGGTTGAGCGCCACCACGCTTTCGCGGTCGATGCCGAGGGCGGCCACCGGCAGGCCGTCCACGGCATGCGCCTCGCCGCCATGCGGCACGATCATCGCATTGCCGAAGCGGGCGAGCGCGCGGGCGGCCTGCGGCGTGCCGGCGACGGCCGCGCGCGTCTCGATGCCGGCCGTCTCCAGCCGGTCCAGAAGGCCTTCGCGCAGGCCCGCCTCGCCGTCGAAGAGATGCGCGCAGCCGGTGATGTCGAGCACCAGCCCATGCGGCAGATCGAGCGCCACCAGCGGCGTGTAGCGGTCGCAGAAATCGGCTAGCCGTTCGAGAAGCCTCCGGTCGGCGGCCGCATCCATCTCCACCACCTGCAAATCGGGGACGCGGGCGCGCGCATCCGCCAGCGTCAGCCCCCGCGTCAGGCCGAGCGCCAGCGCGGCGCGGTCGGGGGCGGCCAGCCGGAGCGCGTTGCCGGTCTTCTCGACCAGCGCCAGCGGCCGGTCATCCGGTTCGCGCGAGCGGGAAGCGCGGCGCAGCCGGTCGACGGCCAGGAACGGAAACCACAGCGCCAGATAGCGGCGTGGCCTGTCTGAAGTAATGGTGCTCATGATCCCATTCCAGGCGCCAGCCCATGCCGGCGGGGCCGGCGCGCTGGCGCAACAAGGTGACGTCGAAGACGGGACCGCCAGGTGCGTTGGCAGCCAGCGGGATGGACGGGCATGCCGCGACACGCCAGCGCGTCAGTGCCGCACTGGCCTCCTCGCGCGCGCCCGGCCGCATCAGGAACACCGTGACGCCCGACTTTTCCGCCGCCAGCGCCAGGCGCCGGGTGGCGGTTAGGTCGAGCGCGCGATGGTTGCCCCAGGGCTCCATGATGACGGCGCCGAGACCCGGGCAGCGCGCGGCCTCCACACCCGCCCGCAACACCCCGACCATGTCGCGCACGCCGACCAGGATCAGCCGTGCCGGATCCAGCCCGAAGGCGGAAAGTCCCGGCGCATAAAGCGCGCCCGCCTCCCGCTGCGTATGGGTCTGGCGTACCCAGACGAGGTCGCGTCCAGGGCCCGCCGCCGCCATGGCGCGCAGGGCAAGGCCTGCGCCAAAGCCCGAAGCAGCGGCGGCATCGGCATCGGCTGCCGGCAGGATTTCGTGCAGGCCGCCGCGCGCCAGCCCGCCGGCAAGCGCATCGTCAACCAAAGCCAGGCCGAGGCCAAAAGCCGCCTGCTCCCGCCGGGCTCCGGCAGGGTCAAGGGCTGCTAGCCTGCGCCTGAGAAGGGAAAGGGTCTCTTCCATGGCGCTTGTTCTCTATTTGTTCCATTATCAACCGCAGCCCGGACCAAGAGTCAAGGTTCCTTTGCCAGAAGCAGAAGATGCCGTCGGGGATTCCCGCGTCAGCCGCGCGGCGGGCGCAGCAGAAAGACCACGAACCACAGAGGAAGGATGATCAGCGAACCGAGGATGACATTGGGCAGCGCCCATTCCATGCCCTGCCGCGCCAGATCGAGCGCAGCTTCCGGGGTCAAGCCGAAGCCTTCCAGAATGTCACCGGCCGAAACGTCCAGCGCCGACAGCGCCACGCCCGTCAGAAGCGAAACGACGACAATCTTGAAGATACCCGATAGCAGTCTGAACATGGCCCCACGCCCGATCATTCAAATCCCGATCAAATTTTAGCAATCGAGACTGAACGAATTCTTTCCGCTGCGGAAAGAAGGACAGAAGATGTTCAATTGACATCGCCGAAAAAGAGCACCGGCGAGACAAAAGGCGCGTCCCACCCGCCGCCGATGAAGAAGACGGCCTCGGGCGCGACCGGGCTGCTTTCGGGATCGGCGCTCGGCGCGATCTCGCCCGACAGCGCCAGAGCACGACCCAGATAGGGCACGATTCCTTTGATCGAGATGGTACGGTCGGGCGTCCAGGCCTGCGACCTGTCGATGCGCAGCACACCGTTCTGGATCGTGCCCTTGAGTTCGGCGCCGCTGATCGTGAGCTGGCCATTGGCCACGTCCGAGAAGGCAAAGAAGGCGCCTTCCGAGGACCGGCCGAGAAAGGCCGGCAGATCAAAGCCGACGATCGTGCCGCCGCCGAGCACGGCGGTCACGGTCCCCTCGGCGGTGGCCAGCACGGCGTTCCAGTCGAGGCCGGTCCCCTTGGCGGTCAGTGACAGATTGGCTTGGGCCTGGGGTACGATGCGCCGCATGCCGGTGCTGAGGATGAAGGCGCCGGCGTCAATCTGCTCGGCGTTGATGCGCAGTTCCGCGGTGCTGTTCTCACCCGCCTTGTCGATGCGCAGGCCGGCCTGCAGCCTACCACCAAAGACGGTGGCGTCCGACAGGTCGAAAGCGGCAAGGCCCTGCTTGACCTGTACGGTCGCGGCCAGATCGGTCAGGGTGACGTCGCCACCTGCGGCACTGGCCGCGGAGAGCCTGAGATCGAGATTGATCTGGCTGGCCAGTTCCGAATCCACCTCATCGTCCATCTGGCCGCGGCTGGCGGCCATCGGCAGAAAAGTGGCCATGAAGGAGCGCAAATCCAGCGTGCCAAAGGCGAGCGTCCCCGTTACCGTCGGTAGCCCGTCGCTCAGCGACAGGTCGAGCACGCCAGCCCCCTGGTTGCCGTTCAGGTCGATCTGGACATTCTCCATCTTGATGCGGTCGAGTTCGCCGGTCACGGTTCCGGCCACGGAGAGGGCACCGATGGCGGCGCCGGCCGCAATCTCGGTCTGCGACCATTCGAGAAAGCGCCGCAAAGACGGCGAGGAAAAGCGGCCGGTGCCGTTCAGATAGGGCTGTCCGGAAAAGATCGCCGATCCCTCGAAGGAAAGCGCTGCCGGCGGCGCGTCGAAGCCGATGCGCAACGGGGCCTCGACGCCCGAAAACAGAAGGAGCGGCTGGGCGCTGGCCGCCTCGAAGGTGAAATTCTCGCCGCGCCAGATGCCGCTCGCATTGACCTGAGCACTGCGGTTGATCGAGGGCCAGTAGACGAGGCCCGAAAGACCCGTCACCAGCGCCTCGTCTCGCCCGTTCTCCCTGACCGCGACGCGGCCCTCGCTGAATTCGATCGTGCCTAGCGCCATGTCCGGCATGCTCGACTCGGCGGGCGCCGCGGCGTCGCTGCCTACCATGCTCCGCGACATTTCGATGGCGCGCATCAGCCGACCGCCGCTCGGGACGGATTCGGGCTGCAGGAGTTCGTCGCCTTCGGCCAGCCGAAACAGCGGCCGTACCAGGTGGATGCGCGAGAACAGCACCTCGCCGCGCAAGGCTGCCCAGGCGGAAAGGTCGAGTTCCACCTGCTCGGCCTCGACGACCGCCGGTCCTTCTCCGTCGCGCCATTCGGTCAGCCGGACATCGCCCAGATGGGCACGGAAACTGGGCCAGACCGACAGGACCGGCCCTTGGCCAAGCGTCACGCGGTAGCCGCTCCAGCCGCTCAGCTCATCGGCAATTCGGTCGCGAACGATCTGGGTCGAAGCGACCCACGGCATCGCAACAACCAGGATCAGCACGGCGATCAGCAGCGCGCCGATGGCGAGCAGCCCACGCCTGGCCGATCGAGATCTCATCTTCCCTCGCCAACTGAGACGGGGCTCGGCCTTAGCCGCCCTGTCGTCAAAATTCCCAGTACAGGGATGCACTCATAGCCGCATCATTTCAAGGTTTTATGGCCGGCCGATGGCATCGTCCACCGGTCTTGACGGATGGTTCCGGGTTATTGGCCATCCGCTTCGGGAAACCCGTCGCATGTCAGCGCGATGTCACGAAGCGCTCCAGTTTGCCGAGCGTCTGGTGACCCAGTTCGACGGCGCCGAAACCCTTCGCCTCCTCAAACTCGGCACTGGTGGCGAAGACCATCCCGAGGGTGACCTTTGTCGCACCGTCCATATCCTCGAAGGACGCCCAGGCGTCGGCATGTTTCGGCCCATTCTCGCCCCACAGCAGCGCATAGCCGAGCCTCTCCTCGGGCCGTACCTCGATATATTGATGATGGTTCGGATAGACAGTACCGTCGGGCCCGATCATGTCGAAGACCCAATCGCCGCCCGTCCGCAGGTCGATCCTTTGCGTGCGACAGGAGAAGCCGTCCGGTCCCCACCATATGGGCAGCGTCTCAGGATTCATCCACGCGCCCCACACGACGGATCGCGGCGCCCGAATGACCCTCTGAAGCAGCATGGTGCGCTCAGCCACGCCTGCCAGATTGTCCAGACCGGCGCCGAAACCTTCCCGGTAGCCGGCCTCCATGTCCGCCGCCAGCGACGAGAGCTGCACCGTCACGACCAGCCGGCTGCGCTCTTGCAAAGCAGAGATATCCGCCGTCACCAATGCTGCCGACTGCGTCACGCCTTCGCACGAGATCACCTCGTAGTTGACGCTGCGCAGGGCCGGCTGCAGCACGAGCCAGCCATTCTCGCATCTGATGTCCGGTTGACCCTCGACCTTGCAGAGCGAAATCTCGCGTCCGCCCACCCTGGTATCGGCTTCCAGGAACTCCACCGTGACCGATGGATTTGGCGCGGCCCAGACCGCGCGCGCGGCAGGGGCAGTCCAGGCCTGCCACAGCGCGTCCGATGGCGCGGCTACCTCCCGTTCGAAAGTCAATGTCGCGAAACGCTTGTTTCCAGGTCCGGGCGCTGCACCGAGCGCGTTGCTGGTCGCCAGATTTAGTGTCATTTGTCGTTTTCCTTCATCACATTCATCACAAAGGTATCCAACCGGTCGAGGCGAGCCTCCCAGATGGCGCGCTGTTCATCGAGCCATGTCCGCACCGGTTCCAGCGCCTCCGGCACGATGGCGCAGGTGCGTATGCGGCCGTCCTTGGAGGTGGTGATCAAGCCGGCTTCCTCCAGAACGGACAGATGCCGCATCACCGTGGGCAGGCGCAGACCCGTGGGTCCGGCCAGATCCGTCACCCGCGCTGGCGTTTCGCCAAGCCGGGTGAGGATGGACCGGCGGGTCGGATCCGCGAGAGCGTGAAAGAGCAGCGAGAGGTCGGGGTCATGCTTAGCCATGTCGCTAACTATCGCCTGATTTCTCCCAAGCGCAAGCGAAAACTTCGCCGGATGGCTAAGTTTTATTTGGTTCGACCGGCTGGGCCTCCAAGCCGTCGGCTTCCGTCTCGCTCGCTTGCCTGCCGACAAGGCGGTGTGCTTTATCTCGCCCCCGCATGACACGTCTTTTCGCGCAAGGAAGCACCGGCATGAACGACCAGGCCCCATTGTGGCGTCCCTCCCCGGCGGACATCGACAGCTCGGCGATGATGGCCTTCGCCCGACAGGCGGAAACGATCGCCGGCCGTGATCTCGGCGACTACGACGCGCTTCATGCCTGGTCGGTGGAGGATCGCGAGGGCTTCTGGTCGCTGGTGTGGGACTTCTGCGGCGTGGTGGGCGAGCGCGGCGAACGCACGCTGGCCGATGGCGACCGCATGCCCGGCGCCCGCTTCTTCCCCGATGCCAGGCTGAACTTCGCCGAAAACCTGTTGTCGCAATCGGGGACCGGCGACGCGCTGGTATTCCGCGGCGAGGACAAGGTCGCGCGTCGCATGAGCTGGGACGAATTGCGCGCGCTCGTCTCGCGGCTTCAACAGTGGCTGCGTGCCCAGGGCGTCAAGCCCGGCGACCGTGTCGCCGCGATGATGCCCAACATGCCCGAGACGATCGCCGCCATGCTGGCGGTCAGTTCGCTCGGCGCCATCTGGTCGTCCTGCTCACCCGATTTCGGGCCGCAGGGCGTGCTCGACCGGTTCGGGCAGATCGAGCCGGTCGTCTTCATCGCCTGCGACGGCTACTGGTACGCCGGCAAGCGCATCGAGGTGGCGGACAAGATCGCCGAGGTGCTGGAGAAGCTGCCGACGGTCAGGAAGGCGCTCATCGTCGACTATCTGGGCATATCGGCAAATGTCGCTGACGGCCTCGACCGGGCCGTCGCGCTCGACGCGGCGCTCGAGCCCCATGCTCCCGGCGAACTCGTCTTCGAGCGCCTGCCCTTCGACCATCCGCTCTACATCCTGTTTTCGTCCGGCACCACCGGCGTGCCCAAATGCATCGTCCATTCGGCGGGCGGCACGCTCATCCAGCATCGCAAGGAACACCGCCTGCATGCCGGCATCCGTGCGGGCGACCGGTTCTTCTACTTCACCACCTGCGGCTGGATGATGTGGAACTGGCTGGTCACCGGGCTCGCCTCCGGCGCCACCTTGCTTCTTTATGACGGCTCGCCCTTCCATCCCGACGGCAATGTCGTCTTCGATTTCGCCCGCGACGAGCAGATGACCTATTTCGGCACCTCGGCGAAATTCATCGATGCGGTGCGCAAGGCAGGGCTGAAGCCGATCGAAACGCATGATCTGTCCAGCGTCCGGGTGATCTCGTCGACGGGCTCGCCGCTGGCGCCGGAATGTTTCCGCTTCGTCTATGAGGGCATCAAGCAGGACGCGCATCTGGCCTCGATCTCGGGCGGCACGGACATCGTCGCCTGCTTCGTGCTCGGCGTGCCGACCAGGCCGGTCTATGTCGGCGAGATCCAGGGGCCGGGACTCGGCATGGCCGTCGACGTGTGGGACGACGACGGTCGCCCGATCCGGGGCGAAAAGGGCGAACTGGTCTGCACGAAGCCCTTCCCCTCGATGCCGATCGGCTTCTGGAACGATCCCGACGGTTCCAAATACCGCGGCGCCTATTTCGAGCGCTTCGACAATGTCTGGTGCCATGGCGATTTCGCGGAATGGACCGAGCATGGCGGCATGATCATCCATGGCCGCTCGGACGCCACGCTCAACCCTGGGGGCGTGCGCATCGGCACCGCCGAGATCTACAACCAGGTCGAACAGATGCCCGAGATCCTGGAATCGATCTGCATCGGCCAGGACTGGGACGGCGACACGCGCGTCGTGCTGTTCGTGCGGCTGGCCGAGGACGTGAGGCTCGATGCGGAACTGGAAAAGCGCATCCGTGCGAAGATCAGGAGCGGTGCCAGCCCCCGCCACGTCCCGGCGCGGATCGTCGCGGTCACCGACATTCCACGCACCAAGTCGGGCAAGATCACCGAGCTCGCGGTGCGCGACATCGTCCATGGCAGGACGGTCAAGAACAAGGAGGCGCTGGCCAATCCGGAGGCGCTCGACCTCTACGCCGACCTGCCGCAGCTGCAGGAATGATGTTCGGGAAGGTTAACGGATGGTTTCGCGCGAATTTACCTCGATTTGAGGTGTGGTAGCGAAACGTAAACATTTCGCCCCGCCGGTAAGGTTTCGTTAATGTCCTCGCCCGATAGTCGTGGGTAACTTGAGGCGTCTCCCAAGCAGACGGGAACCTGGCCCAAGCCCGTGTGTGACAGCATTTCCAGATTTCAATTCGGCGCCCCTTCGCGGGCGCCTTTTCTTTGTCAGAAACTCGCTTCGCGATCGCGCATCAGCGCACTCGAGAGAAGAGCCACGGGGATCAGCGCCGTCGCGATGATCAGCAGCGACGCAATGGCGCCGTCCTCCACAGCCCCGCGCGAGGCGTTCTCGTAGACGAACGTCGCCAAGGTGTTGAACCCGAACGGCCGCAACAGCATCGTTGCTGAAAGCTCCTTCACGGTATCGACGAAGACCAGGATCATCGCGGCCAGGATTGCCGGAGTCAGGAGTGGCAGCAGGATGGAAACGCCAGCGCGCAACGGCGTTCGACCCAGCGTACGTGCCGCCTCGTCGAGGTTGGGAGGCAATTTGTCGAGGCCGGATCGTATCGAGCCCTCAGCCAGTGCGAGGAAGCGGATCGCGCAGGCCAGCACGACGGCGGTGGCCGAGCCGGTGAGGAGCAAGCCGGTCGAGTAGCCGAAATATTGACGCGCCTGACCGTCGATCCAGTTGTCGATCGCCGCCAGCGCGAACAGCAGGCCGAGCGACAATATGGTTCCCGGAATGGCGTAGCCCACCACTGGCAGTCGCGCCAGGATGGTCGCCGGGCGGCTACGGGCGACACGCGCGGCGTTGAGCAGCACGAGCGCGGCAACGATCGCCAGTACGGAGGCCCAGAACGCGGTGAGCAGGCTGTTTGCCAGGGCATTCATCAGCGCAGGCTCGTAGAGCTGTTGCATGCGCCTCGAAGCATAGTCGGCGAACACGTATACCGGGACGCCGAAGCCCGAGACGAATGGCACCAGCACGAACATGATTGCCAGGCCGGCGCGCCAGCCGGTCAGGCGAACGCGCGCGGGCCGCGCGCGTATCTGGGTACCACGCGCAGGATGGTAGCGCTGGTTTCGCCGCGCCCATTGCTCCGTCATCACCAGCGCAAAAACGGCGACCAGCATCAGCATGGCGATCTGCGCGGCTCCTTCGAGGCTGCCACGGTTGAGCCAGGTCGTGAAGACGGAGGTGGTCAGCGTGCGCACACCCAGATAGGTGGATGCCCCGATATCGTTCAGCGTCTCCATCAGAACGAGTGCCACGCCTGCCGCGATCGCCGGCCGCGCCACCGGCAACTGGACACGCAGCAGAACCCGCAAGGGCGAGCCGCCAAGCGTGCGGGCCACTTCAGCCATGTTGCGGCCTTGCAGAATGAAGACGGCGCGCGTGGTCAGGTAGACATAGGGGTAGAGAACCGAGACCATCACCAGCGCTGCCCCGCCCGTCGAACGGATATCGGGAAACCAGTAGTCTCGCGGCGTCTGGAACCCGAACAGAGACCGAAGCGCGCTCTGGACGGGCCCGGTGAAGGTGAAATATTCGCCGAAGGCATAGGCTGCCAGGTAAGGCGGGACGGCGAGCGGCAGGATCAGCGCCCAGGTAAGCAGGCGCCGGAAAGGAAAATCATAGGTGACGACGATCCAGGCACAGCTGACGCCGACGAACGCGGTTCCCGCCGCCACGAGTGCCACCAGCGTCAGTGTGACCCCGAATGCCTGTGGCAGCACGTAGGTCGCCAGATGCGGCCAGTCGTCGGCCGTCCCGTTCAACGCGATCGCCGCGATCACGCAGATCGGCAGCATGACGACCGCCACGATCGCGATCGAGGGCGCCAGGGTGCCAAGACGCCATGATCGAAGCATGGCGCGCGCCATGTTCAGGACCTTGGCTGCGCCGTCGGCGCTGATGGCCGTGCGAACGGTCAAGTTCGCTCCCTTCGCCTTTCGGGTTGTCTGGAAGCGGAAAAAGGCCGGCTCTGGTGAGCCGACCCTTCCATGAAGGTCTCGATCGAGCCCGACGCGATCACCCCTGGGGACCGTCCTCGAAGCGGACGCGGTCGACCAGCTCGGATGCGAGGCCACGATTCTTCGCGACCTCCTCGAGCGGCAGCTCGTCGGGATTTATCTCGCCGAAGCCCTGTACCGTCTCCGAAGCTTCCGTACCTTCTCCGATCGGATACTCATGGACCCGCTCGGCGTAGATCTCCTGGCCCTCGGCGCTCGCGAGGAATTCCATCAGCTTGATCGCGTTCTCCTCGTTCGGCGCGTTGGCGGCCAGGGCCATGCCCGAGATGTTCATATGGGTGCCGCGATCCTCGCTGTTGGGGAACAGAACCTTTATCGCATCGGCCCATTCCTGCTGCTCGGGTTCCTCTTCGTTGTTGATCATGAGCCCGACATAATAGGTGTTGCCGATGCCGATATCGCACTCGCCGGAATAGATCGCCTGTGCCTGCGCGCGATCGTTGCCGCTGGGCGCGCGGGCGAGGTTATCGCGAAGTCCGGCGAGCCACTCCTCGGTGTATTCTTCGCCGTGATGTGCGATCATCGAGGCGAACAGGGCGATGTTGTAGACGTGCTGACCGCTGCGAATGCAGATTCGGCCTTCCCACTTCGGATCGGCAAGCTCCTCATACGTGATGGTATCCTGCTCGACGCGTTCCTTGGACGCGTAGACCACGCGGCCGCGGGTGGTCAGACCGAACCAGTGGCCTTCGGAATCGCGATACTGCTCGGGAATGCTGGCGTTGATGGTCTCGTTGTCGACCACCTGGGTTACGCCGGCGTCCTTGGCTGCCTGGAGGCGTCCGATGTCGACCGTAAAGATGAGGTCGGCCGGCGAATTGGCGCCCTCTGCTGCGATGCGCTCCTCAATTCCGGTATCGAGGAAGAGGACCTCGGTTTCGATACCGGTCTCTTCGGTAAAGGCTTCGAGTAGCGGCGCGATCAGGGTCGGCTGCCGGTACGAGTAGATATTGACGACGCCCTGCGCCGCTGCAGCGAACGGAACGAACGCGATGCCGGCGGCAAGGGCAGCAGTCGCCAGCCGGGACTGGTGCGCGCGATTTCTGGTCATGATGTCCTCCATCAACAAGGGAAAAGGGCCCTCGGGGCTACGAATATAAAACCTTCGCTTCCCACTCAGGATACATCCGTCCAATGAGTGATTTAATATGGGGCGTCAAGAGAAACGATAATGAAATCAGAAGTTTAGAATTATTCTAAACTAAACTAGTCAAGTTTTTCAGAGGGATACGTTATCGGCAGATGTGGAGAAAAATCGCCTCAGACGGCCAGCACCCGCGTCGAGGGGAAGGTGATCTCCACCATCGTGCCCTGACCGGGCGAGGACGTGATGTGGAACCGCGCGCGATTGGCCTCGACCAAGCCCTTGGTCAGCGGCAGGCCGAGCCCGGTGCCTTCGCCCCGCGCCCGCTTCAGCGCATTGATCTGCTTGAAGGGTTTTAGCGCCTGCTCGATCTCGGCAATGGTCATGCCGATGCCGGTATCGCGCACGCGCAGCACGATGTCGCCGCTCTGCTCATAGGCCGTGGAGACGATCACCTGGCCGCCGGCCGGCGTCGCCCGCACCGCGTTTGACAGAAGGTTGAGCGCGATCTGGCGTACGCTGCGCTGATCGGCGACGACATCGGGCAGCCGCGAGGCAAAGCTGGAGCGGATGATGACGCGTTCGCGATTGGCCTGCGGCTGCATCATCGCCACCGTCTCGGACAGCGAATCGTTGAGCGAGACGGCTTCGTAGCTCATCTCCTGCTCACCTGCCTCGATCTTGGAGATGTCGAGCAGATCGTTGACGAGGTCGAGCACGTGATTGCCCGAGCGGTTGATGTCGCGCAAATAGTCGCGGTAGCGGTCATTGCCGATCGGGCCGAACTTCTCGTCGAGCATCAGTTCGGAAAATCCGATGATGGCATTGAGCGGCGTGCGCACCTCATGGCTGACGCGTGCCAGGAATTCGGTCTTCTGGGACGATGCCCGTTCGGCCTGGGCGCGGGCCTGGGTCAGTTCCTCCTCGGCGCGCTTCCAGTTGGTGATGTCACGCAGGACCGCGCAATAACCGCTGTCGGCGGGCAGGCGGCCCATGGTCATGAACAGCGGGATGAATCGGCCCTGCGCCTCCCGCCCGATCACCTCGCGCCCGTCATTGAGGACGCTGCCGACGCCGTTGTCGGCCAGGCCCGCCAGATAGTCGCCTGCCGAGCGCTGGCTTTCGATGGCAAACAGCGTGGTGAAGGACTTTCCCTCCACCTGTTTGCTGTCCATGCCGAAGAGGGCTTCAGCCGGCCGGCTGATGGAACGGATGAAGCCGTCCTTGTCGATCAGGATCACCCCGTCGGTCGCGGTGTCGACGATGGCCCGCAGCTCGTAGAGGCGGTCGCGCAACTCGTCCTCGTCTTCCGAAGCCGCGGCTTGCGGTTCGGTGACCGGCTGCAGCGCGAGCATCAGCGCCTTGCCGCCGTTCCAGGCGATGGAATGCAGATGGGCGGTGACCTCCCGTGCGGTCCCGTCGGCCCGCCGCAGCGACAGGGTGCCGCCCGCTGGCCCGCCCGGTTCGCTGCCCTCGGCAAACAGGGCGTCGAGGCCGCCGGCCGCGGCGATTGCTTCCAGCGATTCGTGGCCGGTCAGCTTGAAGAACTCGCGATTGGCGAAGTGCAGCGTATCGCCGGCATGGACCAGCAGGGCCAGGGGCAGGCCACCCAGAAGCGCGGTGGGTGATGCCTGCCCATCCGTTGCGGCGGGGTAGGCCGCAGGCCGGAAATCGGCATCGGCCTTTGCCAGGACGGCCTTCAGGTCGTCGAGCTTCGCCACCGGGGCCGGCTCGCGCTCTGCTGTCAACTCTTCCGTTTCGGCGGGTGCTTCCGGCGGTTGCTGATCCTCCGATCCGGCAGTTTCCTCCATTGCCTCGGGCACTGATGGGACGCTGTCCCGATCTTCCGGTTCATCAACCGCTTCCGGGGCGGCCACGGCATCGTCCAACGCTGCCGGGGGCTCGGATGCCTGCGCTGGAGGCGGCTCGGAACCCTCCGGGGTTGGCTCTTGCGACAGGGGTGGCGCGTCGGGGGCGTCGGTCACGGGCGAGGCGTCCGGCTTCAGATCGTCGGCCGGTCCGGCACCGCTGTCGCGCTTCAGCCTTTCGCCGATCTGGCGAAAGGCCGAACGCTCGCTGGCGCTGAGTCCGTCTGCCCGTTCCTTCTCGGCGGCGGCCGCCACGCCATTGGCAGGCCGGTGTTCGGCAAGCCGAATGATCTTGTCGCTCTGGCGCCGCTCGGGGCCCGGTTCGACCTGGAGAGCCGGCGTCTCGCCCTGGAAGGGATCCTCTTCGCGTTCGTCTGCGGCGTCCTCGATTTCCTCGGGCGCCTCTACCGGTGGAGCCGGCAGGTCCGCCACGGGCGAAAATGCGGCAGCCTCGCCCATGCGGGCGACACCGAAACCGCGAAATCCCTCGAAACTGCGCGCCCGGTCATAGACCGGCAGCGCCGCCAGATCGACAGGCACGCCGAGACCGCTGCCGATGATCGGCCAGATCACGGTGCGGCCCGACCACGTGTCGCGCCGTTCGAGGAGCTCGGCGACCTCGCTGCTGCCCTCGATCCCGAAATGGGCCGCGATCTCGCGGAAGGTGCGGCCATTGAAGCTCTCGGCGCTGGCGCCCATGGTGGCGGCGAACTCGTCGGAAACACTGGTGAACCGGCCTTCCGCGTCGGTGCGCCAGATGAAGCGCACGGCGCCTGCCCGGATGGCCTGCGGAGGCTCGCTTGCGGCGGCGGCGGGCGATGCTGGTGTCGGGGATGCCGGAGGCTGTGGCTCCGGGGGAGTGTCCTCAGGCGCAAGAGCGGCTTCGTGAACCGGCTCATCCTCAGGCTCGTCCTGCGTCGGGAGAAGCGAGTTGCGTGGCTCGTCTTGCGGTGCCACCCCAGTCGGCTCCGAATCGCCATCGGCGCTGTCGGTGTCGGTGTCGGTGTCGCCATCGGCGTTGTCGGCTTCGGCTTCGGCTTCGGCTTCGGCTTCGGCGAGATGCTCTTCCGGCTGGTCGTCAGCCATCAAGGCGGGCTCCTCCGGCTCGACAGGCTCGACATCCTGGGCGGGTTCCGCTTCGTCGAAAGCCCCGGCATCGGGCATCGGGTCGTCCTCGACCGCGTCCTCCTGCGGCTCGCGCGCCACCAGGCCGATTGCGGGTTCGCCTTGCCCGATCAGGTCGGCCTCTTCTTCCGCCGGCAACGTGTCTTCCTCGGCCTCGATGACCAGCAGCAGGTGGCGCGCCGGCGTGTCGGTCAGCCTTGCCATGCCGGCGGCAAGTGTGGCGGCGGTTGCCGGGATCAGCCGCTTGACCAGCCGGTCATCCTCGTCACGGACTTCGGCGACGAGCGCCTCCAGCGTTTTGGCGGCGATGCCGAGCGCGTCGAAACCCGCCGAGGAAGCTTCGACACGTCCCCGCTCATCGATGAGGGCCGCATAGGAATTGGCGTCGCTGAAGCCCGAGACCGCCTGGCGGGCGATGTCTTCCTGGGCATGCGAGGCGCCATGGTTTGCCGGCAGGGCGATGAGCACGGCCGGCTCGCCATCGGGCAGCGTGACACCCGACACCACGAGCCCGACGGCGCGCGCGCCGCCCAGTCGTGCCGTCACGGAGGTTTCGCCGCGCATGCGCGGAAAGCCCGGCGCGGCCGATATCTGGCGACGGGCAACGGGCGACAGGCCGCTCGGCGCGCCCATCACGGTCTCGACGTCGTCATAACCGAAGAACCGGCAGCCCGGGCCGTTGGCCCAGATCAGGCTCTCCAGCCTGACATCCAGAAGCGCCAGCGCGTCGCCGGCGGCAAGCCGCTCGCGCACCTGGTCGAGGACGGCGATGTCGATGAACGAATAGCTGCCGGAGATCATGCCACCTTCCTGGACGGGCCTTTTTCGAAACACCCGAAAATTAACGCTTCATTAATAGTGGTGTATGCCGGACGCGTCCATCGCCCGCCCGGCTCCCGAGCCATAAACCCGCGCCGTGGTTAATCCGTCGCTTCCCCTCGTCTTGTGCGTTGCGGGAGAAAAAATGTTGCAATGCACAAAATGTCTGCTATATTCCGCTCATCACAGCCAATCACTTGCGGAGAAGATACCTTCCTCCGCGCAGACCAGAGGATCTACATCATGTCCAAGACCACCGCAAAGACCGCCGACACCATCGAATTCCCGACCTTCGATGCGAGCCAGGCCACCGACCAGATGCGCGTGATGGCCGAGAAGGGCGTCGAGCAGACCAAGGAAGCCTACGCCAAGATGAAGGACGGCGCCGAGACGACCCAGAAGGCTCTTGAAGAGAGCTTCGAGGCCGCCCGCACCTCCAGCACCGAGATGTCGCTCAAGTCGATCGCCGCCATGCGCGCCGGTGCCGACTCCAGCCTGTCGCATATGGAAGCGCTTCTCGGCGTCAAGTCGATCGCCGACATGTTCGAGCTGCAGACCGCCTTCATGCGCAAGCAGATGGAGCTTTCGGTCGAACACGCCAAGGAGCTGCAGGCTCTTTCGACCAAGTCCTTCGAGGACGTGGCCAAGCCGATGCGCTCGCTGGCCGAGAAGTCCATGAAGGAACTGAAGGCCGCCTGAGGCGTTCGACACAACGGAATACCGCTCGTAGAGACCTCCTCCCCTCTGCGAGCGGAATAGAGACCGGCACCTCCTCCCGCCGGTCGATACAGGGAAAAGGCCGGCCCCCCGGCCTTTTTCTGTATTTGGACTTCTTTCCGTATCCGGGCTTCAGAGAAGCGTGCCCTGCCCGCCTTTCGGCTCCGGCGCCTTCTGCTTTGAGGCCACCGCCTCGCCCGGCCGCGATTTCGCCGCCAGCGCATCGACCGACCGGTCGGCGAACCGGATCTCCAGCCTGTCTCCCGGCCTGACCGCCGCCCCGCGCGTGATCGGCTTTCCCTGGTCGTCCATGACCAGGGCGAAGCCCCGCGCGAGCACATTCGTATAGGACAGCGAACTCAGCATCCGGTTCGAAGCCGACAGCCGCTCGCGCAATTGCCGCTGCCTGATGTCGAGACCCCTGTCCTTGCGTGCCGCGAGCCCCACCAGCCGCTCGCGCGCCGAACGCGCCCGGGTCACGATCGGCTCCAGCCGCAGCCGCCCCGCGCGCCGGTCGAGCTCGTGGTGCCGCTGGCGCAGATAGGCGCCGGTACAGGCCGGCAGCCGCTCTCCCATACGGTTCAGCCCGCGGCGGGCCTCGCCGAGGCGATGGTGCAAGGTGGCCGGCGAGATGCGCGCATTCTTCAGCCGCGCCCGCTTGCGCTCCACCAGCACTTCAAACCCCCGGTCGAGCCGCGAGCCGACCTCGTCGAAGTGCCGCCTTGGCATGGCCAGCAGCTGGTCGGCCGATGGCAAAGCGCGCGCGCAGGCGCGCAGCCGGTCGCGCTTGCGCTCGGTCGAGCGCGAGATGCAGGCTTTCAGCCGGGCCGACAGGCTGGCGAGCGTCGCCTCCAGATCCGCCTTCACCGGCACCGCCATCTCGGCAGCACCCGTGGGCGTCGGCGCGCGGATGTCGGCGGCGTGGTCGATCAGGGTCCAGTCGGTCTCGTGGCCGACGGCCGAGATCACCGGAATGTCGGAGGCCGCCACCGCCCGCACGACGGATTCGTCGTTGAAGCCCCACAGATCCTCGAGGCTGCCGCCGCCGCGTGCCACGATCAGCACGTCGGGACGCGGGATCGGCCCGCCTTCGGGCAGCGCGTTGAAGCCGGCGACCGCCGCCGACACCTCGGCGCCCGTCGTTTCGCCCTGCACGCGCACCGGCCACACGATCACATGCAGGGGAAAGCGGTCGGTGATGCGGTGAATGATGTCGCGGATGACCGCGCCCGTCGGCGAGGTGACGACCCCCACCACACTCGGCATGTGCGGGATGAGCTGCTTGCGGCCCGCATCGAACAGGCCTTCGGCGGCGAGCTTCCTGCGCCGCTCCTCAAGCAGCGCCATCAGCGCGCCGGCACCGGCCGGTTCGATCGAATCGATGACGATCTGGTATTTGGAGGAGCCCGGATAGGTGGTCAGCTTGCCGGTGGCGATGACCTCCATGCCATCCTCGGGCTTGAAGCGCAGGCGCGAGAACGTGCCCTTCCAGATCACCGCCTCGATGCGCGCCCGCTCGTCCTTCATCGCGAAATAGGCATGGCCCGAGGAATGCGGGCCGCGATAGCCGGATATCTCGCCCCGCACCCGCACCTGGCCGAACGTGTCCTCGACCACGCGCTTCAGCGCGCCGGATATCTCGGAAACGGAGTATTCGCCGATGTTGGAGCCGGTCTGCGGTATTGTGTCGTTCATCGCGCCAATCGACGGGTTTTCATCGATTCGGTCAAGCGGTGGAAGGGCAGGCGCGTGGCTGGCGGCGAGAAGCAAGCCGGCCCCGACTTCACCTGGCGCGCCAGAGAAGGACAAGGGTGACGGCGTGGAAGGCTGCGATGGCAAGGTTGCTCGCGACCACCGGGTTCATGACCGTCCCGACGGTGAAGGGCGTCGTTACCTTGTAGACGATCTGCACCAGAAGCAGCGCTGCGACCATTGAAGGCACCGGCCGGAACAGGAACGCCGCCGAGGCGAGGAACATCGCCAGGTAGACCGACAGCAGAATGTCGCGCGCGGGGGCGCGCGGCCCGTAAGCCTCGGCGATCCAGCCGGCATCGGCCACGAGACCGAGGCAGATCGGCGTCAGCACGATGACGTTGAGGACCAGCGAGAGCATCAGCATGGTCTTCACGGCGGTTCTCCCCTGTTGGTCGATCCGGAACGGAACAGAGGCTTTACGCAGGCGCGCGAGCGGCGGATTGCCGGGTGGGCACGCAGCCGTCGCCGACGTTGGAACCGGTCTGCGGTGCCATGCCGTTCATCGCGCCAATCGACCGGGGTTCCGGCGATTCGGTCAAGCGCGGCGACCGATCTGTTCCGCTGATGCTGGCATAAGCAATAACGGATGGACGCGGCCAGCCGAATGGGAATAGCTGGCCGCTCCCCGAAACCCGGTCCATGATCATGTCCGCTCCCGCCTCTCCGCTCGCCGCGTCGGCACCTGCCGCCGACCGCCCTTTCGACCCCACCGACTACGGCCTCTACGCGCTGACCGTGTTCGCGTGGAGCGTCTCCTGGTACGCGATCGCGCTGCAGGTCGGGACGGTGTCCAACGAGGTCAACATGTTCTGGCGCTTCGGCATCGCCACCGTGCTGATGTTCGGATGGGTGGCGGCGACCGGCCGCCGGCTGCATTTTGCGCCGGCCGACCATCTGCGCTTCGCCGGGCTCGGCGTGCTTCTCTTCTCCTCGAATTTCATCTTCTTCTACTACGGCGCCCTTTTCCTGGTGAGCGGACTGCTTTCGGTGGTGTTCTCGCTCGCCTCGGTCATCAACATGCTGCTGGCGACCGTCATCACCGGCCAGCGGCCGTCGCCGCGCATCCTGACCGGCGGCGTGCTGGGATTTGCCGGCATTGCGCTGATGTTCTGGCCGGAGATCGCGCGCCAGGAGGTCTCCGGCCCGGCGCTGCTCGGACTGGCGTTGTGCGTTGCCGGCACCTTGTGCTTCTGCTTCGGCAACCTGATCTCGGCATCGGCGCAGAAAAAGGGCCTGCCGCTGGTCTCCATGAACGCATGGGGCATGCTCTACGGCACGGCCTGGGCGGCGCTCCTTGCCCTTCTCCTCGGCCGCGACTTCATCACCGAGCCGACCGCGGCCTATCTCGCTCGCTTGTTTTCCTCGCCGTGATCTCGACGGTGCTCGCCTTTGCCGCCTATCTGACGCTGCTCGGGCGCATCGGGGCGGCAAGGGCCGGCTACGCCACCGTCATCTTCCCGATCTTCGCGCTCGTCGTCTCGACCTTTCTCGAAGGCTACGAGTGGACCGGTTTCGCGCTGGCCGGGCTGGTCTTCGTGGCGGCGGGAAATGTCATCGTCATCCGCGGCGCGCGCCCGAAATGAGGCCTACCATCCCGGCATGAGGTTGCCGGGCTTCAGCCGCCTGTTGCCCTTGCCGAAAGCGATGGCGGCGAGGTCGAAGCCGTTTGTTTCCTCGGCCAGGGCCGGGACGGAGATGTTGTCGAGGCTTTCAGAGATGTGGCGGGCCAGCGCATCGACGATCTCGGGCTGACTGGTATGGCCGCGCATGATGCCGATGCGGCAATCGGGCAGCTGGCCGAAACCGTCGGCCTCGCCGAGGATACGCATGCCGGGCCTGAGCGCGCATTCGGGCAGGACCGAGACGGCCAGACCCGACATCACCGAGGCGATGATGACAGTTGCCGACCAGCTGGTGAACAGGATCCGGTATTCGCGCCCCGTCTCGTCGAGAAGCTCGCAGGCCGCGCGCCGCCACAGGCAGGTCGGCCGCCCGACCGCCAGCGGCACAATCGGCTCCTCATGCACCGCGTGGTTGATCGAACCGACCCACAGCAGCGGCTCGCGCCGCACGACTTCCGACAGCCCCTTGTCGTCGTCATGCGTCACCAGCGCGATGTCGAGCTGCCCGCGACGCATCTGTTCGACCAGATTGACCGTCGGCTCGCAGATCACCGACAGCTCCACCCTCGGGTTGGAGCGCGAGAAGCGCGCCATGATCTCGGGCAGGAAGCGGTCCGCGTAATCGTCAGGCGTGCCGATGCGCACATGGCCCTCCAGGCTCGCATCGTCGAAGGCGGCCAGCGTTTCGCGGTTCAAGCGCAGCAGACGCCGCGCGTGAAACAAAAGCCGCTCGCCGTCCTCGGTCAGGCGGTTGGTGCGACCGTCCTTTTCGAACAGCGACTTGCCGAGCCGCTCCTCGAGCCGGCGCATCTGCATGGAGACAGCCGACTGCGTGCGGAACACCTGCTCGGCTGCGCGCGTGAAACTGCCGGTGTCGGCAATGGCGACGAAGGTCTGGAGCTGGTCGAGGTCGAGGGGCGAGGCCATGAGCGTCTTCCATCATCAAGATTGATGGAAAAGATTAAAAACATTCGTTCGACTAATCAATGCGGCAATGAGAAAAGATCAATGTTCCGCAGCGGCACACACACCGTGACAGGCGGCCGATCGCATCCTCCCGCGACGGCCGGCGAAGCGCTGCGGCCATAACCACAGAAAGGACCAACCGATGACCGCCCTCGACACCCGCCAGCCCGCGACCGCCGCCCTCTCGCGCGTCACCGCGCTCCTGCTGCGCGTGGCCGATGTCGCGCGTTTCATCGGCCGCGCCTGGACAAGCCGCCGCCATGCCATGGAGCTTTCGGAACTTTCCGACCATCAACTTGCTGATATCGGCCTCACGCGGTCCGACCTCGCCGCCGTGCGCCGCCTGCCGGTCGGTCAGGATGCGACCGCCAGCCTCGCCGACATCGCGCGCCGGCGCAGCATGAACGGCGATTTCGTGCGGCTGAACCGCTGAGTTTCCCCGCAGGCCACCCCCGAGCCGGCACCCTTCCGGCATGCCTGCATATTGCCCGGTCCCTCTCGTGGACCGGGCTTTTTTTCATTTGGCGGCCAGATGCGGGGATGGCGAAGGTACCGGCCGGCCATGAGCGTGCGCAGCCTGGAGCCACATCGTGATGGCGGCCTGCACGTTCATGTAAGCCTCTTCTGGCGTCGATCCGTCACTCATGCAGCCGGGGAGATCGGGAACGGTCGCGAGAAACCCCCCGCCATCTTCTGGCGGCAGCGGCGACAGCATGACCGGGTAGCTGACGATTGTCGTCATCGGATCCAAGCCTATCGATCCTCCCAATCCGCTCGCGGGTTTTATCGCATGCGTGCCGGCAAAGCGGCCATACGTCCGCTCTCCGCTTGACTCTCACCGAGGCGGCTCGAAGATCTCCTTCATCGCCTTCTCATAGTCGTCGCGCGTCTGGCGGCCGGTTTCGAACATCTGGCTGAATAGATCGTCATAGGCATTGCGCGGGCGCCCGCTGGGGTTCTTCGGCGGTTCCGGCTTCGGGCTGGAGGCCTCGACCATCTGCTGGATCATGCGGGTGAAGGGGTTGTCGAACGGGTTGTCGAAGCCCTCCTCCTTGCGCGGCGGCGGAGGTGCCGGCGGCATGCCGGCCTGCATCGCGGCCTGCATCATTCTCAGGAACGGATTTTCCGCGTCACCGGTCGGAGTCCCGAGTGCGCCGCTCGCCTGCTTGCTCAACCCGCCCATCAGCATGGCGGCCATGGCGGGCAGCATGGATTTCAACGTTTCCTGGGCAATGCCGGTGACCTGTGCCGCCTGGGCCGCGACCGCGCGGGAGACCTCGGGCGAGCCGAAGAGCTGCCCGAGAATGTCGTCGCCCTCCTTCTTGCCCTCGGGCGCGAAGGCGCGTGCCGCGTCCTCGAAGAAGCGCGCATGCTGGCCGCTAGCCATCTGCGCCATCAGACCACCCATTCCATAGGGATCGGAGGCGTTGCGGCGCAGGCCCTCCCGGAATGCCGGCAACAGGGCGTCGGTAGCCAGCTGGGCCTGTTCCTGCGTCAGCCGGTACTGGCGGGCCATGAGTTCGATGGCGCGCCCATCGCCGGCCTGCGCGAGTATCTGGTAAAGTGGCAGCATCCTCCCCCTCCTCTTGAGCGACAGCCTAGCCGAACCGGGCAGCGCAGGCGAGATCACATTCTTGTGATTGCGCATCAACTTATTGATCTAGTTCATTCTTCTCCGTCCGTCCCGTTGCGCGAATCAATCCACCCCTCTCGCATCCGCCTTAGACTATCGAGAAGCGGGCCAGGGAGAGGGAAAAGGAGTGGGTGGTGGAGAGGGACGAAAGGGCACTGCAGCGGATCGTCGCGCTGCTGTTTGCGTTGGCGCATATCGCCGACCGCGCCGGCTCCATCGCTTTCCCCGTTCGCGTCGTCGTTCTTGCGATCCTGCGTCATGCCGAACTCGCCGCCCGGGCGTTCGCTTTCAGGACGGCGTCCGGCCCGTCCGCGCCCGGATGGAACGACCGGCCGCACCACGTGACCCCGCCCGGCACCCTTGTGGCGGGCCATTACCGTCCCGCCGAAGCGGCCCGCCTGGCCGTCGGACTTCGGGCGCTCGCGCTGTTCATCGCCAATAGGGCGATCCGGGCGTTCCCATCGACAGCGATGCCGTCAAGCGTGCGCCGCGCCATTTCTGCGAAGCGCACCCGTTCAAGCGGAAGCTGGCAAGGTCCGGCGGCTCTTCCGGCTCCCGACACCTCGTGAACCGTCGTCTTGAACCGCACTAATACGCATATTCCAGAAACACCGGCTCGATCGACCCGCCCCAGCGCGTGTTGAAGGCGCGCAGCATTTCCTGGGCGCTGGTGGTGCCGCGGGCCACGGCTTCCTCGAGCGGGGCGAGGAAGCCCGTTTCGTCGAAGCCTTCTTTATTGAGCCGGTTGCGGTTGGCGAGACCGAGGCGGGAAATCTCCAGGATCTCGCGGGCGACGTCGTTGAGCTTGCGGTTGCGGAAGCCGGTATCGAGCCCTTGGGCGGGGGCGGTGTTGCGCATCGCCTCGACCTCTTCGAGCGTCCAGTCGCGTGTCAGCGCATCCGCCTGGCCGAGCGCCTCGTCGTCATAGAGAAGGCCAACCCAAAAGGCCGGCAGCGCGCAGATTCGCCGCCAGGGTCCGCCATCGGCGCCGCGCATCTCGAGGAAACGCTTCATGCGCACATCGGGAAACAGGGTCGACAGATGGTTGGCCCAGTCGCCCATGGTGGGCAGGCCCTCGGGCACGCTGTCCTTCAGCGCCCCGCCCATGAACTGGCGGAAGGTGACATGGGTGCAGTCGAAATAGCGGCCCTCGCGGATGAGGAAATACATCGGCACGTCGAGCGCCCACTCGACATAGTCGGCAAAGCCGAAATCGGGGGTGAACACGAAGGGCAGGAGACCCGAACGCTGGTTGTCGGTGTCGCGCCAGATGTCGCCGCGCCAGGACTGCAGCCCGTTCGGCCGGCCTTCCGTGAAAGGCGAATTGGCAAACAGCGCGGTCGACAGTGGCTGCAGCTTCATCGACACCTGCATCTTGCGGCGCATGTCGGCTTCGGATTCGAAGTCAAGATTCACCTGGATCGTGCAGGTGCGGTACATCATGTCGAGGCCCTGCGTGCCGACCTTGGGCATGAAAGCGGTCATGATGTCGTAGCGCGATTTGGGCATGCGTGGGGTCTCGGCCAGCGTCCATTTCGGGCTGCCGCCGAGGCCGAGGAAGCGGATGCCGAGAGGCTCGGCGATCTGGCGCAGCTGCGCCAGGTGGGCGTTGCCCTCGCGGCAGGTCTGGTGAAGCGTCTCGACTGGGGCGCCCGACAGTTCGAACTGGCCGCCCGGCTCCAGGCTGATGGCGCCCTGCCCGGTCGGCTCGACGAGCCCGATGACATGGCCTGCATCGATGATGGGGTCCCAGCCCAGCGTCTTCTGCATGCCCTCCAGCAGCGCGAGAATGCCGCGCTCGCCGCCATAGGGGACCGGGCTGTTGCCGTCGATATAGAAAGGAAACTTCTCGTGCTCGGTGCCGATCCGCCACTGGTCGCGCGGCTTGCAGCCTTCGGCGATGTAGTCGACCAGTTCGTCCTGGTGTTCGATCGGCCGGGAATCGGTGGTGTCGCGCGCCATCAGGAGACCTTTCGAGCCGGCCGGCGGAAGTTCAAGAGCGCGCTTGATGGACGAAAGCCCATGACGCGATCAAGCGAAAAATCGTGACACATCATCAAGCCTTGCTGAACGCCCGGTGGCCATGGCCCTACCAGTCGCCGATCGTCGCCTGGATGAGCGCCATCGCGGCCACCGCGGCCGTGTCGGCCCGCAGGATGCGGGGGCCGAGCGGAATGGCGGTCACGAAGGGCAGCGCATGGAGCTGGCGACGCTCCTCGTCGGAAAACCCGCCTTCCGGCCCGATCAGCAGGCCGAGCTTGCGTTCCTCGATGGCGCAGAGAATGGGCAGCGGATTGTTCGTGCCGCTCGCCTCGTCGCAAAAGATCAGGCGCCGGCCCGGTTCCCAATCGGTTATCAGGCGGTCGAACTTCACCATGTCACGCACCGGCGGCAGCGCCAGGATCCCGCATTGTTCGGCCGCTTCCAGCGCATTGGCTTCCAGCCGCTCGCGTCCGACCTTGGAGAGCTGGGTGTGATGGGTCTGGACCGGCTGCAGCACGCCGGCCCCCATCTCGACCGCCTTCTGGACGAGATAGTCGAGCCGGCCGGCCTTGATCGGCGCAAAGGCATAGACGAGGTCCGGTGCCGGCGGCTGGGGACGCGTCTCCTCGACGAGGTCGAGATGAACAATCTTCTTTTCCAGCGCAGCGATCCGGGCCAGCCACTCGCCGTGCCGGCCGTTGAACAGCAGCACGTCCGCGCCCTCGCGCATCCGCAGGACATTGCCGAGATAATGGCTCTGGTCGCGGCCAAGGCTGATCGTCCCGCCGCTTGCGAGGTCGTCCTCAACGAAAAGCCGCTGCATTCTGTAGTTGGCGCGCATGGGCTTGGGATCGCGCGCACAGGAGACGGCGTCAACCGATTTTGTTTCCGCTGTCGGGCTGGTCGGCGTCGGCGCGTCCTATGCCGGTGAAAAATCGCGAAAGGAGGAACCATGCTCACTCTGCCGACTATCGTCGAACGCAAGCCGCAATTCTACGTCGCGGTAAAGGACAGGGTCGCTCTGAGCGAGATGAAGCCGGTCGTGGACCGGGCGTTCGGGACCCTGTTCGGCTGGCTCGGACGCAAGAGCATCCAGCCGGCGGGTGCCGCCTTCTTCAGATACAATGTCATCGACATGGCCGGAAGGCTCGAGATCGAGTTTTCGGTCCCGGTGACAGAGCGCGTCGAGGGCGAGGGCGACATCATCGCCGGCACCCTGCCGGCGGGTCGCTATGGGCAAGTCACCTGGACCGGTCCCTACGAGGCGCTGTTCGATGTGAACGCCGTGCTGATCGGCTGGGCGCGCGAGAAGGGCATTCGCTGGGACATGGCGGAGACGCCGGAGGGCGATCGCTTCGCCGCGCGGTTCGAGATCTACGAGAACGACCCGTCGACGGTCGAAAGCCCGACGGATCTTATCACGACCGTCGCGATCAAGATCGCCGAGTAACGGAGCCGCCCAGGGCGCTCGGGTGCCACCGCGGCCGGTAGCCCAGCCGCAATGCCCCAATTGTCGCGGGCGGCGTCAGGAGGTGGGCGCGGTCGGGAGGCGGTTGGGCCTCGCCGTAGCCTGCAAAACTCCATGGCAAGGCGCGGCCTTTCCGCATGGCGAAGGCTCGGCCGTCTGCCACGATCATCGCCCCGTCGGGCAGGTCTTCGGCCACGCGCTTCGAAAGCATGGCTCTGTTCGTGCTAACCCGCTGCGCGTGAAGGAGCCGGTCCATTTCGGGGGCCGAACCCCGGTCCAGCCCGTTGCCCTCGAAAAGTGAGTCCCGGAATGTTTCCGCCCGCTTCCGGCGACAGTAGAAACAGGGCCGGTGGCCGGCGGCGAGAGCCGTGACCTCGTCGAGGAAAAACAATTCGGTCCATCCCGCGCCACCTGCAGGCCCGTTGCGGCCCCATACCTCCCGGCGTCTGCCCTTCCAGTGCAGATCGCAGATGATCCACGCTCTGGTCGTCCAGCGCCGTCCCAGGAGCGTGCGCGTCTCCGGGTCGTGGATGATGCCGCGATTGCCCGTGAACAGTCCACGCGCTTCCGTCGCGTGCAGCTTCCCGAACGGGTCGACCCTGTTGCAAAGCGGCATGGGCTGGCTGCTCTTTCTCGCCTGCGTTGCAATTCTGCCACTGGGCCCTTTTATCAGCGCCGCAGACCGCGCAACGGCTGGTGTTTCGGGCGTCTTCGCCATAGATCACCGCGACCTTTCCAGTCGGGTTGCCCGGCTTGCGAGGCGACTTCCTTAGCCAACCATCGGAACCAGCAACACCCGGACACGTTGAACCGGCAAGCAAGCAAAACCGGCAACCAAATGGTAACCGGTCGGTGACAATGGTAGACCCAATTTTAACGAGACCGACATGAACCCCGTCCGCGCAACATTCCTCTCCCTGTTCATGCTTTCCGGCATCGTGCTGTGGGGCGCCGGTATCTACTCCGCAGATGCGGCGGGCGATCACATCGTCATCGATGGCTATGGCGTTTCCGCCAGCGCCGACTGACCGTCAAAACGGTTCGGTCTGGATCAGCCTCTTTTCCCTGCCTTCAAAAACCATCGCTGTCAGAATGCCGCTGTCATAGGCCAGCGTGTCGAGATTGACGCGGTTGGCCAGGATGTCCGGCGCGCCGACAGGCGTGTGGCCGTGGACGATCACCTTGGGGTGCAGCGCCTCATGGCGGTGGAACTCCTTGCGGATCCACACCAGATCCTCGGGCTTCTGCTCGGCCAGCGGCACACCGGGACGGATGCCCGCATGGCAGAAGAAGAAGTCGCCGAAGTCTGCGGAATAGGGAAGCGCATCGAGGAAGGCGAGATGGCTGTCCGGAACCGCCGCCTGAAAGGCTAGGTGTGCTGCCGCCTCGTCCGGATGGCCGAGGAGGTCGACGCCATATGATTGAGCCGTCTCCCTTCCCCCGAAATTCATGAAGTTCGCCCACTCGGAAATGTCGCGCAGAAACATCGCGAACCGCTCGTCGTGGTTGCCCATCAGGGCCATGTGACGTTTGTCGGCCGCCATGCGGGCCAGCAGGAAGTCGAGCACGCCGCAGCTGTCCGAGCCGCGATCGACATAGTCGCCAAGATGGATGACGCGCCAATCCGCCGGATTGTCGCGCGCCAGTTCGCGATCGATACGATCGTGAATGCGTTTGAGGAGGTCGGCGCGGCCATGCACGTCGCCGATGGCATAGAGGCGCATTCCATCGGGCGCACTGGCCTCCGCAAAACTTACCCCTTCGGACGTCACTCAGCCCTCCACGACGATCAGGTGCAGCGAGCGGGGACCATGTGCGCCCAGCAGCAGCTTCTGCTCGATGTCGCCGGAACGCGATGGCCCGGTGATCATGTTCAGCGTGCGCGGCATCTCGCCTCGCCCGAACTTGCGCCGGATCTTGCCCAGTGCCGTCTCCAGATCGCCGACGATGTCCCTGGCCGCGACCACCACGATGTGGTGTTCCGGCAGGAAGTTGACCGTGGTCGGATTGTCCGCGCCGGAGTGCAGGACGACGGTTCCGGTCTCGGCGATGGCGGCGTAGGCATGGCTGACGCCGGTCAGATCGTCCCCGTCGGAGGCGCCGGATCTCACCGTCAGCGCCTTCTGGCGCTCCCAGGGCATTTGCCGCAGGCGGCTGTCGGCGCCCATGCGGATGTCGGCCGGCAGGTTCTTCGCGCGCAGGTAGCTGGTGATCGCGGCCGGCACGGCGTCGGGTCCCCTCACCTTCTTGACCGTCGCGTGCACGGCCTCGGCTTCGGCGCAGAAGATCTGCACCCGCTCGGCGTCACCCGCCTGGCCGCGCGCCGGGATTACACCCTTCAGCGGCCTGGCCAGGCGCTTCTCGACGGCCTGCAGCCGAGCCGCATCGGCGGCGGCGGAGCCCAGGGCGCGGCGCACCTTGCCCAGTATCGCCTCGCGGCCGCTCATCGGCCCGCATCCTGCTTGAGCGTCTCGCGGTCGCGCCATTGCTGCATGAAGGTACGGCTCTCGGGCGCCGGCAACTCGCGGTGGCGTGTCCAGCCGCCGGCAAAGGGCAGCCAGCCCAGCCGACGCTTTCGGCCACCGAGGGCCGCGATGAGCGGAATGGCCAGTCCCGCGCCCAGCTTGTAGAGCCGCGGTCGCTTGGCGAAATAAGCCCAGAAGCGGAGCCCGAAACGCTGTGCGGCCGGATTGAGCCGGCGCTCGAATTCGCGTTCGCGCCAGTGGCGCATCATCTTCGGCAGCGGAATCTTCATCGGGCAGACCGCCTCGCAGCGCCCGCAGAAGGTCGATGCATTCGGCAGATGGCCCGACTTGTCGACGCCGACGAGGGAGGGCGTCAGCACCGCGCCCATGGGGCCGGGATAGACCCATCCGTAGGCGTGGCCGCCCACGGCATGATAGACGGGGCAATGGTTCATGCAGGCGCCGCAGCGGATGCAGCGCAGCATGTCCTGGAATTCCGTGCCCAGCATCGACGAGCGGCCATTGTCGAGCAGGATGACGTGATATTCTTCCGGCCCGTCGGGATCGCCCTTGCGCTTCGGTCCCGTCGAGACGGTGGTGTAGACGCTCATGTCCTGGCCGGTCGCGGAACGGGCAAGCACGCGCAGGATCTGGCTGGCGTCCTCCAGCGTCGGCACGACCTTCTCGATCGAGGCGACAACCACGTGGACCTTGGGCAATATCTGCGTCAGGTCGCCATTGCCTTCATTGGTGACGATGATCGACGACCCGGTCTCGGCGACCAGAAAATTGGCACCCGTGATGCCGACATCGGCCGAGATGTACTCTTTGCGCAGGACCATGCGCGCCTCGTTCAGGAGCGCCTCAGGCTCGGAAAGGTCGCGGGCCACCGGTAGATGGTTGTGGACCCGGCGGAAGTCTCCTTCGACCTGCTCCTTGTTGAGGTGGACGGCCGGCGCGATGATGTGGCTCGGGTGCTCGCCGCGCAGCTGGATGATGTACTCGCCGAGGTCGGTCTCGACCGGCCGGATGCCGTTCTTTTCGAGGAAATCGTTGAGCGCGATCTCCTCGGTGATCATCGACTTGCCCTTGGTCACCGTGCGCGCGTGGGAGGCGCGGCAGATGTCGAGGACGATGTTGCGGGCGTCTTCCGCCGTTTCCGCCCAGTGCACCCGGCCGCCGGACGCATTGACCTTGCGCTCATAGGCTTCGAGATAGTGGTCGAGATGGGCCAGCGTATGGTCCTTGATACGCTTGGCTTCCTCGCGCAGCGCCTCGAATTCCGGCAGTCGGTCGGCTGCCTTCTGGCGCTTGTCGATGAAGCCGCGGCGCACATTGCCCAGCGCCTTCTGCAACTGGGCATCGCCCAGCGCGTCGTGGGCGTTCTGCTTGAAGGCGGGAGACGTGACCTGCATGACTAGTCATTGCCTCCGATGGGCGGGGTATCGGTCATGCCGGCCAGCACTTCCGCGACATGGCGCGTCTCGACCTTCGAGCCCTCGCGCTTGAGTTTGCCGGCCATGTTCATCAGGCAGCCGAGGTCGCCGGCAAGCAGAAGCTCGGCGCCCGTTGCCTCGATGTTGCTGGTCTTCTTTTCCACGATGGCGTTGGAGATTTCGGAATATTTGACGCAGAAGGTGCCGCCGAAGCCGCAGCAGGCATCGGCATCCGGAAGTTCGGACAGCGCGAGTCCTTCGACCGTCGACAGGAGCGCGCGCGGCTGGAGCCGGATACCCAGTTCGCGCAGGCCCGAGCAGGAATCATGATAGGTGGCGCGGGCATCGAGCTTCGCCTGCACCGCCGTCATCCCCCGTTCGTCGGCCAGGAAGGAAACGAGTTCGTGCACCTTGGCGGCAAAGGCTGCCGCGCGGCCTTCCCATTTCGCATCGCCCCTGAAGAGACCCGGATAATGCTTCTTCAGCATGCCGGCGCAGGAACCCGAAGGCGCGACGACATAGTCGTATTCCTCGAAGGCTGCGATCGTGTTCTCGGCGATGGCGCGGGCATCCTTGCGGTCGCCGGAATTGTAGGCAGGCTGGCCGCAGCATGTCTGGGCCGCAGGCACATCGACCGTACAGCCAGCCTGCTCGATCAGGCGGATCGCGGCGAAACCCACCGTCGGCCTGAACAGATCGACGAGGCAGGTGACAAACAGGCCGACGCGGGGCTTCGAGATGATGTTGTCGTGCACTTCCAGTCCTGTTCAGCCCCGCATGGGCATCGAAGTTTCATCAGATTTGGCGTTTCATTGACGGCGCCGGGTCACTTATAAGGGCACAGGCCGAGGCGCGAAAGCAACTCCGGCCAAAATGGGAGGGAGGTCGACCATGTCAGGCCCGGCTATGCCGAAACCCGATGCCGCGACACTGGCGCGGCGCGAGGAGATCGTCGCCGACATGCGCGTGATCGTACCCGGCGAGGGTGTGGTCGACGCCGTCAATTCCATGCGCGCCTTCGAAAGCGACGGTCTGACCGCCTACCGGCAACTGCCGCTGGTCGTGGTCCTGCCCGAGACCACGGCGCAGGTTTCGCGCATCCTCAAATATTGCTCCGACCGCAACATCCGAGTCGTGCCGCGCGGCTCGGGCACCTCGCTGTCGGGCGGCGCGCTGCCGCTGGAAGATGCCGTGCTTCTCGTCATGAGCCGCTTCAACCGTATCCTCGACATCGACTACGCCAACCGCGTGGTCGTTGCGCAGCCCGGCGTGACCAATCTCGGCATCACCAAGGCGGTCGAGGAAGAGGGCTTTTACTACGCACCCGACCCCTCCTCGCAGATTGCCTGCTCGATCGGCGGCAACGTGGCGGAGAATTCAGGCGGGGTGCACTGCCTGAAATACGGGCTGACGGCCAACAACGTGCTCGGCATCGAGATGGTGCTGATCGATGGCGAGGTGGTGCGGCTCGGCGGCAAGCACCTCGATGCGGAGGGCTATGACCTGCTCGGCCTGATGACCGGATCCGAAGGCCTGCTCGGCGTCGTCACCGAGGTGACGGTGCGCATACTGCAGGCGCCGGAAACGGCGCGTGCCATGCTGGTCGGGTTTCCCTCCAGCGAAGAGGCGGGCCAGTGCGTGGCCGACATCATCGGCGCCGGCATCATTCCCGGCGGCATGGAGATGATGGACCGGCCGGCGATCCACGCCGCGGAGGATTTCGTCCATGCCGGCTATCCGCTCGACGTCGAGGCGCTGCTGATCGTGGAACTGGACGGGCCGCAGGCCGAGGTCGACCACCTTCTGTCCCGCGTCGAGGAAATCGCCGCACGAAACGGCGCGACCACCAGCCGAGTCTCGAACTCCGACACCGAGCGCGCCGCCTTCTGGGCGGGGCGCAAGGCTGCATTCCCGGCGGTGGGGCGGATTTCGCCCGACTATTACTGCATGGACGGCACCATCCCGCGCAAGGAACTGCCCAGGGTGCTGGCCGGCATGCGGGAGATGTCGGAGAAGTACGGCCTGCGGGTCGCCAATGTCTTTCATGCCGGCGACGGCAATCTGCATCCGCTCATCCTCTACGACGCCAACAAGCCGGGGGAACTGGAACGCGCGGAAGAGTTCGGCTCCGATATCCTCAGGCTGTGCGTGGCCGTGGGCGGCGTGCTGACCGGGGAACACGGGGTCGGCGTGGAAAAGCGCGACCTGATGCCGGAGATGTTCACCGAGGCGGACCTCAACCAGCAGATCCGCGTCAAATGCGCGTTCGATCCCGACCATCTGCTCAATCCCGGCAAGGTCTTCCCGCAGCTTCATCGCTGCGCCGAACTCGGCCGCATGCACATCCATCGCGGCCAGATGCCGTTTCCCGACATTCCAAGGTTTTGAGATTGTATGTAAGGTATTTTTGCCTTACTTTCTCCTGCAAATGCTTGTGGAGAAAACGATGACGACGCTGACTGTAACGGCCAAGGGGCAGGTAACGCTCAAGAAGGAACTGCTGCTGCATCTGGGCGTGAAACCGGGGCAGAAAATCGAGGTTGATGTGTTGCCTGGTGGGCAACTGGCGATGAAGGCGGCGCCGCGAAAGGGTCGCTGGGAAGAGGTCTACGGAATGCTGGCCGGCAAGACCGACAAGGTTGCTACGATCGAGGAGATGAACGAGGCAATACGCCAGGGCTGGGCCGGGGAGAAATGAGGATTACTGCAGACACGAACATCCTTGTGCGCGTCATCATGCAGGATGATTTGCCTCAGGCGCGTGTCGCGTTGGGCGTTCTGGAAAGAGCTGATGCGGTAGTTCTTCCATTGCCTTGTCTGTGCGAATTCGCGTGGGTTCTCGAACGTACCTACGGTCTTTCGCGAGCGCAGATTGCCGCCTCTCTTCGTGGGATCATCCTCCGCGGAAATGTGGAGACGGACACGTCGGCCGTCGATGCCGGGCTCCGAATCCTCGAGTCAGGGGGCGATTTTGCGGACGGCGCCATTGCGTCGGCTGGAGTAAGGATGGGCGCGGACAGCTTCATTTCTTTTGATCGCAAAGCTGTCTCCCGCCTCAATGAGAGCGGCATTTCAGCCCAACTCGCTGCCTCCTCCGCATGACCACCTTCACCCCCACCTCCGCTGCCGAAGTGCTCGACACGGTCGCCTGGGCCGTGTCGGAGGAAGCGCCGCTCGAAATCATCGGGCACGGCTCCAAGCGCGGGATCGGCCGGCCGGCGCAGACCGAGCACGCCATCGACCTGTCGCAGCTGACGGGGATCACGCTCTACGAGCCGGAAGAGCTCGTCCTGTCGGCCCGCGCGGGGACACCGCTGGCCGAGATCGAGGCACTGCTTGCTGAACATCGGCAGGAACTGGCCTTCGAGCCCATGGATTATGGCCCGCTGCTCGGCGGCGAGGCCGGGCGGGGTACGATCGGCGGGACGCTGATGGCCAATCTGTCCGGCCCCCGCCGGATCAAGGCGGGTGCGGCGCGCGACCATGTGCTTGGCATTCATGCCGTATCGGGGCGCGGCGAGGCGTTCAAGTCAGGCGGGCGCGTGGTCAAGAATGTGACGGGCTACGATCTCTCCAAGGGGCTTGCCGGCTCCTGGGGGACCCTGGCGGTGGCTACCGACGCCACCTTCAAGGTGCTGCCAGCGGCCGAGACCGAGACGACGGTCGCTGTCCGCGGCCTGACCGAGGAACAGGCGGCCTTCGCTATGGCCGCGGCGATGGGTTCCAGCGCGGAGGTCTCGGGCGCGGCACACCTGCCGGAAAGCGTGACCGGCAAGGTGATCAGCGGCGCGCTGAAGGGCCTGGCCACGACCCTGCTCCGGGTCGAGGGGTTCGGTCCGTCGGTCGATTACCGCGTGGAAAGCCTCAAGAACCTGCTCTCGGCGCAAGGCGCCATCGACACGCTTCCCTGCGAAACCTCGCGGCTGCTGTGGCGCGAGATCCGCGATTGCAGGCCTTTTTCCACCGTTCAGGGCAAGCCGCTCTGGCGGGTGTCGATGACTCCGTCACATGGTCATGCCATGGTGATGGCGTTGCGGATGCGAATGGCGGCCGATGTCTTCTACGATTGGCAGGGGGGGCTCATCTGGATTCAGATGGAGGGCGATCCTGGCGCCGAGCTGCTGCGCAGCCTGCTTGCCGCGCATGGCGGCGGCCATGCCACCCTGGTTCGGGCGGCACCCTCCGTCAGGGCGGCGCTGCCGGTGTTTCAGCCACAGCCTGCAGCACTCGCCGCGCTGTCGGCGCGGCTGAAGGAGCAGTTCGACCCGCAGGGCATACTCAATCCCGGCCGCATGGCTGGCTGAACTTCAACAAAAGCTCAGGAGGGACACATGAGCGAGCAAAACAACACGCCGGCACCACGCCAGTCCGGATTCTTCGATCCTGGACCGCTAAACGTACAGGTGATCTACATTCTCTACCTGGTCGGCTTCGTCGTCGGCATCACGGCGATCGTCGGGCTCGTCATGGCCTACATGAACCGTGGCAAGGCGGAAGCCTGGATCGAAACCCACTATACTTGGGCGATCCGTACCTTCTGGATCGCGCTCCTCGGCAGCCTGATCGCGGGACTCCTCATGATCGTTGCCATCGGCTTTCTCCTGCTTCTGGCGGTGGCGATCTGGGTGATCGTGCGCATCGTCATCGGATTGCAGGCTGTCAGCCGCGGCGAGCCGATCAAGAACCCGGAAAGCTGGATGCTTTGACGCACGCGCGCTAGACTGACCCGAGTTGAACGCCGGAGGCGACGCAGATGGAGATATCGGACATATTGAGTTCGGACCCCGACGTCGTTTCCGGCGCAGTCGTCTTCAAGGGAACACGCGTGCCGGTCGATGCGCTGTTTGAGAACCTGGCAGGCGGCATGTCCGTGGAGGCGTTTCTCGACAATTTTCCGACAGTCGAACGCGAACAGGTGCAGGCCTTGCTGCAGATCTCGGCCCAACGGCTTAATTGTTGCTTGATACTGTCTTAAGGGACGAGAATGCGAATTGACTACAAAGAATGGCTGACAGAACAGAAATACTCTAGCGGGACAATTGACGCGCAGTTGCATCGGGTGGGGCGGGTCGAAGACGCCTACGGCAACTTGGACAGTCACTTTGCAGGTGGCACGCTGCAGGACATCATCGACGAATTGGAATATTCTGTCCAAGATGAGCGCCGGGACAGGGAGAACCCTTCAAAGATTTCGATCAACGGGAACCTCCGGAACAATCTTCAGTCCTACAAAAATGCGGTCGTGCGGTATCGCAAATTTCTAACTGGTTGGGAGCGATCTGACATCGCGCCACCAGCTCGGAGCCTTGTTGCGCCCGGAGCGGAAGCCGCCGAGGAGGATGCCGGCTTCGAACCGCCTGTTCAGAAGCTCTCGCTGGAGCGAGATATGCAGGCTGCGCTGCGTCTCAATATTCGCCAGCTATCGGAGCGTCTTGCGATCGTTGATGACGGCGCCGAGCGTTCCGTGCATTCTGGACTGATTGACAACACGTGCGAGGATAGTTCTGACAACGCTCTGGTAGTGGTCGAACTAAAGGCTGGCAAAGCCGACGGTCGAGCCATCGGTCAGATCCTCGGATACATGGGAGACTTGGCGGAAGAAGAGCCTGACCGGCCTATACGAGGTATCCTCGTGGCCCACGAGTTCGACAAGCGCTCAAGATCCGCAGCACGAGCCGGTTCGACCCTGAGTCTGATGCGATACTCCGTGGCATTTCGTTTTGAGCTCGAAGAACAGCCAGGGTAAATGCAAACCAACTTCACCCTGGCCCAGCTTTCCGATCCCGAGGTCGCCCATTCGGAGGCGATCCTGCGCAAATGCGTGCATTGCGGGTTCTGCACGGCGACCTGCCCGACCTATGTGACGCTCGGCAACGAGCTCGACAGCCCGCGGGGGCGGATCTACCTCATCAAGGACATGCTGGAGAACGACAGGCCGGCCGACGACACGGTCGTCACCCATATCGACCGGTGCCTTTCCTGCCTTGCCTGCATGACGACCTGCCCGTCGGGCGTGAACTACATGCACCTGGTCGATCATGCCCGCGTGCACATCGAGAAGACCTATCGGCGGCCGCTGCTCGACCGATTCATCCGCGGGGTGCTGGCCACCGTCCTGCCCCACCCGGCGCGTTTCCGTACTTCGCTGAAGCTGGCGCGGCTTGGCCGGCCCCTTGCCGGGCTGTTTCGTGCCGTCCCAGGTCTGAAACCGTTCGCGGCGATGCTGGAACTCGCGCCCTCCAGCGTTCCCCCGCCCTCCCCGGTTTCGAACCCGGGCGTGCACCGGTCGCAGGGGGAAAGGCGCGGCCGCGTGGCGCTTTTGACCGGCTGCGCGCAATCCGTCCTCGACCCGGCGATCAACGAAGCCACCGTCTCGCTGCTGACCCGGCTCGGCATCGAGGTCGTGGTGCCGAAGGGCGAAGGGTGTTGTGGGGCACTGGTCCAACACATGGGCAAGGAGGAGGCCGCGCTTGCCGCCGCGCGCACCAATATCGATGCCTGGACGCGGGAAATCGAGAGTGACGGCCTCGACGCCATCATCATCACGGCGTCGGGCTGCGGCACCACAATCAAGGACTACGGCCACATGCTGCGGCTCGATGCGGCCTATGGCGAGAATGCCGCGCGCGTCTCTAGCCTTGCCAGGGATGTGACCGAGTTCCTCGCCGGTCTCGATCTGCCGGCTCCGGCCTCCGGCACGGGTCTGACCGTGGCCTACCATTCGGCCTGTTCGATGCAGCACGGCCAGAAGATCACCGTTGCCCCGAAAGAGCTCTTGAAGCGCGCGGGCTTTGCCGTGGTGGAACCGCGCGAAGGGCATTTGTGCTGCGGCTCGGCCGGGACCTACAACATCCTGCAGCCCGAGATTTCGGCGCGGCTGCGTACCCGCAAGGTGAAAAACATCGAGGCGACGCGGGCCGACCTTATCGCCACCGGCAATATCGGCTGCATGACGCAGATCGGTGGGGCGACGGACTTGCCCATCGTCCATACCGTTCAGCTGCTCGACTGGGCATATGGCGGCGTCAGGCCTGTGGCTCTGCCCAAGGCCGCGTCAACGGCCGAGTCTCACGTTTCGGCCGAGTGAGTCGAGCGCAGCATGCGCATGCGCAGCCAGTAGACGAGCGGCAGGCTGACCAGATACATCGTTATGCCGTAGACGCCGGATGGCAGGCTGAACGGCGGCAACTCCACAGCGCGCTCGACGATCAGCGATCCAACGGTGATGCCGAGCGCGGCATTCTGAACGCCGGTCTCGATCGCGATCGCGGTGGCCTGCGCGTCGGTCAGGCCGAACAGCCTGGCGATGGCGAGGCCCAGAACGATCAGCAGAACGTTGAGACCGATCACGCTCGGGCCCAGCCGCACCAGATTCTCCATGAAAATGGTCCAGTTGACCGCCAGCGCCCCGACGACGACGATCGAGAAGAAGGCGAGCGCGCCACGAAAGACGTACTTTTCGATGCGGATCGCGAAGCCCTCGGCATAATGGCGCAGGACGATGCCTGCCACCACGGGAATCGTCATCGTGGTGAAAAGCGACAGCCCGAGCCCGGCCACACTGATGGGCGGCGCCGCGATTCCAAGCAGGTGATCGGCAAACAGGCGCAGCAGGATCGGCATGGTGAAAACGCTGACCAGGCTGGTCACGCCCGTCAGCGAGATCGACAGCGCGACGTCCCCGTGAGCGAGCTTGGTCATCATGTTGGACGTCGGGCCGCCGGGGCAAAGCGAGAGGATCATCAGCCCCAGGGCCAGTTGCGGCGGCAGCCCGACTACCAGCGCCACCCCGTAGGCAGTCACCGGAATGAGGATCAGCTGAGCGCCCAGACCGATCGCGAAGGCCTTGGGAAAGCGGACAATCCGCGTAAAGTCGGAAATCCGCAGGCTGAGCCCCAGCGAGAACATGATGACGACGAGCGCCACCGCGAAAAAAACCGTCATCAAAATGTCCATGCGGCCCCCAAGGGCGGACAATGCCAGCCCCGTCGATCAACAAGATATATGAAAATCGGAAATATTTGAAAAATCACACTGGCAAATCGGGAATATAAAAAATTCGTGCGTTGGCAGGAGGAAGCCTGGAGCTGCGGGGCTGTAACCAGCCCCGCCCCTAGATGACGATCACTTGCGTGCCCACACGCACCCGCTCGTAGAGGTCGATGACGTCTTCGTTGCGCATGCGGATGCAGCCGGAGGAGACAGCTCGCCCGATGGTCCAAGGCTGGTTCGTCCCGTGGATGCGGTAGAGGGTCGAACCGAGGTAGAGCGCGCGTGCCCCCAGGGGATTCTCGGGGCCGCCCGGCATGTGAGCCGGCAATATGCGGCCATTCTGGCGTTCACGCTCGATCATGCTCTGCGGCGGACGCCAGTCCGGCCATTCACGCTTCATCGTCACGCTGTGGCGGCCGGCCCATTCGAAACCGGGCTTGCCCGTGCCCACGCCATAACGACGCGCCTGGCCACCTTCCATCACCAGGAACAGGAAATTCTGGTTGGTATCGACGATGATCGTGCCGGCGGGGTGGGGGCCCGAATAATCTACCACCTGCGGCAGGAAGCGGGGGTCGAGCGAGGGGGGCGCCTGCCGCGCGGCACCTGCGGCGACGGCTGCGGTCTGGACCGCTTCCGCTCTCGGTTGCACGGTAACACGAGCCGGACGCGGCGGCGGCGCAAGGACAACGCGGGCCCCGGGCAATTGCCGTTGAACCGCGTGATTGCGGTTGCGGGCGCCTGCCGGGCTTCGCTGAAGCTGGAGCACCCAGGGTGCGGAAAGATCGGGACTGACGACGATCGGCGGGCGCTCGCCATAACGTTCATTCGCGGCCGCCGGGTTTAGCGTCAGCGCGGCAAGCGCGCATGTCAAAAGCGAAAACACACCAAGTTTCATTAGACCGCTCCGTCTCGGCAGGCAGGTTCCTGCGATCGGGGCGATTTTGGACGCTTCGCCCAACCGAACGGTGAATCGCGATCGTTCAAATGCGAGATTGTCAGGAAAGTTTTTGGTGTGGTTACCGGCCGGTTCAGGAATCTGGTAAAGCGCGCGTTAATGGGAAGCGGAGACGCAAAGTGACAGTTCCGGTGCGCGGAGACGGCCTTCTGGAAGGCGAAGACGGGCTGTTGCGTTGCGCCTGGCATGGCGGCCTGCCGGACTACGCTGCCTATCACGACCATGAATGGGGCCTGCCGGTCGCCGACGATCGCCGCCTCTTCGAAAAGCTGTGCCTGGAGGGATTCCAGTCCGGATTGTCCTGGCTCACCATCCTGCGCAAGCGCGACAATTTCCGCGAGGCCTTTTCGGGATTCGACTTCGAGACGCTGGCCGGGCGGGGAGAGGATGATATCGACCAGCACCTCGCCAATGCCGGCATCATCCGGCACCGCGGCAAGATTGTATCGGTCTACAACAATGCGCGTCGGGCGATGGAACTGGCAGAGCAACATGGCAGCCTCGCCCGCTATTTCTGGGCTTTCGAACCGGATACCGCCGCCCGCCCCGACCGGCTCGACATTGGCTTCATCCGCGACAACCCGACGACCGAAGTGTCCACCCGGATTTCCAAGGACCTGAAGAAGCGCGGCTGGAGCTTTGTCGGGCCCACCACCGTCTACGCCTTCATGCAGGCGATGGGTCTGGTCAACGACCACCTCGAAGGCTGCTTCTGCCGCCCGAAGGTCGAGGCCGCGCGGCGCGGGTTCACGCGGCCGTGAGAGGGTCAGTGATTGTTGCGCGGGACGCCCTTCTCGCGCGCGATCTGCCGGTAGCGGATGGCCGGCTTCAGGACCATGCCCTTGTCCAGCTGATCGACAATCCCGCGCTGGATCTCCTGCCAGGGCGTCTGGTGCTCCGGGTAGGGGAAACCGCCTTCCCCGTGGAGTTTCTCGCGCCGTGCCGCCAGTTCCTCGTCGCTGATCAGAATATCGGCGGTGCCCTTGTTGAGATCGATTCGCACCCGGTCGCCGGACTGGAGCAGCGCGAGACCGCCGCCCACCGCCGCCTCCGGCGAGGCGTTGAGGATCGAGGGCGATCCCGAAGTGCCCGACTGACGGCCATCGCCGATGCAGGGCAGTGAATGGATGCCCTTCTTCAGCAGATAGGCCGGCGGCTGCATGTTGACGACTTCGGCTGCCCCCGGATAGCCGACCGGGCCGACCCCCCTTATGAACAGCATGCAGTGCTCGTCGATCCCGACCGTGGGATCATCGATGCGGGCGTGATAGTCCTCCGGTCCCTCGAACACGACCGCCCTGCCCTCGAAGGCTTCCGGGTCGTCGGGGTTGGACAGATAACGCTGCCTGAATTCCGGCGAGATCACGCTGGTCTTCATGATCGCGGAATCGAAGAGATTGCCGCGCAAGTTGATGAAGCCGGCATTTTCGCGCATCGGCTGCGCGACCGTCTTGATGACGTCGGGATTGAGGTTCTCGGCTGCTTCGCAGTTCTCGCGAATCGTGCGGCCATTGGCCGTCACGACGTCTGGATGCGGCAGCAGGCCGCCACGCATGAGTTCGGCCACCACCGCAGGCACGCCGCCGGCGTGATGGTAATCCTCGCCCAGATACTCGCCGGCCGGCTGCAAATTGACGAGAAGGGGAACGTGATGCCCGATCGCCTGCCAGTCGTCATTGTTCAGCGGCACGCCGAGATGGCGGGCGATCGCATTGAGATGGATGGGCGCGTTGGTCGAGCCGCCGATCGCCGAATTGACGACGATCGCATTCTCGAAAGCCGCACGGGTCATGATGTCGGTGGGCTTCAGGTCCTCATGTACCATCTCGACCGCGCGCCGCCCGGTCGCATAGGCCATCTGGCCGCGCTCGCGATAAGGGGCAGGGATCGCCGCCGAGCCGGGCAGTTGCATGCCCAGTGCCTCGGCAAGGCTGTTCATGGTCGTGGCCGTGCCCATGGTGTTGCAGTAGCCGACCGAAGGCGCCGAGGACGCCACCAGGTCCATGAAGCCGTCATAGTCGATCTCGCCGGCGGCCAGCAATTCGCGCGCCTTCCAGACGATTGTCCCGGAGCCGGTGCGCTCGCCGCGATGCCAGCCATTCAGCATCGGCCCTACCGACAGCGCGATGGCGGGGATGTCGACGGTCGCCGCCGCCATCAGCAGCGCCGGCGTGGTCTTGTCGCAGCCGATCGTCAGCACCACGCCGTCCAGCGGATAGCCGTACAGCACCTCGACGAGGCTCAGATAGGCGAGGTTGCGGTCGAGCGAGGCGGTCGGGCGCTTGCCGGTCTCCTGGATCGGATGGCACCCGAATTCGAAGGCGATGCCGCCCGCAGCGACGATGCCTTCGCGCACGCGCTTGGCAAGCTCGATATGATGCCTGTTGCAGGGGGATAGATCAGAACCCGTCTGGGCGATGCCGATGATCGGCTTGCCGGACTGCAGTTCCTCCCGCGTGATCCCATAGTTGAGGTAACGCTCGAGATAGAGCGCCGTCATCCCCGGATCGTCGGGATTGTCGAACCACTCCTGCGATCTGAGTTTTCTGCTGCCTTTGCCCAATGCCGCCTCTCCTTCAACCGCACCGATCATATGGCACAATTTCCTGTCCACACAAATCCGCCGGCAGCGGCCGCCACGTGGACAGCCGGTCGAGGCTGGGCTAGGTCATGGCAATCCGAGCAGGAGGAAGTGTCATGGCAATGGTGATCGAAGGCGAACAGAGGATCGAAGCGTCCCGGAACACGGTCTGGGAAGCGCTGAACGACCCCGAGATTCTGAAAGCCTGCATCCCCGGCTGCGAAAGCCTCGAAAAGACGTCCGACAACGAGCTCGAGGCGGTCGTTACCCTCAAGATCGGTCCCATCAAGGCGAAATTCAACGGCGAGGTGCGGCTGGAAAACCTCAACCCGCCGCACTCCTACACAATTCTCGGCGAAGGCAAGGGCGGCGTGGCGGGCTTTGCCAAAGGCGGAGCCGACGTGACGCTCACGGAGGACGGACCCGAGGCGACGATTCTCTCCTATGAGGCCCACGCCGATGTCGGCGGCAAGATCGCCCAGCTCGGCAGCCGGCTCATCGCATCCACGTCCAAGAAGCTCGCGGGCCAGTTTTTCTCGGAATTCAACCGGCAGGTTGGGGGCGAGGTCGACGCAGAGGCCGAAGCCGAAGCCGAGGACTGAGCAGCCGGAACCGGGACAAAACGCGTCACAATACTGACAAGCTGCCGCTGCTATTCTGGAGTGCTGGGCTATCGTATCTGCTGTCCAGCCGCAGTGGATTGCCCTAAACATGGCAGGCCTTGTCCACTATGTTGGGTGTAGCCGAGCCAAGGGGGATCCAATGAACAGCCAAGCTGAAAGCAAGACATCCGGCAACTGGTCGCAGACCGTGCGTTTCTTCAAAGGCTGGCTGGAAATGCCCCGGGCAGTTGGCTCGATCGTCCCGACGAGTTCCACCACGGCTCGTGAAATGGCGTCACTCGTCAATCCCAGCGCGGATATGCCTACCCTCGAACTCGGCCCGGGCACGGGTGTCATCACCAAAGCGATTCTCGAGCGCGGCGTTACGCCGGAAACCCTGTGGGCCATCGAATATTCGGAAGATTTCGTCGAGCACCTCAGGAAGGAGTATCCCGGGGTCAAGGTCATCCAGGGCGATGCCTTCAATCTCGACGAGACGCTGGGCGACAAGAAGGACACGATGTTCGATTCCATCGTCTCCGCCGTCCCCTTGCTCAACTTCCCCGTTCCCCAGCGCATCGCCTATGTCGAGGATCTGCTGAACCGGATCCCCGCGGGGCGTCCGATCATGCAGATCACCTACGGGCCGCGCTCCCCGGTTCCGCCTGGCCGGGGCAACTACACGGTGGAACGCCACGGCTTCGTCTTGCGCAACGTTCCTCCCGCGCATCTGTGGGTCTACAAGCGCGCCAGGGCGAGCTGAGAGCTCGAAAGGGGATCATGATGATTGCGAGGATACTCGTCTTCGCCGGCTCCGTGCGCTCCGGCGCCTTCAGTGCGAAGACGGCCGACGTCGCCCAGAAGAGCCTGGCGCTTCACGGGGCCGAGGTCACCCGCATCTCGCTGATGGACTATCCGCTTCCCCTCATGGACCAGGATCTGGAGGCGGAAAAAGGCATCCCCGAAAATGCGGTGAAGCTCGGCGCGCTGATCGCCGCCCATGACGGTTTGCTGATCGCCAGCCCCGAATACAACGCCTCCATTCCGCCGCTGCTGAAGAACACGATCGACTGGGTGAGCCGCATCCGCCAGGATGGCGACGGCAACCGCTTTGCACCCTTTTCGGGAAAGGTCGCCGGTCTCTGTTCCTCCTCGGATGGCAATTTCGCGGGGATAAGGGGACTTTATCACCTGCGTGCCGTCTTGATGAATTGCCAGGTTGAGGTCATTACGCCTCAATGCTCCGTGGCCCGGGCCGGTGACGCCTTCGACGCGGACGGTAATTTCAAGGAGGAACGGGTGCAGACGATGATGGAACGGGTGTGCACGACACTCATCGAACGGGCCCGCCTGTTGTCGAAGAGGATCGATTATTGACCCGCGCGCGGCTGATCGTCGGGCTGGATCTGCCCAGCGTTGCGGAGGCCGAAAGGGTCGTGCAGGCCCTTGATGGCGTCGTCTCCTTCTACAAGATCGGCTACCGGCTGGCCTATGCGGGCGGGCTGGAACTGGCGCGCGACCTTGCCGCGCAAGGGACCGACATCTTCCTGGACCTCAAGCTGCTCGACATCGACAACACGGTCAGCGAAGGGGTCGAGAGCGTGGCAAGGCTTGGCGCCAGGATGCTCACGGTTCACGCCTATCCCAACACGATGCGCGCCGCCGCGCGCGCGGCGAGCGGCTCCGGCCTGTGCGTGCTCGGTGTCACCGTGCTGACCTCCATGGACAGCGCGGATCTGGCCGAGGCCGGATATGCCGAGACAGATCCGCAGAAGCTGGTGGTGCGACGTGCCGAACAGGCCCGCGAGGCAGGCATCGGCGGCATCGTGTGCGCCGCCACCGAAGCGAGTGCGGTTCGCCTCATCGTCGGATCGTCCATGGCGGTGGTCACGCCGGGCATCCGCCCCGCCGGCGCCGATCATGGCGACCAGAAGCGCGTCGTCACGCCGGCCGCCGCGGTCAGGAGCGGGGCCAGCCATCTGGTCGTCGCGCGGCCGATCATCGCCGCACCCGATCCACGCGCCGCGGCACAAGCCATCATCGGCGACATGGAATCCGTTTACGAGACCGCAGGGAGGTAACGATGCCGAAGGCCTACTGGATTGCGCATGTCGATGTGCGTGACGCCGAGCGATACAAGGACTACGTCGCGGGCACCAGGCCGGCCTTCGAGCGCTACGGGGCGAAATTCCTTGCGCGCGGCGGCGCCTACGAGCCCCTGGAAGGCCAGGGCCGCGGTCGCAACGTGGTGATCGAGTTCCCGTCCATGCAGGCCGCCCGCGACTGCTACAATTCGCCCGAATACCAGGCTGCCAAGGCCATCCGCCAGTCGGTGGCGGACGGCGAAATGATTCTCGTCGAAGCCTTCGAAGGCTAGCAGGACCGGCGAGCTACGGCGTTTCCGTCGGCAGGGTCTTTCGCTTGCGGAAGCGGAAGGTGAACAAATTGCCAAGCAGGATCAGCAGCGCGCCGATCCCGGTATAGATGTCGAGCTGCTCGGCATAGACCGCCCAGCCGACCAGCGCCATCAGCGGCATGCGCAGGAAATCCATCGGCACGACGACCGTCGCCTCCGCATGAACCAGCGCGCGGGCCATGCAATAATGCGAATAGGTGCCGGTAAAGGCGACGACGAGCAGCGCCGGCCAGATTTCCACTGGCGGCGCGCGCCAGACCCAGATCCCCGGCACCAGGCCCATCGCCGTCTGGATTATGAGCATCCAGAAGATGATGCGCACCACGCTTTCGGTGCGGGTGAGCAGCTTCACCATGACCACCGATATGCCGAAGAACACGGCCCCCGCCAGCATGACCAGATGGCCGGGATCGATCGGGCCGGATCCCGGTTGCACGATGACGAGTACGCCCGCTATGCCGAAGACCAGCGCGCAGACCTTGCGCCAGGTCATGCGTTCGCCGAGCACGAGCATCGCGAGCAAGGCCGTCCAGAAGGGCTGCGTGAACTCGATGGCCACCAGCTGGGCAAGCGGGATCATCGCCAGCGCAACGAGCCAGGCGTATTGCCCGGCGAAATGCGCCAGATTGCGGCCCACATGCTGCAACGGCCGCGCGGTTCGCATCGCACGGAGACCGCCGACAGAGAGCACCAGCGGCAGCAGCATGAGGAAGCCGATCACCGAGCGAATCAGCATGACCTGAAACACGTCCAGTTCGGCCGTCGCGACACGGCCCGCAACGGACATGACGATGAAGCAGGCGATCGACGCGCCCATCCAGAGGGCGGCCTTGAGGGGCGAGTGGAGCGGATCCATGAGGCTTCTGTGACACTTGGCGGCTGGACGCGCAACGCGGGGAGGCGCCTTCACACGGCTTCTTAACCGGCATCCCCTAGCGTGACGTATTGCAATGCAACAAAACATCGTTAGTTTTGTTGAATAGCTATCTCCGCCCCGACCGGTCGGGTCATGCGCCACATGACCGGCCGAGGCTTCCGAGGGCAATTCCGAATGTATTACCAGCTTTATGAAATGAACCACGCCGCTCTGCAGCCCTATCGGGCGCTAGCGGACACGATGCGGCTTTATTATTCGAACCCGCTCAACCCCCTCACCCATACGGCTTTTGGCCGGTCCATGGCCGCAGGCGCCGAACTTTTCGAGCGGACCACGCGCCGATACGGCAAGCCGACCTTCGGGCTGGACGAGACCAAGGTCGACTTCAAGCCGGTCCCCGTGGTGGAGCGGGTGATCTGGTCAAAACCGTTCTGCGATCTTATCCATTTCGATCGCGCGGTCGATCCGCAGCGCCGGCCGGATCCGAAGATCCTGATGATCGCGCCGATGTCCGGCCACTACGCGACCCTGCTGCGTGGAACGGTGGAAACCCTGCTGCCGCACGCGGAAATCTACATCACCGACTGGACCGACGCGCGCATGGTCCCCACGTCGGACGGCCACTTCGATCTGAACGATTTCATCGACTACCTCATCGAGATGATCCACGCGATCGGACCCGACACCCATATCATGGCGGTCTGCCAGCCTTCGGTGCCGGCACTCATGGCGGTGTCCCTGATGGAAGCGCGCGGCGACAAGCTCGCCCCGGCCACGATGACGCTGATGGGCGGCCCTATCGATACCCGACGCAACCCGACCGCGGTCAATTTGCTGGCCGAGGAGAAGGGGATCGACTGGTTCCGCGACAACGTGATCATGCGGGTGCCCTTCCCCGAGCCGGGCTTCATGCGAAAGGTCTATCCGGGGTTCCTTCAGCTTTCGGGGTTCATGAGCATGAACCTCGACAAGCACATTACCGCCCACAAGGACTTCTTCATGCACCTGGTGAAGAATGACGGCGAGCCGGCGGAAAGGCACCGCGACTTCTACGACGAATATCTCGCGGTCATGGACATGACCGCCGAATTCTATCTGCAGACCGTGGAGGCGGTCTTCATCCAGCACGCCCTGCCCAAGGGCGGCATGATGCATCGCGGCGAACTTGTGGACCCCTCCGCCATCCGCAACGTGGCGCTGATGACCGTCGAAGGCGAGAACGACGACATCTCCGGCGTCGGCCAGACCGAAGCCGCGCACGATCTGTGCGTGAACCTTCCCGACGACATGCGGGTCCACTATCTGCAGCCCAAGGTCGGCCACTACGGGGTGTTCAACGGCTCGCGTTTCCGCGCCGAGATCGCGCCGCGGATCCTGGACTTCATCGCCACGCACCGCCATCTGCGCGCCACGAAAGGCAAGCAGAAATCGGCGATCAAGGCCGCCGAATAAGTCCGTTCCCGGTCGACCGGAGCCGTTCGCGGCCCCCCGCCGAGGGGGCCTCGGCTTTTGGCCCACGGCGTCGCCGCGCCTGCCCTTCCACCATCAACGGCTTGCAACCGCTGCCCAGATCATGCCAGTGCACAGACCATGTTGACTCTTTTTCACCATCCTATGTTTGCCGCCTGCCGGTTCGTGCGTGTCTGTTTCGGTGAATATGACGAGGAACTCGCCCTGGTCGAGGAGTCGCCCTGGCTGCGGCGCAGGGAGTTCCTCGCGCTCAATCCGGCTGCCACGCTGCCCGTTCTCCTGGCCGAAGGCGACGAACCGATCGTCGGTGCGTCCACCATCGCGGAGTATCTCGACGAGACCCGCGGCGTCCTGAAGCGCGAGCGGCGCCTGTTCGCCGAAGATCCCATCGCACGGGCCGAAATCCGACGGCTGGTGGAGTGGTTCCTGGTGAAGACGGAAAACGACGTCACCCGCCATCTGGTGCGCGAGCGGGTGCTGAAGCCGCACATGCCGGCGGAATATGGCGGTGGATCGCCGGATTCGGCTGCCCTCAGGGCGGCCCGCGCCAATGTCCGCCAGCACCTCAAATATGCCAACTGGCTGGCCGGGACCCGCAACTGGCTGGCAGGTCCTCGCATCAGCTATGCCGACCTTGCGGCGGCCTCGACCATTTCGGTGCTGGACTATCTCGGCGAAATCGAATGGGCCGAGTATGATGCCTGCCGCGACTGGTACACGCGGGTGAAGTCGCGGCCCTCGTTCAGGCCGATCCTGGCCGACCGGGTCCGCGGCATTCCGCCGGCCTCACATTACGCCGATCTGGATTTCTGATGGCAGGAACGGAAAATCCCGGCAAGGCGGCAAAGCTTCGGGGTTTTCTGGATCGCGAAGCCCGGCAGGCCGGTTTCGACGCGGTGGCCGTGGCGCGGGCCGATAGCGACCCGCTGGTCGCCGCGCGCCTGGCGGAATTCGTTGCCCATGGCCGGCACGGCACGATGGAATGGATGGCCGAGACCGCACAGCGCCGCCAGAGCCCGCGCTCGCTCTGGCCCGAGGCGAACAGCGTCATCATGCTGGGCATGAATTACGGGCCGCAGGACGATCCGCTGGCGCTTCTGGAGCGGCGGGATCGGGCGGCGATTTCGGTCTATGCGCGCCACCGCGACTATCACGACGTCATCAAGGGCCGGCTGAAAACCATCGCGCAGAAATTCGCGGCGCGCAGCGAGGCCGAGGTGAAAGTCTTCGTCGACACCGCACCCGTCATGGAGAAGCCCCTGGCGCAGGCGGCCGGCATCGGCTGGCAGGGCAAGCACACCAATCTGGTGAGCCGCGAATTCGGCTCCTGGCTGTTTCTGGGCTCGATCTTCACAACTGCGGAGCTCGAGCCGGATGCGCTGGAAGCCGATCATTGCGGCTCGTGCCGGGCCTGCCTCGACATCTGTCCGACCGATGCCTTTCCCGCCCCCTACCAGCTCGACGCGCGGCGCTGCATTTCCTACCTCACCATCGAGCACAAGGGGCCGATCCCCCACGAATTCCGGCACGCCATCGGGAACCGCATCTATGGGTGCGACGATTGCCTGGCGGTCTGCCCCTGGAACAAGTTCGCGCGCGAGGCGAACGAGGCGAAGCTGAAAGCCCGCGAAGATCTCGTCGCACCACAGATTGCCGCGCTTCTGGAACTCGACGATCCCGCGTTCCGGGAGCAATTTTCCGGATCGCCGGTCAAACGGATCGGGCGCGACCGGTTCATCCGCAACGTCCTGATTGCGGCGGGAAACTCAGGCGATCCCGGCCTTGTCGCAGCTTGCCGACGCCTGCTGGACGATCCTTCCCCGCTGGTGCGCGGGGCGGCTGCATGGGCTTTGTCGCAGTTGATCGACGCCAGAGACTTCGCCAAGCTCGCTGCCGGCCGCGTGAATCAGGAAGGTGACCGGGACGTGCGCAACGAATGGCAACAAGCCCTGCAGGAGACCGTCTGATGGCGCCAAAACTCTTCATCTTCGGCGCCGGCTATTCCGGTCGGGCGCTGGCACTGCACATGCTGGAACGGGATTGGGACGTGGTCGGGACCACCCGGTCGCCGGAAAAATCGGCTGCCCTTTCGGCCGAGGGCCTGACCACGGTGGTCTTCGACGGTTCATCGACGGCGGAAATCCGCGATGCGCTCGCCTCCACCACCCACCTGCTCATCTCCATCGCCCCGTCGCACGGCATGGGCAGCAAGCAATCGGGCAGCGCGGCGCTCGATCCCGTGCTGGAAGCTTTCGCTTCCGATATCCGCGAGCGCATGCCCCGTCTCGAATGGATCGGCTACTGGTCGACCGTCGGCGTCTATGGCGACCATGGCGGGGAGTGGGTGGATGAGACCGCCGAATGCCGGCCGGCCTCGCGCCGTGCGCAGATGCGCGTCGATGCCGAGGTCCAGTGGCAGACGATCGGGCGCGAATTGGGTATCCCGACCGCGATCATGCGGCTGGGGGGCATTTACGGCCCCGGCCGCAATGCGTTCCTCAAGCTGGAAGAGGGCACGGCCAAGCGTATCGTCAAACCGGGCCAGGTGTTCAGCCGTATCCATGTCGACGACATTGCCGGTTCGGCGGCTCTCCTCGCGGATAAGCGGATCGGCGGTGTCTTCAACATCGCCGACGACGAGCCCGGTCCGCCGCAGGACGTCATCGCCTATGCCGCGGAAGTGATGGGCCTTGAGCCGCCGCCGGAAATCCCGTTCGAGGAGGCGGACATGTCGCCCATGGCCCGCTCCTTCTATGGTGACAACAAGCGCATCTCGAACGCCGCCATCAAGCAAGCCGGCTATCGCTTCGCCTATCCCGATTATCACGTCGCGCTCCAGCGCATGTGGGATGAAGGGGGCTGGCGCTGACCATCTTGTCGTCACCATGTTAGGGTGACCTTCTGGCTGGCGGCGGCGAATCACGCTGTCGCTACAGGTCCCTGGATATCGCCCGCGCGGAGTACCGCATGCGACGCTACATGAAACCACTTGTCGCACTGCTTGCCGGCCTTGCCTGCGCGTTGCCGCTCGCGCTGGGCACGACGTCCGTCACCGCTTCCGAACCGCTCGCAAAGGAACTGTTCGGCGCCCACCGGCTACCGGCGGCAACGCCTCCCCGCGCGCATGGCTCCTATTCTCGCGGCTGCATGGAAGGCGGCGTCGCCATCGCGGTCGACGGGCCGAACTGGCAGGCCATGCGCGTGTCGCGCAACCGGCGCTGGGGACATCCCGAGATGGTGCGCATCGTCGAGCGGCTGTCGCGCGAAGCGGCACAGGACGGATGGCCCGGGCTGCTCGTGGGTGACCTTTCGCAGCCGCGCGGCGGGCCGATGCTTTCCGGCCATGCCTCGCACCAGATCGGCCTCGACGCCGACATCTGGTTCACGCCGATGCCGGACCGCCGTCTGAGCGCGGAAGAACGCGAGAACGTGTCGGCGCAGTCCCTGCTGGCCGACGGGTCGCTGCATGTGGACGACAGACGCTGGACGCGCGCCCACGAGGCGGTTCTGCGGCGGGCAGCGAGTTATCCCGAGGTCGAGCGCATCCTGGTCCACCCCGGCATCAAGAGAAGGCTCTGCGACACGGTGAGCGGGGACCGCGGCTGGCTGGGCAAGATCAGGCCCTTCTGGGGCCACGACTACCATTTTCACATCCGCATCGGCTGCCCCGCCGGCTCGAACAATTGCCAGCGGCAGGAGGCGGTGGCGCAGGGCACGGGCTGTGACGCCTCGCTCGACTGGTGGTTCACCGAGGAGCCCTGGCGGCCGGCCGAAGGCCCGCAACAGCCTCGGGCGCGCGACGTGATGACCATGGCCAATCTGCCGAACGCCTGCCGCGCGGTACTTCAGGCACCGAATCCCGTCTCGGAAGCAGCCGTCACCGTTTCGGGTCCGATGCAGCCGCGGGCCTCCGCAGCGGCATCCCCTCCTTCTGCGCTCGGCTATGCGCCGATGCCCGAAACGCTCTTCGCGCCGGTTCCGCGCCCACGGCGATGAGTCATTGCCGGTTCGCCGGCTTCACCGCGTCAGGTGCACAAGGATGCACCGTGTGCTAAAGGCGCCTTTGCGCATTGTATTGCGCAGCCCCATTGGCCGGCGGACGCCGGCATCGAATGTTCGAAGCAAGCGAGACCGGCCCTGTCCAGCCCGACCGACACACCGACGATGCTGCGTTTTCCCGTACTGATCGGCGATATCGGCGGCACCAACGCCCGTTTTGCCCTGTTGAGCGAACCCGATGCGGCGCCGCGTGCCTTCCCGATCGTCAAGACCGCGGATTTTGCGACGATCGACGACGCGATCGCGGCGACCATCGCGCAGGCGGCACCGCCCCGCCCGCGCTCGACGGTACTTGCCGTGGCCGCGCCGGTCGACGGGGACGAGATCCCGCTGACCAATTGCGACTGGGTCGTGCGGCCGCTGCGCATGCTCGCGGAGCTCGGCCTCGAGCAGGTCGTCGTCGTCAATGACTTCGAAGCGCAGGCGCTCGCGGTGGCCGCGCTTGGCGCGGAACATCTCGAACAGATCGGCGGCGGGCAGTCGGAACCCGATGCCAGCCGCGTGGTGCTTGGTCCGGGTACGGGCCTTGGCGTGGCCGGCCTTGTGCATGCGCGGGGCATCTGGATCCCCGTCCCGGGCGAAGGCGGGCATGTCGACATGGGACCGCGCACGGCGCGCGACTTCGAAGTTTTTCCCCATATCGAGCGCATCGAAGGCCGCATCTCCGGCGAGCAGATGCTGTGCGGGCGCGGCCTGGTGAACCTTTATCGCGCGGTCGCGCATGCCGACGAGGTCGAGCCCCGCTTCAGCCAGCCGGCCGAAATCTCTTCGGCCGCCCTCGCGGCAAGCGACCGCCAGGCCGAGGAAGCGCTCGACATCTTCGTCACCTGCCTTGGACGCCTGGCCGGAGATCTCGCCCTCGTCTTCATGAGCCGTGGCGGCGTCTACCTGACGGGCGGCATCGCGCAGAAGATCGTGCCGGCTCTGAAGAAAGGCAGCTTCCGCGCCGCCTTCGAGGACAAGGCGCCACACAGCGCCGTGCTGCGCCAGATGCCGGTCTATGTCATAACCCACCCGCTGGCGGCGCTGGCGGGGCTTGCCGCCTATGCCAGCAATCCCGAGCGGTTCGGCATGTCGATCGAAGATCGGCACTGGATCAAGGACTGACCGGCTTCCCGATGACGCATTGCACCTCACGCATGAGGCGTGCATAGGCAGGTCACAGGCGGGCTGCCCGAGAGATGAACAAGATGGCGCAACAGGATCCCAACAAGAAGCCGGCGCGGGCCAGCGCCGACCCGACCGCGATCATTGCCGTCATCAAGCGCGTGCTGTCGGAGAACGCACGCGAATACATCCCGCAATACATCATCGCGCTGACGCTGCTGCTGGCCACCGGCGGGGCGACCGCCGGCATGGCCTGGGTCATGCAGCCTTTGGTCGACGAGATCTTCTATCGCCAGCGCTACGACCTTGTGCCGGTCATCAGCGGCGCCGTCGCGGCCGCCTTCTTCATCCGCGGCTTCGCCACCTACGGCCAGGCCGTCATCCTGGCCTCGATCGGCAACAATCTTGTGGCCAGATATCAGAAGCGCTTGTTCGAGCATCTGCTTCGCCTCGGCCTGGAGTTCTTCAACGACACGAGGTCGGGACGCCTGGCCGCGCGCATCAACGAGAACGTGCTCGGCATCCGTGACATGCTCGGCATGACGCTGAAATCCATTGCCGGCGACGCCGTACTGCTCGTTGCACTGATCGGGGTGATGGTCTTTCAGGATCCCGTGCTGTCGCTGATCGCCTTCCTGATCGGCCCGCCGCTGGTGATCGCCGTGAACTACCTGATGCGTCGCCTCAGGCGGGTGACCCGCGAATCCGTGGAGATCAACTCTCACCTCGTCGGGGCGATGCAGGAATCCGTGCAGGGCATTGCCGTGGTCAAGGCCTTCACCATGGAAGAGCAGTTGTCGCGGAAGCTCGGCGCGCTGATCGACGTGTCGGAGCGGCGCGCCAACCGGATCGCCCGCATCTCCGAACGCGTGTCGCCGATCGCCGAGATGCTGGCCGGCATCGTCATCGCACTCGTCATCGCCTATGCGGCCTATCGCTCGGCCGGCACCGGCGAACCACCTGGCTCCGTCATGGCCTTCATCACCGCGCTGCTTCTGGCCTACGACCCTGCCCGCAGGCTGGCCCGCGTTCAGGTCAGCCTCGAGCGCACGCTCGTCAACGCCCGCATGATCTACGAAATCCTCGACATCGAACCGCACCAGCGCGACGTTGCCGGCGCGCAGGACCTGAAGGTGTCCGAAGGCGCGGTAACGTTCGAAAGTGTCACCTTCTCCTATCCGACGTCCGGCCCGGTTCTCGACGACGTCAGTTTCCACGCGGAAGCCGGGCGGGTCACGGCTCTCGTGGGCGCGTCTGGTGCCGGAAAATCGACCCTCATCGCGCTGATCCAGCGCTTCTTCGATCTCGATTCCGGCAAGATTCTCGTCGACGGACACGACATCTCGCAGGTCACCAAGTCGTCGCTGCGCCGTTCGATCGCCTATGTCTCGCAGCATCCCTACCTGTTCGAGGGCAATGTGCGCGAGAACATCCGCTACGGTCGACCCGATGCCACCGACGCCGAGATCGAGCAGGCCGCGCGCCTTGCCAATGCCGAGGAGTTCATCACCCGCATGCCCGAGGGCTACGACTCGCTGTTGGGCGAGAATGGCGTGACGCTTTCGGGCGGCCAGCGCCAGCGGCTCTCCATCGCGCGTGCCATCGTGCGCAACGCACCGATCCTGCTGCTCGACGAGGCGACCTCGGCGCTCGACAATGAATCGGAGCGGAAGGTCCAGGACGCGTTGGCGACGATCATGGAGGGGCGCACCACCATCGTCGTCGCGCATCGGCTCTCCACCGTCGTGAGCGCCCATCGCATCGTCGTGATGGACAAGGGGCGTGTCGTGGAGGAGGGCTCGCACAAGGAACTGATGGCCAGGCCGAACGGGCTGTACGCGCGTCTGCACCAGATGGGTCAGGCATCGACGCTCGAACTGGTGACCGACACCGAACAGGACGCCTGAGCAGGCAAGGCCCCCGAGCAAGAAACGGAGTGGGACAGGGATGACCGACATGAAGCTGGTGGTGACCGGAGCCGGCGGGCGCATGGGCCGAACCATCATCCGCGCGATCCATGAAACGGCGGGCGTCACGCTGTGGGGCGCGCTGGAGCACGAGGGCTCGCCGCATCTCGGCCAGGATGCCGGCGAACTGGCGGGTGTCGGCCGGCTGGGTATCGACATAGGCGCCGATCCCCTGCCGCCGATCGCCCATGCCGACGGCATCATCGACTTTTCCACGCCGGGGGCCACCGTCGCCCATGCGGGCTACGCCGCCCAGGCGCGCATCGTCCACGTAATCGGTACGACGGGTTGCTCGGCCGAGGACGATGCGGCGATCGCGGCCGCCGCGCGTCATGGCATCATCGTCAAGTCCGGCAATATGAGCCTCGGCGTCAATCTTCTCGCGGTGCTGGTTGAACAGGCCGCACGCGCGCTGTCCAGCGAGTTCGACATCGAGATCCTGGAGATGCACCACCGCCACAAGGTCGACGCGCCGTCCGGCACGGCGCTGATCCTGGGCGAGGCGGCGGCCGCGGGACGGAAGATCGAGCTCAGCGGGAACGCCGTCCGTGTGCGCGACGGCCATACGGGGCCAAGGCCGGAAGGCACGATCGGTTTTGCGACCCTGCGGGGCGGTTCGGTGGTCGGCGAACACGCGGCCTATTTCGCCGGGCCCGCCGAAACGCTCGTGCTTTCGCACAAGGCCGATGACCGGGCGATCTTCGCCAATGGCGCGCTCAAGGCGGCGCTGTGGGCGCGGGACCAGAAGCCCGGCCTCTATTCCATGCGTGACGTGCTCGGGCTGTCGCGCGACTGATCGAAGACATGCCGAAGGAGACTTGCGATGACGGGAACGCTGGTGCTGGTGCGCCATGGACAGAGCGAATGGAACCTCAAGAACCTGTTCACGGGCTGGAAGGATCCCGGGCTGACGGAAAAGGGCCATGAGGAGGCCAAGGATGCCGGGCGCAGGCTGAAGCAGCGCGGCTTCTCCTTCGACATCGCCTTCACCTCGGTCCTGTCGCGCGCCAAGGCCACGCATGACCATATCGTCGCCGCGCTCGGCCAGGAGAGCCTGGAGCCCATCCGCGACCAGGCGCTCAACGAGCGCGACTATGGCGAGCTCTCCGGCCTCAACAAGGACGATGCCCGCGCCAAATGGGGCGAGGAGCAGGTCCATGTCTGGCGCCGCTCCTACGACGTGCAGCCGCCCGGCGGCGAGAGCCTGAAGGATACCGGCGCACGCGTCTGGCCCTACTACCTGCACGTCATCCAGCCGCATGTGCTGCGCGGCGAGAGCGTGCTGGTCACCGCGCATGGCAACTCGCTGCGCGCCCTGATGATGGCGCTGGACGGCATGTCGCCTGCGGAAATCGTCCAGGTGGAAATCGCAACCGGCGTGCCGATCGTCTACCGGCTGAACGCCGATTCGACGGTGGCATCCAAGGAGATCCTCACCGATTGAGCGTGCTTTTTGCCGGCAGCCGGCAAAAGCGCGGCCAAGCCGGAGATTGACGTTGACACTGCCGCGCCGCCCGCCTACATCGGCGGCGCACACCTGCCCAGGTGGCGGAATTGGTAGACGCGCACGGTTCAGGTCCGTGTGCCGCAAGGCGTGGAGGTTCGAGTCCTCTCCTGGGCACCAGCGCCTCAGCGCAACCCCCTGCAGCATATGAGCTTGCCATCCTCAGGGTCGCCGACTTGGTGCGGCAGCGTGTACGGATTGTCCGTTTCCAGTGTCAAGACCGACCGGCCCGACACGTTGGTAGACGTGCCCGACAACCAGGCTTAGCGTTCGGTCATGAGAATCGCCTGCTGGAATACCGAGTGGCACGGGCCTCGCTCCTGGAAGGGACGAGAGATGCGCGTTCGTCTTCTAAATGACGAGCCCGAGATCATCTGTTGCCCGGAGGCATACGATACTCTCCTTGATAGCGACTGGCACGGCATTTTCAGTCAGCCGGACTATGGCTACCCACTTATCGAGGGCAGGAGGAAAGTCGCGGTTTGGAGCCGCGAGCCATGGAACGAAATCGATGCCCTTGGGACCTCTGAGTTGCCTGCAGGTCGCTTTGTCAGTGGCTGCACGAACACAAGCATTGGTCCGATCAGAGTGGTGGCCATCTGCGTCCCGTGGGCGGCTGCCCATGTCTCCACTGGCAGGCGCGACCGCAACCGGTGGGATGACCACATCGCCTATCTCAGGGGCTACGCTTGATCCTGAGCCAGTTGGATCACAACCTCCCGACGATCCTGGTAGGTGACTTGAACCAGTGCATCCCCCGTCGCACCGCTCCGGCCCATGTTTTCAAGGAACTACGCCCTGCCCTCGCGAGCTATGAAATGTGGACGCAAGGCCAGGTCCCGGGCCTAACGAGCTATCCGGTCTGCCACATTGCAGGGTCGGAGCACCTGCGCTGCGACAATCTCGTCGGCTATTCCCGCCATCTGGAACAGGGCCGCACCCTGAGTGATCATGACGGCCTTCGGGTCGACCTCGGACTGAGATAGACATCGAAGCACGGGGCTGCTGATCGCCCATCCAAGCTCGGCATCACTGCCGCCACAGCCAAAACTCCAACATGTGACACACCGGGCGCCGACTTGGTCTAGCACCTCGACCATCTTCGCCCCTTCACAGGCCGAAAGGTCAGGCGAGCGTGACGGCTCTGGCTTCCGGGCCCTTTTGGCCCTGCACGTACTGGATGACCACGGCCTGACCCTCGACGAGGGCGGGGATTCCCGAACGGGCAAGCACCGAGGCGTGGACGAAGATGTCGTTGCCGCCTTCATCGCGCGCGATGAAGCCGAAACCCTTCTCCGAATTGTACCACTTGACGATGCCGGTGGCCTCTTCAGGCGTACCGCCGCCCGCAGGCGCGCTGCTGGCGCGTGGACGTGGCTGGCTGGCGGCCACGGCCGGTGCCGAGATGACTTCCGTGATGCTGGTGACGCTCAGCCCCTTCGGCCCCGGCTCGATGACGACTTTCAGCTTGGCGCCTTCGGCGACCTCGCTGAGGCCTGCCGCTTCCAGCTGCCGGATGTGAAGAAAGGCTTTTTCGCCCGCCTGCGGCTGGACGAAGCCAAAACCCTTGGCCGAATTGAACCACACCACCTCGGCCTCGACGGCATCGGCGTTTGCGCTCATGCTGGATGATAGAGATTGGGGGCGGCGGCTGAAGAAGCTAGGCTCCTGGAAATCCGACGGGCCGTCGTCGCCCCACTCGTCTCCCCGCCGCGTACCCTTCCGGTCATTTCGATGTTTGGCCATGTGCCTGCGTGCCTGCCCACTCGCTGTTAGCTTCGACTAGCAATTGACGGGCCGAGCTTCAATCAAATTTGACGCCTGGCACGAATTGAATCTGCATGGAGAGGCAAGAAGGCAACGCTTGTCACCCTGGAGAGCCCGGAACCCCACCCGTAAAGGCGGGGCAAGCCGATCGGCGAGGGGCATATCATGAGCGCGGGGACGGCAGGGTCTGCCTGTCTCACGCCGCATTTGACCGAAGTCCTGCCGCTTGCGAACGGCCTGGCTTGCCCCATCGCCGCAACCAGCCTGTAGACGAGCGCGCGGAGCCAGCGTGCCGTCAGCCGATGACAGCTGCGATCACGCGGTCCTGATCCTCGGCTCCCAGATAGGCGTGCATCGGCAGGCTCACCACGCGTTCGGCCAGATCGTCGCTGACGCCCAGTCCTGCGGGATCGATGGGGCAGTCCGCATAGGCCTTCTGGCGATGCAGCGACAGAGGATAATAGACGACGGTCGGGATGCCGGCCGCGGTGGCGCGCGCCTGGAGCGCATCACGCTCTTCGCGAGAGTGCGTCTTGATCGTGTATTGCGCCCACACGCTGGTCAGCCCGTCGGGGATGTAGGGCGTCTCGAAACGGTTGGAGAGCGCGTTGGTGTAACGCTGCGCGACTTCCTGGCGCTTCTCGATCTCATCGGCGTAGACGGCCAGCTTCTGGATCAGGATCGCCGCCTGGAGCGTGTCGAGCCGACTGTTGATGCCGATGCGGTCGTAGAGGTAGCGGTGGGTACCCTTGCCGTGCACGCGCAGCGAATCGATCAGTTCCGCCAGTTCGTCGCTGTCGGTGAAGACCGCGCCGCCATCGCCGTAGCAGCCGAGCGGCTTGGCCGGGAAGAAAGAGGTGGTCGAGATATCCCCGAAAGAGCCGGTGATGCGCCCGTGATAGCTGGCGCCGAAACCTTGCGCGCTGTCGCCGATCACGCGCATGCCGTTCTCGTGGGCAATGGCGATCAAGGCATCATAGTCGGCAGGCAGGCCGAACAGATCCACCGGGATCACGCAGGCCGGATTGAGACCCGCGTCGCGTGCGGCGCCGATGGCCCGCTTGAGGCTCTGGGGATCCATGTTGAAGGTGTCGGGCAAGACGTCGACGAAGACCGGCGTGGCGCCAACCAGGGGCGCCACCTCGGCGGTGGCGGCGAAGGTGAAGGTTGGCACGAACACCGCGTCGCCCTGCTTCACGCCCAGCGCCATCAGCGCCAGCTGCAGCGCGTCGGTTCCGTTGGCGCAGCCCAGCGCGTGGCGCGCGCCGCAGAACTCGGCCAGCTGCTTTTCCAGCTCCCCGACTTCGGGCCCCATGATGTACTGTCCCTTGTCGAGAACGCGGGCGATGGCCTTGTCGAGTGCGGGCCGAAGGCGCGCCTGCTGGGCGCCGAGATCGATGAAGGGGAGGCTCATGAAGGCGTATCCGGTGCTGGGAATCGCCCCGGCTACCGCAGCTCCGCTCGAGGCCGCCCGTGAATACAGCAAGCATCCGGCCAAGGCAACGCGGGCGCCGCGCAAGGCTGCGATTGACACCCGCCGGCTGAGCGTCGATTAGCTTTGCCGCATGAGCGGGTCGCGCATATTCGTCACAGGAGCCACGGGTTTTGTCGGCCGCCACGTTGTGGCCCGGCTGCTGCGCGACGGCCATCTGCTGACCCTTGGCGTGCGCGACCTGTCGACCTGTCCGGCGCAATGGCAGGAGATCCCGGAGATCGACATCGTCGCCACCGGTCCTCTCGAACAGGCCCACGGCCTCGATGCCGCCCTTTCGGACCATCAGACAGTGGTTCACGCGGCAGGCCTGGCGCATTCAGAACCGCGCGATGCGCCTGCATCGGAAGCAGCCTTCATGCAGGCCAATGCCGATGCGACCGACCGGCTCGCGCGCGCGGCACAGCGTGCGGGTGTCGCCAGCTTCTTCCATGTCAGCAGCCTTTCGGCCATCACCCCGAATGCAGCAGCGGACGTGGTCGACGACCGGACGACGGGATGGCCGCCGGAGACCGCCTATGGCCGCTCCAAGCTCGCCGCCGAAGAGGCGCTGGCTGCGGCGCGGGGGGAGATGCTGGCCATATCGTTGCGGCCCCCGCTGATCCTCGGTGCCGAGGCGCCCGGCAACTGGGCCGCGCTGCAGCGCCTGGCGGCGACCGGGCTGCCCCTGCCCTTCGGCGGCGTCGACAATCGACGCTCGCTTATCGGTGTCGACGCCTTTGCCGATACGATCGCTGTCCTTTGCGGCGGGACCTGGGAGCCCACCCAATCGGGCAACTACTGCATTGCGGGCGCGCCGCCGGTTTCGCTGCCCACCATGATCACGGAACTGCGGGCCGGCATGGGCATGGCGCCCCGCCTGCTCGCCTTCCCGTCGGGCCTGTTGAGCGCGACCCTCGCTGCAGTGGGGCGACGGCGGCAGGCCGACGGGCTGTTCGGCGACCTGGTCGTCGACGACAGCGGTTTGCGGCGGGCCTTCAACATCGGTGATGCGGAAGACATTTGCGAGACGATCCGTCTTTCGGGGGCAGGTCATGCCCGGGCGATGTCGGGCCGACGCGGCGGAGCCCGCCGATGAAGCGCCCGGTCGATCTCTCTCTCGCGATCCTGGGTTTGCCGCTGGCCGTGCCGGTCATGCTGCTCTGCATGCTGGCGATCCGCCTCACCTCTCCGGGCCCGATGATCCTGCGCCAGACGCGGATCGGACGCCACGAGCAGCCCTTCACCTGCTTGAAGCTCAGGACCATGCATGTGCATACCCGCGAGGCGCCCAGCCACGAGACACCCGCATCCGCGGTCACGCCGGTCGGCGCATGGCTGCGGCGGCTGAAACTCGATGAACTGCCGCAACTCTTCAACATCATTCGCGGCGAGATGAGTTTCGTCGGCCCGAGGCCATGCCTTCCCGCGCAGGTAGAACTCATCGCGGCGCGTCGGGAACGGGGCCTTTACGCGCTGCGTCCCGGCATCACCGGGGTGGCGCAGGTCGCCGGGATCGACATGTCGGATCCGCAGCGACTGGCCGAAGCCGACGCGGCCTATCTCGAGTCCGGGTCGGTGCTTCTCGACCTGCGGCTGATCCTGGCCACCGTCACGGGCGCCGGCCGAGGCGACCGCGTTCGCTCATAGGTCGGTGGTAAAGGCTGCGCCTTCAGGCCCGGGTCGGGGGAGGATCGGCCGGTGTCCGCCCTTCCGCCGGCAAGCGAGTGCTGTCGCCTGCCCGCTTGTCGAGGGCGACGACCCCGCCTGACGGCCTTGCAAGATCGGGGACACCCTGCTCCTCGTCGCGGTTGCGTATCCACTTGCGGAATTCCGGCACGACATGTTCGAGAAGTCGCATGGCGCGATCGGTCTGTTCGGCCTCGGCGTGTTCCTCGATCTTGCGGAAGGTCTCCGACAACAGCTTGCGGTCGGCGAAACGCGGCGCGGCCAGCATGTAGCCTTCCTCGGTCCGGTCCCCCGGAATCTCGTTTGGATCGAAAAGTTCCTCGACCATCTTTTCGCCCGGCCGCAGGCCGGAATAGACGATGTCGATGTCGATACGCGGGCGAAAACCCGCCAGCTGGATCATGCGCTCGGCGAGATCGGCGATGCGCACCGGCTTGCCCATGTCGAGCACCATGATCTTGCCACGCTCCGACTGATTGGTCTCGGCATGGGCGCAGGCGTGGAGCACCAGGCTGACGGCCTCCGGGATGGTCATGAAATAGCGCATCATGTTGGGATGGGTGACGGTGACCGGCCCTCCCGCCGCGATCTGCTTCTGGAAGCGGGGCACGACCGAACCGTTCGAGCCGAGCACATTGCCGAAACGCACCGTCTTGAAGCGCGTTTTCGTCGAGATGACGTCGAGCGCCTGGCAGTAGCTTTCCGCGGCGCGTTTCGAGGCGCCCATCACATTGGTCGGGTTCACCACCTTGTCGGTGGAGATCATAATGAAGCTGTTGGCCTCGTTGGCCAGCGCCGCATCGGCAACGTTGCGTGTCCCGATGACGTTGGTCTTGAGCGCCTCGAGCGGATTGGCTTCCATCAGCGGCACGTGCTTCAGGGCAGCCGCATGAAAGACGATGTCGGGGCGCAGTTCGGCAAAGATCGCGTCGACGCGATGCTTGTCCCGCACGTCCACGATGCGGGTGACGATCTCGAGAGCGACGAAGGCATCGCGAAGCTCGATGTCGAGCGTATAGAGCAGGAATTCCGATGCATCGGTGATGACCAGCCGTTTCGGCGCGAATGCCGCAATCTGGCGGCAAAGCTCCGATCCGATGGAGCCGCCCGCACCGGCCACCAGAACCACCTTGCCCGCCAGCAGCGCGCCCACTTCGCGCGTATCCGTCGTCACCTCCGGACGCTCCAGGAGGTCACCGATTTCCACGGGCTTCGGCTTGACCAGCGACCCGGCCGTGACCGAGGCCACGTTGGACATGTCGGGAATGCGCGAGACCTTGAGCGCGCTTTCATTGGCGCGCTCCACGATATCGGCGAGGCGGCGCCGGCTGGGCGCACTCTCGGTGACCACCAGCTCGATCGTGCCGCTGTCCGGCGGGACATAGCGCCTCATGACCGCCTGCAACTCCTCCAGGCGCCCGAGCACCCGCACACCCTGGACCGACCGCCCGCTGTTCACCGGCGAATCGTCGAGAATGCCGAGGATCTCGAAATTTGACGCAGGATCACGACGGACCAGCCGGATGAAAGCCTCGGCCTTGTCGGTCAGTCCCAGCAGCAGCACCCGCCGCAAATTGCCGGAGGGGTTGGCGCGCCTGGGAATGCTGACGACGCGTTCGGCTGCCATTCGATAGGCCAGGCGGATGCCAATCAGGCCGGTCATCATGAAGATGAAGGTGAAGACGGGCACCGATCGCGGCACGTTGTCGCCGCGCGTCACGAGGAACACCGCTACCATCGCCAGCGATACCGCCGCGCCCGACGCTTTGAGGAAGGTTACGACGTCGTGGGTCGATACATAACGCCAGGCGCCGCGATGGGTGCCGAAAACGACGAAGGAAGCGCAGCACAGGAGCGAGAAGCCGGCGATCATCTCTGCGACATTGGGAGTCTGCAGGGCACCGGGATAGCCGAAGACCGCGATATAGGCGCTCGTAACGGAAACGGCGCCGATCATCGTATCGATCAGGATAATCGACCCGTTTCGCAACCATCCGCGCTTCTTGATGCCATCGATGGTTTGGAAAAACAATCGTCCGATCATGGACATGATAACAACCACTTAAGCCTGGCGAGGCAAATCACGAAAGGTTCCGTTTGGCAGTGGAAGGACTCGATTCCGTGACCCTGCCACTTCAGAACCCCTGCTGCCCTTCTGCTGGGATACTTCCGACGATTGAATAACGCTTTGCCGAAACAAGCAACACCTGTTCCGCAAGGCATTTTCCGCACAGTAGCATGTCCAGCCTGCCGCAGATGATGGCAGAGAGATGCGACAATGCTGCAACGGCCTTGCCAAATGTGCTCCACGATCCGGGCTGCGGTTCCGTCGGAGGCGAGCGTTAGCACACACGCGCCGTCGGGCAAGACGAAAAATCCTGCGCATTCAACAGGCCGAGGCGCAACACAGGTCGCTGGCGACAGCCCCGAATTCAGCGGGAAAAGGCGAGTGGCACCGTGAATCCCCAGCTGGACCGACCGGCCGCTGGCGGGATGGCGGGGAACGGCGCTGCGCGCTGCACGGTCTGCCGCGCGGCTTCATCGAGAATCGCGTGGCCGGAGCTGCGAACGACGCTGACCCCTGAAACGCCCCCATTGGCCGCGATCGTGAAGGAAACATGCACCTCGCCGGTGATGCGTTGGCGCCTGGCCTGGGCCGGGTAGCTCAGCGCGCGCCGGAGCCGTGAGACCACCTGCCCGGGAAAGTTCGAAACCGCCGCATTGCCGGCGGCTGAAGCGGCACTTCCCTGACCGCTCGACTGCGCCGCGCGTCCTTGCGCCGACCCTGCGGCGTCGCCGCGCCGCGCATCGGCTTGGCTGGCACCCCCGGCACCGGCTGCCGGCTGACGCTGCTGCTGTTGTCGACGCGGTGCTTCAGGTTGACGCGCGGGCTGCTGGCGCTGCGCCTGCCTGACACGCTCGGCTTCCCGCCGCTCCTCTTCGGCCTTCAGGGCCTCGATATCGGGGCGCGGCATCGGGATCGGGGCATCGGCAACGGGATTGACAATTTCCTCGGCCTCGACCGCTTCTGCGGTCTCGACGTCGCTGACTTCCGCTGCTGCCGCCTCAACCTGGCTTACTTCCGCCGCTTCCGTTTCAGCCTGGGTTGCAGCTTCGATCTCTTCGGGTTGAACTTCTTCCGGACCGGTCGTTGTCGCCAGCTCATCCGTCACGGGCGATTCGGCGGTCGGCACCGCGACCGTCCCCTCCACTTCGCTCACCGTCGCGTCCGCGATGGGGGCCGTCTCGACCTCCGATACCTCTGCTGTCTCAGGATTGCCTGCCGTCTCAGCAGAAACCGCCTCCGCCGTGGCTGGCGCGACGGGCTGCGCCATTGCGGTTTCAACTTCCTCCGGCTGATCGACGTCGGCGGTTTCCGGCTCCAGCGTCTCGGTTGTCTCGCCAGCCGAGACTGCGTCCTCGAACGAGTTGCCGAGCACCGCGATGTCGACCGGATTGCCGCCCGCGATCTGGACAGGCTCGTCCCGGCCTGCCAGCAGAACGGCTGCGCCGCCATGCACCAGCAGCGACAGCAGCAGGGCGCCCGTCCATGCCGTCTTGGTCCATGCCTTCACGGGCGCGCCAGCTCCGTCACGATGTGAACGCTTTGTGCGCCGGCCGCCTTCAACGCCGCAACGATGTCGATCAGGTCGACCGCCGGCAGGTTGCGATCGGCCGCCAGCTTGACCGAGCCATCCGCGCTGGCTTCTTCCAGCGCTGCCATGAAGCTTTCGATGGTCACGGTCCTGCCGCGCGCGCGAAGCTCGCCGCTTGCCGTCGCAAACAGCGCGTCCGGCGGCTCCGCGCCTTCCGCCAGTCGCGCTTCGGCGAGCGACACCTCGGGATCGAGCGGCGGCGTCAGCGTGCCGGCGATGAGGAAGAAGATCAGCATCAGGAAAACGACGTTGATGAGGGCGATGGTCCCCTCGGTCTTGCGTTGTTCCTTCGGTCGGGCAAGGCGCATGGAGACTATCTCGCAACCGTGAGCCGGAGGGCCGATTGGCTGCCGATCCGCTCGACGGCCGTGATCAGGTCCTGCGAGGTCAGCTCGCCGCGCACGAGAAGAACCGCCGTTTCCGCGCCGGCTTCGCCGAGACGGGCAAGCTCCCCTTCCAGGTCGCCGTCATCGATCACCAGCCCGTTGACCCGCCATTCCTCGCCGTCGAACCGCAACAGGACGTCCGGCCGGTCGCCTGGCGCCGCCGCCGACGCCAGGCCGCCGGAAACCTCGATCTCCGCAAAGCGGGCAAAGGTCGACGACAGCATGAAGAAGAGCAGGAGCAGGAAGATGACGTCGATCAGCGACGTCATCGACAATCTGCGCCGGGGAGCGGCAACTGCCTCAATGCGCATAGGCCTCTCCGCGCGGAAGCGGCCTCTGGGCGGGGACGGCCGACCGCGCCTCAGGCTCCAGCGGCCCCGTCAGGCGGGCGTTGATGACCGAGGTGGCCAACGTCTCGATGGCCACGCGCTCGTTTTCGGCCCGCGTTTCGAACCAGGTCAGGATCAGCTGCGTCGGCATGGCGACGGCAAGGCCCATGGCGGTGGTCAGCAACGCGACCCAGATGCCGCCTGCCAGCAGCGAGGGATCGACCGCGTTGCCGGCCGACTGGAGTTGGCGAAAGGCCTCGATCATGCCGAGCACGGTGCCGAACAGCCCCAGCAGCGGCGCGACCTGGGCGATGGCATCGAGCGCACGAAACCCGCGCTGCAGGCCGTGCAGTCGCAACTGGGCGGTCCTGGCGATTTCCTGCTCCACCACCGATGAGGGAACGTCTGCCCGGCCGGCAAGCCGCATGGCCGTCGCCATGCTTTCCGAGACGGCGGAGGGGTGCGATTCCGCCAGGCCGAGGGCGCGCGAACGCTCCTGCCTGGTCCAGGCATCGAGCGCTTCCCGGGCACGACCGTGACTGCCGACGCGCTCGCGATGAAACTGGATCAGCTTGACGATGACCAGGGTCAGCGAGAAGACCGACAGGGCCATCAGAATGGCAACGACGGGGCCGCCAAGGGCCAGCAGGCTGGTGATCGTGTCGAACATGGGTCAGGTTCCGAATGGGATGGAGGTCTTGTTGTCCAGCGTCAGGCTGCTCATGCAGCTTGACGTCTCTATGTCCGAGCCCACGCATTCGGCGAGGTCGTTGACCAGGATCCGGCCGACATCGGCGCAGTCCATGCCCGCGAATTCGAACTGGCGCACCTTGGTGCGACCCCTGTCCAGATCGAGGAAATCGACCACCGCGAGACGCGACACCAGCCCTTCCGTATTGAAGAAGGCGAGTTCGTAGGCCGCGCGATCGAGATCGCCTTGCAGGTTGTTGGCCGCGACGAAGGTAACCCTGCAGCCGCGCTCCGACGGCTCCAGGGCATTGAGTTCGATCACGAGGCGAGTCTCCTGCGCGACATCTGCCTCCTGCGCCGCCGCAACGAACGGCGACGCAAGAAACATCAGGCAGGCAACGCTGAAGCGTTTGACCGGCATCTTCACCCTCCGAAGCGCATCGTGGCGCCGACCTTGATGCTGAACCCCGGCTCGTAGACGGTCGAGGTCGTCGAAGCGTTGAGCGGGTGGGCATACTGCACGTTGAAGATGTTGTCGGCGCGCAGGTCGAGACGGAAATTCTCATGCGCCTGGTAGCTGGCGAAGGCATTGACCAGCGTATGGTCGCCGACCTGGCTGCCGCGCGGCGCCTGATTGTGCTGCACCTCGCCGCCGACCGTCAGCTTGCCCTGCAGGAAGCGCAGGCCGAGCTGACCGGTGACCTGGGAGGCAGGAACCGTCACGAGATCCGCCCTTGTGCCACCCGACATCGTGTAGCCATTGTTGAAAGAGGCGCTGAGACCCGTGAAATAGCGGTTGGTCTCGTAAGCCGCTTCGAGTTCCACGCCGCGAATGTTGGCGAAGGCGTAGTTCTGGTACTGGTAGCAGATCGGAATGCGCCCGGGGCCCGGCACATAAGGACACACACCGGGATTGGCGAACGCGGAGAACTGCCGTCCGCCGATGTAATCGGTGACGTCGTTGTTGAAGTAGGCTGCCTTCAGCCTCAGCCGGTCGCCGCCTTCGAGAATGCCATCAGCCGCGTAGTTGATGCCGAATTCCCAGGTCTTGGCCGTCTCGGGCCGCAGATTCGGATTGGGCAGGAACGGGAAAACGACGCCCGAGGGATGAAGCCCGCTGATCAGCGTCTCGGTGATCGAGGGCGAGCGGTAGCCTTCGGCATAGGTGCCGTAGAACTGCAGCCCCGCCAGATGGCCGTCGGTGAAGGGCGAGATGCCGGCGGTGATGCGTGGCGACAGGCGCGCGCCCGAACTCTCGAGATTGTCGCCGCTCAGACGGTAGCCGTCATAACGCAGCGCACCGACCACTTCGAGCCAGTCATAGGTGGCCTTGTTCTGGATGTAGGCGCCCCAGACCTGGCGTTGGCCCGACGGCGTGTAGACGTCGGCGCCGCCCGCAGGGCTCTGCGTCACGACATCGTCGCGCAGGAAGTCGCCGCCATAGGTCAGCTCATGATCGACCGGGCCGGTGGCGAAACGAGACGTGTTCCAGATGTCGAAACCGTAGGTATCGATGTCGTAGTTCGTGCGCGAGCCGGCCGGAATGGTGATCGGCTGGCCGGTGATCGGGTGATATTGCTGCACGTCCACCAGGTTGGTGCGGCCGTGGCGACCACGGGTGTAGGCAGTGTCGATGTGGAGGTCGACCCAGTCATTGCCGGGATCGTTCAGCTCATAGCGCGCGGTGAAGCTGTTCTGCCTCAGATCGGCATCGTAGGTCGAATTGTTTTCCTGCCAGTTGTTGCTGGCTCCGACCCAGCCAAGCTCGAGCTGACTGTAATCGGTCGGGTTGAACGTCGCCTTGGCAAGGCCGCTGAGAACATCGAATCCCGTTCCCGGCACCACACCGCCGCCGCCGGCCGTGTAGTTGCCATAATCGCGCCAGACGATGTTGCCGAGGACGGAAAACGTGTCGGTGAACCGGTAGGCGCCGGTCGCGCTCGTCGTCCAGCCCTGACCATTGGACTCGAAGCGACCGGTGGTCGAAACGGCATAGGTCTCGTCGTCGCGCAGAAACTGATTGGCGTTCTTGGTCTGGAAGAAGACCACGCCGCCGACCGCGCCCGACCCGTAGGTGTTGGAGACCGGGCCGCGGATCACCGATACTTCCTGAACCAGTTCGGGGTCGATGAAGAAGAGGCTCTGGGTGCCGTGACCTGAGCGCTGGAAATTCTGGCGCGCGCCGTCGACGATCACCGCCACGCGGCCGAAATCCTGAAGGCCACGGATGTTGATGTTTGTCGACAGACGCCTGGAATCGGATTGGGCGGTGACGCCGGGGACACCGAACAGCATTTCGGCGGGCGTGGCCGCCATGCGCCGCTCGAGCTGCTCCTCGTCGACCTGGCTGACGGAGCCCATGATTTCGATCGGGGTTTCGCCGGTGCGGCTGACGACGGTGATCCGGTCCAGCCGGGTGCCCGTGCCGATCTCCAGCTCTTCGCCGGTGAGATCGGTGGTCAGATCGGTATCCTGCGCCGCCGCCCCGCCGGCGGCCAGGCAGATCGACGTCACGCCGGCAAGCAGAATGCCCCGGCGTCGCGCGACGGATCCCTCACCAAAACGTCCTGCTCCACGAGCCGCGGCCCGCCCCCTCGAATACAACATGCCCGAAACTCCTTGTGCTCGGTGTCATGCTGGCTGGCGACCTGCTCGCTTGCATGGAATGGCTTAAAGCAACGAAAAAACCTGACTTTCTCAGTCCGGTATTGCGCTTCGTATAAAACATGATAATTGAAGTCAACAATTACCTGAAGACGTTTCGATGACGCCCAGCCAGCCCTAGCAAGCCAGGCGCGTACAAGGGGTTCGTCACGTGAACAGCCAGAACTTTCCGCATCGTCCCGCTCTCGATCGCCGTTCCCCCGCCTCCAGCGAGGAACGCGTCGAGGCGTCTCGAACAGCGATCGACAGCCGCACTCTCTTTAGGGGTGCGACCGAGATCGTGATCGATCACGAAGGCGCGAAATACCGGCTGCGCATCACGCGACAGGGCAAGCTCATTCTCAACAAGTAGGGTGTCAGATGACAGTGATCGAAAGACCGTCCCCGTCGGAAATCCGGCGGGCGCGAACCGATAATCCCAAGACGCGCGAACGCGACCTCGCCATGGAGCTGGGCATCTCGGAGGCCGAACTGGTGGCCGCGCATTGCGGCCAGTCCGCGCGCCGCATCGAGCCGCGCGTGGGCGATATGCTGCGCAATATGGAGAGCGTCGGCGAAGTGATGGCTCTGACGCGCAACGAAAGCGCCGTGCACGAGAAGATCGGCATCTACGAAAACGTCCATGTCGGCCCGCGCTCGGCGATGACGCTCGGCACCAATATCGACCTGCGCATCTTTCCCGACAGCTGGGCGCACGGCTTTGCCGTCGAGAAGCAGGATGGCGACCAGACGCGCCGCTCGCTGCAGTTCTTCGACGCCGCCGGCGAGGCCGTCCACAAGATTCATCTCCGCCCGCGCTCGGATCTCGACGCCTATGGCAGGCTGGTCGACCTCCTCACCTGCGATGACCAGACCCAGCACCTCGACATCCAGCCCAGGCAAGTCGTCGCCCGCGAGCCATCAGACGCCAGCGCTGAGGATCTGCGCGAGCGCTGGGGCGCAATGACCGACGTGCACCAGTTCGTCGGCATCCTGCGCAAGCTCAATCTGTCACGCCACGACGCTGTCAGCCTTGTCGGCCAGGAGTTCGCGCAGCGGCTCGACCTGTCGTCGCTCTCGGCGATGTTTGCCCATGTCGTCGAGCAGGAAGTGCCGATCATGTGCTTTGTCGGCAATCATGGCTGCATCCAGATCCATTCCGGCCCCGTCCGCAACATCAAGCCGATGGGCCCGTGGATCAACATCATGGACGAGACCTTCCATCTGCATCTGCGCCAGGACCACATCACCGAGTTGTGGGCCGTCCGCAAGCCCAACAAGGACGGCCACGTGACCTCCATCGAGGCTTATGACAGCGAGCAGCGGATGATCATCCAGTTCTTCGGCAAGCGGAAGGAAGGCCAGGGCGAGCGGGACGACTGGCGCCTGATCGCCGACAACCTGCCCGTGCTGCCCCGCTCCAGCGCGGCGTGAAGAGGAACATAGCATGACACGAAACCGAGCCTCGTTGGGCTATCTCACGCGTCGTCTCTCCGGCTGTGCCCTGGCGATCGCCATGGCGCTGTCGCCGGCGCTGGCCGCCGACCAATCGGCAGAAACAGCCAGCCGCGTCGTCGCGATCGGCGGCTCGGTGACCGAGATTATCCATGAGCTCGGCCAGCAACACCGGCTGGTGGCGCGCGACACCACCAGCCAGTTTCCCGACAGCGTCACCCGCCTTCCCGATGTCGGCTACATGCGCGCCCTGTCGCCGGAAGGCGTCCTGTCGGTCGACCCTGACCTGATCATTGCCCTGGAGGGCTCCGGTCCGCCGGAAACCATCGAGGTGCTGGAGCGCGCCAGCGTGCCGATCGTCTTCGTGCCCGAAACCTACGACGGCGAAGGCGTCGCCGCCAAGATCGAGGCCGTGGGCGAGGCCCTCGGTGTCACCGCAGCCGCGGCCGCAATGGCCGAACGTGTGGAGGCAGACATTGCCGCGGCACGCGACCTCGCGGCAGCTTCCGGCCGCCAGCCCCTGGTCATGTTCATCCTGACCGTCCAGGATGGGCGCATCATGGCATCGGGCACCGGCACGGCGGCCGATGGCATCATCACCCTTGCCGGCGGGCGCAACGTCATCGATGCCTATGAGGGCTACCGCCAGCTCACCGACGAGGCCATCATCGAGGCCGCGCCCGATGTCATCCTGATGATGGACCGCGGCGGGGCACAGGGCACGGCGCCCACCGACCTGACCACCATCCCGGCGATCGCATCGACACCGGCGGGTGCCGAGGGTCGCATCATCCACATGAACGGCTCCTATCTGCTCGGCTTCGGTCCGCGAACGGCATCGGCTGTGCGCGACCTTGCGGCCTCGCTCCATGCCGAGACAGTCGGAGAGTGAGGCCATGAGCTTCCTGCAGCCGATGGCGGCGCGGTTCGACCTTGCCCGCTCGAGGGCGGCTGCCGGAGACCGCGGCCATCTCGCGCGGCTGGTCATCGCGCTTCTGGCGCTGGTCCTCGCGCTTGCCTCGCTGTTCGGGCTTGCCTGGGGTGCCTCCGACGCCTCGATGTGGAGCGTTCTGCGCGATTGGGCCGGCATGGGCGACCATGCGCTGTCGGCGCGCGACCGCATCATCATCTACGAGATCAGGCTGCCCCGCGTGGTGCTCGGCATGCTGGTGGGGGCTGCCCTTGCCGTCTCGGGCGCGGTCATGCAGGGCCTGTTTCGCAATCCTTTGGCCGATCCGGGCATCGTCGGCGTGTCGGCGGGCGCGGGACTGGGCGCGATCTCCGTCATCGTGCTCGGCGGAACTGCACTTGCGCCGGTCATCGCCCTCTTCGGCATCTACGCGCTGCCGATGGCGGCCTTTCTCGGCGGGCTCGCCTCGACGCTCATCCTCTACCGCGTCGCCACGCGGGCGGGGCGCACTTCGGTCGCCACCATGCTTCTGGCCGGCATCGCGCTCGGCGCCATGGCAGGCGCGTTTTCCGGTCTCATGGTCTACGTCGCCGACGACCAGCAATTGCGCGACCTGACCTTCTGGGGCCTGGGCTCGCTGGCCGGCGCGACCTGGACCAAGGTCCTGTCCGCCGGTCCCATCATCGCCATCGCCCTGCTCGCCGCCCCTTTCATCGCGCGCGGGCTCAACGCGCTGGCGCTCGGCGAAGCCTCCGCCGGGCATCTGGGCGTCCCGGTCCAGCGCCTGAAGGCGATCGCTATTCTCACCGTCGCTGCGGCCACGGGTGCGGCCGTCGCTGTGTCGGGCGGCATCGGCTTCGTCGGCATCGTCGTGCCGCATCTGCTGCGCCTGCTGATCGGTCCCGATCATCGCTATCTGCTGCCGGCTTCAGCGCTGCTTGGCGCGGCACTGCTCGTGCTTGCCGATTCGGTCAGCCGCACCATCGTCGCGCCGGCGGAGCTTCCCATCGGCATCGTCACCGCCGCGGTGGGCGCGCCCTTCTTCCTGTGGATCCTCCTGCGGCGCCGCGGCATTCTCGATCTGTGAGGCGGAGATGATCAGCGCATCCAATGTCGACGTCTTCATCGGCAGGACACAGATCCTGCACGGCGTCGATTTCATCGCCCGCCCACGCGAGTTCACGGCAATCGTCGGTCCCAACGGCTCGGGCAAGTCGACCTTCCTCAAGGCGCTGTCGGGCGAGATCGCCCATACGGGCGACATCGCGCTCAATGGCGTCCCGCTCAGCTCCCTGAAGCCGTGGCAGGCAGCGTCGCGCCGGGCTGTGATGCCGCAGCAGACTACGCTCTCCTTTCCTTTCACGGTGCGCGAGATCGTGCGGCTGGGGCTGACGGGCGGCTTTTCGGGCGCCCGCCCCGGCGAGATCGAGCATCTGCCAGAGCGCGCGCTCGAGGCCGTCGACCTGAAGGGCTTTTCCGGGCGCTATTATCAGGAGCTGTCCGGGGGCGAGCAGCAGCGGGTGCAGCTTGCGCGCGTACTCTGCCAGGTCTGGTCACCGGTGCTCGACGGCGAGCCGCGTTTCCTGCTCCTGGATGAGCCCGTCTCCAGCCTCGACATCAAGCACCAGATCGCCATCATGCGCATCGCGCGCGACTATGCGATGCGCGGCGGCGGGGTGATCGCGGTGCTGCACGACCTCAATCTGATGTCGATGTTCGCCGACAAGGTCAGCGTCTTCCACAAGGGCCGCATCGCGGCTGCGGGCCGCCCCGAAGACGTGCTGACCGACCGCCTCGTCGAAACCGTCTTCGACTGCCGCCTGCGTGTCGGCGCGCTGCCGGCCCCCGGCACGCCGTTCGTTTTGCCGCAGTCGGCGTTGTGAACAGCGGGGTCTGCGCCGGCTAGACGCTTGTTGATCGCAAGAAGCGCAGCATCAAGCCAGCTAAGCGGGCTTGATGCTGCGCTCAGAAGGGAGATACCGAAGCAGGCTTTGCAACAGCAATCCGACCATAATGCCATTCAGGATATGCCACATGAAATGCGTGCCAATTCCAGTCGCCGCGCAGGTGGTCAAGTCGATGGTTCGAAAGCCCAATGACAGCAGGAAGACGACCGCCGCAGCAGTCACATAGAACCGCGCCGGATGGCGATGAACCAGGGTCACCGCCGCAAAGACCACCAAAGCCAAAAGGGCCGGCAGGTATTGCAAAGACCCGTTCAGATATCCCGGTCCTGAGGCGTCATCGGTTGTCACATCGCCCGATGTGAACCAGAAGACGATGCCAATGCTTCCGAGCACAATCAGCGCAATACGGGCGGTCGCCCACAGGTTCTCGCCCGTCAGGCGATAGATCGTCACCAGCACGAAGAGCGCGATGAACGTCCAGATAGGGATCACATCCGCCAGTTCCGACCAGCCGGTTGCAAACGTATGGAACAGGAACGAACCGATGCCGATCGATGCGGCCAGGATGATCAAGATCAGATCAAGCGCATCATGTCTGCCCCTCCGGGCGTAGAGGCGCCAGGCAAAATAGGCAGCGACCAAAAACGCGACATTGCTGAGCGCGTTCAAAGGTTCGCTCCAGAACCCCGGCGCCGTGCGCTCACAATACAGATCGATGTAGTCAGGAAGGTTCATGATCAAGCCAGATTTCCAGAAGGTAATCCTCCCAATAGCCATGCCACTGGCCCGAGCGCCGATCAAGCCAATTGGACCGCACCGTGTTTGCCAGCGCCTCCCAATCCTTGAGAAGGTGGAGCCATCATGAGCAACAGGTCTGGGTAATTCTGCGGATCACGTATGACGCCCGCGGCGGGTACCACCACTGTGGTCCATCAAGGCAAGCCTAAAACCGCTGATTTTTTCGCAATTTCTTGAAAGGGCGGCAAGAAATCTGGTGCTGCGAGGGAGGATTGAACTCCCGACCTCTCCCTTACCAAGGGAGTGCTCTACCACTGAGCTACCGCAGCCCTGACGATGCTCGGGGCTTCTGCCACAACGTCCAGGCAAGCGCAAGCACTGCGGGGAGCCTTCGCGCGGATTTGGGCGCAGGCCTTGCGTTCGGCGCGCGTGTTGGGCATTTGCGGTCCATGATCAGCTTTCGCGCGGGCGAAAGGACGAGCCGGATGAGCGAAAAGGACAAGGGTCAGGCTGACCCTCGCAAGGCAAGACTGGCCGAGCAGTTGCGGGCCAATCTGAAGCGGCGCAAGGAACAGACGCGTGCAAGGCGGGCCCCTGAAAAGCCGGAGCGGCCGGAACCGGGCACGCGGGAGACCGTTTCGCGCTGACGCAATGCCTTGGTTGCGCCCGTTTTCGCGGGCAAGGGGTGAGCGTCGGGCAGTGTCGTCCGCACAAATTCTGGGGCCCGCGAGATCTGCGCGGGGAAGAGAGGGTACATGGATCGCATCAGCATCACCGGCGGCAACCAGCTTTCCGGCATCATCCCCATTTCGGGCGCCAAGAACGCAGCCCTGCCGCTGATGATCGCATCGCTGCTGACCTCGGAAACGCTGACGCTCGACAATGTGCCGCGGCTGGCAGACGTCGAGCAGCTGATCGGCATTCTCGGCAATCACGGCGTCGACCACTCGGTCAACGGTCGTCGCGAGGGCCAGGAGTCGCATTACGGCCGGACGATCAATTTCCGCGCCGCTACGATCATCGACACCACGGCACCCTACGAGCTGGTCTCCAAGATGCGGGCGAGTTTTTGGGTCATCGGGCCGCTGCTGGCGCGCATGGGCGAGGCCCGGGTCTCGCTGCCCGGCGGCTGCGCCATCGGCACGCGCCCTGTGGACCTTTTCATCGACGGCCTGAGGGCGCTGGGCGCCGAGATCGAGATCGAGAACGGCTATGCCGTCTCGCGTACGCTGACGGGGCTCAAGGGCAACCGCTACGTGTTTCCAAAAGTCTCGGTCGGCGCGACCCATGTGCTGATGATGGCGGCTTCGCTGGCGCGCGGCGACACCGTTCTGGAAAACGCGGCGCGCGAGCCCGAGATCGTCAATCTCGCCGAATGCCTCAACGCGATGGGTGCGAAGATTTCCGGCGCCGGCACCTCGACGATCGAGATCGAGGGCGTCACCTCGCTGGGCGGTGCCCATCATGCCGTCCTGCCCGACCGCATCGAGACCGGCACCTATGCTATGGCGGTGGCGATGACCGGCGGCGACGTGACGCTCGAAGGCGCGCGTGCGGACCTCCTGGAAAGCGCGCTTGACGTGCTGGAGCGCACCGGGACCGAGATCACCTCGCTCAATTCGGGCATCCGCGTCCGGCGCAATGGCGGCGGCATCGCGCCGGTGGATATCGAGACGCAGCCCTTTCCGGGCTTCCCCACCGATCTGCAGGCCCAGTTCATGGGACTGATGACGCGGGCAAATGGCCGCTCCACCATCCGCGAGACCATCTTCGAGAACCGCTTCATGCATGTGCAGGAACTGGCGCGGCTCGGCGCGCGCATCAGCCTCAACGGCCAGACGGCGATCGTCGAGGGCGTCGATCGGCTGAAAGGCGCGCAGGTCATGGCCACCGATCTGCGGGCCTCCGTCTCGCTGGTGATTGCCGGGCTCGCCGCCGAAGGCGAAACCGTCGTCAACCGGGTCTACCACCTCGACCGCGGCTTCGAGCGCCTGGAGGCCAAATTGTCGGCCTGCGGCGCGCAGATCGAGCGCTTGTCTTCCTGACCGACCGCCCACGGGAACGAATCCCCCCTGTGGCGTTTTGTTTGCACTGCATATAAATGGACACGGCAACGTGGCCCTGCGGCCGCGCAACGATCAAACGAAGCGTCTGTCATGTCTGAACTCAAGCTGGTCGCACTCGACGAGGAAGACCTCAAGATCATCTCGGCACATGTGCAGGATGCCGTGCTGAAGGTTGGCGACATGACCTATGACGCCAAGGGCCAGCATTTCGTCCTGGCCATGAACCGCTTCGCCTGGGAGGTGAAGCCGCGCTGGTTGCGCCGTCGCCACGAACGCCGCCGCAGCCTTGTCCACTTCGCGCGGGTGCTGGCGGTGAAGTCGGCCGGCATCGAGCTAGACCGGAAGGACGAGGTGCTCTCGCTTCTGGCCATCCGGTTCGAGGAAACCGACGCGCCGGCGGGCATCGTCGAGCTGAATTTTTCCGGCGGCGCGACCATCCGCCTGGAGGTCGAGTGCATCGAGGGGCGGCTGAGCGATCTGGGAGCGGCCTGGGAGACGGAAGCGAGGCCTGCTCATCAGGTCTGAGGCGAAGGCAAGGGCAACAAGACAGAATGGTGACGAGGCTTAATCGCAGCGCGGCCGGGTTCGATGGTGAATTCGAAGCATTCCTCAGTGCACGCCGGGAATCCGATCACGATGTGGGCGCGGTGGTGCGCGACATCATCGCCGACGTGCGCCGAAATGGCGACAAGGCACTGCACGAGCTGACGCAACGCTTCGACGGCACCGATCTGACGCGCGACGGGATCGCCGTTTCGCGCGATGAGATCGACGAGGCGCCCTCCCGCATTCCGCCGGAGACCCTGAAGGCGATCAAGCTGGCGCATGCCCGCATCACCGCCCATCACGAAAAGCAGAAGCCTTCCGACCACATCTACCAGGACGATCTCGGCGTCACCCTCGGCACGCGCTGGACCCCCATCGAGGCTGTCGGGCTTTATGTCCCGGGCGGTCTAGCCTCCTATCCCTCCTCGGTGCTGATGAACGCGGTGCCTGCGACGGTGGCCGGCGCCTCGCGCCTGGCGATGGTGATGCCGACGCCGCGCGGCGAGATCAACCAGGCGGTGCTGGCCGCCGCATCGGTCGCCGGCATCACGGAAATCTACCGCATCGGCGGTGCGCAGGCGGTGGCCGCGCTGGCCTTCGGCACCGAGACGATCGCCCCGGTCTTCAAGATCGTCGGTCCCGGCAACGCCTTCGTGGCGGAAGCCAAGCGCCAGGTGTTCGGCACTGTCGGCATCGACATGATCGCCGGGCCCTCCGAGGTGCTGGTGATCGCAGATCGCACGGCGGAGGCCGGATGGGTGGCCGCCGACCTTCTGGCGCAGGCCGAACACGGCATGGGCGCGCAATCGATCCTTCTGACCGACAGCCCCGAGCTTGCCGCTGCCGTCGAGCGCGAGGTCGAGAGCCAGCTCGGACGGTTGCGCGCGCCGGCTGTGGCCCGCGAAGGCTGGGAAAAGCATGGCGCGGTGATCCTCGTCGACAGCATGGATCAGGCCGTCGACATCGCCAACGTCATCGCTTCGGAGCATGTCGAGCTGGCCGTCGACGATCCGCAGGCGCTGTGGCCGCGGATCCGGGAGGCCGGCGCGATCTTCCTCGGCCATCACACGCCGGAAGCCATCGGCGACTATGTCGGCGGGTCCAATCACGTGCTGCCCACCGCGCGCACGGCGCGTTTTGCCTCGGGTCTCGGTGTCCTCGACTTCATGAAGCGCACCTCGCTTCTGGGCTGCACGCCGTCATCGCTGGCCGCGCTGGCCGATGCCGCCGTCGAGCTGGCCGAGACCGAGGGGCTCGAGGCTCACGGGCGCTCCGTCTCGGTGCGGCTGCGCCAGCAAGGGCCGGTCGGATGAGTTCGAGCGGCGCCGGGAAGGACAGGCTTGTCGATGTGGTTCTCGACGAATCCATCGGTCGGTCGACTCCCGACGTCGAGCACGAACGCGCCGTTGCGATCTTCGATCTCATAGAGGAGAACAGCTTTCGGCCGGTCGGGGACGAAGCGGGCGGACCCTACCGCCTGCATCTCTCGCTGGTCGAATCGCGCCTGGTCATGGCGGTGAACCGCGAGAACGGCGATCCCGTGATCACCCACATCCTTTCGCTGACGCCGCTGCGCCGCGTGGTGAAGGACTATTTCATGATCTGCGAGAGCTATTTCGAGGCCATCAAGGCGTCCTCGCCCAGCCAGATCGAGGCAATCGACATGGGCAGGCGGGGGCTGCACAATGAAGGCTCGCAAACGCTGATGGACCGGCTGTCGGGCAAGATCGAGGTGGATTTCGACACCGCGCGCCGGCTGTTCACGCTGGTCTGTGTTCTCCACTGGCGCGGATAGAGATGAGCGGCGAAGACAGCGACAAACGCGACGCCCAGCGATCGGTGCTCTTCCTGTGCGGCCAGAATGCAATCCGCTCGCCGATTGCCGAAAGCCTGGCGCGGTCCCGCCTGTCGGCCAACGTCTTCATCGCCTCGGCGGGCGTGCGGGCCGGCGAACGCGACCCCTTCGTGGACGCCGTTCTGGATGAAGCGGGACTGCCGCCGCGCACGCCGCGAACCGTCGCGCTCGAGGATCTGGAAGACGCCTATTTCGACCTGATCGTGACGCTGGCGCCCGAGGCCCATCACGCCGCGCTCGAACTCACCCGCACCATGGCGATCGACGTCGAATACTGGCCCACCGCCGACCCATCGGCGGCGACGGGGACGCGGGCCCAGATCATGGATGCCTATCGGGACGTGCTCAACCGGCTCAAAGAGCGGATCGAGGCCCGTTTTGCCGGGCAAACGGGGCCGGAAACACGCGATTAAGCGTGTTCACATCGAAACGACAATGATATAGGTTCCGCGACTTCCGGCGCCTTGGCCGGACCGCAATCAAGCCGAAGGTATCGGATGCCGAAAGAAGAAGTACTCGAATTTCCGGGCGTTGTCTCGGAACTGCTGCCCAATGCGATGTTCCGCGTCAAGCTTGAGAACGAACACGAGATCATTGCCCACACCGCCGGACGGATGCGCAAGAACCGCATTCGCGTGCTGACGGGCGACAAGGTCCTGGTCGAAATGACCCCGTACGACCTGACCAAGGGCCGGATCACCTACCGTTTCAAGTAGACGATCCCATCACGCGACGCCTGAAATCGACAGGAACCCGATGAGCGTATTCCAGAAGCTCGTTCTTGCCTCAGGCTCTCCGCGGCGCATCGAGCTCTTGCAGCAGGCCGGTATCGAGCCCGGCCGGATCCTTCCCGCCGACATCGACGAGACACCGCAGCGCGCCGAGCACCCTCGCTCGCTTGCCAAGCGCCTGTCGCGGGCGAAGGCCGAGAAGGCGCACGCGATCATTCTCGAGGAAGGCGCGGAAGAGCCCTCTTACATCCTGGCCGCCGATACGGTGGTCTCGGTGGGGCGGCGCATCCTTCCCAAGGCCGACCGCATCGACGAGGCGTCCAACTGCCTGCGCCTGCTGTCGGGCCGCTCGCACCGCGTCTTTACCGGACTGTGCATGGTCACGCCCGCGGGAAAGCTGCGCCAGAGCGTCGTCGAGACGCGGGTGCGCTTCAAGCGCCTGTCGCGAGAGGAACTGGAAAGTTATCTCGCCTCCGGCGAATGGCGCGGCAAGGCTGGAGGCTATGCCATCCAGGGGCTTGCGGGCACGTTTGTCGTGAAGCTCATCGGCTCCTACAGCAATGTCGTCGGACTGCCGCTCTACGAGACGGTGAACCTTTTGGCCGGTGACGGCTTCAAGGTGCACGTCAACTGGTTGGCGGGAGCACGAATCTGACGTGGCAACCGATACCAACGTAACGCCCCTGCGCCCCCGGCGCCCCTGCCCCGAATGCGGCCGCCCTTCCGAGCGCTCCAGCTTTCCCTTCTGCTCACCGCGCTGCAAGGCGATCGATCTCAATCGCTGGCTTTCGGGCGCCTACAGGATTCCCGTGCCGCCTGAAGAGGAAGAGGGCAGCGACCAGAACGGCCAGGCCTGATTCCGCGTCAGCCGTGATTGAACACCACGGTCTTGGTTGCGCTCATGTCATAGAGCGCCTCGAAGCCCTTCTCGCGACCGTGTCCGGACTTGCCGAAGCCGCCAAAGGGAAGCTCGACACCACCGCCGGCGCCATAGCCGTTGACGAAGACCTGGCCGGCGCGCACCCGCTTGGCCACACGATGCTGACGTCCGCCGTCTTTGGTCCAGATGCCGGCGACGAGGCCGTAATCCGTGCCATTGGCGAGGCGCACGGCCTCCTCCTCGGTCTCGAACGAGAACAGGCAGAGGACGGGGCCAAAAACCTCCTCGCGGGCGATTTCGGCGGCCGGATCGACGCTGCCGAAAAGGACCGGTGCCTGATAGAAACCGCCCCACGGCGCGTCGGCATGGACCGAACCCTCGGCCAGGACGCTGACGCCCGCCGATCTCGCATCGGCGACCATTGCCGAGACACGCTCGGCCTGGCGCTTGTTGACCAGAGGTCCAAGATCGAGATCGGCCTCGTGCGGCCCGGCAACGAGCTTCGCGAAGCGCTCGGCCAATGCCGAGGCGACGCGATCGTAGATCGGTTTCTCGATGAGTACCCGGCTGCCCGCCGAGCAGGTCTGACCGCCATTCTGGATGATGGCGTTGACGAGGACCGGCAGGGCTGCCTCGATGTCGGCATCCGCAAAGACGATCTGCGGCGACTTGCCGCCGAGTTCCATGGTGACGCCGCGATTGTTCTCTGCGGCGGCCTTCTGGATCGCGGCGCCGGTGGCCGGCGAGCCGGTGAAGGTCACATAGTCGACCAGCGGATGGGCGGAAAGTGCGGCGCCCGCCTCGGCGCCATAGCCCGTAATGACGTTGAACACGCCGGCTGGGATGCCAGCCTCCAGCGCCAGTTCGGCGATGCGGATCGTCGTCAGCGAAGCGTCTTCGGCCGGCTTGACCACCAGCGTGTTGCCCATGGCAAGCGCGGCCCCCGCCACGCGGGCCAGGATCTGCAGCGGGTAATTCCAGGGAATGATGCCGGCCACGACGCCATGCGGCTCGCGCAAGGTCAGCGCGGTGTAGCCGTCGAGAAATGGAATGGTGTCGCCATGGATCTTGTCGCCGGCGCCGCCGTAGAATTCATAGTAGCGCATGGTGGCGGTGACGTCCGCCTTGCCCTGCCGGACCGGCTTGCCGGTGTCGCGCGATTCCAGCGCGGCCAGTTCGTCGCCATGCTTTTCGACCAGACGGAAGAGCCTTGTCAGGCAACGCCCGCGCTCCACCGCCGGCATCTTTGCCCACGGCCCTTCGTGAAAGGCGCGATGGGCGGCCCTGACCGCTCGATCGACATCAGCCTCGCCCGCGGCCGGAATGGAGGCAAAGACTTCACCGTCGGAGGGGCACACGACGTCGATGCGGCGACCGGACAGGGCGTCCACCCTCTGGCCGTCCACGATCTGCATGAATGCCTCGCCCTGGGCGACCGTGGTGGCAGAATGAGTTCCCATAGTTCGCTCCGTCTCTTTTCCGAAAGGTCCACCGACTTGCGCCCGGTGGTCTTCACAACGTCATCTGAAGACTCCACATTGGACAAATCAGCGCCCCCGCCGGCTGTCAAGTTTCCTCCATCCACGCATTCCGGGTGGCAAATTTAAATCGATTAGACTATACCCGCCTGCATGTCCGAGAGGTGGGAACAGGGATACCCATGACCAGCCAGATCATTCCCGTCGACGCGTTCGACTTCGTCATCTTCGGCGCCACCGGCGATCTCGCCGAACGCAAGCTCTTGCCTGCGCTTTATCAGCGCCAGCGCGCGGGCCAGTTCTCGGAACCCACACGCATCATCGGCGCCTCGCGCACTTCGCATACATCCGAAGAGTATCGCCAATTCGCCGCCCGCGCGATTTCCGACCACGTGAAGCCGAACGAGATCGAAAAGGACGAAGTCGGGCGCTTCCTGGAACGCATTGTCTATGTGCAGGTCGACGCGACCGGCGGCGAGGGGTTCGACCGGCTGAAAGCCGAACTCGATGGCGAAAACCGCATCCGGGCCTATTACCTCGCCGTCGGGCCGGCACTCTTCGGCGACATCGCCAAAAACCTTGCCGGTCATGGCCTCGTCAACGAGAAGGCCCGCATCATCGTCGAGAAGCCGATCGGCAGGAGCCTGGCCTCCGCGCGTGTGCTGAATGACGAGATCGGCGCCGTCTTTACCGAAGAACAGACCTTCCGCATCGACCATTATCTTGGCAAGGAAACCGTCCAGAACCTGATGGCGCTCCGCTTCGCCAACGCGCTCTACGAGCCGCTCTGGAACTCCGCCCATATCGACCATGTGCAGATCACTGTCGCCGAGACGGTCGGGCTCGAGGGCCGCGCAGGGTATTACGAGAAGGCGGGCGCGCTGCGCGACATGGTGCAGAATCACATCCTGCAGCTCCTCTGCCTGGTCGCCATGGAGGCGCCCTTCTCGCTCGACGCCGATGGCGTGCGCGACGAGAAGCTGAAGGTTCTCAAGGCCCTGAAGCCGATCGAGAACGGCCAGGCCGGCAAATGGACGGTCCGCGGCCAGTATAGGGCCGGAGCCTCGGCGGGCGGTGCGGTGAAGGGCTATCTCGACGATTTGGAAAGCACGACGAGCGACACCGAGACCTTCGTCGCCATCAAGGCGGAGATCGCCAATTGGCGCTGGGCGGGCGTGCCCTTCTACCTGCGCACCGGCAAGCGCTTGGCCGAACGGGTTTCGGAGATCGTGATCGCCTTCAAGCCGATCCCCCATTCGATCTTCGGCGAGGCGGCGGGTCCGGTCGTGGCCAACCAGCTCGTCATCCGCCTGCAGCCCGACGAGGGCGTCAAGCAGTGGATCATGATCAAGGATCCGGGACCTGGCGGCATGCGGCTGCGACATGTGCCGCTCGACATGAGTTTCGCCCAGGCCTTCGACGTGCGTAATCCCGACGCCTATGAGCGGCTGATCATGGACGTGATCCGTGGCAACCAGACACTTTTCATGCGGCGTGACGAGGTGGAGGCGGCCTGGATCTGGGTCGACCCCATCCTCGCGGCCTGGGAGGAGAACGGCCACAAGGTACAGGGCTACACGGCCGGCACCTGGGGGCCATCGTCTGCCATCGCGCTGATCGAGCGCGACGGACGCACCTGGCATGAGAGCGGCTGAGATGAGCAGCGCAGGCCAGGCAACCCAATCTCGACTGGTGCGTCACGACTTCGACTCGTCATCCGAGCTTGCCGAGGCTCTGGCCGACAGGGTTTCGGCAGCACTTCGCAACGCCATCGCGGCGCGCGGCCATGCCACGCTCGCCGTGTCGGGTGGATCGACGCCTGTGCGCTTCTTTGAGGCGCTGTCGACACGGGAGATCGACTGGCCCAAGGTCACGGTAGCACTCGTCGACGAGCGCTTCGTGCCACCGGACCATGAACGTTCCAATGAAGGCCTCGTGCGCCGACACCTGCTGAAGGGCGAGGCTGCCCGGACGCGTCTTCTCGGCCTCTGGCACGAGACAACAAGCGTCGAGCAGGCTGCCCAGCGTGCGCTCCTCGACATTGCCCGCTTGCCCACCCCACTCGACCTGGTGGTGCTCGGTATGGGTACGGACGGACACACGGCTTCCTACTTTCCCGATGCCGACGGCCTCGGCCTTCTGACCGATCCCAGCTGCCCTGTCCCCGTCCTGCCGGTCCGGGCCAACTCGGCTGGCGAGCCGCGGCTGACCCTGACGTTGCCGGTCCTGGCCCAGGCTCGTGGGCTCGTGTTGCACATCGAAGGAGCGGAAAAGGAAAAGGTGCTCGCCCGGGCGCTGGCGGGCGCACCGGCCAGCGAGCTGCCGATCCGCGCCGTGATCGATCATGCGGTCGGTCCACTCCATATTTTCCATGCGCCCTGAACGGAAAGAGCTGTCATGAGACACGAAATCGAAGCCATCACCAACCGTATCCGCGAACGGTCCAGGCCGACCCGTGAGGCCTACCTGGCCCGGCTCGATGCCGCCGCCGACCAGGGGCCGCGGCGCGGCGCGTTGTCCTGCGGAAATCTCGCCCACGGCTTTGCAGCCTGCGGCCCCGGTGACAAGGCGGCCCTGTCGGGCGATGTCGTCCCCAATCTCGGCATCGTGACGTCCTACAACGACATGCTGTCGGCGCATCAGCCCTATGAGAGGTTCCCCGACCTCATTCGCGACGCGGCGCGCGCGGCGGGCGGTGTGGCGCAGGTGGCCGGCGGCGTGCCGGCCATGTGCGACGGCGTGACCCAGGGCCGGCCTGGCATGGAGCTGTCGCTGTTTTCGCGCGACGTGATCGCCATGTCTGCAGCGATCGGGCTGTCGCACAACATGTTCGACGCCGCCGTCTATCTCGGCATCTGCGACAAGATCGTTCCGGGGCTGACCATCGCCACGCTCACCTTCGGCCATCTGCCGGCAATCTTCATTCCTGCCGGGCCGATGACGACCGGTCTGCCCAATGACGAGAAGGCCCGGATCCGGCAGCTGTTCGCCGAGGGCAAGGTCGGGCGTGCCGAACTGCTGGAGGCCGAGTCGAAATCCTATCACGGGCCGGGCACCTGCACCTTCTACGGCACGGCCAATTCCAACCAGATGCTGATGGAGATCATGGGCCTGCACACGCCCGGCGCCTCCTTCGTCAACCCGAACACGCCGCTGCGCGAGGCGCTGACCCGCGAGGCGACGAAGCGGGCGCTGTCGATCACCCAACTCGGCAACGAATACACGCCGGCCGGCCGGATGATCGACGAACGTTCGATCGTCAACGGCATCGTAGGACTGAACGCCACCGGCGGCTCGACCAACCACACCATCCATCTGATCGCCATGGCGGCCGCTGCCGGCATCTCGATCACCTGGCAGGACATGTCCGATATCTCCGACTACGTGCCGCTGCTGGCGCGGGTCTATCCCAACGGACTGGCCGACGTGAACCATTTCAACGCCGCCGGCGGCCTGGGTTTCCTCACCCGCGAACTGCTCGATGCCGGGCTGCTGCACGAGGACGTGCGCACGGTGTGGGGCGAGGGCCTGAGGCCCTACACGGTCGAGGCCTATCTGGCCGAGGACGGCACGGTTGCGCGGCGACCTGCCCCCGAGAAAAGCGGCGACGAGAAGGTGCTGGCGCCCTACCCCAAGGCTTTCCAGCCCAATGGCGGTATCCGGCTGCTCGCCGGCAATATCGGCAGCGCCATCATCAAGGTTTCGGCCGTGAAACCCGAAAACAGGGTGATCGAAGCGCCCGCGAGGATATTCCACGACCAGGAGGAACTGAACGCTGCCTTCAAGGCGGGCACGCTCGATGGCGACATGATCGCCGTGGTGCGCTATCAGGGACCGAAGGCGAACGGCATGCCCGAACTGCATCGGCTCACCACCGTGCTCGGCATCCTCCAGGATCGCGGCCACAAGGTCGCATTGGTCACGGACGGGCGCATGTCGGGCGCTTCAGGCAAGGTACCGTCGGCGATCCACGTGACGCCGGAGGCACTTGATGGCGGGCCGATCGGCAGGCTGCGCGACGGCGACATCGTTCGGCTCGACGCCGAGGCGGGTACGCTGGAGGCGCTGGTCGACGCGGCAGAATTCGAAAGCCGCGAGACGACATTGCCGGACCTTTCGGCCAACGGCCACGGCATGGGGCGCGAATTGTTCGAAGGCTTTCGCCGCATGGCCGGCCGGGCTGATGCCGGCGCGGCGGTATTCTAAGATTTGAGGGAGGGCAGCATGTTTCGCTGGGGAATATTGTCGACGGCCAGGATCGCGCGCGAGCAGGTGATCCCGGCTATCCAGGACTCGGAAAACGGCGTGGTGGCGGCGATCGCCAGCCGTGACGAGAAGCGGGCGGCAGCCCTTGCCCGGCGGATCAACGCCCCCCATGCCTTCGGCTCCTATGAAGAAATGCTCGCCTCCGACGCGGTGGACGGGATCTACATTCCCCTGCCGACCGCCCAGCATGTCGAATGGGCAATCAAGGCGGCGGACGCCGGCAAGCATGTTCTGGTGGAAAAGCCGCTGGCGATGACGGCCGGCGAGATCGACGGCGTGATCGCGGCGCGCGACAGGAACGGCGTCGTGGTCTCGGAAGCCTTCATGGTCTTCTACCACCCCCAATGGCACAGGATTCGTGAACTGATCGCCGATGGCGCAATCGGACGACTTCGCCATGTGCAAGGCGCGTTCAGCTACCACAATGTCGATCCGCATAACATGCGCAACCGTCCGGAACTGGGCGGTGGGGCGCTGCCGGATATCGGCGTCTATCCGATCGTCACCGCAAGGCTTGCGACCGGCTTCGAGCCGCGGCGCATGCAGGCGAGCGTCGAGCGCGATCCCGATTTCGGCACCGACATCTATGCCAGCGTGAAGGCCGATTTCGGAGACTTCGAACTCTCGTTTTATGTCTCGACCCAGATGGCTGGGCGCCAGATGATGGTCTTCCATGGCGACAAGGGGTTCATCGAGGTCGCCTCGCCCTTCAATGCGGGGCTCTATGACCACCACCGGATCGAACTGCACGACCAGACCCGCGGCGAAACCCGGACCATGCGCTTTCCAGGCGCCAGCCAGTACCGGCTGCAGGTCGAAGCCTTCGTCCGCGCCGCGCAGGGCGATTTTTCGCCTATCTTCACGCTGGAAGAGTCGGTGAAGAACCAGATGGCCATCGACGCGATCTATCGGGCGGGCGAGAACCAGGGTTGGGTAGAGATCTAGCGGTATCGGCCGCTAGTTCCCCAGCACCATCGCCCAGTAACGACGGTCGCTGTCGACCGGATCGGTTGCATAGGCGAGGCCGTAGCGCGAGAAGCGCTGGTCGAGCATGTTGGCGCGGTGATCGCTCGAATCCATCCAGACTGACAGGACCCGGGCCGTATCGAAGCGGCCATGGGCGATGTTCTCGGCGTAGACACCCCTCATGCCCTCGGATCTCATGCGGGTGAGGAAGTCACGCTGCGCGCCGGTGTCGTGACGCATGCGCCCGGCCACGGCCATGTTCCTCGCCTGGGCAAGGGCCGCCTTTTCCAGCGTCGGGTCGGGGGCAAGCGGTGTCAGGCCGTTTTCCGATCGAATTGCGGTCAATTGCGGAGCCGCCGACTGCGAGGCGGGGGTGGCAACTGTCTCCAGTCCGGTGAAAACGGACATGCATGACGCAAGCGTCAGCGAGAGAGCAAGCAGGAGGGGGAGAAAGAAGAATCTCTGGGCAGGCGAATGTCTGGGGCTGGTCATGCTTGGCCTTCAAGAATGCTTGCCAGACCCAATAACGGCAATCATGGCGATTGCCGGGCAGCACCAGACAGATGCGTTTGCCCCCTCCCCCCGTGCTTACGATATGGGGGAAGGCGGCACGTGTCCTATATGCCGGTCACCATTGCCCAGTACTGCCTGCCGGAAGGATCGGTTGCGGACGCAAATCCGTAACGCGAATAGTTGGGATTGAGCATGTTGTTGCGATGGTTGGTCGAGTTCATCCACGCCGCCATGATCTCGCCACCAGAATTCTGACCTCGGCCGATATTCTCCGATGCCTTTTGACCAAAGCCGCTTCGAGTCATCCGGCTGCCGAAGTCGAGCCCGGGGGCTGTGGTGTGACTCATGGTGCCAGCAGCAGCCATGTAGCTGGCCTGATCCTGGGCTACAGCCTGCAGCGTCCGGTCGAGAAAAAGCTCCTGCAAACCCTGGTTGGAGCGAGCCTGCGCCAGGCCTGGGGCGTCGCCAGCGCCAGCCGTATTGACGCCCGTGCCGAGGCCAGAAAACGCCGCCAGCGAGAGGACCAATGCGAGAGATGCCGCAACTGTAGCTGTGTGTTTGAGTATATTGGTCGAGATCATGGTCGGTCCTTTTGCATCCAATCGCCATCAACTTAACCCCCGATATCGCGCATTGAGAGTTGCGATCGTGTTCATACAAAATTAGCCATGAAATACACTATACTATATCAACGTTATGTTTTTGCTCCTGAATCGGGCTAATTTAAAAGATCTTTGTCCAATAAGTTTTTTTCAAACACAATCCCGACACTGTTGGCCGCATCGCCAAATGCGTTTCTATCAGGGCGATCATTCGTCATCGACGACCCGCAATCGCAGATTGCCGGTGGATGAAGCAGCCGACTTTTCGCTTGTCGGGCCTGCCTTACCTTCCTCAGCGGACTGTCCGCCGAACTCGAGCGCCTCGATCCTGTTACCGCGCCTCGTGATCTTGTCGGTGGATGTCAGTATCTGCTCGATATCCTTGCCGGTCTGGAGGAAGTGGCCCTGCAGCTTGCGCACCCGGTCGTCGAGCCGGTTGACGTCCTCCATCAGCCGGATGACCTCGTGCTGGATAAGATGGGCCTGCTCGCGCATGCGTGCGTCCTTCAGAACCGACTGGATGACCTGAATCGACAGCATCAGCAGCGACGGCGAGACGATGACGATACGGGCGCGGTGGGCGCGGTGGATCAAGCCCTCGAAATTCTCGTGGATCTCGGCAAAGATCGATTCCGAGGGCACGAACATGAAGGCTACGTCCTGGGTCTCGCCAGGAATGAGGTACTTGTCGGCAATCGCCTTGATGTGGATCTCGACATCGCGGCGAAAGGCACTCGCCGCGCGCGTCGCAGCTTCGCTCCCTTCTGCCTCCTCGGCGGCGCGGATGGCATTCCAGGCTTCCAGCGGGAACTTGGCGTCCACCACCAGATCGGGGGTGCCGTTGGGCATGCTGACGACGCAGTCCGGCCGGTTGCCGTTGGAGAGCGTGGCCTGGAACGTGTAGCTGCCCATGGGCAGGCCGTCGGCGACGATCGCCTCCATGCGCGACTGGCCGAAGGCACCGCGCGTCTGCTTGTTGGAGAGGATGTGCTGGAGCTGGACCACCTGCCCGGCGAGCGACTGGATGTTGCTCTGGGCGGTATCGATGACCGCCAGCCTCTCCTGCAGCTTCGCCAGATTCTCGTGGGTCGATTTTGTCTGCTCGGTAATTGAGTGACCCAGCCGCGAGGTCATGCCGTCGAGGCGTTCGCCGATGGCTTTGTTGAGTTCGGCCTGGCGGGAAGAAAAGATCTCGGCCATCGTTCCCATACGGCCCTGCATCTCGGCCTGGGCACGGGTGATCTCGACCATGCGCGCCTCCGCCTCGCGGGCCAGACGCACCGATTCCTCCGCAGCCTGACGCCGGGCGGAGGCAGCGCGCATCGCAAGCCACGCCAGGAGGCCGCAGAGCACAATCAGCAGTGTCAGAGCGCCGGCCAGAACCTCGCCCAGAGTGAGCTCGGTGCCGCCAATCTGCAGGATGGGGGAAGTCAGAAGGGCAGAGGTCTCGTTCATCGTCGAATCCTAGCAGATCAGCCTTCATGGCATAAGACCAAAAGGTGAACGCATTGCCTCTTCATGTTGACGACCGCCCGCGGACCGATTACCTGAGCGCCATGACGATCAGGCCCCTTATCATTCTTCCGGACCCCGTATTGCGTCAGGTCTCCAAGCCGCTGGAGCGTGTCGATGACGCCGTGCGCGCCTTTGCCGACGACATGCTGGAAACCATGTATGACGCGCCGGGCATCGGATTGGCCGCCATCCAGGTCGGCGAACCGCTGCGCATGCTGGTGCTCGACGTTTCGAAGGACGAGGATGCAAAGACTCCGCAGGTCTTCGTCAATCCCGAGATCGTGGCTTCCAGTGACGCCACCAATGTGCACGAGGAAGGCTGCCTCTCGATCCCCGACTATTATGCCGAGGTCGAACGGCCGTCCGAGGTGACAGTCCGCTATGTCGGACTCGACGGGCAGGAACACGAGATCAAGGCGGACGGCCTGCTGGCAACCTGCCTGCAGCACGAAATCGACCATCTCAACGGCGTGCTCTTCATCGACCACATCTCGCGGCTGAAGCGCGAGATGGTGGTGCGCCGGTTCCGCAAGCTGGCGCGCGAGAAGGCGACCGCCTGAGGCTGAATTGCCAGTTGTTTCAGGCGATGGTATCTTTGATACCAAGAGACGCCCGGCCGGCGTGGCGAGCCAGAGGAGGAGCCGATGGGCGACCTTCTGATCCAGAACATACCTGATTCCCTGAAGAAGGAACTCGCGGATGCTGCCTCCCGCGACGGCCACAGCCTGTCCGAGAAAGCAATCGGCATCCTGCGCGAGGGGCTCCGCTCGCGCCAAAGTTCGACAAGCGAGACAGGTGAATCGGCCTGGGATACCTTAAGGGCGATCTTCTATGACGAGAACGACCCGGAGGCCGGCGACGAATACGCCAGGATCATGGATGAGATCGAGGCTGAGCGGAAGAAAGACTTCGGACGTCCGCTGCCCGATTACGAATGATCCTGCTTGATACGAACATCCTGTCGGAACCCGGGCGCTCGCGGCCTGATGCGCAAGTAGCTGCCTGGCTCGACCGCACGAATAGCTCATCGCTGCACATTTGCTCCCCTGTCGTCGCCGAACTCTCCTATGGGGCCGAACGCTTTTTCAAGCGGAATGGATCGACGCGCTACATCGTCTCTCTTGAGATCACGCTCTCCGAATTCCGAGATCGGATACTGCCTTACGATGCGACCATTGCACGGCTCACCGGTCGCCTGATTGCCCAACGCGAGGCAACGGGTCGCCCGCTCGATACATCCGACGCCATGATCGCCGCGATCGCGATTGCCCATGGCGCCACGCTCGCCACCCGCAACATACGCGATTTCGACGGGCTTGACCTGAAGCTCACAAACCCGTTTGAAACGGGCGCATGAGCCTTCGCGTCATCTTCATGGGCACGCCCGACTTCGCGGCCGAAACGCTGCGGGCCATCCATCGTGCCGGTCACGAGATCGCCGCCGTCTATTCGCAGCCGCCACGCCCGGCCGGGCGGCGGGGCCTGGAACTGACCAAATCCCCCGTTCAGCGCGCGGCCGAGGAACTGGGGCTCGAGGTGCGCACGCCCGTGTCTCTAAAGGGCGAAGTGGAACAAGACGCCTTTTCGGCGCTTTCGGCCGATGTCGCGGTGGTGGTGGCCTACGGGCTGATCCTGCCGCAAGCGATCCTCGAAGGCACCCGTCTCGGCGCCTTCAACCTCCACGCCTCGCTCCTGCCGCGCTGGCGCGGGGCCGCGCCGATTCAGCGGGCGATCATGGCGGGCGATGCGGAGACCGGTGTCATGGTGATGAAGATGGATGCAGGTCTTGATACCGGGCCGGTGGCGCTGACGGCACGTGTGCCCATCGATCCGCAGATGACGGCCGGGGACCTGCAGGACAGCATGATGACGCGAGGGGCGGGCCTGATGGTCGAAGCGCTGGCGAAACTGGAGGCAGGCAGCCTGTCCCTCACGCGCCAGACAGACGAAGGCGCCACCTACGCCGCCAAGATCGCCAAGGCCGAGACGCGCATCGACTGGAGCCGGCCGGCGCGCGCGGTTCACGACCATATTCGCGGACTATCCCCTTTTCCCGGCGCCTGGTGCGAGATGGACTTTTCCGGCAAGCCGGAGCGCGTGAAGGTACTGCGTGCCGCGGCGGCAGACGGTGAAGGCGCACCCGGAACCCTGCTCGACGATCAGTTGACGGTGGCCTGCGGCAGGGGCGCGGTGCGGCTGACCGAATTGCAGCGTGCCGGCGGCAAGGCCTTGAGCGCCGTGGATTTCCTTCGGGGATCGCAGCCGGAAAGGATAATTCCATGATCCGGGGTCTGGTCATACGAGAGGCGAAGCCAGACGATCACGACGGCATCGCGGCGCTGGTCGAGGCAGCCTTCGGCCAGCCAGACGAAGCGCGGCTCGTAGAGCGCCTGAGGAAAGACGGCGATCTGGTGCTCGATCTGGTGGCGACCAATGAGACGGAACTTGTCGGTCACGTCGCCTTCTCGCGGCTGCGGATCGAGGGCGAAGACGGCAGATTCGATGCGGTCGCCCTTGCACCGATGGCGGTAATGCCCGACCGCCAGCGCTCCGGCGTAGGTATTTCCCTGATCGAGAATGCGCATCACATGCTCCAGGAGCACGGCGAAGCGCTCTCGGTTGTGCTGGGAGAGCCGGCCTATTACGGTCGCTTCAGCTACACGCACGATCGCGCAGGGGGTTTCGAAAGCGACTATCAGGGCGAGGCGCTGCAGGCGCTTGCCTGGGGCACGGCGCCGCGATCGGGTCGCCTGATCTATCCGACGGCGTTCTCCGGTCTCTAGACGGGTAACACAACCGCCGAGGTTGGAATCGGCGGCGTTGGCGCTTATGCAGATCGCTATCCAATCGCCGACAGAAGCCGCCGCCATGCCCCGCTACCGCCTCGACATCGAATATGACGGCACGGCCTTTTCCGGATGGCAGCGACAGGCTGGGCAGCCATCCGTGCAGGAGGCCATCGAAACCGCCATTCATGCGTTTTGCGGCGAAGAGCTGCGCATCAAGGGCGCCGGGCGCACCGATTCCGGCGTGCATGCGCGCGGGCAGGTGGCGCATGTCGATCTCGTGCGCGACTGGCCGGAAGACACCGTCCAGGGCGCGCTCAATGCGCATCTGACCCGGGCGAAAGTCGCGGTGGCGATCCTCGCAGCATCGAATGTGGACGAGAATTTCGATGCGCGCTTTTCCGCCACCGCGCGGCACTACCGCTATCTGATCCTCAACCGGCGCGCGCCCGCGGCACTGGAGAGGAGCCGCGTCTGGCATGTGCCGCGCCAGCTCGATCACGCGGCCATGCACGAGGCGGCCCAGGAACTGGTGGGGCACCATGATTTCACGACCTTCCGCTCCGTCCAGTGCCAGTCCAAAAGCCCGGTCAAAACGCTGGACCTGCTCGCGGTCGAACGTGACGGCGACATGATTGCCATCCGGGCCTCGGCGCGCTCCTTCCTGCACAACCAGGTGCGATCGCTGGTTGGAACGCTCGAGCGTGTCGGCGCGGGGGCCTGGACGCCGGAGGATGTCCGCAAGGCGCTCGAGGCACGCGACAGGGCGGCATGCGGTCCGGTTGCGCCCGCCGACGGTCTCTACCTGATGTCCGTCGATTATCCCTGACGCCCCCTCAGGTCAGGCCGAAAATGCGCTGCAGCGAAAACAGCGTGAACAGCGAGGCGACGAGCATGCCGGCAAAGACGGCGCTCGCCACCGCCGGACCTCGTTCATAGGCCGCATCCGTGAGGCGCCAGATCAGCACCAGAGTGAAGATGAAGAGCACGATCGAGACGAGCACGACCAATTCGCCAGGCTCGCCCTGGATGAGACGCACAAGCGACGGCGGCAGCATGATCCAGGCCGTGATGGCTGTGCCCCAGTTGGCGGCCACGACATAGTGCACGAAGCGCTTCTGAATGCCGGCATAAGGCGAGACGACCGCCAGCAGGGCCAGCGGAAACAGCCAGGTACCGATATCGACGATCGCCAGGCGCACCACCACGCCCAGCCGGCTGCCGAAACCGCCGGGGAAGCCCGCCAGATCGTCGGACACGGCGACCCAGCCCACCACCAGCGGCGGCAGCGCGATCACGATCGCGAAAAAGGAAATCCAGAAACCATCCGCCGTCAGATCGTGCATGCGGTTGGCCTCGCGCCGGCCCCACATCATGCGCCAGGAAGCGGTCAACGCGTTGTGGACGTAATCACCCGTGGGCATGCCTGCGCATCCAATCGACAATGAAGCGACGGTATATCTCGGTCAGTGTTTCCAGATCGGCAAGCGCGACATTCTCGTCGACCATGTGCATGGTCTGTCCGACAAGACCGAACTCGACAACCGGGCAGTGGTTCTTGATGAAGCGCGCATCCGAGGTCCCGCCCGATGTCGACAGCTGGGGACGTCGGCCGGTGACGGCCTCGACCGCATCGGCGAGTGTTGCGCTCAACGCGTCGTTGCGGGTGAGGAAACAGGGGCTCGGCCGGTCGCGCCAGGATATCTCCCAGACAATGTCTCCGCTGGCCGCCGGACGCAGCCGGCGATCCGAAGCGGCGCGTTCGAGGCGCGAGACAATTTCGGCCTTCAGCGTTTCCGGCGTCCAGTGGTCGTTGAAGCGCAGGTTGAAGGTGGCGCGCGCGGTCTCCGGGATCACGTTGACGGCAGGGTTGCCGACATCGACTGAGGTGATCTCGAGGTTCGTCGGCTGGAAATTGTCCGATCCCTCATCGAAAGGCGGATCAAGCAGCGCGTCGAGCAGCGCAACCATGCCACGGACCGGATTGTCGGCCAGATGCGGATAGGCGACATGACCCTGCCGGCCCTTGACGAGCAGGCTGGCCGACAGGGTGCCCCGGCGGCCGATCTTGATCATGTCGCCCATCTGGTTCGGATTGGTCGGTTCGCCGACGATGGCTGCATCCCATGCCTCGCCGCGTGCGACGGCCCAGTCGAGCAGCTTCGAGGTGCCGTTGATGGAGGGGCCTTCCTCGTCGCCGGTAATCAGCAGCGAGACGGAGCCACTCGCCAGCAGGCCCTCTTCCCGCAGGAGCGCGACGGCGGCCACGAAGCAGGCGATGCCGCCCTTCATGTCCACCGCGCCGCGGCCATAGAGACGGCCCTCGGCTACTTCCGCCGCAAAGGGCGGATGGCGCCAGGAGGCTGCGTCACCGGGCGGCACCACGTCGGTATGTCCCGCAAACATCAAATGAGGACCGCCCTCGCCCCACCGCGCGTACAGATTCTCGACATCGGGCGTGCCGTCGTCTGAAAAGACCGGGCGGTCGACCGCAAAGCCCATCGGCTCCAGCATGGCCTGCAGCACGCTCAGCGCGCCGCCTTCCTCGGGCGTCACCGAGGGGCAACGGATGAGGGCGGACAGATTGGCGACGGGATCAATGGGAAGGGTCATGACCGGCAGGGATAATGCAACCGGCGCGGGCTGTCATCCATCCAGTTCGGCTGGCGGCTGGACCAGCCTCGCGCCCGTCATGCTGGTCGGTTGGTGTCCTGACCGTACTGGTTGGGTCCGTTGGTGCCGGGAAACAGGCACAGCGCCACGAAGGCCAGGATGGAGACAACCGGGATGAAGAGCGCGACGGAAAAGATCCCAGGCCGGTCCATGTCGTGCAGACGCTTGATGCCGAGCGCGACGTTGGACCAGATGGACAGCACGACGGCCACCCAGAACAGGAAGGCCCAGAACTGGCCAGCCGTCGATTCCTCCGGCACCAGCGTGAAGCGGTAGAGCAGGAAGGCCTGGATGACCGCCAGGAACAGGCCGGCCAGGAAATAGGCCAGCCGGCTCACGCGTCCCGCGACGCCGAAGAACAGCCAGACGATGGGGTTCTGGTTCACCTCAATCCCTCAGAAGCTCGTTGATCGACGTCTTGGAACGCGTCTTCTCGTCCACCTTCTTCACGATGACGGCGCAATAGAGGCCGGGCCCCGGCTCGCCATTGCCCATGGGCTTGCCGGGCATGGTGCCGGCGACCACCACCGAATAAGGCGGCACCTCGCCCATGAGGATCTGCCCGGTCTCGCGGTCGATGATCTTGGTCGACTTCCCGATGAAGACGCCCATGCCGAGAACGGCACCCTCGCGGACGATGCAGCCCTCCACCACCTCGGACCGAGCGCCGATAAAGCAATTGTCCTCGATGATGGTGGGCCCGGCCTGCAGCGGCTCCAGCACGCCGCCAATCCCCACGCCACCCGACAGATGTACATTCTTGCCGATTTGCGCGCAGGAGCCGACGGTGGCCCAGGTGTCCACCATCGTGCCCTCGCCCACATAGGCGCCGAGATTGACGAAGGAGGGCATCAGGACGACGCCGGGCGCGACATAGGCGGAGCGGCGGACGACGCAGTTGGGCACGGCGCGGAAGCCGGCCTTGTTGAAGTCGACCGCACCCCAGCCATCAAATTTGGACGGCACCTTGTCCCACCAGGAGGCATCGCCCGGCCCGCCCTTGATGACTTCCATCGGGCTGAGCCGGAAGGATAGGAGCACTGCCTTCTTCAGCCACTGGTTCACGTGCCAGTTGCCATCGTCACTGCGCTCTGCAACCCGGACCTGACCGTGATCGAGTAGATCGAGTGCCGTCTCGACCGCCTGGCGCACCTCGCCGCGGGTTTCGAATCCCAGCCCCTCACGCTCCTCGAAGGCACGTTCGATGATGGTTTCGAGGCTGGCGATATCCGCTTTCGACATCGGGAACTCCGCAGGAAGGGGGCTGTTAAGGGGATGGACTTACGATCGCAGGTCGGGGATACCGCGACCGGCGCGGAAACTATGCGAAGCGCCACATGTGGTCAATTGCAGGAGCCCGGTAACTCGAAGCCGGACGGGAAAGCACCATGAAATCCACCCGTAATGAAAGCTGGTCGCCGTTGCCGCATTCCAAGGAGGACCGCGAGCGGGCCAAGAGCGTGCCGGACACGCCGCAGACCAGGGCGCCGAGCTACCGGCTCGCCTGGACAGACGAGGACTTCATGACGCAGCGGGACCTGCGGCCAGTGCGTCTGCAGCTGGAGCTTATGAAGCCAGATCTCATCCTGGCGGAACGCGGCATCGAATCGACCGTGGTGCTGTTCGGCGGCGCGCGCATTCCCGAGCCGGGCGGCCCGGCCTGGGCGGCCAAGAACGAGACCCAGAAGAAGAATCTGGAGGCCAATGCGCGCTATTACGAAGAAGCACGCGAGTTCGCACGGCTCTGCTCGACGCATTCGGCCGAGCATGATTTCCGGGAGTTCGTCGTGGTCACGGGTGGCGGGCCCGGCGTGATGGAGGCGGGCAACCGCGGCGCAGCCGATGTCGGCGCGCCGTCTATCGGCCTCAACATCGTCCTGCCGCACGAGCAGGCGCCCAACCTCTACGTGACGCCAGAACTCTGCTTCAACTTCCATTATTTCGCGATCCGCAAGATGCACTTCATCATGCGAGCCAAGGCGGTCGCCGTCTTCCCCGGCGGCTTCGGCACGATGGACGAGCTGTTCGAGACACTGACGCTGATCCAGACCGGCCGCATGGAGCGTGTTCCGGTGCTGTTGTTCGGCAAGGAATTCTGGGAACGCGCTATCGATCTCGACTATCTGGCGGACCAGGGCACGATCTCGCCGGGCGACCAGCACATCATCGACGCTGTCGACACGGCCGAGGAAGCGTGGGGCATCATCTCGCGCTTCTACAGCGAGGCAAGCGCCGCCTGATTGCGACGCAGCGCCGCTGCGAGACCGCTTTGCCGCCCTGCCCAAATGCTCTATGGAGCCGGGCATGGATCAAAGACCCGCCCATAGCTGGTTTGCGCAGCTGCGCCGCGACCGATGGCTATTCGCCGTCGTTGCGGCGCTTCTGCTGGTCCTCAATGCGTTGCCTGCAGCGCATCTGCAGGCCGGAACGGCCGCAGTCATCTGTACGACGGACGGAGCGGCACCCGGGGGCGAGCAGCCTGACGCAGAACGAAACTGCCCGATCTGCCTGACATCGGCCTCCTGCTTCGGCGGTATTGCCGCGCTTGGCGCGGATACGGCCGGTGCGTTGGCAGGGCCGCGATCGACGCGCGACCAGGTGCCCGCGACAGCGGATGCCGGCCCGCCCAAAGCCGCCCGTCACGGCATCGATTCCATCCGGGGACCGCCTTTCGTCTGACTGCAATGGAAAGATTCGCGCCCAAGGGCGTTGCAGCATTCTGACGATGAGGACAGTTTTTCATGAACCGCACATTGATTGCATTTTCCGCCGCCGCATTGCTGGCGGCATTTCCCCTTTCACACGCCTACGCGCATTGCGATGAGCAGCAGGCCAGCGAGAAGGGCTGTGTCGAACTGCGCACAGTCGTTCTCGACGATCTGGAGATCGGAGATCCCTGGACCCGTGTGATGCAGCCCGGACAGCAGGCGGGCGGTGGCTATGTCGCGATCACCAATCGCGGCAATGAGCCCGACCGCCTAGTCCATGCCAGCACGCCGCGCGCCGCGCGGACGGAAATTCATTCCATGGAAATCGTCAACGACGTGATGACCATGCGGCCTGTCGAAGGTGGCCTGGACATCGCGAGCGGCGAAACGCTGAGCCTCGAGCCCGGCAGCTATCATGTGATGTTCATTGGCGTGATCGAGCCTTTCGTGGAAGGCGACATCGTGCCCGTGACGCTCGAATTCGAAACCGCCGGGCGGGTCGAACTTGCGTTCGAAGTGCGCGGCATGGCGCACGGACGCGCTGCGGCCGACGGCCATGGCCATAGTGGCGAGGCGGACAGCGACGATCATGGCGAGGGCCACAATCACGGCCACTGACCGCTCGGAACCGCGACCGGACGAGGGCGTTGCTTTCCAAAGGAGAACGCTCATGTCCGGTCGAACGAGTTCCGATGGCGACATCATCCGCCATCAGCAGGAAAGGGATCTCGGGCACGAGACGCCCGAGCCCGGACATGCCGATGAGGAGCACCGCAAGGGCTCGGGTGGCGAGGATACGGGCCGCGAGCACGCGGCCGAAGATGAGAACGCCGCACGGCAAAAGCCCGGCCCGTAAGCCCTACCGCGCCACAGCCGGCCGTATGGTCCGCAGGAATGTCGCAAGGTCGTCGGTCACGTAGTCGACATCGTCCTCGTGATCGGGATCGCTTTCCCAGATCTCGGAAAACGTCGGCTCGAAATTGCGTGGCACGATCAGCACGGTTGTCATGCCCAGCGCCTTGGGAACCGCAAGGTTGCGCGCCAAATCCTCGAACATCACCGCCCGCGCGGTGTCGACGCGATGCAGGGCGGTGAACTTGTCATAGGTCGACTGGGCCGGCTTCGGCACCAGCCCTGCCGCCACGATGTCGAATATCTCGTCGAAATGGTCGAGGATTCCCAGCTGGCGCGCCGCCCTTTCGGCATGTGGGCGGTCGCCATTGGTGAAGATGAACTTGCGGCCCGGCAATTCCCTGATCGCCTCGCCCAGGTCGGGATCGGGATCGAGCCACGAATAGTCGATGTCGTGGACCTTCTCGAGGAAGTCGTCGGGATCGATGCCATGCAGGCTGATGAGGCCGTTCAGGGTCGTCCCATACTCCTTGTAAAGGTCCTTCTGAATCTTCCGCGCATCGTCCCGGCTCAATTGCAGCAGTTCCGAGACGTAACCGGTCATCTTCACGTCGATCTGCGAGAACAGATTGGAGTGATGCGGATAGAGCGTGTTGTCGAGGTCGAACACCCATTCGCGGATGTGGGCGAAGCGGGCGGGGTCGGGCTGGTTCGTCATGCCTCCTTATCGCATCCGCACGGCACCGCCGCCAATCCATTCAGCGCTTTCCACCAAGGATTAAGATTTTAACGATATCACCTTCCCCAACGGGAGATGGGGAATGAGTCAGGAACTCAAGAGAGCGCTGCACATCGCGCTTGCTTCCATAGTCGGCTCGCTGGCCATCACCGGAACGGTCTTGCCGGTGATGGGCGTGCAGCCTAGCATCACGGCACTGGTGATGTGCATCGCCGCGCCGATGCTGATCGCCTTTCCCATCAGCTATCACAGCTCGCGGCAGAATGAGCGTATGCGCAAGGCGCTCGAGCAACTCGCCGAGGCGCACCTCGCGCTGGCTGACACCGCCCGTCGTGATTCGCTGACCGGTCTGCTCAACCGCGGCGCCTTTTTCGAAAAGCTGGATGCCGCGTGCGGTGCCCGACGGGGCGAGCATGGCGTGCTGCTGATGATCGACGCGGACCACTTCAAGCGCATTAACGACCGGTTCGGGCATGGCATCGGCGACAAGGCGCTGCAGGCGATTGCCGATGCCATGACCCGCACTCTGCGCACGAATGACATCTGCGGACGGATCGGCGGTGAGGAGTTTGCGGTCATTCTGCCTGCGACGTTGCCCGCACATGCCTTCGAGATCGCCGAGCGGCTGAGGCGGGCAGTGGAAGCCATCCATCTCGATGTCAGAGGCGGGGAGAGCGTCAGCTTGTCGGTGTCGGTCGGGGCGGCGGTCCTGCGCAGCGGCGCGGACGCCTCTTCGGTCATGCGCCTGGCCGACAGGCGACTCTATGCCGCCAAGGAGGCCGGGCGCAACCAGACGGTCTTTCGTCGCGGCGCCCTGACGATGGCAGCCGCCTGACGGGCCAGTTGTGTTAGGCTGCCCCAGGACTATATCGTCCTTAGCCTGCAACCCTGGGGCTCTCGGCCATGACACACCACACCGGCGAGCAAAGCCTGCTCGGCCTCGACCAGCGCTCCCGCGATGTCTTCCGTCTCATCGTCGAGAGCTACCTGAAAGAAGGCGAACCGATCGGCTCGCGCTCTCTGTCGCGCATGCTGCCTCATTCGCTCTCGCCTGCCACGATCCGAAATGTGATGAGCGACCTGGAGCATCTTGGGCTCATACATGCGCCGCATGTCTCGGCCGGGCGGCTGCCGACACAGCAGGGGCTGCGCTTCTTCGTCGACGCCTTTCTGGAGATCGGCGATATCTCCGACGACGAACGCCGGGTGATCGAGGCTCAGGTCGAGGCATCCGGGCGCAATCAGACCGTGGAGCACATGCTGACCGAGGCCAGCCAGATGTTGTCGGGCATGTCGCGCGGGGCCGGACTCGTCTTGACGACGAAACACGAAGTGCCGCTCAAGCACATCGAGTACATCCAGCTCGAGCCATCGCGGGCACTGGCCATCCTGGTATCCCAGAATGGCGAAGTGGAAAACCGCATCATCGAGCTGCCCGCAGGGGTCACTGCTTCCCAGCTTCACGAAGCCAGCAATTTCCTCAATGCGCACATTCGCGGGCGCACGCTGTCCGAGGCGCGCGAGGAGGTCGCAGCGCTCACACAGGAGATCAAGGCCGCGCTCGACACGCTGTCGCAGGATCTCGTCGAACGAGGCCTGGCCATATGGGCAGGCTCCGAAAGCGGCCTGCCGTCGCGGCTCATCGTGCGCGGCCGTGCCAATCTCCTCGAAAACGTCACCGCGCAGACGGATCTGGAACGGCTGAAGCTGCTGTTCGAGGATCTGGAGACAAACGAAGGACTGGTTCGCCTGCTCAACCTGGCGGAGGAAGGCTCCGGCGTCCGCATCTTCATCGGTTCGGAGAACAAACTCTTTTCCCTGTCGGGCTCATCGCTGGTCGTGGCGCCCTACCGCGACAAGGATGCGCGCGTCATCGGGGCGCTTGGCGTCATAGGCCCGACCCGCCTGAACTATGCGCGTATCGTGCCGATGGTCGACTACACCGCGCAGCTCATCAGCCGCATCCTGAAATAGAAACGCAGACCCTGGGCCTTCCGAGACATTTAATTCAAACTTTACCGTGTTGGGCGCAACTTGTTGAAGCGCGAGTCAAGATGGGGAACCATCATGTCCGCGAGCATGTTCTCCCATAAGAATCGGAAAGAGCGACATGATGGCAGCCAAGAGCGACAACAACAGGAACGGTGAGATGTGCCGGGCGGTCCGCAAGGAGATCGGCAAGGGCACGAATCGTCGCCAGCTGTCCCGCATGCCGGCCTTCAAGCCGGTCGACACGCTCCCAGAGCACCTGCGCCGCCTTCTGGCGCAGCTCGATCAATCGGAGCCGGTCATCCGCTGACCGCTGCCTGACAGAACCCCTCAATGGCTCTTGCACGTGCAAGACGCTTGAAGCGCGGAGAGCCGCGCGGTACCACTCACTGACGCGAAATCAGGCGGGTGGAACGGTCCGAGCATGGGCGCATTCGCATACAAGGCATTTACCGCCGAAGGGCGGCTGGAAACCGGAACGGTCCAGGCCGCCCATACGGACGAGGCGGCACGTCTGCTCGACCAGCGCGGTCTCATCGCGGTGAGCGTCGAGGAACAGGCGGCCAGTCGACCGTCCACAGGCGGCAGCTGGCTGCAATGGCGCTCCATCCAGCCGCAGCAGGTCACCCGCCTTCTTGCCGATCTTGCCGTGATGCTCAATGCCGGCATTCGCATCGACGAAGCCCTTTCCATCATGGCCAAGGAGTTCGACAGCGGGCGCCTGCAGCCGGTGGTCGCGCGCATCCAGGAAGAAATCGCGGGCGGACGCTCGTTTTCGCAGGCCCTTGAGGACTGGCCGGCCCTGTTTCCACCGTTCCAGGTGGCGATGGTGCGAGTAGCGGAGTCGTCGGGGCGCCTGCCCCAACTCCTTTCGCGCATCGTCGAGGAGCGGCAGCGCTTCGAGACGCTGTCGGCGCGGACATCGGAATCGCTGCGTTATCCGGCCGTTCTCCTGCTGGGCACCTTTGCGGTCTTGATCTTTTTTCTCGTGGGGGTCCTGCCGCAATTTGCCGCGATCACCATGGGCAACGCCGACCAGGACGGCTTCCTGTCGACCATGTTTGCCGTGTCCAACTTCATGCGGGGCAATTCCGACGTCCTGCTGGCATCCGCCGCGGCGGCCCTTTTGGTTCTGCTTTTGGTGATGCGCCGACGGGCGGCGCGCGAGGCGCTGTGGTCGACCATATTCGCCCTGCCCGGCATCTCCGCAATCGCCGGCAGCTATCGCACGGCGCGTTTCACCCGTCTTCTCGCCATCATGGTGGAAACCGGCATCGCCGCGCCTGTGGCGATCAGGCTGATTTCCGACACGGTGGATCATGGCACGGTGGCGCGCGCTCGGGCGCAGGAGGCCTCGGACGCGGTGCGGCAGGGACAGCGGCTGACCACGGCGCTGGAGATGCTGCGCATGCCGCCGCTCGCGGTCCGCATGTTGCGGATCGGCGAGCAGAGCGGCGAGCTGGCCACTCTTTCCTACAAGGTGGCGGACTTCTACGAGGCGCGGCTCGAGCGGTCGCTGACGCGACTTGTCGGCTTCATCGGTCCCGCAGCCGTGGTCTTCATAAGCATCTTGATTGGTGGCATGATAGTTTCGATAATGTCGACATTGATGTCGTTCAACGAAATGATCGGCTGAAGGGGAGCGTTTTGGCATGGGTGTGATGGCTCTTGGCCTTGCGATGGGCGGCAAGATGGCGCGCGGGCGCCGTCGACGGCGCGCGGGCTTCACGCTGGTGGAGATGCTGGTGGTGCTGGCGATCATCGGCCTGATCTCGGCCCTGGTCGGACCACGTGTCCTGGGGCAGCTGACGGATTCGCGCCAGCGGGCGGCCCAGCTCCAGATCGAAGCCTTTTCGAGCGCCCTCGACATCTATTTCATCGATGTGGGCCGGTACCCGACGGATTCGGAGGGCCTTGGAGCCCTCGTGCAGCAGCCAGGAAGTGTGCAGGGCTGGAACGGACCCTATCTGCGTGGCGGTTCGGTTCCTCAGGATCCGTGGGGGCGGCAGTACCGCTATGTCAGCGACGGACGCACGTTCCAGATATCCTCTATGGGCCCGGACGGCAGTGGCGCGGCAGCGCCGACGCGCTGAGCCGCAGAAATCCCGACGACGAGGCAGCCGCGGCGTCGTGCTGCTCGACGTGGTCCTGACGCTCGGCATACTCGCGCTGGTGGTCCTGTTGGCGGTACCCCGCCCGCGGGCCAGCGTCGGCCCGGTCGAACTGCGCGCCGAAGCCGCCCAGATTGCAGCCACCTTCAGGAAGGCGCGGGCCGAGGCTGTCCGCCTGCAGAGCCAGACCGATGTGGTCTATGACGAGGCGGCGGGCGACATCCGCTATGGCGGGCAGAGCGTGCACGCGATACGTCCCGGGATCGGCGTCGACTGGGCGACCTCCAGCCTCTGTCCGTTCATGTCCGGGGGACGCGCCTTGCGATTCCTCGCGGACGGGCGGTCGTGCGGCGCGGTGATGACATTGTCGGCGGCGGGCAAGTCGATGCGCCTCAGGGTGGACTGGCTCACCGGTCGGGTGGAGATCTCCGATCCATGAAGCGCGCCCGACGCGGTTTCACCCTCATCGAGGTACTCGCGGCCTTCGCCATCGCGCTCCTCATTCTCGCACCGGTGGGCATGATCATCGCCGGCGTCTCGGGCTCCATGGGGGCGCTGGACCGCTCGGCGGAACGCCGCGAGATGCTGCAGCGGGCTGCCTATGCAGCCGCATCGCTGGCGCCGGTCCGGGAAGGCAGCTATACGGTGGACGATTTTCTGATCCGCGTGGAGGCCCGCGATACCGGCCGCGACCGCGATTTGGAGGATGCCGGCTGGCGGCTCTACGCGCTCGTGGTTTCGCATCGCGGGGCCGCCGACGGTGATCTGGTTCTGGAAACGTTGCGGCTGGAAAGGCCATGAGCGGGGCTCGAAAGGCGGCCAGGCGCGGCTTCACCATGATCGAGGCGCTGGCGGCGCTGTCGCTGGCGCTGCTGCTCTTCGGCAGCATCGCGCTCTACACGGGAACGTGGCTGAGCCACTGGGAGAGGATCATCGCGATGAGTTCCCGTGCCGACAATGTCGCGGTAGTGCTCGACCGGGTCGTGGAGGACATCGAATCCACAGCGGCCATGTATGCCTCGGCTGATGCCGGACGCGGGGCCGTCGTGTTCGAAGGGCTCGATGACCGGCTCAGCTTCGTACGGCCGGCGTTGGGCTACGGACCCAGGGCGGGCGCCGACCGCATCACCTATCTGAACGGCGCCGTCGACGGGACCAGCGCGATCATGCGCCTGCGGCGCGACCATGGCGGCCAGGCATCGGGCGGGGAAGACCTGCCCCTGTTGCGCGGCGGCCCGACGATCCGCTTCACCTATGCCGGCAACGATGGTGAGTTCCTGGATGCCTGGGGCGACAGCAGCAGCCTGCCGCAGGTGATCCGCATCGAGATCGCGGGCGAGAAACCCCGCCCGTGGAGCCGGGCTGCGTTCGCCCTCATCCGCAGCGAATGGCCGGCCTTCTGCGGTCGGCAGGACATGCTGGATCAATGCCAGTCGGATTTCGGCAGCTGACCTAGCGGAAGCCCGTGATACGAACCACTTCGGCCGGCGAGGTAAGCCCCTGCCGGGCCTTCGCGACGGCATCGTCCGACATGGTGGTCATGCCGGCCTCAAGCGCGGCTGCCTCAAGACGCGTGTTGTCGGCGCCCTCGGCGGCCAGCGCCGCAAGGCGCTCGTCGAGGACGAGGATCTCGAAGACCGCGAACCGCCCGCGATATCCCGTGTTGCCGCAGCGGGCACAGCCCACCGCCTCGTGAATGCTTTCGCCCGCCCGGAACCCGACGGCTGCGTAGCGATCGTCGGCCGCCAGCATCTCGTCGGTGACGATAGCGGGTCGTTTGCAATGGTCGCAGAGGCGGCGCACCAGGCGCTGCGAGACCACACCTCGCACCGCGCCAACCAGCAGATAGTTCTCGACGCCGAGATCGCGCAGGCGGATGAAGGCGGCCGCCGACGTGTTGGCGTGGACCGTGGTGAGCACCAGATGGCCCGTGAGTGCCGCCTGGATCGCGGCGCGCGCGGTCTCGCCGTCGCGGATCTCGCCCACCAGAATGATGTCGGGGTCCTGGCGCACGAAGGAGCGGATCGCGGCGGAAAAGGTGACGCCGATCGCCGGCTGGATCTGTGACTGGACGATGCCTGGTATCTGGTACTCGACCGGATCCTCGATTGTCACGATCTTGCGGCCCGGATCGTTGAGCCGCGACAGGGCCGCGGCCAGCGTCGTGGTCTTGCCGCTGCCGGTCGGGCCGGCAACCGCGACCATGCCGTAGGTGTGTTCGAGAAGCTTTTCGAGCCGCGCACGATCGCGATCGCCAAGGCCGATCTTGGCCAGGTCGATGAGGGCGCCTTCGCGCTGCAGGATGCGCATGACCAGCGTCTCGCCATGCAGAGAAGCGAGAGTGGCCACGCGAAGCTCGATCTCCCGCTCGCCGACCTTTAGCCGCATGCCGCCATCCTGCGGCTTGCGCCGTTCGGCAATGTCCATGCCGGCCAGAACCTTGAGCCGCGAGACGATGGCCTCCCCGATATCGGCGGACGGGGCGGGCATCGCCCTCAACACGCCGTCGATGCGAAATCGCAGGACGAGGCGGCCGCGCATCGGTTCGATATGAATGTCGGTGGCGTGCAGATCCAGCGCGCGGCGCAGCATCTCGTCGACCGCCAGCACCACGGGTGCGCCACTGGCCAGATCGCGCAGCCCAGCCACCGCATCCTCAGTCGGCGCGCTGCTTTCGTCGCCCGCCAGACCGTCGGCGGACCCGGCAAGCTTCTGCAGGCTGGCCTCGATATCCGGAAGAGAGAGGACGCAGAGCGTGTACTCGCCGTCGAGCACGCCCAGCAGCGCCTCGATGGGTTCTCGGTCTCCCGGATGAAGGACACCAACGAGATGCCTGCCCGCCTCCTCGGCAAAGGGCACCAGCCAGTTTTCGGCAAGAAAACGGTGGGAAAGTCTGTCACCCGTCGGCTGCAGCCGTGCCAGCTCATCGCGATCCAGGAGCGGAAGTCGGTAGTGTCCGGCCAGGAATTCCGCCAGCACGTCGGCATCGACCAGTTGCGCCTCGACCAGCCGCTGGAGGTCAGCGGCTCTCGGCTCACGACCCTCGCTCACCATGGCGCTCAAGGCTTCCGCCGGCACCAGCCCGGCCTCCAGCATCGCATTCGCGAGACTCGCGTCTCGGGTCGGGAGTTGTATGGCTTCCATGGCGTGACGTTAGGCCCCCGGTCGGCTGCGCAAAAATCAGCGCCTCCCGGCTGGCCTGCAACCGGTTAAGGACGAGTAAAGAATCAGCTGCCGGAGGTTGTCAAGAACGACCGGCAGGTCTACGGTTTTTTCAGTTTTTGCGGCGTGGCTGTACTGGCGGGGCGGGCAGAGGTGGCGTGTGAGTCTCAAGTAGCAAAGTCGAAGCCTGTCCGGTCTTCGGCTTTTTCTTGCCTGCTGCTGATCGCAGCGGGCGCCGCGCTTGCCGCCTGCACCTCCTCCAACTACCTCGAAGAGGCCGGAAGGCCGGACCCGCTCAGTCGCGCCACGCAGGCCAATCTGCAGGCGCGACCGGGCTCCGGCGGTGGTTTCTTCTCCGCTCTTGGCGGCGGAGGGGCGGGCGCATCCGGTGCTGACGTCTATTACGGTCGCGACCGGCAGCTGACGACCGCCGAACGCAGCTCCATCAGCCGCCTTCAGGGCGAGCAGTTCGAGATCAGCCTCGAGGATGCCGATGTGGCGTCCGCTGCGCGCGCAGTCCTCGGCGAAGTCCTGGACATCGGCTATTCCATCGATCCGCGCGTGACGGGCGAGGTCTCCATCGTCACCGGACGCCCGCTGGCAGCCGACCAGATCCTGGCGATGTTCGAATCTGCCTTGCGCAGTTCGGGCATCGCAATGGTGCGCGAGCAGGACCGTCTGCGGCTGATGCCCGCTACCGAGGCCATCGGCATCGCCGAGCTCGATCCGGGGCCGAACATCGAACCCGGCTACGGCGTCACCACGCTCGAATTGCGCCACGTCTCCTCCGAGACCATCGTTCCGCTGATGGAGAATTTCGTCGCCCGCTCGGGCATGGTGCGAGAGGACCGCGGCCGCAACGCCATCATCATCCAGGGCACCGCCTCCGAGCGGCGCTCGGCCGTCGAAGCCGCGCGCTCCTTCGACCAGGACTGGCTCGCCGATCAGTCGGTGGGCATCTTCCATGTCACCAGTTCCAGCGCCGAAGCCATCATGCCCGAGCTGGAGCGGGTCCTCGACATCGGAGAGGGCGGCCGCGGCAGCAACATGATCCGCGTCCAGCCGATTGCCCGCAGCAATTCCATCCTCGTGGTGGCGAATTCGCGCGACTTGCTGCAACGGGCCGGGACGTGGGTCCAGCGCCTGGACCGGCTCGATGCGTCGGCATCGAACCTGCGCGTCTACCAGGCCCGGCACGTCAACGCCGAAAGACTGGCCGAGATGGTCAACGACATTTTCGCCGATGGCGTGGCGGCCTCCGGCGGCAGCGAAGACCCCAGCAGCCAATTCCCGCCGGAAGCCTCTCCGACGATCCAGGAAGCCTCTGCACGCGCAACTGCGATGGGCCGGAACCTCGACCAGCGCATGGGCGAAGGCACAGGCGAGCGCGCCGCGGGCGGCGCAACGACCAACGGTTTTGGACAAAGCGAAACATCCGGAAGCAGTTCCGTCGGCTGGGATGACGTGCGTATTACCGCCAATGCGGACAACAACACACTTCTCATTTATGCACGCGCCGACCAGCAGACGCTGATCGAACGGGCCATATCAGCGCTGGACAAGCCATCTGCCCAGGTGGCCATCGAAGCAACGATCGCGGAAGTCGTGCTGACCAACGATCTGCGCTACGGCGTTCAGTTCTTCCTTCGGGACGGCAACCATGGCTCCATAGATTTGGTGCGCGAGGTCGGCGGCCAGCTCATCGATAGGGTGCTGCCCGGCTTCAACCTGATCCTTGGCCCCCAGAACAGCCCGCAGGTCGTTCTCGACGCGTTGCGGGGCATTACAGAGGTCAAGATCCTGTCATCGCCTTCGGTGGTCGTGGTCGACAACAAGCCGGCCAGCCTTCAGGTGGGCGACGAGGTCCCGATCGTGACCCGTACCGCGCAATCGGTGACGGATCCGGACGCCCCTATCGTCAACAACATCGAGTTCCGCAACACGGGCGTGATCCTCAACGTGTTGCCGCGCATCACGGCCGATGGCACGATCAATCTCAACATCGAGCAGGAGATCAGCTCGGTCTCCGGCACCGATTCGGAAACGCTGACGCCGACAATCTCGCAGCGGCGCGTCAGTTCGACGGTGTCGGTGGCCAGCGGCCAGACCGTGCTTCTGGGCGGCATGATCAGCGAACGCCAGGAGCGCGGTCGCGACGGCATTCCCGTGCTCGGCGAGATCCCCGTAATCGGCGATGCCTTCCGCCGAACGGGCAACATGGCAACCCGCACGGAACTGATCGTGCTCATCCGTGCGCAGGTGATCCGCGACAGCCTTGATGCCCAGCACGTCGCCGAGGAGATGCGCTCGCAGCTGCAATTGATGAACGAACCGTCCCGACCGGTGCCGCTGCCGCGGCCGGTTCGCTCGCTGATCGAATGATCCGGCGCGGCCGCTCTGGCGCGGCCATCGCCACCGTCGCCCTGTTCGTCGGAGCCGTGATGGCACCCGCGCTGATGACCCGCCCGATGCATGAATGGCTCGCCGCCGCCGCCCTGTGCCTGCTGGCCGGCTGGATCGCGATCGACGATCTGCGCACGCTGCTCATTCCCGATCTTGCCGTGGTGGGAATTGGGGCTGTTGGTCTGGCGCTTGCGGTCAACGATCTGGCAGACCCCGCTGCGATCCTTCGCTGGTTGGGCATGGCCTTCGGCGTGGCCGCGCTGCTCTTCCTCTTCTCCTTCGTCTACGGCCGCCTGCGCGGCGTGTCGGTGATGGGTTTCGGCGACATCAAGCTGGTGGCGGCGAGCGCTCTGCTGGTCGGGCCGTGGGGCCTCGGATTGCAGATATTGATCGCCTCCTTGTCAGCCCTGATCTTCGTTCTGATCCGCAGTATCCGGCGCGGCCGCCGTCCCCGCTTCGCGGCGGCGCTTCCCTTCGGTACCTTTCTGGCGCCCGCTGCCGCCATTGTCTGGGCATGGTTCGGCCGGGGTGCTTGAGATGTCGACAACGACGATCACGAGACGCGGAAGAGCGCGGAAGGGGATTCGCCGCGGCGCCATCCTGATCGGCGTGCTCTGGCTGCTGATCTTCCTCGCCTTCGTTGCGGTCGTGCTGCGCGTCCACCTTTCGGGCATCGCAGACAGCGTGCGCTCCACGGAGGGCAAGGCGGCGGCACGAATCGTCGCGGAAGCGGCGCTGGCCGAGGCCGCCGCGCTGGCGATCGTGGAAACACGCGCCGAAGGCGCGACGGCCGCGCGCCTCTTCGGACAAACCGAGACGGTGAATGGCACGGGGCGCTTTGCCCTGATCAACGAATCCGTACGCGTCGACCTCAATTCGGGCTTGGAGCCGCTGGTGACCGGCGCTCTCCTGGCATCCGGCGCGTCGGTCAACGAGGCAGCCACGCTGACACGAGCGATCATGGACCCCCGGGAAAGCCGAACTGGAGGCGGCCCACCCGACCCGGAAATGCCGGGAACCCCGGCCACGATCAGCTTCAACGATCTCTCCGAGATCGCACTGCTGCCCGGCATACCCGCCGAAGTGGCGATCGGCATGGAGGAACTGGCCACGGTTTCCTCGGGTCTCGAGGGCATCCGGATCGAGGACGCCGATCGCGCGTTGCTGGAGGCGATTCCGAACTTTCCCGCCTCCGCGCTGGCGGCGATAGATGCTTATCGTGCGGGTCGCATCGACCGCACGCAACTGGTGGCGGAACTCGGGCTGCTCGAATATCATGCCGATGGCAACGCGCCGAGCTGGCGTGCCCGGCTGGACGTGGAACTCTCGACGGGTCACCGCGAGAGCTATGAGGCGCTGGTGGCGATTGCGCCGGACGACACGCGGCCCTATCGGATATTGGGCTGGCAGCGACTGGATATTGTCGATGGGCAGTGAAGGCATGACAAACAATCAGGACTTGCCCGGATCGGAACCCGCCGCAGCCGATGGCATGCTGCGCATGGCGGAGGGCGTCAACTGATGGCGGCTTCCGGCACGCTTCTCGGCGGTTTTGATGACTGGCTCACCAAGCCGGCCTCGCTTCTGGACGAGTGGGCGCGCGGGCTGCGGCCCCGGCGGCGCGTCGAGCTTTCGGTGTCCGCCGATGGCGCCAACTTGCTCGCAATGCCCGCGCGCGGCGGCCGGCCGGCTGCCGAATTCCCCCTGAAAGGCGCGGACACCTCCGGCAGCACGGCCGCCCGGCTGAAGGAAATGATTGCAGGGCGGCGCGTCCGGATCCTCGTGCCCCCGACCTGGATGGTGGAGCGGAGCATCGAACTGCCGCTGGAGGCAGCCAGCCATCTGACAGGGATCGTCGCCTCGCGGCTGAGCGCGCTGTCGCCGGTGCCGCCGACCGAGGCGCTGCACGGCTACCGGGTCAGCAGGACGGACCGCAGCAGCCAGAAAATCGAAGTCTCAGTGGCGATTGTGCCCAAGGCACGGCTCGCGGGCCTGCTGAGCCTGCTGGCGGCGGCAAACCCGCGCGAGATCGATTTGCGGGCGGTGCTTGCCGATGGCGGCGAGATCACGCTGATGTCGAGCCGCGGCGGACCGGCGCGTGCGAGGGGGGCAAAGGCAGTCCTCGCCGTGCTGCTGATCCTGGCGGTTGGCGCAGCCGGTGCCGCGCTCGGCGCGCGCGCGTGGCTCGGTGCCGAGTTGGCGGGAGAGCGTGCCGCACTGGAACGCCGCGCCGACGCGGCGCGCGACACGATCGCGGCGGCCAGCGCACCCGTGGTGGCCGAAAGCGTCCCAGAACAGGTCGCCCAGCGGATCAAGCAGGAGGCGATCAGCGTGATCGGCGCTCTCGACGATCTGGCCGCGGCGATGCCGCTCGACGCGCATGCAGTGGAAATCAGCCTGGAGGGCGATACGATGCGGTTGGCCGGCCGTACCTCGGACCTTCCGGGCCTCCTGACGGCGTTGGAATCCTCGGGACTGTTCACCGACAGCAGGCTGGTCGGCACGGCGACCCGGGCCGAGGACGCTTTGCTTTCCGATTTCGTCGTGCAGACGCGGCCCCTCTCCCTGACGGGAGGCACAGAGCCATGAGCACGCGCTTCTTCGACCCCCGGCTAGGCTCGCTTCTGGTGATTGTCGCGATTGCCGGCGGCGCAGCTTTCCTCGCCGTCGACAGCGTGCTCGCGTGGCGCGACGACCGGGCGAGCCTCTCTGAACTCCAGACACGGGTGGAACTTCTCGAGGACCGGGCCGCCGAACTGTTGCAGGACGACGGGACGGGACGTACGGAAGACAGCGCCTTCGACCGGCGCATCTTGGTCTTCGGCGAGACGCCCGGGCTCGTGGCAGCCGAACTGCAGCGCACCGTCGGCTTCATCGCCGAGCGGACGGGCGCCGATCTGCGCAGCGTGGACATCGCCGAGTTCGAAGATGTGGAGGGCATCGATTGGCGCGATGGCGAGACCCTGCAACGCGTGCGCCTGAATGCCGAATTCGAAGTGGCAGAGCAGGCGCTGCCGGATTTCCTCTACAATATCGAGGCTGACTATCCGATCCTTGTCGTCGACGGGCTGACCTTGCGGAGCACGCGCCGCATAGCGAACGCCGCGACCGAGTCCTGGGTGCCGGCCGACCAGTCGCTCAATCTGCGCATGACGATTTCCGCGTTCTGGACGGGGGCGGCAGAATGAAGCGGCTATCGATCCTGATGGCGGTGACGGTCATGATGGTGGGAGCGCCAGCCTTGATGGCGCTGGCCCAGACGCCGCCTCCACAGCCGCCGCCGCCCGTCGAGGAACCTGCGACGACGGACCAGGCCGAACAGCCGCCCGAGATCTCCCCCGGCCCGCCGCCCGGACCGCCCTGCTTCACCGCCGAGCAGATCGAGGACGCTGAACCCGCCCTGCGACCGACTATGCCCCCCTGCCCCGAAGAAGCGGCGCCGCCTGCCGAGGAAGAGGACGAAGAAACGTCAACGCCTCCCTCGGACGCGATGACGCTGCCTTCGGAAACAGTGACGCGACCTTCCGACGAAAGCACGGCTCCCCCAGCTGGCGACCAGCAGGACTGGCGGCCGGTCCAGACGCTGAGCCCTTCGGCTCCCGCAGGCGCCACTTTCGGGCTTCGGCGGGCGCAGGACTACATCGCGATCCGCCAGCGTCCGCTTTTTGCGCCCGATCGCACGCCGCCCCGCGCCTTGCCCGAGATCGAAGAGGTCGTGGTGATCCCGGACGAGCAGCCCGCGGTCGAGGAGGCGATACCCGAGCTGGCCCCTTTAGTCGAAGCCGCGCCCGACTGGCTGCTGGTCGGTCTGGTCCGCTCGCCATCGCTGAACTCGGCGATGTTCCGGAAGGTCGGCGAAGCAGACGGCTTCAGCCTGCGCCGCGGCGAAAGTCGCGACGGCTGGAAGCTCTCGGAGGTCGGACGATTCGACGTGGTACTCGAAAACGAGAACGGAAGCGCGCGCCTCGGCTTCCCGAGCGAGTGAGAGGACGCGGATGAGGCTTCAGCTGATCCTCGTGGCGTGCGGGCTGTCGGTGCTCCTTGTCGGCGCAGCACGCGCCGATTTTTCCGTTGAAGGCGGCGCCGGAAACCTCGTCGTCGTCGCCGAAGATGCCTCGCGGGCGGCGGTCATCGACGAACTGCTGACGATGCTGGGCATCGAGGCCGCCGGAGAAGAGGTGACCGATGGCGTGATCAGCGGCCGCTATGAGGGCGAATTGTCCCGCGTGCTCCATCAACTTGCGCCAGATAATGGCTTCGTCATCGGCCACGCCGGCGGGCAGCCGCGCCGGGTCGTATTTTCGGGCATACCAGCACTTTCAACGTCCCCGGCGACGGTGCCCGACCCGGTGCCACAAGCCGTCGAGATGCCTTCATCCCCGTTCGAACCCGTGCCAGCGGATGAGACCTCCCCGTCTCCGACTGACCAGCCGGAGGAAGAGTGGACCGTCCCCCCACCGGAAGTGGGCGCCCCAGAGGGAAGCGCGCCAGTGGACCCCAGCGGCCCGGCCATCGGGGTAGATGAGATCAGGCCAACCAACTGATGGCGACTTTCGCCGCCGGAACAGGACGGGGACGACAAGTGGCAACGCTTGGTCTAAGAGGCGCCTGATCACAATATGTCGAAGGAGAAGGGCGTGGATCGTCTCAAGGGCAAGGTCGCAATCGTGACAGGAGGAGCGTCGGGTTTCGGGGCCGGGATGGCGTTTCGTTTCGCCGAAGAGGGCGCGAAAGTGGTGGTCGCCGATCTTAACGGCGAAGGTGCGAAAGCCGTCGCCTCAAAGATCGGCGAAAGTGCCGTGGCGATCGGCGCCGACGTCTCGAGCCGTGCCGACACCGAGGCGATGGTGAAGGCGGCGACCGACAATTTCGGCCGGCTCGACATCATGATCAACAATGCCGGCTACACGCATCTGAACGGCCCGATGACCGACGTTGACGAGGAGATCTTCGACCGCATCTACACCGTCAACATGAAGGCCATCTATCACGCAGCCCAAGTGGTCGTGCCGGTCATGGAGAGCCAGGGCGGCGGCTCGATCATCACGACGGCTTCGACGGCCGCCTTGCGCCCGCGGCCCGGCCTGACCTGGTACAACGCCTCCAAGGGCTGGACCGTGACCGCCACCAAATCGATGGCGGTGGAACTGGCGCCGAAGAACATTCGGGTCAACTGCCTGTGCCCCGTGGCCGGCGAAACCGGGATGCTGGCCTCCTTCATGGGCGAGGACACGCCCGAAAAGCGCGCGATGTTCAGGGCCTCGATTCCGCTTGGGCGGCTGTCCACGCCGCTCGACATCGCCAATGCCGCGCTCTGGCTGGCCTCCGACGAGGCAGCGTTCATCACCGGCGTCGCGCTCGAAGTGGATGGCGGGCGCTGCATCTGAGGAAATATCGGCTGGGCCCGCGGGAACGCCCGCGACCCAAGCCGCGTTAAGCGCGAAACCGGGGACCACCAACGGCATGACGTTCGAGCAGACCTTCCTATTCGTGCTCATTGCCGTGGTCTTCGGGTTGCTGATCTGGGGACGGGTGCGCTTCGACCTCGTCGCCTTCGGCGCCCTGATCGTCACCGTCATCGCGGGTGTCATTCCAGCCGACGAGGCATTTCTCGGTTTCGGCAACCCGGCTGTCGTCATCATCGCCCTTGTGCTGATCGTATCGCGGGCGCTGTTGTCCTCGGGATCGGTTGAGTTCATCGCGCGCTACGTCGTATCCGCCGACCGCAGCCTGCCAGCCCATATCGGCATCATGTCGCTGGTGGGGGCGGGCCTGTCGGCCGTCATCAACAACGTCGCCGCGCTCGCCATTCTCATGACCATAGACATGGACGCGGCCAAGAAGGCCAAGCGCGCTGTGTCATTGTCGCTGATGCCGCTTTCGTTCGCGGCAATCCTCGGCGGCATGATCACCCTGATCGGGACCCCGCCCAACATCGTCGTGGCGCAGATCCGGGAACGAGCCGTCGGCGAACCTTTCGGCATGTTCGACTTCACGCCGGTCGGCCTCGTCTGCGCCCTGGCCGGCATCGTCTTCGTCGCGACCATCGGATGGCGACTCATACCAGCCAGCGAGAAAAGCAGTTCAGGCTCGGAAAACGCGGACACCGAAAGGTTCGTCGCCGAGGCGAAGGTCCACGAAGAGTCCGGCAGCATCGGCAAGACGCCGCGAGACCTGTTCGAACTGGCCGACGCAAACGACGTCACGATCCTCGGAATTGTGCGGCGCGGAAAGCGGCTTACCGGCTTCGCCGCCAGCGAAGAGATCCGGAAGAACGACTTCCTGGTTCTGGAAGGCAATACCAAATCCATCGAGGCCTTCATCGGCGCCGCACAGCTGAGCGCACCCGGACAGGACAAGCATGGCGGCCTGACCGGAAAGTCGATGACGCTGGTGGAGGCCGTGGTGCCGCACGATTCGCACATGATCGGCCGCACGGCCCACGATCTGCGGCTGATCCAGCGGCGCGGCGTCACGCTGCTCGGCTTGTCGCGACAGGGCAAGCGCTTCCGCGAACGCGTCCGCAATCTGCCCATCAAGGCAGGCGACGTCGTTCTTCTCCTGGGGCCTGACGCGCGTGTCGCCCTTGCAGTGGAATGGTTCGGGCTATGGCCGATCGAACAGGGCCGCCACCCGGTGATCCAGCGACAGAAGGCGCTGCTCGCCGTCGGCATCTTTCTCGCCGCGGTGACCGCCTCCGTCATGGGCCTGACGTCGCTTCCGATCGCACTCGCCGTCGCGGTCGGGCTCTACGCGATCCTGAACATCGTCGGTCCGCGCGAGATCTACGAGGCAGTGGACTGGCCGGTCATCGTTCTGCTGGCGTCGTTGATCCCTATCGGCGTGGCGCTGGAGGATTCGGGCGGAACCCTGCTGATCGCCCAGCTTGTGCTTTCGGTGTCCGCGGACCTCCCCACCTGGGCCATTCTCTTGCTGATCATGGTCGTCACCATGACGATGTCGGACTTCCTGAACAATGTGGCGACGGCCTTGGTCGCCGCGCCGATCTCGATCAACATTGCCGAGGCGCTGGAGGTCTCGCCCGACCCGTTCCTGATGGGCGTGGCGGTGGCCGCGTCCTGCGCCTTCCTGACGCCGATCGGGCACCAGAACAACACCATCATCATGGGCCCCGGCGGCTATCGCTTCGGCGACTACTGGCGCATGGGCCTGCCGCTGGAGATCCTCATCCTCTGCGTGGCGGTGCCGACGATCCTGATCGTCTGGCCGCTCTAACGGCTCAGAACTTCGGCGGTTCGCGCCCGGCCGAGCGGCAGGCCGAAACCAGAGTGTTGGCCATCAGCATGGCGATGGTCATCGGACCGACACCGCCGGGAACCGGGGTGATCGCGCCAGCCTTCTCAGATGCTTCCGCGAAAGCGACATCGCCGACAAGCCGCGTCTTGCCTTCACCCTTCTCGGGCGCCGGAATGCGGTTGATGCCAACGTCGACGACGGTCGCCCCCGGCTTGATCCAGTCGCCCTTGAGCATCTCCGGGCGCCCGACGGCCGCGATGAGAATATCGGCCGCTGCGCACACGCCGGCGAGATCCTTGGTGCGGCTGTGGGCGATGGTGACCGTGGCGTTGGCCGCCAGGAGCAAATTGGCCATCGGCTTGCCGACGATATTGGACCTGCCGACGACGACGGCGTTGAGCCCCGACAGATCGCTACCGTGCACGCGCTCGATCAGCAGCATCGAGCCTGCGGGTGTGCAGGGGACGAAGGCGGTGGCCATTTCGCCGGTGCCCAGCTTGCCCACATTGATGAAGTGGAACCCGTCGACATCCTTGTCAGGCGCGATGGTCTGGATGACCTTGCCCGAATCGATGTGGTCGGGAAGCGGCAGTTGCACCAGGATGCCATGAATCGAATCGTCCCGGTTGAGATCGTCGATCAGCTTCAGCAGCGTGTCCTGAGAGGTATCGGAATGCAGTTCGTGCTGGACGGAATGGAAGCCGCATTCCTCGGCCTTGCGCGACTTGGAGGAGACATAGACCTGGCTCGCCGGATCCTCGCCCACGATCACCACCGCGATGCCGGGCGTAACGCCGGTCTCCGATATCAGCTCGGCAGCCGCCTGCTTGACGGTTGCCACGACTTCCGCCGCCACGGCCTTGCCATCCAGAATGTCAGCCATCTCAGAATCTCCATCTGCAGTTTCTCAGGGCTGCATAATGGTCGAGCGAGTTGTATACAATCCCGCGATCACGCCTTCCTGTGGCGCAAGGACGAGAATCACGTGCCGTAACGGGTCCTGTCGGCACGCTGGCGCGCCAGTTGCTCGATGGCGGCCCGGCATTCGCGCAGCCCCGCACGCACATCGTCGAGGCTTTCGGTGTCAGACTCTTCCCACAAATCGTGGTCGGATCGGTGACGGTCCAACCGGTCGGCTTCGTTCAAGCGCAGCCCGTCCTGCTCCCGGCGATAGGAACCTACGGGATAGTGATCGGGGTGAGTGCGGTCCGGCCCGGTATCCTCGGCCGGCGGCCGGAAACGCGACGGATCTCTCGCCGGCTGGATATCGTGGACAGGCGCGACCTGGCGATCATGGCGCAGGTCCGGCTCGATCTCATCGTATTCGTCATCTTCATCCAGGCTAGTCACTTGCTGCCTCTCGGCCGGCACTGGTTCTTCGACAGCCTCGGGCTGCTGCCGCCGCGCAGGCTGGCTCATGCCGACCCAAGCACCCCGCGCCCCGGCGAACCCGACGCCGAAGAGGAAGCCGAGAACCAGCCCTGCCGCACTGATGAAGCTGCGCGAGACGCCGCTCGGCAGCAAGGGTGGCACGGCTTCGGAAATGATCGAAACATTCGCCGTGTTCAGCTGGCGCTGTTCGCCCGTTTCACGCGCCCGCAACAGGAAGGTCTCGTAGACCGCTCGCTGGGCCGACGCTTCGCGTTCGAGCTCGCGGAGTGTCACGAGTTCGTTGCCGAGGTCGCCCTGCCGGACTTTGAGCCGGGCAAGCTCAGTGGACAATTCCCGCTCCTGCTGCTGGGCGCGGCTGAGATCGATCTGCAGTGAAGCCACGATTCGCGACAGTTCGGTGCGGATCTGCTGTTCGGCACCGCGCAGCTGGGCCTCGACGGCAAGAAGTTCCGGATGGCGCGGTCCGAGGCGCACCGCAAGGCGGTTCGCGGAGAGCTGGAGGTTGGCGTATTGCGCGCGCAGTTCGGTCATCGAGCCGGATGCGATCTGTTCCGGCAGCGAACCGTTCACCACCGCCTGAACATCGAGATCGCGTGCCGACTGAGCGCGGGCGCCCAGTTCGACCGTGGCCCGTCGGGCCTGCGACAGCTGCTCGTTGAGCCGCGATATCTCGTCATCGGTGATCAGCCGGCCCTGCGCGTCGATGATCTCGTTCTCGGCCTTGAAGGTCTCCACGGCGCGTTCCGCCTGCTCGACACCAAGGCGCAGTTCGTCGAGACGCGCGTTCAGTTCATCGGCGGCGCGACCAGAAGAACCGGCCTGCAGACGCGCCGAGACATCGAGATAGACGGCCGTCAGCGTGTTGGCGATCAGCGCCGATTTGTCGGCGTCGGTCGTCGTTGCGCCGACGCTGACCACGAAGGTGCGGCCTGCCCGGCCGACAAAAAGGGCACGACCGAGGTTGCCGACCGCAATGGCCTCGCGGCTGTCGCCGCCCGGTCCGCTGCTTGAGAAGGAAACCAGCTGGCGCAGGGCGCCGAGGAGGGCCCGGGGCGACAGGCCCGCGGATCCCCTGCCGTTGAACTCGGTGTCTTCGAAAAGATTGAGCCGCTGCACGGTCTCCTCCAGCACCGGCCGTGAGGTCATCACGCGGATCTGGTTTTCGATCAGCGCCAGCGCGGCATCGGCCTGCAGGCTGCCGCGGCTCTGATCGCGGTCGAGCACAGCCCAGTCACGCGGATCGATCAGCATGTCGGTGGCGGCATAGTAGGTGCGAGGAGTGGAAATGGCGACCGCGACACCCAGCACGGCGCCGAGAATGGCGCAGGCAATGATCAGCTTCTTCGAACGCCACACGCCGCCAAAGACGGCGGCGGGATCGATCAGCGGCTGCCAGAGCGCCGGCTGCCGCGGTGCCGTATCGGCTGCGATCGTCTGGCGGTCGGCATCGTCTTGGTTCAATCCTTCGTGATCGTGGGACGGCGCGGTGCGCGGTGCCGCGGCACTGCCGGTTGGGGCGGGCGGCTCCGGCTTGTCTTGTCGAACGGATTTCCAGCGCGCGGCGAGCCGGGACCACAGGCTCCGCGGCTCATTGGGCAACGTCTCGGTGTCAGGCGCCGGGGTGTTGCTCGCCGGCGGTTCGGCCGGTCGCTTCGCGTCCAGACGCGGCGCGTCCAGCCCATCGACCGACAGCAGCGAGCCTGTCCCTCTGTTGTGACCGTAGCCCGACACCATGACGCCTCTCATCAACGTATCTCGCGGGCCATACGCGCCCGGATTTCTGAACGGAATGTAAAGGCGCATGGAAAACGAAACGTTAATTCCGGCGGCGAATACCGTCGATCCAACGGCGCGTTAAGCTTTCTCCGCTAGTGCTGGCCAAAGCATCAACCGCGCCGAGGTAGCGCCAGCCAATGGCCTTCAATCTGCAGGCTATCGACAATCCGGGCCGCGTCGCCCGGGATTACCTGTCCGCACTCAGCGGGTCGGGCGGCAGGCTCGTCTTCTCGCTCGTGTATTTCATCGTGTTGGCCAACACGCTGTCGATTGCCGATTTCGGCCTGTTCGCGACCGCTTCGGCGACCGGTGTGGTGCTCTCGCGCATCCTCTCCTTCGGCTACGTGTCGCCGCTCTACCGAATCGCAACGGTGCGCCCTGCCCTCATCGGCACCTACACGGCCGGCTTCATCATGATGTCGGTGCTGTCGCTGCCGGTTCTGGCGGTCGCGGCCCTGGCCATGTTCCAGTTCGTCTTCGCCGGTCAGATGGCGCTGGCCACGTTCCTGATGGTGGTTGCGGCCGAGGCGCTTCTGTGGCGGCCTACCGAAGCCGTGATCATCGTCAATAACGGCATGGGACGGTTCGGACGGGCGGCCGTCCTGGTCATCACGGGTACCGTCCTGCGGGCGGCAGCGGCGCTGGTGCTCCTGGTCTCGGTGAGCCAGACCCTAGCGGACTGGGCGCTTCTTTATCTGATTGCCAATGCGGCGGCGCTGGCCCTCGCCGTCGTGGCTTTCCAGCCGCGCCAGAAGCTGCGGCTGCGGCCGCGCCTCTGCCTGCGGCACCTGCGCGATTCGCTTTCGGTCTGCCTCTCGGACATCCTCTTCTACATCCAGATGGAACTCGACAAGCTGATGGTGCTGGCCCTGGGCGGTGCGCACCTGGCGGGCGTCTACGCCATCATCATGCGGCTGGTCGACCTGACCGCCGTGCCGATCCGCACCTTCTCCATGATGCTGGTCCAGGCAATTATGAAGCGGCCCGAGCACGGTTCCGGCAGATCCACGCGCGTGCTTCTGGAGATCGGCATCTTTGCTGTATCGACGCTCGGCATCGGGCTCCTGGCGCTGATGCTTCACCTCTACCCGCGTATTCTCGGTGCCAACATCGCCCAGGCGGCGCCGCTTGTACTGCTGGCCCTCTTCATTCCCGGCCTGCGCAACCTGGTCGAGTACCACGCCGAATTGCTCTATGCGCGCGGCCAGACGCTGATCCGCGCCTTCAATCTGGCGTTGCTTGCGGGCGTCAAGGCGGTACTGCTGGCCTGGATTCTCGCCCTTCAGGGTGGCGAGGCGGAGATGGTCATGTGGCTGAACGGGGCGTTCGCCGCGATCTACCTCGCCTCTGCCCTTCTCACCTACTCGGCGATACGAATGCCGGCCCGCCCGATCTGACAGCCGTCAGTTGACGGACCGCCCTGCCCCGGGAAGATCCAGTGAGAAGGCGGGGATGTCGACTTCGAAAAGCTGCCCGCCCGCGGAGCGCATGGTGTAGCTGCCCTGCATGATGCCGGAGGACGTCTTCAGCGGGCAGCCGGAGGTGTACTGGAAACTGTCGCCGGGCGACAGTTCCGGCTGCTCGCCGACGACGCCCGGTCCCCGCACTTCCTCCACGCGGCCGAGGCCGTCGGTGATGCGCCAGTACCGCGCCAGAAGCTGCACGTCTTCATCCGAGCCGTTCGCTATGGTGATGCGGTAGCCCCAGACATAATGGTCCTCGGCGGGCTCCGATCGATCTTCGAGGTAGAAGGCTTCGACCTCGACCTCGATCCCGTGTGTCACGCTGCTGTACATTTCCGAATGCCTCTCAAGACCCGATCTTGAGCGTCGCGGGCGCCGCGTCAACGGGCCGTCGCCGTAAAGTGACCGAATGTATGTATCGAAGGCCTGTCTGGCAGGTTCGGACGGCGGTAATAAGGAGCCCGTTCAAAAAGGATCAGACATGCTCGACGGCTGGGCGAAAACGCGGATCGATCCGCTGCTGGAAGTTGTGGCGGCGCGCGTGGCCGATCGCGGGATCAGCGCCAACCAGGTCACCGTCGCAAGCTGGGCCATTGGTCTTGCCGCCGCCACCGCCATTGCCCTGGAATGGTTTTGGGTCGGTCTCGCCCTCTTCCTGCTCAACCGGATGGGCGACGGGCTCGATGGCGCGATTGCGCGGTTGAAAGGATCGACGGCATTCGGCGGATATCTCGACATCGTGCTCGATTTCGCCGTCTACGGCGCCGTCCCGCTGGGGTTCATCCTGGCCGACCCGGGCGCCAACGCGCTGGCGGGCGCGGTGCTGGTCGTCTCATTCTACGTCAACGGCGCCAGTTTCCTGGCATTTTCGGCCGTTGCTGCGCGGCTGGGCATGGAAACGCGGGTTCGCGGGCCGAAATCCATCTACTTCACGACCGGGCTCGCCGAGGGAACGGAAACGATCCTGTTCTTCATCCTCTTCTGCCTCTTCCCGCAGTGGTTTGCCCCCCTGGCGCTCGCTTTCGCCGCCATGTGTTTCTGGACGGCATTCTGGCGCGTGCTAGAGGCCCGACGGCTGATTCGATGAAGGGTGTTCGGACAAAGAAAAAGCCCGCTGCCGGGAGGAGGTGGCAGCGGGCTGGATCTCAAATACGGCGCGGGAGGAGGTGCACCGCATTCGGGTAATCGGCATCTGGGAGGAGGTAGATGCCTCATGACTAACTATTTAGCCCCTCCCACCCGGCCTCACAATCGCTTGTTGTGCATGGCACCTATGCATATTTTGCAGCGCACAATATTCGCAGTTTGACCAACTTTTAGGCAGCCGCTCCGAGTGCCCGATCCAGGTCATCGATCAGGTCGCCGACATCCTCCAACCCGACCGAAAGCCGCAGTGTGCCGGCATTGATCCCCAGTTCGGCTCGCGCCCCCTCGGCGAGGTTCTTGTGGGTCGTCGTTGCCGGATGGGTGATCAGGCTCTTGGCATCGCCCAGATTGTTCGAGATGCGGACGATCTCCAGCGCGTTCTGGAAGGCGAAGGCCGCCTCCTTGCCGCCCTTCAGTTCGAGACAGATCAGCGTCGAGCCGCCGGTCATCTGGCGCGCCACGATATCGGCCTGAGGGTGGTCCTTGCGCCCCGGATAGATGACGCGCCCGATCTTCGGGTGATCGGCCAGGTGATCGGCAATGGCTGCGGCACTTTCGGTCTGCTGGCGCACGCGAACCGGCAGCGTCTCCAGCCCCTTCAGGAGCGTCCATGCGTTGAAGGGCGAAAGCGCCGGCCCGGTGTGGCGGTAATAGTCGTGAAGGTTCTCGTCGATCCACGCCTTGTCGGACAGGATGACGCCGCCCAGGCAGCGGCCCTGGCCGTCAATGTGCTTGGTGGCCGAATAGACGACGATGTGGGCGCCGAGTTCCAGCGGCTTCTGGAACAGCGGCGTGGCGAAGACATTATCGACAACGACGCGGGCACCGACCGAATTGGCGAGCGCCGCCACGGCGGCGAGATCGACGACCTCCAGCGTCGGGTTGGTCGGGCTCTCCAGGAAGAACAGCTTGGTGTTCGGGCGAACCGCCTTTTCCCACTCCTCCATCTTGGTGCCGTCGACCAGCGTGGTCTCGACGCCATATTGCGGCATCAGCTTTTCCACCACCCAGCGGCACGAGCCGAACAGCGCGCGGGCGGCGACGACATGGTCCCCGGCGCGGATGCCGCACAACAGCGCGGCCGAGACCGCCGCCATGCCGGAAGCCGTGGCGCGCGCATCTTCCGCGCCTTCCAGCAGGCACATGCGCTTCTCGAACATGTCGACGGTCGGATTGGCATAACGCGAATAAATGAAACCCGGCTCTTCGCCCTTGAAACGGGCCTCGGCCGCCTCTCCGCTTTCATAGACGAAGCCCTGGGTAAGAAAGAGCGCCTCGGAGGTCTCGCCGAAGCCGGAACGCAGCGTCCCGCCATGCACCAGCGCGGTTGCCGGCTTCCATTCCTTCGTCCTGTCGGTCATGTCCCAATTCCCAAACAACAAAAAACCGGCCGCGAAGTCGCAACCGGTCCGATACTCGGCCCCATTTTAGCGACTTGTTTAACGTGGCTGCAAGCCGGCCGGCCAAATCACCACGGGATAAATCTGCTTTAGTGTCTCGCTCTGCTTGCGTCAATTGGCCGGCAGGATAAAGCAGGACGGCAACAGCGAAGCGGAGCAGCAATTGGCCGAGGCAGGCATACTTCCCGACCATGAGATCGCGACCCTTTTCGAGAACGGGGCGCTGATCGCGACGCGTGCGCTCGATCCGGACCAGATCCAGCCGGCAAGCCTCGATCTCAGGCTCGGCGCCATGGCCTGGCGGGTGCGCGCCTCCTTCCTGCCGGGGCCGGACAGCCTCGTGGTCGACAAGCTGGAGCGGCTGAAACTGCACCAGTTCGACCTCACCGAGGGCGCGGTGCTGGAGACCGGCTGCGTCTACATCGTTCCGCTGATGGAAAGCCTGGAACTGCCGCCGCACATCTCGGCCGCGGCGAATCCCAAGAGCTCGACCGGGCGGCTCGACATCTTCACCCGCGTCATGTCGGATCGCGGCGAGGAATTCGACAAGATCCCAGCCGGCTATCGCGGACCCCTTTTTCTGGAGATCAGCCCCCGCACCTTCCCGGTGCTGGTGCGGGCCGGGTCACGGCTGACGCAGATGCGGTTTCGTTGCGGTGGCACAATACTTTCGGAGGCCGAACTCAATCAGTTGCACGAGGCCGAGACGCTGGTGGCCTCCGAGCGCCCCAACATCTCGGGCGGCGGCATCGCGCTGTCGATCGACCTGTCGGGCGACGCGGAAGGGCTGGTCGGCTACCGGGGCAAGCGGCACACCGGCCTGATCGACGTCGACAAGCGTGCCGCCCATGATGTGCTCGACTATTGGGAGCCGATCCGAGTGCGCGGCCGGCACGAACTGATCCTCGATCCCAACGAGTTCTACATCCTGGTGTCGCGCGAGGCGGTGCATGTTCCACCCGGCCATGCGGCGGAGATGACGCCCTTCGACCCGCTGGTGGGCGAGTTTCGCGTCCACTACGCCGGCTTCTTCGATCCGGGCTTCGGCCATTCGGCCGCCGGGGGCACGGGCAGCCGCGCCGTCCTGGAGGTGCGCAGCCACGAGGTGCCTTTCATCCTGGAGCACGGGCAGATCGTCGGACGCCTGGTCTATGAGCGCATGGCCGCGCGTCCTAAGGCGCTCTATGGAGCATATCTCAAGTCGAACTATCAGGCGCAGGGGCTGAAGCTCTCGAAGCATTTTCGCGCTCTTTGATCGCCATCATGACTGCGAAGGCCTGGACCTGACGGCCATGATGGACTTGCTGGTTCCCATCCACTTCTCGTGATGCATCTGAGCATCGGGAAACAGCTTTGTCATTTCGCGGGTCGACAGAAGCCGGTGATGGTGGACGATATCCATGGCCTCTTCGAGCGACGCGATGCGGTCGAAGAAGCCGAGCCTGTAGCGCATCAGCAATTCGGCGCGCGCACGCCGCGGCAGATATTGAAAGCCCGGGAACCTGAAATGCGGTTCGTAGGGGAACCAGAAATTGGGCGTCTGTACGAAGTAGCGCGGGGCCAATCGCCTGACATTGTCGGCGAACTGTTCGAACTCACGCCATGCGCCGACATGTTCGATGACGGAATTGGAGTGGACGAGGTCGAAACGCTGCTCCTGCAGCAAGCCGGGATCGATCGCGCTCTGGCGACGCGTGGAGAACAACGCGCGGTCGGAGACGATCTGGTCCTGATTATTGAGAAGCGTGATGTGCAGCCGGGAGCGATGTTCGCGGATGAAATCGCGGCCGATATGCCAGTATGTTTCCGTTCCCCCCAGATCGAGAATTTCGACGCGGCCCTTGTCGCGCATGATGTCGAGCAGCAATGCCTGGACACGCGCAAAGCGACGGCTCCGGAACTGAAATTCCAGGCTGCGCTCGTCGTCATATGGATTGGATGCAACGGGCTGGATGAAAGATCGCGCCGCGCGGAATGCGGCGATGGTGGAAGACAATAGGCAACTCCTGACGGCTGTCGTTCGGCGCCGCCATCGATAGGCCTTTGCTAACCATGTCTCAAACGCCGATGGTCAGCATGGTGAACGGCACCGCAAGGCCGGCTGCTCAGCCTGCAGGACCGGTCCGCAATGCCCTCACTTCTTCGCGCAGCGCCCTGAGTTCCACAAGGATCTGTTCCTGCTCGCGGTGCATCGCCCCGCGCTCCGCCATCGCGGTCTCCTCGGTTTCCTCCTGCATGGCCGAGACGATGATACCGATGAAAAGGTTGAGCACGGCAAAAGACGTCGTGATGATGAAGGGGATGAAGAAGACCCACGCCCACGGATAAACGTCCATCACCGGCCGTACGATGCCCATCGACCAGCTTTCCAGCGTCATGATCTGGAACAGCGAATAGGCCGAGGCCGCGACCGAGCCGAACCAGTCGGGGAAGGAAGCGGCGAAGAGCTTGGTCGCCATGACCGAGAACACGTAGAAGACGAGCGCCAGAAGCAGCACCACGGCGCCCATGCCCGGCAGGGAGGCCATGAGGCCGCCGACAACGCGCCTGAGCGAGGGAACGACCGTGATGAGGCGCAGCACGCGCAGGATCCTGAGTGCGCGCAGGACGGAGAGGTTGCCTGTCGCCGGCACCAGGGCGATTGAAACGACCAGCAGATCGAAGACGCGCCAGGGATCGCGGAAGAACGCCGAGCGGTAGACGGCGAAGCGGGCCAGGAGTTCCAGCACGAAGACCGTCAGGATGAGGCGGTCGAACACGATCAGCACCGGCCCGTAGGCGGCCATCACCTCGGCGGAGGTCTCAAGCCCCAGCGTGATGGCATTGATGACGATCAGGAAGGTGATGGCCATTTCGAAACGGCGCGATTCGATCAGCGACTTGAGAGCGGCCACGGCGTGTTCCCCAACGATTCCAGTGGCCGCACAAGTGGGACCACGCGCGATTCCAGTCAAGCGGGCGCACGTGCAGATTTGGCACCGTTGCGTGCCGAGCATGCTGCCTGACAGAGGCTTCCGATCCCTCAGCCCTACGGGCCGGTCTTGAGCGCCCTCACCTCCTCGCGCAGCGCCCTGATCTCGGCCAGGATCAGCTCCTGCTCACGGTGGAGCGTGCCGCGCTCGGCGACGGCCGTCTCCTCGTTCTCCTCCTGCATGGCCGAGACGATGATACCGATGAACAGGTTGAGCACGGCAAAGGACGTCGTGATGATGAAGGGGATGAAGAACAGCCAGGCCCACGGATAGACATCCATCACCGGGCGCACGATGCCCATCGACCAGCTTTCCAGCGTCATGATCTGGAACAGCGAATAGGCCGAGGCGCCGAGCGAGCCGAACCAGTCCGGAAAGGAGGCGGCGAAGAGCTTGGTCGCCATGACGGCGAACACGTAATAGATCAACGCCAGGAGCATGACGACCGACCCCATGCCCGGCAGGGCGGCCACCAGTCCGCCGACTACGCGGCGCATGGAAGGCACAACGGTGATCAGCCGCAGAACGCGCAGGATTCTGAGCGCGCGCAGGACCGACAGATTGCTGGTCGCCGCCAGGAAGGCAACGGCCACGACGAGCAGATCGAAGATACGCCAGGGATCGCGGAAAAAATCCAGCCGGTAGACGGCGAACCGGGCCATCAGTTCCAGCACGAAGACAGCCAGGATGATGCGGTCGATGGTGACCAGCACCGGCCCGAACGCGGCCATCGCTTCGCTCGAGGTCTCCAGACCGAGCGTGATGGCGTTGATGACGATCAGCACCATGATCGCCATTTCGAAACGGCGCGATTCGATGAGCTTCCTGAGTGTGGTCATGGCGCTTGATCCCCGGCACGATTTTGGTCGCTGCACAAGTGTGATCCGGCGCCGGAGCCGTCAAGCGTCCCATCGCTGTTGAAGCCGTGATCAGGCCGATGCGGCTTGACGCGGCGGCGGCTCTGGAGGATTACTAGCGCGTATGCGGGCGTAGTTCAGCGGTAGAACGCAAGCTTCCCAAGCTTGATGTCGTGGGTTCGATCCCCATCGCCCGCTCCAGACTTTTCAAGGGGTTCAGAGCATACGCTTGCAGAGAGGCCAACGAGTTTTACAGCCGGTTTTACAATTGGTGTTCACTCTATGGCCTGATTCAGCTTCTCAATGATGGCGCGCGTAGCGGCATGGCGATCTACATATCGGCGAATAATGCGTGCGACCTCGGCCTCCTCCCAGCCCAGCATCTCCGCGATCACACGTTCCGGCAAACCGGCGATGTAGAACTTCGTAGCCGCCGTCCCGCGCAAATCGTGGAAGTGAAGATCCCGATCGGCGAGCCCCGCAGCTGCCTTCGCTTTGTTGAAGGAGGAGCCCAAACCATCCCGTGTCCATGGAGTATGTCGGCTTGAAGTCAGAATGATCGTCGCACGCCGCGGGATGCGATTGAGGATCTCTTTGAGCTTGGCGTAGACGGGGATGATCGCCTCGCGTTTCCGATGGCGGCTCTTGGCCGTTGTGATGATGATGGTGTCGCCTTGCACATGCGACCAAGAGAGCTTGATCAGATCACTGACCCGAAGTCCGGTGTGGGCCGCCAGATCAACGGCATGTCCGATTTCGACTGTTGAACACTGCTTCAGCTGGTCGATGTCAGCGTCCGTCCAGATGACCTCGGGTCGCGTCTCCTTGTAGAGATGACGAATGCCTTCACACGGATTCACGCCGACCTTGCCCATGGGATCGATAGCAAAAGACAGGATCCGTGACAGAACCTGCAAGCCCGTATCGGCCGCACGCGGGGTATCGGAATAGCTATCTCGCCAAGCACGGATGACGGGAAGAATCTTCTCCTTTCGGTCGAACTGTGCAATACGCAAATCCCCAAAGTGGGCCGCAATCCTGTCGAGCCAGACCGACCACGTCTGCTTCGTGGTCTCCGCGAGCTTTTCGAAGTCCCGGCTGGCCTTGTAGGCAACGACGAGACTCCGAAAGCGCGAAACGTCTGGGGTCGATCTCGCCGCGACGGCTTCTGCGTATGAAGCCAGAAACTCGGGCGTGCCCGGAACGCCTTTGAGTCGGGGGCCACCGCGCCATGCATAATAGTAGTCGCGCCCTTTCGACGTAACCCAGTGAACCCCCTTGAGATCAACCGCGACCATGGCGGGCCCGGAATTCTTCGAGCTCACGATCGAGTTCCTCCTGAAGGTCCGAGGATCTCGGCGCCAGCCCAGGTGCCGAAACGATGTAGCGAGTTCTTCCGGCGAGCGTATCCACTGCCTCGTCCAAGCTCGCCCGATCCCACACCTTCCTTCGTCCGAACAACTCGATGGCCGTAGGCATCATGCCCAGCTTAACGAGCTTATCAAATGTGCCCGTGCTGACAGCGACATAGCTCGCCGCCTCCCGGCGGTTGAAGCAGCGGCGTTCGGACGGCTCGAGGGCGTGGATAAGTTCGACATTCAGATACATGGGTGTCACCTCTTGGCGGTTTTGTCTCTACCCAGGGCGTTATAGCGAGCAGCCCGAAGCATGCGTCCGGCAAAATGCGTTTGCGTGCATTTTGCCTAGTCTGGTCCGCCAATGTCCTCCCATAACCTCGGGCGTCCTACTTCAAGCCCAACTCCACTCCCGGCTGGCGCGAGACGCCGCTGGTTCGCTCCTTCAGCAGCATGAACTATTGGCGCGGACACAGGCGAAGGCGCGGCAGGCATCCTCCTGACTGCAGGACCCCATTGGTATCCAGTTCCGGAAAGCGGAGCCTGCAAAATGCAATGAGCCCGCCGGGGTGACTGGCGGGCTCATTTGAGCATATGGCGACCAGCGTCAGGCGAAGTGCTCCTCCACCTCGTCTATAATCATCTCGGCGAGTTCATAAGCGTGAATTCCCGGTCCAGTGACAGCATCGCTGATCATGTCGCCAACGTCGCTGATCAGCAAGTCGCGTGGATGAAAGACATAGGGGCTGAACGGTATGATACCTCGGGTCGGCAGATATCTTCCCGAGGCTTCGTTAATCAGGCTGCACAGTTTGGGGGAAAGGGTCATATTTGATGCTCCTAGGCGGGGTTAACTTTGCGTCATAGTAATCCCGTCACAGGCGATGCGTGCATCAGACTGTCGCACGGTCTTTCCCGACTGTTGAGCTTGCTCGCGGATAGGCGCCGGCCGGATGTCACCGATCTCGCCGAAGAACGAACATGGTTTCATCGGAGCCAGCGCTTCGACAAGCTCAGCGTAGTTGATGGAGCTGGGCGGCACTCGCCCGCTATTCCAGCGAACTATCCTGCTCATTTTGAAGGTTCGCCAGAGCGGTGAGCACTTGCGAGGGTGTAAACGGCTTTTGAAGCAAGACGCTCTTGGGGACGCCTTTGACGGCCCAATCCGCTGCACTGTCGCCCGTCATGTAGACGATCGGAATTGTGTGGTTGGCCTTGCGTGCAGCCGTCGCCACTTCCCAACCATCGGGACCAGTCTGCCATCGGATATCTGTAACAAGGCCGGCAAGGTCCTTGCCGTGCTTCTCGATTGCCTCAAGAGCCGCGTCGCCATTGTTGGCGCTCAGAACGTCGTAGCCGCCATCTCTGAGGGTATCCTCGACCTCCAGAGCTACCAACGGTTCATCCTCGACGACCAATAACATCGGCTTCGCGTTCATAGCCCCCTCAGCGAATTGCGGTTACTAGCAATAAGAAACCTCAATTAACTTATGATAGGGCTCGAACGCGCGGGGCGTCTGGATGTTCCCATTTCGCGTTTGGCGCCCAATCGGTGGCATAGTGCTTCGGGGCCGGAGCCGTCGGCCGCGACTCAGGCGGGCTCGTGGAACGCGATCGACCAGCCGGGTGGAATATCCTTGGAAGGGAAAACCTGATGGCTCCTGGCGGTGCCTTCCTGGGCGATTGTGGCGCCCTGGGGTTCGGTGATGACCCGTGCATTATTCGCAACTCGATGCGCCATCGGGCAATTCGGCGTGGCTCTCGCTACAGGCGCCACTTCGCGGCCGCTGGGAGTCAGTGAATCAAATCCTCCAGAAACTCTGATGGTGGCGCGCAGGCCGACAGCCACAGCCGCTCCCGGGCTCGGGTCGCTGCGACATAGAGCAGGTGGCGCTCGGTGTCGTAAATCTCCCGCAGCGCCCGCTCATCAGTGGCCGACAGGAGGCGGCTTTCGCTCGGCAGCACGTCGGCGTCGCAAGCCATGACGGCGACGGCGCGATACTCGCGCCCCTTTGCGTCATGCATGAGGCCCGGCCGGATAGCTCGGCCGGCTGACGAGGCGATGGCGGCCTCGGCACGCGGCAGCTCTGCTTCGGAGCGCACGAGCACAGCGATTGTCGCCGGCTCGATACCCTGGTCGAGGCACTCGTCGATCCACGTGCCGACCGCCTGGCTCTCATCCGCAGCCGTCTCGAACACATGGATATTTGGCGCGGGACCGTGGAAGACCGACGAAACGCCGAGCCGGTTGTCCTCGCCGCCATCGGCCTCCAGCAGACGCGGCGGCAAAAGCTGGTCGGACTTTGCACGGATCTGGTGGGAGGTGCGGTAGTTGACCTTGAGACTGCGCGAGCGGCCTTGAATATCGACGCCCGCCGCCTTCCAGGGAAAGGGCGAGCGGAAGATGCGCTGGCCGATGTCACCGGCGAAGAATAGCCCGTTTGGCCGCTCGCCGGCCATCGAAGCGACGAGACGCAGTTCGGGCACCGATATGTCTTGCGCCTCATCGACGACGACATGGGTAAACGGCGACTCCGTCATCTCTCGTGCGAGACGGTGCATCAACCCGGCCTCCGTCTCCTTGCCGTCCGCCTCTAGTGCCGCCCTGACATGGGAGAAGATGGCCCAGAGTTCATCGCGGCGCGAGGCGGCCATGCGCACCTTCCGGCCCAATCGCGGTAGGTCGCGATAGGTGTCGGCATCGTGCACGTCCCAAGCATCGACGATCAGCCGCCACTCGTCGGCCAGAAAACTAGGATCAACGTCGTTGCCTTTCCCTGCCTCTTCAAGCAGCAGCTCGATCTCGGCGTGCGGGACAATGCTAGTGCCGCCCAGCCGCTCCTCAGCCAGCTTGTGTGAAGCCTCGGCGAGTGTGTCGACGACTATTCTTCCGGCCAAGTCTGGTCGCCCTGCGGTCAGCCTGTTCAACTTGTCCGACAACCCGGCGGCGAGTTCGTTAGAGAAGGTGGTCAGCAACACGCGGTGCTCTGGCGCCTCGGCTGCCAGCCGCACCGCGCGGTGCAGCGCGACCACTGTCTTACCGGTGCCGGCCGACCCGATGATCCGGGCAGGGCCGTTGAAGTCGCGGTCGACAAACTCCTGCTGGGCCGGGTGCAAGAAGACGGCCCAATCGTCCCAGGGCGCGTCGAGCGCGGCGCGGAGCTCGTCCTCGTCGCCAACAACGCGAAAACGGCGCTGCGCGTCGGGGTGGGCGTAGCCGCCATCGGCCTCGGTCTCGATCCTCACCGTTGGCGCCTCGCCGACAGCGGCTGCCAGCAGCGCTTCCTGCGCCTCGTCGGGCAGATGCGCGGCAATGTCGAGCACCGTGTCCTCGGTCGCTAGGCGCACGGTCTCTAGCCAGTCCACTGGCACGCCCCAGCTCAGAAGCTTGTCATCACTCTGGTTCTCGAACAGCGCCGGTTTCCTGACTGCTTCCTCGACGTAGCGGCGCGTGACGACCTCCTCGATCGTCTCGCGTATCTCGACGAGTTGGGCAGCGCCGGTGCGCGGATGCTTTCCGTCCAGCCGCCGCCGCTGCGCCCAGTCATAGGCGTTATCGTGGTGGCCGACATAGGCCAGCAGGGTATCGCCGCCGCGCTTGTGCAGCACAATTCGGATATCGACATTGACGCGTGCCGACCAGAAATCGGGGTCACGACATTTGTCGATCCGGTGCAGCGACAGGCCGGGGCTGTCGGGGTTCTGCTGGATGTCGAAAGCTGTGACCTTCACAGCAGACTGCTCCTGGCCGGTGAGCTTACCGAGAGATTTTGTGAAGCTGGCGGCGATAAGGACGGTCATTTCGGGTTGGTGGGTGCCTTTTCGATGAGGAATCTGAGGTTGCCGAAAGCATTGACGAGAATCTGTTCATCGTCCGGTGAGAGCAGCGACCCAGCAGAGGTGGTGTGAAGGGACTGGTTAGCTAACCGTCTCAGGTCGTGCAGTGGCTTCTTTTGCCGGGCCACCCATGCGTATCGACTGCCGCAGAAGTCGATCAACTTAGCGAGATTGCGGTCTTTGTCGTCTTCATATTTGTCGTCGCTATCTCTGCCATAGTGCCTCTTCAAAACTCGTTCGAGCACGGCGCGGCACATGGCAATCGAAGCATTTGGCGCGCCAGCCGCGTAAGCTAGGACCGCTTCGTCAAGCAGCGCCAGAAGGCCGCCGGCAGCAGAATCCATTCGGGATACGTGGCTCGGCACAAACGTGACGGGAATACTCCGATACCGTTCCGAGGCAGCGATCAGATCAAGCCCAACGACGCCAACAATGTAATCGCTTCCCTCGACCGCAATGCGACACAGATTGCGAATGTAGTCGTCATTGCAGTCGTCTTCGGCTTTGTCGGCCAGATAGCCAATGCCGGCGTCCAGCACCTTCCCGGCATTGTGAAGACGCGGGTCGAAGCTCTCATCGAAATCGTAGTCGGGATCCTCCGTCGGCGGTTCCTCAAGCAGCGCAGCTTGGGTAGGGGTCCCCTGGTCCGGGCGCTCCAGACCCAGCTGACCAAGGTCGATGCGTATGCCTGACACCTTGCCAATCGCCTCTTGCCAATTGCGCTTGTAATCCTCGTAGTCCGGGCGGAAGCGATCTGGCAGGCCACTTTGAAAACGCTTTCCGTGCTCGACCATCGACTCCAGCCTGGACGTGAACATGAACCAATACAGGCTGTCGGACGCTTCCTTCACCTTCGGACTTTGCGAATAAAACTGCGCCAGTCGACGCGGTTCATATTTGACGGCCGCACGCAGAGCGTTGAAACGCACCAGAAATTCTTCAGGGAGACCTGTCCTCGATTGCCGCATGTCGCTCACCCTCCCGGCACATTCATGTTGGGTTCGCCAAGTGGGCGTCTCACGCCGTTTCCCTGAGGGCCTGGTCGCCCTGGCCGGTGAGCCTACCAAGAGATTTTGTGAAGTTGGCGGCAATCAGGACGGTCATCTGGCAGGCTTTGACGTTCTATCTCTACCCGGGATGACTAGCATCCATGGGAAGATGATCTCACGTGGGACACGGCCGTGAAATCGGTAGCCCTTGTTCACTACGTGCCAAGCATTCCCGCCACGGGTCCCCATTCCTGGAAGCGTAAACATCTTCCTATCGTTCTCGAGCGTGTCGGAGACCGACCAGATCAATAGGTGCTCAATCTCTTCTAGCGCCCGGGAAATGCGCTCCAACCTATTTCGTCCCCTAGTGATTTCGATAGGCGCATATGAAAAGCTGACCGCGCCGTGTTTTTGCACGATGGCTTTTGCTGTGGCGTGATTTCCAAAGCGAGTTTTGGGATTGGTGGTAAGCCCAACATATTCGATACGGTCAAAATCCCGGAAATTGCCATGGTTTCTGATGAGCATGTAGAGGAACGGCTCCTCAGTATCGAAGCTTGGCAACCGGTCTGCTCTAGCCCAAGCCCGCGGTCGGGACCACGTCAGTTCGACCTTCTTGTAAAGTGGCGCTCCGACCGAGTTGTGCATCTCGGACAGATCGTCGGCCCAATTGATTGGTTTTGCTCCGCTCATCATATATTGAGCACCTTCATCACTTCATCCCCCAGATGATTGATCACCTTCACCGCGATCCGCCCGTTCTTGGGCTTCGCGAACGGGCGCGAGACGGTGCGCTTGAGGCTGTCCCACGCTTCCTCGTCGATTTCGGCCTTGAGCGTATTGCGCAGCGCCTTGTAGGGCACCTCGGCGCCCGGAAAATAGGCGTGGCGGACGAAGAAGCTCTCGCCTGAATAGTCGGTGTCGATGAACCAGCAGGCGATGTCGTCCGGCTCGGAGCTGACCACTTCGCCGGTCGCCGGTTTGAAGATGTCCACGCCTTTTAGCGCGACGCGATACTTGCCGTCCTCCTCGACCAGCTCGATGTCAGGCTCGCCGAAGACGACGAAGAGGTTGCCGCCGCCGGCCTTGAGATCGCCGGCCATATGGAGATCGGCATTCATGCGCGCATGCAGGATCGGCACGCGGCCGAGCCGGTGGAACTCCTGCGCATGCGCCTCGAAATTGAAGGCGCAGGCAATCACGATGTCGAAGCCGGCATCGGCAGCCTCGCGCGCGCAGGCAACGAGATCCGCGCGGCTGACGGTGCCGTATTCCGGCCCGATAAAGATGCCGGCGCGGCGCTCGGTTGCCCCCTCGCTCTCTCCTTCCAGATAGCGGCCCTCGGCCGAGATCCATTCGCCCGGCCAGGGCGTCAGGCTCTCAAAGTCGATCGCATCCTCCTTGCCCGACTGGTGGACGCCGGCCTTGGCGAGGTTTTCCATGATCGCGGCATGGTAGTTCTCCGCCTCGCGCTCTTCTGGCGCGTGCAGGCCCTCGGCGGCATTGATCTCGTAGATGATCTCGCCATGTTCGTCGACCGGCGACATGCGGTGCGGTGACAGGCTCTCGACCGTGAAGGGGCCGGCCACGCGCACGCGCTTCTTGTCCTCATAGGGCTTGTCGTAGAGGTATTCGTGCTCGGCCTTGGCGGCAATCGAGGCGTCGATCTCCTTCTGGCGGGCAATGCGCGCCTCCCAGAAGTGGGCAAGTGCCGCGTGCGCAGCCTTCGGCCATCCTTCCGGCGCTTCGCGCGGCACCTCCCATTCCAGAAAACCGTTGGCGGGTGCTTCTTCGCCTGAAGGCAGCGTGACGGTGCCAGAAACGGAAAAGTCGATCGCCTTGCCGGCGCGACCGCCGGTCTCAACCTTGAAGGGCGTGCCGTGGCCGGAGAGCGCAGCGTTTAGCGCGGCCAGCGCCTCCTCCACAGCGGGCTGCATGCGCTCCCAGATCACATCGATCTCGGAGTTGTTGGCGATCGACTTCAGCGTGATATGGGGCACGCGGTCATAGACGAAGCCATGTCGGATGTCGCCATGGGTGGGCTGCGTCGAAGGCGCCGAACGGGTCACCTCGGCACTCTTCTTCTGGCCCTCCGGGCTGTCCGCCAGCATATACCAAGGATACTTGGCACCCATGATGCGCGCGCGCGCAAGCGCGAGTGCGACGCGCGACGTGTCGATCGTGATCCAGCGACGTCCCCATTGTTCGGCGACATAGGCCGTGGTTCCCGAGCCACAGGTCGGATCGAGCACCAGATCACCTGGGTCGGTTGCCATTAGCAGACAGCGCTTAATTACGTTGTTGCCAGTTTGCACTACATATAGACGATCACCACCGTATTGTGACTGACCGACAGTGTCCGTCCAAATATTGGAGTAGGGCATTGTTGGATAATCGTCTAGGTAACGGACATACCCGACTCCTGTCCCTGAACTATAGGTCCGATTGGCTCGCCGAAGTCGTTTCATGCCCGGAGCCGTAGTTGACCATCCCCGAGCACCTGAGGGAGTAAACCGGTTTCCAAAGACTAGTATTGGAAACCCCATGGCGGAATCTTCGCCGGCAGATCGACCTTGGCGCTGGGAGGATAGATCACCGATTGCAATAAGTCTTTGGTCCACCGGGACGATTGAGGTTCCGTCCTTCTCGGCTTTGGTCAGCGAACGCCAGTCAAAAGGCGAATTTTCGGCAAGCCGATATCCGGTGGTTCCTTCTCCACCGAGTTCCTTCATTCTAACGAGTGGCCGAAATTTTAAGCGCGGTTTGGATTTCGCGAACCACAGGCAGAAGTCGTTTACGCCAGGCAGATACTCCGAGGTTTGCGCAACGGTTTTCGCAAAAATAATCTCGCTTACAAAGTTTCCTTCTCCGAACACCTCATCCATGAGCGCGCGAACCCGATGCACGTTCTCGTCACCGATCTGGACGAAGCAGCTGCCTGACTCAGTCAACAGTTCGCGCGCCACCATCAGACGGTCGCGCAGATAGGAGAGGTAGGAGTGAATGCCGTCGCGCCAGGTATCGCGAAAGGCCTTCACCTGCTCGGGCTCACGGGTTAGGTGGTCGAGCTTGCCGTCCTTGACGTCGCGCGAGGTGGTCGACCACTGGAAGTTGGAATTGAAGCGGATGCCGTAGGGCGGGTCTATATAGATCGCCTGCACCTGGCCGCGCAGGCCCTCGCGTTCGGCCAGCGACGCCATGACCTGCAACGCGTCGCCCAAGATCATCCGGTTCGACCATTTGCGAGAGTGACGGTAGAACTCGACCTCGGCTTCACGATCCTCCTCCGTCAGCCCGAAATGGCCGAAAAGATCCTCCTCCTTCTCCCTGCCGTTCCTTAGATCGTCGATCAGCGCCTTCGGGTGGACATGCTCTTGACGGTAAATCGGCGGAGCGTCGACGGTCAGTTCGGCCTGGTCGGGGTCCTTGCCGCGCCAGACGAGCTGGGGATCGAGATCGCGATTGCGGCGCTCGAAGGCGAGCCGGATGGGCTTCTTGTCCTCGTCCTCCAGCACCGGCTCCAGCTCCGCCGGCGGAATGTTGGCCCGCGTCTCGTCATGGAGAATGGTCTCGACGGGGGTCTTCCTATCGTCTTGGGCCATCAGGCCTCCTCTCCGAGGACTTGTTCCAAGGCGGCCGTGTAGGTGCGCCGGACGTCCTCCATCCAGTCGATGATGGCGTCCCACTGACTTGGATCGGAATAAAGGTATTCGGCTCGCTTCCGGAGGAAATGCCCGCGGCCATCTGTAAGCTCGGAGCCGACAAGGGCGCTCAGCCGGTCTGCATGTGGCTCGAGTCTGGCGTGCAGATCCTCTTCGTCACTCCGCCAAGGCGCGCGGACATAGGCGCCAACGTATTTCTGCGCCACAAAAACCGAAAGCAGAGCAGCCTTGCCGGCCATCGGAAAATAGGCGTTCCAGGCCCGCATCGGCTTCACGCCCAAAGCCGCCGCCTCCGGACTGCGCTGGCAGTAGCGCTCCCAGAAGGCCAGCCTGGTGTCTGAAAGCGGGTCGCGTTCGCCTGTGGCTTCGCGGCGTGTCTCAGTGAGCTTGCGATCCCAGCCATTGGGACGCTCGACCACTTCGAATATCGGCGCATAGGGGCTATCGGCGATACGCACCACTCGCAGGCGAACCGCGAAGAAGGAGAAGCCGTCGGCGGTGTGTTCGTTGAGCCAGCGTATGGCCGACAGATGCGGCTCCCGGAACCGCGGCGCGATCCAGATAACAGTCTGCGCCTCCAGACCTGCAAGATAGGTCATGATCTGCCCGAGGTGGGTGTGGTCGGTCACCTCAAGCTGGTTCTCGATGAGGACGATAGTGCCGTCCTCGGTGTTCCGAGCGAGGATATCGGCCGAAAAGCTCTCGACGGCCATCTCAGTGCCGGTGAGCTCAAGCGGGACGCCGATGACCTCCGAGAGCTGGTCGATGTTCTCGGCCAGCCACGGCGTGAATGCTATTGCTTCATGCTTCCAAGCTTCGCGCGGCAGCAGATCCGTGAGGCGGCCAAAGATGACTTCGCTCATGCGTTCATCTCGCTGACCGGTCCAGACAGGAAGGGATACCGGCGGCGGAGATCGTCCACCCAAGCTTGCGTCGATTCGTCGTGCCCGGCCTCCAGGAGGAGCGGGACGAACAGATCCTCCGTGGTGCAAGGAATGAACGCATCAGGTTCGACCAACACGCCGCGAAACGCCTCGAACACGTCCGTTCCGCGTGAGAGAAGCGCCGGCGCTGTTATCTTGTGCAGGGCGACATTGTCCTTGGGAGAAATATGCAACACCCGGACGCGCTTGGTTCCGTCCTCGCTGGCCTTTTGCATCTGCCAAGCCAGCATCTGCTGCCTGAACATCTGGTAGACTGGCTCGAAGAAGAAATCTTCAACTGTCAGGCCGAGATCACTACGAATGGGGCCGTTCGGATAGAAGGCCCGTTCCTGATATCGTCCGAACCGAGTTGGATTTCCCTTGGTCCATGCTGGAGACGGCGCGCCGTAACGTTCGGTATATTTCCACTCGATTAGGAGTGTCTCGCGACCTTCGCCGCAGTCGAACTGCACCATGGCGTCGGTGCTGGTGACATTCTGACCTCGCACCGCAGCGCCATTGCGCCACTCGCCGAGATAGTCGCTGTGGCCCATCCACTCGAAAGCGACATACCAGTCCTGCTCCTGCGGTCCCTTTTCCACCGGTAACATGCGCGCTTCACGCCCAATCGCCCGACCTATCACCCTTGCAAGAAGATCGGGTCTGGTGGCCAGAGGCATCAGGAAATTGATGCACGCGACTTGCGACGACAAGGCATGATTGGCGTGCTGGTGCCAGGCAATGGCGCGCGACTTGTCGAAATACCAGTTCGCATGGTCTCGGACATCTGCCGTGACATTGAGCAAAGCGAAATCGCTGCGCAGCTGGATGCCTGTCGGGAGGAGCTGATCCTCGGTATACTCGTCCGCCCAGGACAGCTGCTGGCGTGCTCGTTCTGATTTGTCGAAAGTCACTCGGTCATCTCCAATATTGAAGTCATGGCCATGATGGCCTCATCCAGCTGCGGCCGGAAATCATGGATGCTGCGGAGTTCCGCAAAGCCCCAGTGGCCATAGCTGCCGAGGCGGTTGACGGCCGGGATCCACTTGTTGCGGATCGCCTCGGCCTTGAGCATCGCATCGTGGCCACGAAACCCCTTGACCTCGATCACCAGCGTTACCGGTGGCTCGCCGTCCGGCCTCGTCAGCCGCACCAGGAAATCCGGCCGGTATTTGTGGGGCTCGCCGTCGCGGGTGTAGGGCACCTCGAAATGCAGATTGTGGTTCTTTGCGTAGGCGGCGACATGAGGATGCTCGTCGAGCAGTTGCGCCAGCTTGTTCTCCCAGTCCTTGTCGGTGACGACCCAGTTGACATGGCTCCGGTCAGGCCGCGGCCAGTGGCGGCTGGCGCTGGAGGTGTTGAAGTTCACGTCCGCCGTCGAGCCATCGGGTGTGAAGGGGTCGAGAACGGCACGTATGATCGGCTGGCCGCCCGGCTGGTCGATCAGCGCACCCATGAGCAGATCGCACACCTCGTCGGTAAGCTGGCGATAGCGAAGCTGGGCCGGCTTGGTATCCCCCTTGAAGTCGACTCTGTCAGAGCGCAGCCATTGCAGGACGATGCGCTTGGCGTGCGGGAACAGATAGGTCTTGGGGGCGCCATTTGGGTCGCGCAGCTTCTCTGAAACCCAATAATTGGCGATGTCGAAGGCTATGGAAGACTGACGCTTGTCGTCAAGGTGATCGAGGCCGAGCCGGTGGCGCTCGCCTATGATCCCCGACATCTGGACGCTGGTGGCGCCGACCTTGTCCGGTGTCAGCACATAGGGCTCCATGCGCGACAGGTCGACGTCGATCCGCTCCCGGGGGAAGTCAGTGCGATAGCCCTGGACGCGCGGGAAAGCGATTTCCAGTTGATCGCGCTCGGGGCTGACAGCGTGGACGTGGATAACCTCTCGGGGCGGCTGCGGCGGGGCCGGGCGTGCCTGATCAGCGAAGTTCAGGCCGTCGATGCCCATGATGTCGGCGTATTCGGTTCGGAACAGCCCATCCTCAGGATCGACATCGTAGGACATGCGGCGCAGCGCTCGGCCGATCACCTGCTCGCAGATGAGCCGCGAGCCGAATGCGCGCAGGCCCATGATGTGGGTAACGTTGTTGGCGTCCCATCCTTCGGTGAGCATGGACACTGAGACCACGCAGCGCACCTGCTCGCCGAGCCTGTCCTTGCGGCCCACCGTGTTCATGACCTCGCGCAAGATCTCCGCTTCTAGAATTTCATCGCTGCCGCCGCCGCGGGCTGTCCGTTCGCGCCGGAAGGCTTCAATCTCGGCCGCATGCGCATCGCGGAACGCCTTGTCGATCTCATTGCCGCTTTCGAGCGCGGCGGAATCGATCAGGATGGTGCGTGGACGATCGAGGCGCTGATCATGGTCGTCGTAGTTGCTGAAAAGGCCGAGAGCGCCTTGAACGACGGTCTCCTGGTCGTTCTCGTCGACGCGCGTGTAGCCGGCGATGTAGTCGCGCAGCATCTCCGAGTTCGTGGTGTTGTTGCAGACGACGATGAAGACCGGCGGCACGCCGACCCCGTCGCGCTCCCACAGGCGGAAGGTCTTCTCGTAGTGACCGTAGAGCGCGTCGAGCGCGACCTTCAGCTCGATGGGCAGCTTCTGGGGATCGGGCTTGCCCTCGGTCTTCTTGCGCTTGTCGGGCATCCGGTCGCGGATCGCTGGCCACAGGTTGCGATACATGACCTGCTCGCCGTCGGCCCGGTTGTCCGCGATTGGCACGCGGGGCAGCTTCACGATGCCGCATTCGATGGCGTCCATCAGCGAGAAGTCGCTCATCACCCAGGGGAAGAGCGTGCCGGGCGGCCAGTTGGATCCGGTGAGGAAGAACGGCGTGGCGGAGAGATCGTAGACCACGCGCACGCCCTGCTGCCGGTTAAGCGCTTCCAGGCCCGAGATCCACATACGAGCGGCTGCCTTGTTCTCCTCCGCCTCCTTGCGCTCCTCGCCTGTCAGCTTCGCCTCCTGGCTGACCGGACGCTCACGGTAGCAGTGGTGAGCTTCGTCGTTGATAACGACGACGCTCTTGAGGCCCATCAGCGGCTTCATGACCCGCTGGACCATTTGGCCCTCGGTTTCGAGCGTCTGGAGTGCCTCGCCATGGCCCTCGAGCGCCTGGCGGGTGCCTTTGGCGGCCTCGAAGGTCTCGCGCAGCTTGAAGGCATGGAAGTTAGTGATGACGATCCGCGCCTGCTGCAACTCCGGCATCATGTCGCGCGGCACGAGATTGTGGCGCAGATAGCTGTTCTCGTGATCGTTGGGCAGAAGCACGCGCAGCCGGTCGCGGATCGTTATGCCTGGGGCGACGATCAGGAACCCCTTGGCGAAGCGCCGGCTGTTCGCGGCACGAACTGAATTAAGCGTCTGCCAAGCGATCAGCATCGCCATGACCGTCGTCTTGCCGGCGCCGGTGGCCAGCTTGAACGCGATCCGCATGAGATCCGGCGTGGCTGTCGATGGCTCGGCATCCTCCGGCTGGACAGCGAAATTGTTGGCCGTTGAGATCCAGTCGAGGAAGCGGCGGCCCCTCCTGCCCATTTCCGGCGCCACTTCGGCTAGCCAGATCGCCGCCTCGACCGCCTCAAGCTGGCAGAAGAAGGGTCGGATCTGCTGAGAGTCGTCTTGCTGGATCGAGCGCCAGTGCTGGAGCAGGCGCTGGGTGACCGGCGTGACCTTCCACTGATTCGGGTTGGGAAGCCGTCGCCAGGTATCCAGCTCTTGCCGCAGGTCGTTGACGATGGGCGAGGGATTGAACTCGGTGGCATCGGTCGAGAGGTCGCCCTCGAACACCATCCGCTCTTGGGTGCGCGCCGACTTGGCTGATGCGCCGGGCAAGGCGGTCCAAAGCGCCGACGAGCGCCTGGCCGCGATCACCTTCTCCGTTGGATGACCGTCCTCGTCCAGTTCCCAGTGCTGTCCAGGATAGGCGTAGGGCGAATTGAGTATCGGCCTGTCGAAAAAGCTCATGACGGCGAATTACCCCTCCCCGTTTCCCGGCAGGGAAGCAAGTTTCAACAGCGGCGGCAACCCTGATTTGTGGAGCGAATGCATCGGCTAAGAGAACTGGCGTCACCAATGCCCTTCATTTGACTCATGCTAGCCCGCTAGCGCGCTTTCACGCCGGTGCGCTGTGGTCCGGCCGCAAATGAACCGGAAGGGCTTGAGTGCCCCCGCACCAGGGCAAGACGTTGTGGGGAGATCTAGTCGGAAAGTGGGCTTCGGAACCACATTCTGCGGCGTCCGCGCATTCTACGACAGTGCACCTCAGAGTAAGCCGTGCCCTACAAGCGCGGGGCGTCCACGGCGACAACCGGGCGCACTCCTGGAGAGGCTGAATTCAAACACGCGCGGCCTGCTTGAAAGTGCTTATCTTCAATTCATCTACTTTTCTACGACTCCGTCGCATCGGGAGCCGGGATTGTGTAATGCTCGCCTATCTCTTCTGTTTCTTATAGGTTCTTGAAATTGATAAAGATACTTGGCGGCCATTACACCCCTCCGGCTTAGTTCAGTTGTAATGGCCACCGAGCTCGGCCGAGAAGGACCGCGGCCAACGGCAATCTTGTCCCCGGTGGCCATTACTTCTCTGGTTCAAGGGAGTGGCACAGAGCACGCGGCACTGGCAGACCGGCCTCACGCTGGCGCAATCTCCAACGAGTGACGCGCTCCCGGTTCATTGCTTTCTGACGATCGCCGATCGGGTTTGCCGATCCTGTCAAGCGACGAACCTCCCTCGAAACCTGCTCTGCTGCACCAGAGCAGGCAGCAGCCTGGGCACAGATGCGGCAAACCTTATTTGTGCGGCGGTCAGGACCCGGCAGACCATAGCAGGACTGCAGAAAATCCGCCGGTCCGATCTCTGGCACTGCAGCAGGAATCAGAATGCCCTGCTGCAGCTCTTCCTCAACCTGCTGCCTGAAATCCTCATATACATCAGGCCTCATCAAGCCCTCGAAATGGCGCATCTCCAGTAGTCGGTTCGTGATCACGTCATCGCGCATGCCATGCAGGTGTTTGCGATGAACGGCGCTGTGCACAATGAGCCGGTGGCGGCGAAACGCCTTTTGGGCAGGAAGGCCCTGATCGTGCGTCAGGTCGTGCTGGGGTAGCGGTTGGGAGAACTTCATCCCTTGGTCCTCCCGGTGTTGCGCCATCTTGGCATCCCATGCAACGGCGGACCTGACAGTGGGATGAAGCTGATTGGGTCGAGGCAGCATCTTGCGCTTCCGATCGTTGGCGAAGCGGAACGCAAAGCCGAGATATTCCTGATAGTTCATGCCCAGCTCATCGGCACGTTGCCGCGCTATCCACACTCTGGTGAACTCTCCCGGAGCCGACACGAGCTTGGCGGGATTGATGCCCAGCACAGACTCTGACTGGTTCTTGTCGATGTTGGAGCGGAACGATGTTTTGAAGGCCGCCTGGTATGCACTTATGAAGACCAACGTGGCCTGCACTGGCGACATGAAAGCATATTCCGGCCACTTCGTTACCAACAGATGCGGTTCTTTGGCGAGGATGTCGTGCGGGATCCTGCGCGACGCGTAGATGAGCTGCTTGAGTCGCGCGGCGGGAAGCGAAGAAACGTTCTGCGCATTGCTCATAGTGGTTCCTTTTTTGGTTGAGCGAAATGCCAACCGTTGCTCGCCGTAGGGCACGACAAGTGTTTCCTGCCGCTTGCGAAAGGTCGGTCAACATGGGTTGTGATTGGGCTAAAGATCGGCCTCGCTCATTCGGCCGAAGGTCGAACGAAGGAGCGATCCTGGCTGTCAGATGGGGCTTATAGCGACTAGATGACTGCGACGCGTGAGACAGAGTTCATTCTTTGACATTCCAGGCCCGTCGCGAGATGGCGCGAATGGATGTCCGTCTGCATCTGCTCTCCCCGCAGATCGCAATGCTCGTTGAGGCAGCCGTTTGCAGGCTTGTCTCGATGTCTGAGGGCGCGAGCTCGCTGATCACCCCTTACCGTTGGACACAAGCGGCTTGGCGTTCTTTACCGCCTGCATGAAGACATCCCCTGGCAGTTCGAGCATCAAGCTCTGGAGCCGTATGAATTTTTGTCCAAACGCTTTCTGAAGAATGCGGACCAGTTTCTCAGCGACTTCCTCGCGCTGTTCGGAGGTGTCCAACTCACCAGCCGCAAACCTGCCAGGACCCTCGCAAGGAATGCTAGGAAGCACCTTACAGGCAGATGAGGCCCCTACTCCGCTCACTGCTTCAGTTCCGGTGGCCACCGTCGACAGTGTAGGGTTCACCGAGGACCCTGGCGCCTTCGTTTTCGTGCCCTTTGCCTCCTGGATGCGGCGCTTGATGTCGGCACCTTGAATACGGGTTCCGGCCTTGGTTTCGGCGACAAATTCGTCTCGCACGCCTTTTAGGCTGGCGTTCCCGGAAAGATCGTAGAGCACAGCCGGCGGGAAAATAGCGGCGACTTTCGGCATGTCGCCAAATTCGCGTGCCGCGTTCATGTAGTTTTGCGCCGTCTTGGCCGACCAATCGAATTCAGCCTTGAGCCAGGGGCCAAATTTCCCGTGGCCAAGCTTGTCCTTGGCCTCAATCAAGTCCTTGCCCGTCGCCAGTATGTCGAGGCAGGTCTGTCGGCGGCGGGCGCGGATACGCACTGCTGCTCGGCGCAAAGCATGGACTGCTGATGCAGCTATTCCGCTATGGTCCAGGCCTTCGTCTGGGCGGTCCTCCCGCGTCAATACAACCAATTCGGTCTGGTCGGCCTCTATCGTAAATTCAGCCCCTGAGGAAAGTTCTTCAGCATCAAGTGCGATCATGACGTCCATACTGGTTCTCCTTTGTTCAAAGTTCGGCGTAGCAGGTTAAATTGGATCATAGCGATCTTCCCCTTTGGGGCAGATCCCGGCGTTTTCGTTGTTTCAGGCTTGGCGAGCCTGTCCCCATAGAATGGCGCCGCGAATAGGTGCTCTGTCATGGTCCAGCCGATCTACTGGCGGGGCCCTCGTCCTGAACGCTGCCGCCAAACCGGTGTGGCAAATCCGAAACCGTTGCGGTTTTCGCATCGTGGACTCTTTGGTTGTGAGCGAATATGCCGGCCCGGGACATCAGGCTGCTTTTTGCAGAATGAGAGCGTCGGCGGGACGGATCACGTAGACAGTCTCGAAGCTTTCAACAGCTCCGACGATCGGCCCTATCCTGGTGTTGTAGATTTCCAGGTAGAAGGACTTGTCCGTCGACACATGGGGTGCCTCTGGGCCCCCTTGCTGGATCATCCGTCCAAAGGCTTCGCGAACAAGGCCACCCTGCGAACGGCGCGTGATATAATGAACATTGTAGGCTGGGGCGTCAGTGCTCGTCCCCTTCAAGGGTTCAACAATGTTCCGGAAGTTGTCGACACTTTTACCAATGGCGGCAGGGTGAATGCCGTCCACCTGGGCGTCGTCGGAATCTTGATGGGCGAGGATAACCAGCCCTGATGGCGCGTTCAGATACTCAACGCTATAATAGCGCGCATACAAACAGACGGACGGGCGCACTTTTTTCCGACCAACAATGTTCGACACGTAAGCGCGGAAAGCGTCGAGCCTCATCGCCTCGTGAGTGTGGCCTGCTTCCGGCGCAATCGCGGCTGCGGTAATTGTAGACATTGTGACAATCTCCTTTGCTATGGTTTCGAAAATTGGACGGCAAGCAACCTTTCCTGGCCAAGCTGGCAGTTCCGCTATTGGGTCTATTCGTCAAGCGCCTTCCATTGGGGAAAGGTCCAACGAACCTTTTTATCCAGTTTATCCCGCATCTTAGAAAGACGAACCAGATTGGATATCGCCTTTTTACGAGTTTCGGGCTTCGACAACTCCTGAGTTTCAATCTCGTGTATTCGGTCAGTGATCTCCTTTTGCTTGTAGCGATTGATGATACTCGCCAGTTCACCAGCGCTATCAAGGAGCGCGGCAAGCATGATTTCGGCACGTCCTATTGAGCGCTCATAGCCCTTGTAGGGCTCATACTCCTCCAATTGCCCCATTAGGGACTTAGGATCGCTATCGTCGGTAATCTCCGGAGCTTCCAAGCCGGCGAGATCAAAATACTGAACCCAATTAGATGCTCCCTCGGTCTGCTCGGTAAAGAATTGGAAGAAGGGAGCGCGGAAGGTTTCAGCATCAGGTTTCGCGGCCATCACAGCCTCACGTTTAGCCTTTTGCCGGGAAGCCCGCTTTCGCTCGACTGCTGATTTCGCCATCTCAGTAACTCCCTTTTTTCCCACGCGTGACCGTATACCGTCACAAAAAGGCTTTTATGTGGCGTTCTTCTGCATATTGAGGATATTGCGTTGGGCTTCCGCGCGACCGACCTTGCGAGTCCGGCAAGTCAGCTGATCGCTGCCGGCGAATAGATCTCAGCCATGGAAGGGCCTGGTTTGTGGACTTGGACGACGAACAGACGCCGATACCCGATACCTATTCGGGCTGTTTCCTGAATGTCGGCTTGGAATGAGCGAGCGTATTCAGGTCGCGGATCACACACGCAGGCCAGACAACAGCGAGGAGCCTGGCCGCGATAGGCTTCGGTCGAGCCGCTGCGCTTATGCGGCGTGATCTCCTCAAGGTAGCGCGCGAGGAGATCCCGGATCGTCATGCGTTCAGCCAGCCGCGTGTCGCGCAGGCTTCCATTACGATTAGCTCAGCCTCAAGGTTGCGCGCCCATTTCTCGGCGTCGATATTCGTGTCGAAGGACTTGGCGCGGGGTGCCAGTCCTTTACTTCTGACCTGTGCTTGCCACCGTCCACGCAGTCGCCGGATCGTCGCCATGAGAGCACCTCTTTCTGTTGTGCCTCATGATGCGCAGGACGCCCCCAGAGAGGCGCCAAAGAGCATTCCCACGTCCAGTGTGACCAGATTGTGCCGGGAGCATCAGGAGCGCTCCAGGGCGGCTCTATGGGCGGATCAGAGCACCAGCGGGGACAAGGACTTCCGGTCGATTGGTGGGACCTGAAAGTGCTGCATTAGTTAGGCAGTCGTTCAACCTGGATGCACTTCTGATACAGCCGATGCTTCACGCGCTTCCTGACTGGCAAATGTCGATTTCGATGAACGGCTATCGGTATCGGGGGTCTTTGCAATTGTTGGACGGAGAGAAGCTTGGCGGTTCTCGCTCCTTGCCCCAGATCTTTTTACCCGCGCGCTTCGGCCTCCTCTGGAACTGAAGATTCCGATCCTCGAAATATTGGTCGATGGCTGACATTGCGTCATCAACGGACTGATAGTCACTGTTGTGGATCACGGCTCTCGCCATGCCGCTGAAGACCGACTCGATGACGTTAAGAAACTGAGCTCCGGCCGGGAGCGGCGCTATCTCGACGCGAGGAAGCTTGATAGACGCGGCTGTCTGGTTGTGGAGCTCTATACGCTGTTGAAGCTTTTTCGAAATGTGCCAAGATGCAGCATCCCACGAAAGGTAGATGGTCCGACGCTCCGCATAAGAGGCTGTCAGCAGATCCATCATTTTCAGCATCTCGTCGGTATTCTTCTTCTTGCTGTAGAAATGCGTGACCTGGTTGGATGATAGTTCCAACGCCGCTGTCAGGATCAAACAGCCTCGAGACTTTTGCCACTGGGGCACGATACGTTGGGTGGAAGGCGGGACAAGCATGAGACCCGGCTTCATTTTGACTGCGAATGGTCCGAATTCGTCGATTGAGAAGAAGGCCTCGTCTGGCCCCAGAGCGGCTAGGATGTCCTGCACCTTACCCAGCTTGTCCGAATATTCGGGATCATGTGATGTGAGCGCAATACGAGCTTTTCGCCAACGGTAGCCTGCTGCCTTGACGATCTTTCTTATGACTTCCCGGCATGCTGGTGTCCCGGCGTCGTTGAGGACGCATGACAAGTCATCCATCTTCCAAGACGTCCGGTTGATGCCATAGGCCGAGGGCGGTCGATGCAGAATATCGAAAATGGCATGTTTCAGTTCCTCGTCGTCAACCTTCGTCGTCGACCTTGGCTTGCGCCCGAATAGCTGTGCGGCTCCTCCAGATCGGTGCTCCTGAATATACCGCTGCAAAGTGCCCTTGCTGATTCCCAAAAACTCGCGCACGTCCTTCCGACAGAACCCACGCTCGTTGGCCAAGATCGCCAACGATCGATTCCGCTCGGACAATCTACCCTCATAAATTCTATCTATGTAGGTTTCGAGATCGGGCAGCGCCTTGAGTTCTTGAGAAACAACATTCTTGGAAATGTCTTTATGAAGCACCGCCCTCATCCATTCGAAAGCCTCGCTGCGACGCTGGCTCCTCTTGCTGGGCTTCAACGATTCGCGGACTTGCTGACGGGCATCAGCAAAAAACTGATGTGCGCGCCGCTTGGAGATGATCGGCGGCTCTGCGCGAGACAGCATCGACAAAAACTCGGCGCCGCGATTTCGATCAAAGCTGGCTATCAGATCATAGGTCTGTTCCCAGTATTCCTCCTCTGGCGGCTCTAGCCGTTTCACGTAGTCCTTCACTGCACCATAGCTGCCCGCATAGCCCTCGCTATCCCGAATATGCCGGAAGATAGTCGCGATCGATAATGCAGCAGGTGATCGAGGAGATTTCGGCATTTGGGCCATCCGGCGGATAGTCGCCAGATGAAGACCAAGGCGAGGGAATTCATAGCGCCTTTGGCCATAGGGCTGCGGCACCGTGAAACGGAGCATCTTGCGGATTGTGCAACGGGAGATGCCGCTCTTTGAGGACGTCTCACGGATCGACGCTTCTCCGGACAGAATACGGCTGCGGATGCGGTTCCATTGGACGGGATCGGAATACATGAAGGACACCTCCATGGCTGGCGTCCGACATTCTAGCAGGTCTTCTTCAGGCAGACGAATTGCAGCTGCTCTGAGTGCCGCGATTGTGCCCGGCTGACAATAGAAAAACGCTATCCCGAGGGGGATCAAGCTACGGAAAGGCTCTCGAGCCTCGTGCACCAACTTTCATCGGACTCTTCGGAGGGCAGCGCTCTATCCAGCTGAGCTACGGGTGCAAGCCGTGCGGGGCCAAGTCGATGCACCGCTACCGGTTCCATAGCCGATGCGCTCGCGCGCATCAACACTCCTGATCCATGGTGGGATATGGAGTCTGCGCATCCCTCCTCTGGCAGAGGTCACAGGTTCGAATCCTGTCGGGTGCCGGAGTGTGGCTTGTGAGACTCAGCCGTCAAGCGCGTTCACAAGCTCCGCCAGCTGCCCTTTGAGGCGGTCGCGGATCACATTCTGGCAATAGAGATGTTCCTCCATAACCACCTCCTCGGTGACCAGGCTATGAAGGCGGAAAACCATCAGCCAGAACATCGTCCGGTCGAGGGCTACAAGAGATGACTTCACGATATCATGTGCTGATTTGCGGGAGCGAGCGGCACGCCAGACGCTCCGAGGCTCAGATCCGACGTCGCCAGCAAGTAGAGCTAGCCATGCTTCCTCCAGGTGGTCGACAGAGAACCTGTGTGAAAGCACCTTTTCCGTCTGGGACTGCTTCCGGGTCTTCTCGACCTCTCGGCGATCGCGATAACGTTGGTGATACTCAACCCAGCGTTCACCTATGGATCTGTAGGCGTCCTGGTCGTTGAATTTCAAGGAAAAGGCAACGTTGAACAGCGCGCCACCCAACTCTTCAAGGCGTTCCGCGCGAGCGGTTCGGTGCTGCAGAAAGAATTCGTCAGCGAAATCCTTCAGCGCGCGAAAAACGGCTTCTTGAGGCGTCAGCCCCAGACGCCTCCCGAGTGATTCACGCCAATGAAATCGCTTTTCAGCCAGCCGGTAGTCATCGAAGCCTTGGAAGAAAAAGGCATGGTGCTGGAATGTGCTATCGAACGTCTGGGTCCAAAAGACTGTGTTTTTGAGGGACTCAAACATGTTTCCCCTCATGGAAATCAGGCTCGGGCGTCGAACTGGGATTGCCTGTCATCTTTGCGTCAGCGACAATTGTCCAATGAACAAATGATAGTTGCCCGATATTGAGGGGCAAGCCAATATCTGCAGTGTCGCTTCCGCTATCAATGGCTCGAGGCAAACAAGGGCATTCCGTAGACGCAGTTACCGACGTCGGACTGTTGATCGGTAGGGAGCCTGATCGACGTTCGAGCCTCTCGGTCTTCAATGGGCATGCTCTGGCTGACTCAGGGAAACTCAAGGGAGAGCGCCGCGGCCTTTGTCGCTGTAGGAGAGCAGAAGGGTGCCGGAACGCGCTGGTGAGCTTCCCAATCGATTTGAGTAGTCTGACGGCTACCGGTGGCGGTGCCTTCAGCTCGCTGCGATCGAGACAGAAGGCTGACGGCGCGTATAATCTTGAGGTGGCCTCGTCCCGGGAGTTATCGCGGCTTGTGAACCTGAAAGCCTTTTTGCTGGGACATCAGCTCGCAGTCGCTACCGGCCTTGAATGCGCCACCAGCCGCGTCAGGACTGAACGGCGTTCTCATGATGATCCGGCATGTCCGGAGATCGCTCCCGGAAAATAACTGTAGGCCAAGGATGGACTGCGTTGCCGACTTGCGCGACGATCAGTTGGCCGTAGTCACGGTTTTTTCGCCAATACCTAGTCGGCCCGCCTCTTTCATGTCGGCCGCGGTTACACAGATACACCCAGGCTCCTTTCAGGGCCTGCCCTGCGTTCGCTCAGGAAGGTTGTGCGACGAGCAGAAAAACGCTTTTCGATGATCATCCGCGTTAACTCAGCGTTAAGTTAGCGTTCGATTTCAGCCGTTTAGATATCTGCGGCTAAGTTGACGCAACGACTTGCAAGACTTTTGGCGTTCGTCTTCATTCCGGATATGCAATGCCAATTTAACGTGGAACATCATTGCGCATACAGCGAGCGCAGGTGATCCGGTCTGAATGTATGAGCCTCGTGCCTCGCTGGTGGGGCCAGAGCTACTTGGTGTGGGGGCATGCCTTCCGGACAGAAGACCGTCATATTCGAAACCGTTTCTCAATTTATCTCAGGCGCGTTCGTGAAGATACCTACCTCCCGGTATGGGTGCATTGAGTTCACCGCGTCGGTGGCACCATAGGGCATCCGGCTGGGGCTCTAACGAATTCCCTAGGACTTCGTCCCGCTATGTCCGGAGACCAAAGTCCCAAGGCGGAAACGCAGCCGCTCCAAGTAAATCCAGATTGCGCAAAGGGCATAGAGGCGGGTCGGCTGCGTCGGGGCCCGTATAGCGCTGCTCATCGACTGATGGCGACGTTGCCGGCAATATCTTGGCAGAACGGTGGGTCCCAACGTCGTTGATGATCGCAATGATCAGCGGGCAGATCGCTACCCTATGTCGTCAGTCGCGAAAAGCGAGCGTGGACAGCCATCCTGGGCAAATGAGCAGGACCCTGGTCAGGCTCATGTCCAGTCGATCATTGGATTGCTCGAAGCGCGCCCAACGAGTGGCGCTGACACGCGAATCTTGCGCTTCGTGAAGGAGGCATCCGTTCCGATGCACTTCGTCTGCGATTTCACGCACCGACTCTTGGCCTCGTCGTCGCGGAACTGCAAGGCTTTGGAATTGCGGCTTTCCTGAACGGGGAGGTGATGTCCGATGCCTGCCATATCTGGCAAATCGCAGTCCATCGCGATCAACAAGGACGCGGGATCGGGCGGGAACCTATTCCTTGGCATTCGACGTCAACATACTTTCGAGTTCGCTCCTGAGTGCCTCCAGGTAAAACGGCTTCCGCAACAAGGGAAGGTTACGGTAGCCATTTGGCAGCGAGTGCGGCTCGTATCCCGTCAAAAAGGCGAATGGCACGCCGAGCTCGGTGAGCGCGTCGGCCACAGGATAGCTCTTGATCCCATTCAAATTCACATCGAGCACGGCGGCATCCAGCGGCGTGGCTTCTTCGATAATTTCAAGCGCCTGCTGGCACCCGGCGGCCGGGCCGACTACCTCGCAGCCCAACTCTTCGAGCATGTCTTCGAGCATCATTGCCACAATCATCTCGTCCTCGACCACGAGAACCCGCCGCTCTTTAAGGAGATTATGGTTCATGAAGCTCGTCCCTCTGCAGCGGACGAAACGGGCATGAGTAGCTCGCAAATCAGGCCGTTTAGTTCAAAATGCAAATGGACTTCACTATTCAATGCGTGTGCCAGACCACGCTCGACCAAGCGTAGCCCCGTCCCCTTCCTGCTCGGCGGGGCTACTGGCGGACCATCGCGCTCCTGCCAGCGCAGCCAAATACGCTCGCACGACTGGCTGGCCAAGTTTTGCCAAGTGATGTCGACGTGGCCGGCATCGTCGGAGAGCGCGCCATGTTTCACCGCATTGGTCGCCAGCTCGTGGAATGTCATGGCGAGGGCTAAAGCCGTTCCGGCTTCCAGGTAGACGTCGTCTCCGTGAATTGAAAACCGATCTTTCAGGCCGAAGGGCTGCAATACCTGTTCAATCACCTCGCCGAGACGTGCCCCTTCCCAGCTTTCGCGCGCAAGTAATGAGTGGGCATTGGCGAGCGCCAGAATACGTCCCTCGAAGGACCTCTGCACCTGCTCTCCGATCGCCGTTCCGCGCAGGCTCTGCCTGGCGATCGCCTGAACGGTGGCAAGCGTGTTTTTCACACGGTGATCCAGTTCGGCCAGCAGGAGCTTCGCGCGTTTCTCGTCCTGCTTGCGCCGAGTGATGTCGAGAAACGACGCAAAATGCTGCGCCACCTGACCATCGCTGTTCAGCACCGGGCCCACGAAGATAATGGCCCAGAACGTGCCGCCGTCCTTGCGATAGTAGCAGACCTCCGGGAACGTGGCGCCATAGCCTTCCGAGAACGCGGCATCGATCTGCGCCCGCGCGGCAGGATCGGAGTCGGGACCCATCAGGAAATGATAATTCTGGCCGAGCACCTCATCCCGCTCGTATCCGCACAGCGCAAGAAAACTGTCATTTGCAAAAACAATTGGATTGCCGGGCAGATTGGGGTCGGAAAACACGATCGGCATTCGTGTCCGTTCGGCCACAGTGACGAACGGCCCTCCAGAGTGCTCGAACGACTCTACGTCCTCTTTGCCGGAATAAAGTCTCTTGTCGTCTTTTTGGTCGTGGGACATCTCAGCATCCTTCGCTGAGTCAAACGCTTGTTGCATCGCGGGGTTCCGGCTTGGGGGCTGAAATCCGGAGGGCATGATGAGGCTGAATGCGGTGACACCGGCCTCGTAACCTACAGCCTCTTCGACATCGAGAGTCCGACGCAGGCCACGCTCGTTCACCACTCGATCGTAGAATGAACCTGCAGCGAATGGCTGAAAGGAGGTCGTAGGCCGGAGTTCAATGAGGCTACTATCCATCCGGTCCAAATCCGCGAATAACCCGCGCCCGCGCCCTGTGCCTCAAGCGCCGGATTTGTTCAGGCCGATGTCTTCAATGCCTCGTCAAAACCGGCAAGAGCAACTAGCAGATTTGCCGGAAGCGGCGACGATCTCGACAACATGCAAGTCGCCCTCGTCCCACACTTCGACGCGAAATTCGAGGTCGGCGACCGCTCATTCCGGGCGTTTGGCTAATGGTGTCGAGCGGCGGTCCCTACATCCCATACTTGGCTGCTGCATAGGCGTTGACGGCCGCCGGCATGAAATCCCGTGCGGTCCCCTTTGTCGCCGCATGCCAAGCATCCTCGACTCGCTTCGCCGCCAGGCGTGGCGTCGGTTCGCTGCCCCTCATGTTGCCGACTGGCGTGCAAATGTCTGGCCCGTGGGCATGGAAGAACCACTCCCACACGATGCCTGTGCTCATCTCCGTCTGAAAGATGCGGCCTACGGTGCCATCGAAGTTCGGCGCGTGGGCAAGGAAGTCATTCTCTCGGTCGGCCCAGGCCGCTTGCCAGGACAGGCGAAGATGGATTTCGGACATAGCTCTCTCCTCGGCGCGAAGTCGCGCTCGACAAATTCCGATGGGTGCGGGTTCGAATGACCGGAGCCTGTCACGCCTCTAACGAGCGTGCAAGGTATTTGTTCCTAGTTTGTTCCGGTAAATTGCGAGCTCGCAAAGCAGACAGCCGTTACAGCGTATGCGACTGTCGTTCCCGCGGTGTGGTGATTTTGAGGCGGCCGACGCGCCCGACTCCTCCCAGGGCAAACGCGTCGGCTTGCGGGCCACGTGGAGTAACTCCCAGGCCGCTGGCCATAGGCACAGAAATACCCCCCGGAGTCCAATCCTGATTGACTGGCGCGTCCGGGCTTCCAGTTAGACCAGCGTGCCAAGGTCATTCGCATGTTGCTCCAGACCTTCAGGTTCGACGGCGATAAGCCGTTCTCTCTGTATGGGATCCATGAGTAGCTTCGGCCGGTATTCGCAGAGGACGGGGTCACATATTTGGAAACGGTTTTCCATCAGCAGGCCCCGCCGGGCGGCACTGCGGCTTAAACTGCAAGAGCACGGAGATTAGTTCGGACCGGAAAGGAATCGGCTCAATTGCATCACGCACGAGTGTTCGACTGACCTTCAGGATGCCCGCTTAGAGCCAATTCATTAACGCTTGGGCGGTCTTTTCAATATGAGGGCAGGTGAGCGGCTTATCCTCAGCGGGGTGTGTGCAAAGTGCGCGGATAGAGGCGCTGTAGGTTGTCCTGAATTGATCAGGTCCAAGCCGCTCCACCGTGGCCGTCCCCCGACACACACCGCATTCAATATCGAACATACTGCCCTCCATATGCCGGCCGCACCGTGCCGAAACGGAAGGCCGAGGGCAAGGGAAACGACGAGACCGGCTCTGACAGCGGGAGTATTAAGCTACCCGCCTCCAGGGCTCGTCATGGCTCCATCCTGTTCGGAAGTTGGAGCCTCCGGCAAACCCTGGGTGTTTCACTCTCCCTTTAGTTGTTGTGCGGGATGATGATGGCACTGAGGCCTGGTGCCGGGACACGGCTCGGTAAATGCGAGGCCGTTTTGGAAGCCTCGCGTTCATCGCTCATGTGCTACTGCTATCTTCCGGCTCGATTTGTCTCTTCCGATCACATCTGCCCCTATAGACGAGTCCGAACGAAGGTTTTGGAGCCCAGCGTTGAAAGACCTCCTCTCGCCTACCAGCAAGCTTCGGGTTTATCTGGTGACGGCATTGGGCACGCTCGCGTGCATCTTTGTGGCATTCGCTATTGATGGATACTCTATGGAGAGCGGGCAATGGGCGCTTGGGGCACGCTGGATCAACAATGTGCTCATCCCGTTGGTGTTAGCTCCGCCCTTCTTTTTCTTTCTGCTGTCGAAGCTTCGAGAGCTCTCGCTTGCTCACCGCGAGCTTCTCACCATTGCCGCTACCGATCCGCTGACAAACTGTCTAAACCGTCGGGCGTTTTCGACCCTTGTGGAAGCCTACCTGGCTAAGGTCGAAGCGGAACCCGATCGAGCGGATGCTCTCCTTATCGTGGACGTCGATCACTTCAAGGCAGTCAATGACCGGTTTGGACACGATCACGGTGACGAGGCCCTGAAGTTGATTGCCGATCAGATCAAAAGCCAGGTGCGGGAACTTGATCTTGTTGCACGGATTGGAGGAGAGGAGTTCGGCGTTTTCCTGCCTGGAACAGATACAGGTCGCACGAACACGGTCGCCGAAAGGATTCGTTCAGGAGTTCAAGCCATCAAATTTGCACCGATAGGCGAACACTATCCATTGTCGCTGAGCATCGGCGGCGTAACCTTCAGGCAATCGGCCACATACGCTGAACTCTATCGTTGCGCAGACGAGCGTCTCTACGCCGCGAAGCACTTGGGACGCAATCGTGTCGTCATTGACGCGTTCACACGGCCAATCCTAGAGCGTTTCCAAAGGGAATAGACCTCGGCCGTCACGTTCAGCTGCGTTCGCTCCAATTGTCCACATTCATGAAACCCCCCTTTCATGGCGATACCCTATGCCCGTAATAGCCAAGGAGCGATTGCAGTATGGATTGGTTATCGGAACAGCCGCTCGCTGGCGCGGGGCTCGACGCTCTGGCCGCAAGTATCTGCGTTGTCGACCACAACGGCGTCATTGTGGCCGTGAACGAAACGTCTCGGCACTTTTCCAACGACAATGGCGGAAGGGAAGCCTTCCTTGGGGACAACTACTTGGAGGTGTGCAGCCGCGCGACAGGGACAGGCGCCGATGCTACGCATCGCTTTGGACAAAGTGTCATGGACGTGCTTTCGGGCCGGCATCACAGGTTCGAAACGGAATATCCCTGCCATTCACAACTTGAGCACCGCTGGTTCTTGGCCCGTGTTAGCCGGTTGCGCACTGCTGGTGTGGCTTCCGATATGGACATGGAATGCGTCGCAGTCATCTCGCATCAAGACGTCACCTCCCGCAAAATTCTGGAGTTCGATCTTCAGAAGCTAACCGAAACTGACGAACTTACAGGACTCAGGAACCGACGGAAGTTTCTTGCAAGCGCGGCCAAGGCACTTGACCGCCTCAAGCACGCAGACACGCCTGCCAGCATGTTCATCATCGACCTCGACCACTTCAAAACCATCAACGACACGTATGGCCACGCGGCAGGCGATGAGGCCCTATGTCATGCTACCGATCAATTCAAACAGGCGATCCGTCGTCGTGATCTGCTGGCCCGGATAGGCGGCGAAGAGTTTGCCGTTCTGCTGCCCAATACCGATGAGTGGGGTGCCATCAAGGTCGCAGAGCGTGTTTGCGCATTCCTAGCCGCCTCGCCGCGAGGAACAGAGGCAGGGACGATGAACCTGACGGCCAGTATTGGCGTAACCTCACTTCGCAGAAGCGACCCAGGACCAGACGCTGCGATGGGACGCGCCGACCAAGCTCTCTATCGCGCTAAGGATGAAGGACGCAACCGAGTCCAGGCATCGACCGTGGGCCTTGTGTCATCCATCGTCGCCTGACCCTTTAGGACTCCAGTTCGTCAAATATGCCGGGACAGCGGATACCTGGCGGTCTAAGCTTTTCCGTTGGGGTGGGCAGACGCTTGCGCGCCCGGTTTCAACGCGTCGCGCGAGAAGCTCGCTCATAAGCGCATCCCGGTTCCGACCACCAAGGAATAAGTTTTAGCACTCCTGTCAATCGAGTGCCAAAGGCGCTACATGGATGGGATGGTCGCCCTAAACGCCGACCCCAGAAAGAACCCAATGAAATTTCGTCCACTCCACGACCGCGTCGTCATCCGGCGCGCGGAAGGCGAACTGAAATCCAGCGGCGGGATCATCATTCCCGACACAGCCAAGGAGAAGCCGCAGGAAGGTCAAGTGATCGCCGTAGGCCCCGGCACGCGCAGCGAAAGCGGCAATCTGATCCCGCTCGTAGTCAAGGCGGGCGACATGATCCTGTTTGGCAAATGGTCCGGGACCGAGGTGAAGATCGATGGCGAGGAGCTGCTGATCGTCAAGGAGGCCGACATCATGGGTATCGTCGAGCAGACCGAAACGGCCGCCAAGAAAGCCGCCTGACCGGTCCAACTCAGCTCCCCGCAATCTCAAGACCTAATTGGACCAAGACCATGTCTGCCAAGGAAATCAAGTTCTCCACCGATGCGCGCAACCGGATGCTGCGCGGCGTCGAATTGCTCAACAACGCCGTCAAGGTGACGCTCGGCCCCAAGGGGCGCAATGTCATGATCAACAAGTCCTACGGCGCGCCACGCGTCACCAAGGATGGCGTCACTGTCGCCAAGGAAATCGAGCTTGCCGACAAGTTCGAGAATATGGGCGCACAGATCGTGCGCGAAGTGGCTACCAAGACCAATGAACTGGCCGGCGACGGCACCACCACGGCGACCGTGCTCGCCGCCTCCATCCTGCGTGAAGGCGCCAAGCTGGTTGCCGCTGGCATGAACCCCATGGATCTGAAGCGCGGCATCGATCTCGGCGTCGCCGCGGTCGTCAAGGAAATCCAGGCGCAATCGAAGAAAGTGCAATCTTCCGGTGAGATCGCGCAGGTCGGCACCATTGCCGCCAATGGCGATGCCACCGTCGGCGATATGATCGCCAGGGCGATGGACAAGGTTGGCAATGAGGGCGTGATCACTGTCGAGGAGGCCAAGACCGCCGAGACCGAACTGGACGTTGTTGAAGGCATGCAGTTCGACCGCGGATATCTCTCCCCTTACTTCGTCACCAATGCCGAGAAGATGCGCGCCGAGCTCGATGAGCCCTACATCCTCCTTCACGAGAAGAAGCTCGGCAATCTGCAGGCATTGCTGCCGCTCCTCGAGGCCGTGGTGCAAAGCGGCAAGCCGTTGCTCATTATCTCCGAGGATGTCGAGGGCGAAGCGCTGGCCACTCTGGTGGTCAACAAGCTGCGCGGCGGGCTCAAAGTTGCCGCCGTCAAGGCGCCCGGATTCGGCGATCGTCGTAAGGCCATGCTGGAGGACATCGCTGTGCTGACTGCTGGTCAAATGATCTCTGAAGACCTCGGCATCAAGCTCGAAAACGTTACGCTCGACATGCTGGGCCGGGCCAAGCGCGTGGTCATCGAAAAGGACACGACTTTGGTGGTCGACGGCGCTGGGGACAAGGCCGGCATCGCCGCGCGCATCACCCAGATCAAGGCTCAGATCGAGGAAACGACCTCGGACTACGACAAGGAGAAGCTGCAGGAACGGCTTGCCAAGCTCGCCGGCGGGGTCGCGGTGATCCGGGTCGGTGGCGTGACCGAAACCGAGGTAAAGGAAAAGAAGGATCGCATCGACGATGCTCTCAACGCCACCCGAGCGGCGGTCGAGGAAGGCATCGTTCCAGGCGGCGGCGTGGCGCTCTTACGCGCTAGGAGTGTCCTGGCAGGGCTGACCGGCGGGAACTCCGACGTCACTGCGGGCATCTCGATCGTGCTGCGGGCCCTTGAGGCACCGATCCGGCAGATCGCCGAGAATGCCGGTGTCGAGGGTTCGATCGTCGTGGGAAAGCTGACGGACAGCAAGGATCAAAACCAGGGCTTCGACGCGCAGACGGAAACTTATGTCGACATGATAAAGGCCGGCATCGTTGATCCCGCCAAGGTGGTGCGGACCGCCTTGCAGGACGCCGGCTCGATCGCCGCCCTTCTCATCACCGCCGAGGCAATGGTCGCCGACCTCCCGGCAAAGGATGGATCTGCTGCCGTAAATGGCGGCGGCATGGGCGGAATGGGTTACTGAACAACGCCGGACCCTTCGGTCACCGTGGCCGGAGGGCCTATCCCAATAGCAATCAGGAAGGAGCTCATCCATGGCCAAGCAGGACGGCAGCAAGAGATCGCTAACCCAACGCCTGAACGATTACCAGCCGACCAGGACGATGCTCGTCTGGGCGAGCGTCGGAACAGCCGTTGCCACCTGTTCGTTGGATTCACCTGGGGAGGCTGGGTCACCGGCGGCGCTTCGCGCGACATGGCGACGACCGCGGTAGCATGGCGTCGCTCCGAACTGGTCGCCGAGCTCTGCGTCGAGCGGTTCACGCCCAGGCAGGCTCGGCTGCCAGCTGATATGGGGCACAGACGCCCTACCCGAGAAGGAGCATCCGCTGAGATATCCTGATCGAATAGGACGGAACCGACCCTCGGGCTTCTGATACTTATTGTCCGGTGGCGTGACCGGATTATCCTTTACGTGGTCCTGACCAGCATTACCTATTGATCACTCCGCCAAGGACTGGTTTCCGGTGCCGTGCTGCCTTCGCTCGCTGGCGTGACAGGTTCTTTGTCAACGAGCTGCTGCCGGGTGCCATTTTTTACCGAAATAGCGAAAGAACGAAAGACCGGCGCCTGGGGTAGCCTCAGCTGACGCGAGATTGCCCGCTGATACTGCTTCGCCCCTAGCGTGCCCCCCTTTGGAGCGCACAGCGCAGGAGCTCTCTAGTGGCCGCGCATGAGGTCCTCCGGACGCGTCCGCCCGCTCTCTCGACATTCAACTTGGTCCAGCTGCTTCGGAGTCATCTTTCTGGCAGCTCCCGCCGCTTCTTCTTCAGTCCCTTGGACGGCGGCATGGCGGTAACGACATGGCCTTTCTCGACCAGAACGAAGACCCGGTCCCACGTTCGTCGCAGGACCACCGAGTAGATCGCCTTGGTAGGTGAACTTTGCTCGACGAGTTGCGCTCGGCCATCCTTTATGTCGCCAAGCATGTCGGAGAATTCGCCTGGCGCCATGATGATGCCGTAGCGGGCATGGAGCTGCCTGTGAAAATGCCAGTGCTTCTTGGGAATGGACCCGCCCGCCCAGCGAATATCATGATCATCTTCGTCATTTTTGGCCATGCGGAATCCCGGAGACGCGAGTTGTCGGCATGCACATTGCGCAGGCCGATGCCACGCAGCCCTGGGAGAAACCGCTGGCTGCGTTGCTTGCTATGGTGTGGTCGAAATCGAACGCGGGCCGGTCGAGACGCCGGTTACGAGACTTCTCCGACTATCCAGAGAATACTCGCCTCAATGACTGGACACGCTTGAGTGTCGGAGCTGGATCACTGTCGAAGGAGTTAAGTCGTATGAACTCGATCCATGCGACCTCGTTGGGCGTGATCGGGCGGAACCAGCCGTCGAGGATCTTTGAGCTGAGTTGCAGTTTAGTGGCGCTTGAAGACGAAACTGCCGTTGGCGTCATTTGCCGAATATCCCGCGGACGGCCTTCAGCGCCTTGCTCGTTAAAGTGGGGTCGGAATGATCGGACGCGTCTCGGATCGTTTCCAGCCAAGCGCTCTCATTCTTCGACACCGCAATCCCGAAGATCTGGTTGACCACGCCAGCAAGCGCGCTGTCCTGCTGCTCGACCGTCAGCTTGAAAAGAACGGCCGGATCGCATTCAAGGGCTCTCGCAAGCGCAGGCACGCGGTCGAGCGGCAACTTGGCTGCGCCAGACTTGATCATAGCCATCATGTTGACTGCATTGAAGCCTGCCTCCATCGCGATCTCGGCCTGGGTTTTCCGGCCTTTCATGTCGCGTATCCGCCGCTCGAGAAATGTCACCAGCCGGGAGTCGGCATAAGGTCTGCCCGCGCGTGTCTTCATCATCTTGCACCCTTTGCGTATCGCGCAGCATGAGTGCTGCATGATACGTTGTAGCGAGAGCGACATGGGGTGCTGACGGCGAAGTTCAGAAGTTTGTGCAACGCCGCTGAAGTTGGAGAAAATGCATATCCGCAGGCTTGATGATCTCGATTTCAGTCTTGCGTCGGCGCTCACACGCCACGTTCAACCACCCAATAAGCCCGCCGGCCATGGCTCATTCTGAGGTTCATCGGACGCGACGGTGGTTCTGCTCAACGAGAGACCTCAAGGAGATACGTATAGTCCGCTCAGTAACATGGCCCTGGTGCAGTGCCTTCGCAGCCTCAGGGGCTATGCCAGCGTCCACGGCTACCGCGCCTCGTTCTCGACGTGGGCCAGTGAGACCACCGCCGAGCACCAGGTGAGACTGTGGAGCATCGCTGGCCCTCACGCTTGGGGACGCAGTGGAGGAGGTCTCTCGGCGTCGGACTATTTGGGAAAGCGGAGAAGGTTGAAGAACGATTAGGCGGTCCTCCCAACGGGCAAATGAACCGGATGTCTCGGGGACCGTTAACCTGCGTCGTTAAGATGGTGCCCCTGAAAGAGCCTTGCATGCCACATGAAAAAATCCGCCTTCCATATGCGGTTATCATCACCATTGCCCGCCTGGTCAGCGACAGTCACGCCTTTGGAGCGGCCGCCATTCCCTCAATTGTGGAGGAAGTGCGCTCCAAATATCCCCACCTCGAAATATCCGACCAAGACCTTAAGGTGGTCGTTGCCGAGTTCGTTGATACCCCTACGTGGCGAAGCGACGGGCCTTGATGGACGATTGGGCTAGGCACATTGTTAAGTGCCCAGTAGGCACGTGGGTCTGGAGATGCACACGCGCAATTGGACAGTTTCACAAGGACGATGGTCAGTAGAATGACATGGGCAATTCTCATCCTTGGCGGTGCCTTGGAGGCGGTTTGGGTGACTGCCATGAAGATATCGAACGGATTCACAAAGTGGATGCCAGCGGTCGTGACCTTTGCTGCCGCCGGAGGGTCATTTTGGCTTCTGGCCTATGCGATGAGAACAATACCTATGAGCACCGCCTATCCGGTTTGGACTGGAGTGGGTGCGGCCTGCACGTTGATCGCGGCAGTGTTTTTGATGGGAGAAGCGCTCACTATCACGCGGATGGTTAGCATCGCACTGATAGTAGCCGGCATCGCGGGCTTGCGGCTTTCGTGAACGTCTGGCGCCTTGATGGACGATTGGGCGAAGTTTGTGACAACGGTGCGCGCCCACCAATAGGTCAAATCCAACCTTCCCGGTCCATCCGATTTTAGACAATGGCCGGCAAGGTGTTGGCCATGACCCGGAACGTCTTCCAATTCCGCCGCGTCAAGTGGGGTGATCCCGAGCACAAGCTCAAGGTCCTCACTGAGGATATGCGGCCGCGCTCATCGTGGCTGAGGCCTTCCATCCCGGCCTTGCTCGCGGCGCTCACTCTCGGTAGCGCTTTCGGTATCGGTTACACGGCCAATGTAGAGTTGGCCAATCGCGCGTGGTCAATGGTGCCCGGCTCGGGATGCACCATCAAAGGCAATATCAGCCTGAACACTGGCGAGCGTATCTATCACGTCCCCGGACAGCACTACTATCATGACACGGTGATTTCCCTCAGGCATGGCGAGCGCTGGTTTTGCAGTGAGGAGGAGGCCCGCAAGGCCGGCTGGCGACGGTCGCGGGTCTAAGTAGCGAACGCCACTTGTCGGCAAGCCAGCAGAGGTATCTGAAATGCCGCCAGCGCGGGCTGGGCCGGGGAGGGTATCCCAGACCTACCACAAGGCGCTTGGGCCTTAGGCGCCAATCTTTGCCGGGGATATGACCGCATAAAAGTCCGTTCGCCCAAAGAACCTCAACCACCAAAGCGATTCAAAATCATCATCCGATAGGTATCGATATTCGATAATGTCCGGCTCCGCGTGCGAGACGGTCATTTCCCGGACAAGCTCGGGGTCCAAAGGCATGCGTGCAACGTCTGCCGTGACCTCAACATCCGGAACGGCCGAGCGGATTCCGTGGTGGTGTGAGAGACCCCTAACGATCTTGCGGACACTGCATAGGATGCGGGGATCATCGGCAGGGAAAATCCGCCAGTGATTACTCCCCACGTCATGGGCAGGACGCATGATATTGAAAACGTCCCGAGCACGGCGGGCGCCGTCTCCATACCTTAAGCTTCGGAGGAATTTGCCATCTATTATCTCTCTTGCGACCTCGTTCGGTTCTCCCGCCAGAGACACGACGTTGCGGAAATGAACGTCATCGTCAGATGAGCCGTTGTTGCAGCTTTCGCAGGCCCGAATGGTAATGCGCTGGACTTTGCTGGACGCTTTTGAGGCCGGGTAGAGGCAATCCGGTATTACATGCTCTTGCGTCGTCAACCGGAATTGGCCGCACAAGGCACATGTTGCGGGTTTGCGCTTTGGCATGCCGTAGGGACTCGGTGTTTGGGTTCTCCGACCTCATTTTAGCCCATTCTGCCAGCGGGGCCAAAGCCTCCTTGGCTCTTCCAACTTGACAGGCCACCCGCTCAAGAACAAAGTAGCAACATGGTCCTAGCAACATTCAAGAGTGCGCCGGCTTCCTCAGGTCCGGCCGAGGCGCAGCCATGCGCTACAAAGGTCGGATGTCAAAGCAGATGGTGAGTGCCAATTGGCACCATGCGGTGGTCGTGGAGGCCGCCGCACTCCAGGGGCTCGGTGTCCACCTCAATGGGGCCTATCCGTCGATATCGGAACGCACCGAGTTTGTGACGGACAACCGCGCACGGTCCTACGTGGTCTTGCGCTTCTCGTGCCCTGAGGAGGCGGAGCTATTCCGGCGCCGCGCCCATGGTGAGGTGTATGATGCTGAAGCGGAGCGGTGGGACCGATAGGTTGCCTTTGGCGGAGGAATAGTGGCGTGCGAAGCACAAAGCTTGCGGGGCAGCCACGCGCGTCGCAAATGCAGGAGGAATGGTCTAAAGAACTTCTTGGTGAGACCCGGTCGCTACGCGCGGCTTGCTCGCTGACGGACTTCGCGCGGAGTTGGTAGATGGTTGATGTCGAAACGAATATTGCTTGGCTATCTGATCAACCTGTTGCGTTTTGGATATCAGGGATTGTCATCGGCATCCTCGTCGCCATCCTGATAAAGCTACCAACTATGGGCGCAGGAGTTTTTTCAAATCTAAAAAAGACACATGCGGGAGTGGTGATTAGCGCCTTTATTGAGATATATGAATACAATGAAGCAAAAAGAATTGACAGCTATTTGATTCTACAATTATCACAGATAATAATAAATTCTATATATTTCGCGTTGACGCTATTAGTTACAATTGGTCTATATTACGTTGGGAATAACTACTTCTCCAATAGTGGAATTACAACAGAAATATTTCTTTTTATTATGATAGTTATGAGTTCGGCGTTTCTGGGAGCTATTGTCGGAGACGCAATCCTAGCAGCAGTGCGACTCAAACTGCGAATTCGTTCGTGAAGATATTCTTGGTGGAGGGCAAAAATATCGACCTGCCATCGGTTATCGAGTTCATAGCAAAAGCTGGGCGGTTGACGATCCGGGATACGCAAATTTACTTGGCAAGTTGGCCGCTCGTGCTCTCCCTGCTAGATAAATCGAATTCAAAAATGCCGTCTCGCGAATACGATTGAGTAGGGGACGAGGGGATCGAGCCACCACCCTGCCATGTGCAACCTCTACAACATCAGCATAGGCCCTCAGGCCGTCCTCCAATTCACCCGAGCGATGGTGAACCGTGCCGGCAATATGGAGCCTGGCAAGGTCTATCCCGACTATCCGGCGCCCATCGTTCGCAACGGTGAGGATGGACAGCGGGAGCTTGTGAGGGCGCGGTGGGGGATGCCCACGCCTCCGAAGTTCTTAAAGGGAAAGGCTGATAGCGGAGTGACCAACATCCGCAACGTGACATCGCCGCACTGGCGCCGATGGCTCGGGCTGGAGAGCCGTTGCGTGGTCCCGGCCACCTCATTCTCAGAGTATGGAAAGGTCCGTGACCCCGAGACCAAGAGGCTCCCGCTGCATTGGTTTGCGCTGGCGGAGGATGCACCGCTATTCGCCTTTGCGGGCCTATGGACGCCATGGCACGGGGTGCGCAAGGTCAAGGAGGGTGAGGTGGACGTGGAGCTATTCGGCTTCCTCACATGCGAGCCCAACGCGGTGGTGGCGCCGATCCACGAAAAGGCCATGCCAGTGATCTTGACCACGGCCGAGGAGATTGATGTCTGGCTCTTAGCCCCGTGGGATGAGGCGAAGGCGCTACAGCGGCCCCTCCCGGATGACGGGCTCGTAGAACTTGAGGATGCCGCCTAGCATGTGGCCCCTTGCACCCTGATCCACAATAGGTGGAGGCAACCAGGACGAGTGCGGCCTGACCGTCGTAGCGCCGATCCACAACTAGCCATTGGCGGGCTTGACGCCGGCGATCGGAACTAAAGAGCCTTATGACGGCTGACCCTAATACTGAAAGACGTATCCCAAAACTATCCACGGGTGAAACCCGCCTGGCCACTTTGCTGCTTAGTCCAATTGCTTCTTGCAAATCAGCTGACAGGCATGTTGCCTACCTTTCGAAAATTGGAAGGGGCTCCAATGACAAATCCGCTTTTACGCAAGCTCAGCAATTTTGTCCGCTTGTCGGAAGATCAACAGCAAGCGCTGGAAACGCTAACATCCAGGCCCAAGTCCTATGCAGGCCAGTCTGACATCGTCTGTGAAGGCGATCCGACATCTGGTGTCTACCTGATCCTGGATGGGTGGGCATATCGCTACAAGGTCGGAGACGATGGTAGGCGGCAGATCATGTCCTACTTCGTCCCCGGTGACATCTGCGATCAGCGCATTTTCGTGCTCAATCGGATGGACCACAACATTGGCACGTTGACCCAGGCGAGCATTGCCAAAGTCTCGAAAGAGGCGATCATCGATCTTACTGATAGGCATCCGCAGATAGCCCGGGCGTTTTGGTGGAGCACGCTCATCGATGAAGCTGTCGCCCGCGAATGGCTGATGAATACCGGCCGTCGCAATGCCGTGCAGCGTGTCGGCCATTTGATGTGTGAGATGTTTGTGCGCTTACGCGCCATCGGGCTGGTAGACGGCCAGAGCTTCCAGTTTCCGCTGACCCAGATACAACTGGCTGACACCCTGGGTCTCTCCACTGTGCATCTTAACCGTTCGCTCAAGGTGCTTCGGAGGAGGGGCCTGATTGAATGGGCGCGCGGGCCGCTTACAATTCTTGAACTGGATAAGCTCGCCTCCGCGTCGATGTTCAATTCCAGCTACCTGCATCTGGAAGGCGAAGTCGCCCCAGTGAGCGGAGGGCTGACAGAGCCAGCCGCAAGAAATGCGGCCGTGACGTAAACGATATGGCGGCCGGGAATCTGTCGTGGGGCGGACGTGAGAATCCGCTCGAATAGACAATGCGGCTGGGCGCGCTGCTACTTTAACATCGGGACGAGGCAATCTTCTGGCCTGCACCAGGGTCTTGCCCAAAGGACATCGGCAAGGCTAAGAGCGCCTCAAACTCGAAAATTCGTTTTACAGTGCTGAGGCAAGTCTTTGAATTCGCTGAGCCTGCATAGACCTTGTTTTACAGCTAAGGCACTGAGATCTAACAATTAGAGCAAGCTTCCCAAGCTTGATGTCGTGGGTTCGATCCCCATCGCCCGCTCCAGTCATTTCGCTGTGCGACCTGGAGATCGACAGGCATTCGTGATGCCTGTCGGCGGGCGCCCTAGCGCGTGGACCGTCAGTTCACGCCTGCGTATCCACGGCTGCCCGGCTGCCGACGCAGAGACCGTTTTCCGTGCTGGCGAGAATGCCCTGCTCGACCAGCCGGTCGACCGATCGCAGGACGGCGGCGGCGAATTCCGGGCCGGTCCGCTGGAACCCGAACAGGACCGCAGCCGCGCGGGCGACGTCGTCGGTCAGGATCAGGCCGTTGTCACGAACGACGTGGAGGATCGCGGCGTCAATCTCGGCGGGCGGCAACATGGCGGCCCTGCGCAGGGAGGCCACGGCCGTCGAGCGGTTGCGCAAGGGCGGCTCGGCCTCCTGTTCTTCCGTCATCCAGAACCCCTCCGCGACCCGGTATCGGCGGTCCTTGGCCTTCAGGCGTCCGAGCGCCGAATAGACCGTGCGGGCAATTCGCGAGCCTGTCCGCTGCTTGCCGAACAAGGTGCCCACGCGGCGGGCAATCTCCTCCTGGTGGACGGGACCCTCCACGTCGACGATGCCTGCAACAATCTCGACCATGCGCGCCGGGGCGAGTTCATGCGGGTCTTCCCAGTGCGTGATCGGAAAGTCGGCCATGATGTATGCCGGCAGTGTGGACGCTTCGGCAGCCGGCAGTTCGGCGGTGCCGATCTCGACCTCTTCCTCGCTCTCGCCAGGGGCAGGATCGTCGGCAACGCCGACATGCAGCGGCGTGGCCTGGATTGCGTCGCGCAAGACGTGTTCCAGCCGACGCACCTCTTCGGCGCGGCGGTGAAACCAGTCCGTGCTCCAGATGCGATGGAAGCGCCAGCCGAGCCCCTCCAGCACCTGCTGCCGCTGCCGGTCGCGTTCCCTCGCCCACAGGGCGGAATGATAGGTTGCACCATCGCACTCGATGGCCAGCATGTAGCGCCCGCCATCCTCGGGATGGCGGACGGCAAGATCGATCCGATAGCCGGCGGATCCAACCTGATAGTCGACCGTGAAGCCAAGGCGTCGAACGGCTTCGGCAACGGCGCTCTCGAAGTCGGAACCCGGGTCGCTGCCCAGGCTGGTCGCCCGATCGATGACCCCGGTCTCGGCAAAGGCCAGGAACCGCTTGAGGATCCTGGCGCCGACGCTCTTGGTGCGATCGAGGTTGATGTCCCCGGAATCGAAGGAGACGAAGATCTCGGTGCGGTAGCGCGCGCGGGTGAAGAGAACATTGAGGCGCCGTTCGCCGCCTTCGCTGGAGACCGGCCCAAAGGCCATGCTGTCGAGCCGCTGCCCGGCAATCCGTGGCCCGTAACCGACCGAGACGAAGATCACGTCGCGTTCGTCGCCCTGGACGTTTTCCAGGTTCTTCACGAAGGTTGGCTCCCGCCGTCCCTCGCGCAGGAAGATGTCGAGCTCGTCATCTTCGCGGCGAGCGATCTCCATGAGTTCGGTGATCAGGTCACGCTGGGCGGTAGAGAACGTCACCACACCCAGGCTGCGACCTGCCGACTTGCGCGCATGTTCGGCGACGGCCGCGACGATCGCCTCGGCCTCGATCCGGTTGGTCCGTTTGCCGCCACGGTCGTAGGCACCGGAAACGCGGCGCATGATCAGCCCGTCGGATTCGCGGTCGGCCGCCGGTGACGGGAACAGGATGAGGTCGTTGCCGTAGAACTCGTGGTTCGAGACCTCGATCAGGGAGGGGTGGCGCGAGCGGTAGTGCCATTTGAGCATGCCGCCGGCGAGGCCCCTTGCATCGCAGAGCGTGAGCACGCTCTCCAGTTCGGTGGCGCCAGTGACGGGCGGATCGACATGTTCGTTCTGGTCGTCCTCCTCCTCGGTGCCGCCATCGGAAACCATGCGGTCGAAAAAGGACGTGGGCGGCAATTGCTTGGTGTCGCCGACCACGACGATCTGGCGGGCCCGCGCAATGGCGCCGAGCGCATCCTCGGGACGGACCTGCGAGGCCTCGTCCACGACGAGAAGGTCGAACTCCATCGATCCGGGCGGGAGATACTGCGCGATCGAGATCGGGCTCATCAGCGCCACGGGCTTGATCTGCTGCAGCACCGGGCCGGTTTCCTGCACCAGGCGCCGGATCGGCTTGTGCCGCCTCTGCTTGCCCGTCTCGGCGCGGATGATGCCCATCGCGCCCATGCCGCCGCGCGGAATGCGGCCCAGATGCTCGCCCTTGATGAGGCGCGCGGTGGCGGTGAAGCGGGACTTCTCGCGCTGCGCGAATTCCTCGACGAGCGCGCCCTTTTCCGCGCTTGTCATCCGGGTGATCCAGGGCTCGGCTGCCGCGAACTGTCTATAGAGCTGCACGCAGTGCAGGTGGCGCAGCGTGTCCACGGCAGCGTCGGGCGCCACGCTGCCTGAAGCCATCGCGTCTGCAAGAGTTGCGCAGCCGGCTTCGCGCATTGCGGCATCGGCCTCCTGTAGCCGTGTCCATTCGTCGAGCCTGTTGAAGCCGTCCAGCCAGTCCACGATGCGTTGCGACAGCACCTCCAGTTCCACGGCATCAGGCTGTTCCGCGCCGAACGCCTCACCGATGTCGAGCTTCAGCATGTCGACGGCCCGCCGCGCCGATTGGGCAAATTTGTCGGCCTGCTGCCGCAACTGGCTGGCGAGCATCCGCAGTTTCTCGGTTTCATATCTGAAGAGCCTGACGGCGGCAGGGGGCTGTGACGACAAGGCTGGTGGATCGAACGCCGACAGCCATTCAAGCGCTGCGGCGAGAGCGTCGAAATCCGTATCGACCCGCTGCCACAACGGACCCAGCATCTCGACCGCCAATCCATCCTGGGCGTGGAGCGCGCGCGCCGCCTCCTGCACCTCGATCAGCCGGTCGACAAGCGCGATGCGCTCGGCCGCACCGGCAGGCAGCTGGCCCGTCAGCAGCGACGACAGTTCGGCGGAGGCGGCGCGATAGCTGCCCTTCCACCGCCCGAAGAACGTGAGGCCGCCGGCCAGGGGCTGGCGCAGATGTTCCACCGGGACCCGGTATGCGGCGGCGGAATAGACATTGCCCGCTTCGGAAAGATGGCGGCGCAGCGATCTGCCTGCTTCCGCGATGGCCCGGACGCGGGCGAGGTCGGGCGTGGCGGCAAGCCGTTCGGCGAATGCATGGCTGGAAGGTTCCAGACCGGCTACATGATCCAGTGTCGCAGCCAACCGTTCCGCCAACGCCTGTGTGGCCTTTTCCTGCACCTCCAGGGTGCGGGCGACCGTACCGGCGGAACGCGACAGCGCCTCCACCTGCGCCTGAAGCTCGACCAGGCTGCTTTTCAGGCGCGGCATGTCCATCGGGAGCAGCCCGGTATTGCCGACGCCGCGGAACGGATGGCGCGAACGAGGGCCAGCCTGGTCCACCATGCGCGCCAGCCGGTCGGCCACGGTAAGTGCTGCCTCGCGTCGATCCTTCGTCCAGCTGCCGATACCCTCGACCGCAATGGAGGGCGGCGAGAAGCCTCCTTCCTCGAGCCGGACAAGCGTCGCCAGCACGCGGTAAGGCGTCAGCCCGCTTTCGCCCAGCGGTCGATGCATCACATCGGCGATCGCGTTCAGCCGGTCGCGGAGGTCACGCAATCCTTCGGCATCCCCATCGCCACCGGCATGGGCGGCGGGCGCTGCCAGCGTCCTCGCCAGTTCCTCCAGCACCTGGCGCTTGTTGGCCTGGCGCGAATGGAGTTCGAGGCAGAGCTCCGATAGGCCCGCCTTCTTCAGCCGGTCGTGGACGACGTTCAGCGCCGCCATCTTTTCGGCCATGAACAGCACGGTCTTGCCGTCATGGACGGCGGCGGCGATGATGTTGGTGATCGTCTGGCTCTTGCCGGTTCCGGGCGGCCCCTGGACCACCAGGTTCCGGCCACGCCGCACGCTTTCGATCACCCGTGTCTGCGAACTGTCGGCATCGACGATCTGGATCAGATCGGCTGGTGCGAAGAGCTCGTCGAGGCGCGCGTCCTCGGGAATGTCGTCGGGCTGCTCGGCGAAACCCTCCGCCAGGAGCCCGCGGATGAGCGGGTGGTCGAGGATCGAGCCGTTCGGCCAGGCGTCGGGTTCCAGATCCTTGACCATCAAGAGTTTGGCAAAGGAGAAGAAGCCGAGCTGCATGCCATCGGTCTCGACCGACCAGCGCGTGCGCCCGCTTACAGCCTTTGCCACCTCGCCAAGATAACTCGCCGCCGTCCATTCCTCGTCGTCGGGAATTTCCGGCAGCTTGATGCCGAAATCATCCTCCAGCCGCCGCTTGAGCGGTTCGTTGGTGAGGATGTCGTCGCCGCGAAAAGTCAGTTCGTATTGCGAGGTGAGGTCGTTTCGCGAGAGACTGGCCGGCACCAGGATCAGCGGCGCATGGCGCTCCACGCTCGACGACTCGTCCTCGAACCAGCGCAGGAAGCCGAGCGACAGATAGAGCACGTTGATGCCCTGCTCCTCCTCCAGCGTTCGCGCCTCGCGCGCCATGGCGAGCAGCCGCTTCTGCAGCCGGTCCTCGCTGAGCCGCGTCTGCAGCAGGAGATCGGTGTAGCGGCTCTCGTCTAGGGCGTCGTCCAGCGCTGGCTGGATGTGGACGCCATCGTCTTCCGTCTCCTCCTCTTTCGCGTCGTGGACGAAGCGCATGTGGCGCCGTTCGCGCACCAGCAGGCGAAAGATGTCGTCGCTGCGCTCGTCGACGATATCGATGAACTTGCCCCGGCTGGCGAACCGGGCGCAGTGGACCAGACGGTTGCGTGTTCCCGTCTGCACGAGCCGCTGGCGCGCCTCGCCCAGCAGACGGCGCAGTCCGGCCTGCGAAAACCCTGGTGCGACGGTCTCCCCGGTCGCCGTTGCTGCTGCATCCAAATGAAAAGCCCTCCGATCACGCAGGATGCACCAGCGAGCGGCTGCCACGCAAGATTGCGAAGGCCATAAGCTGGCGCAACCGGCTCTGGCGAGGAACCTCGATCTGGAGCTGGTGGCGGAAGGCGTGGAGACCGAGGCGCAACGCGACCTGCTGCTGGCCATGGGCTGCAATCTGGCCCAAGGCTACCTCTATTCGCCGGCAATTCCGTCCAAGGCCATCGAAATGCAGTTTGCCGGCTCGTCGGCTTCCAGCGCGACGCCCATGCTCGCGCGGTCGGTTCTGATGCCGACCGCCTAGAGCCGGGAATTTCGCTCGCTTTTTGCGTTTGGTCAAAGCGGGCGCTGTCTGACCCTTCAAGATGGAATGGAACCACCGGAGCGAGGGAGACGATAATGGGCATGTTTGCGCGACTGACAGATTACATGGACCGCCGGAGCGACCTTATGGCCGGCATGATGGAACGACTCGATGTCGATCCTGCTTCTTTCGATACGCTCCTGCTCGGCCAGCAGCTGGGGCACGCGGCCCGGGCCTGCGCGGTGTGCAAGCATGGAGAGGCCTGCGCCAGCTGGCAGGGTACCCATCCCGCAGGTGCTGCGCATGCACCCGATTTCTGCCCCAATGGCGAGCTGTGGGACGCCACGCGAAACCGCTAGGTCACCCACGTCCACGAGACGTGAGCGGCGGCTCGATTCAGAAAAGTTAAAATCGGGCTGCCGCACGGGAACCCGGCGTCGGATCGTGCGTTTGGCAGAGGTCAGGAGACCGCCATGCACGACACCCAATTCGATCAGCCCGTACGGCTGAAACAAGGTGAGCAGATCGAACTCGTGAGGAATGCCTCGCAGGCCTCCCACCTGTTGCTGCGCTCATGGCCGGCGACACGCGGCAAATGGTACCACGCGGCGACACGCGCCTGCGCCCGCGCCTCGGAAGGCAAGACGATGCCGCACGTGGCCCGCTCGGTCTTCGAGAAGGCCGCCCAGGAATCCCGGCTGATCTAGCCAGATCCACTCAGCCCGGAAGCGCCCTCAGCGCCATCGGGTGAGCGCTCAGTTCGGCGTTCTCAAGCGAAATCTGCCGGCCGTCCTTCGACAGGAAGACCAGCGCTACGGTCTTTCTTCCCGTGCCCAGGCGGAAGCGCACGGCGGCACATCGCTGATAGTCGTCGTCCTCATACATTTTCTCATCGAACAGGATCTCGCCGCCGGCCTCCTCGACCGCATCGGCCAGTGCTGCCGAAAAGCTGCGCCGCATCAGGTCGACGCTGCGCAGCGTCAGATCGAACATCACATATTCCAGATTGCTGGACGAATCGCTCATTCAGGCACGTCTTTCCTTTGCCGACTCGGACCCTGACAAGGTCACAGCGGCGTGATTCGATGCATCGCGCAGAAATGCGACGGAACCTTGTGCTCGACGCCTGGACCATCGAGACTGGCAGAACGAGAGACGGTTCCAAGTGATGGGGAGGACGGGCTTGAAGGCCTCACGACCGCGATCGAGCGCGCGCGCGTTCTGCAGACGATTTGGGCTCGAGCTCCCCATCCTGATGGCGCCGATGGCCGGTTCCTGCCCGCCCGCGCTGGCTGCGGCGGTTGCCAATGCGGGAGGCATGGGCGGCTGTGGTGCACTGCTGATGCAGGCCGAGGAGATGGCTGCATGGGCCGAGCGGTTTCGTGGGGCCTCCAACGGCGCCTTCCAGATGAACCTCTGGATCCCGGATCCCGCGCCCGTCAGGGACCCGGAACGGGAAGCGACCGTGCGTCAGTTCCTGGCCGGTTGGGGATCGGAGCCCGCGCCGGACGCCGCCCACCTGCCGGTGCCCGATTTCGGAGCCCAGTGCCGGGCAATGCTGAATTGCCGGCCGCAGGTGATCTCGTCGATCATGGGCCTTTATCCGCTGCCCTTCGTCGCCGAGATGAAGCGGCTCGGCATCGCATGGTTTGCCACCGCGACAACGGTCGGCGAGGCGATCGAGGCGCAAGCGGCCGGCGCCGATGCGGTGATCGCGCAGGGCATGGAAGCGGGCGGTCACCGGGGTGCCTTCGAGGCAGGCGCTGCCGAAGCCACCATGATCGGTTCGATGGCGCTGATCCCGGCCATTGTCGACGCCATCGAGGTGCCGGTCATCGCCGCCGGCGGCATTGCCGATGGCCGTGGCGTGGCTGCCGCGTTGACGCTCGGCGCTTCAGCCGTGATGGTCGGAACGGCCCTGTTGCGGTCGCCGGAGGCGGCCATATCGCCTGCCTGGGCAGAGGGACTGGCGAAAGCGCGACCAGAGGATACGGTGGCCACCCGCGCGTTTTCAGGGCGTCTGGGGCGCGGCCTGCGCACCGCCTTCACCGAGGCCTGGGGCAAGGCCGGCGCGCCTCTGCCCGCTCCCTATCCTATCCAGCGCAACCTCACCGCTCCGTTGCGCGCCCAGGGGGTGCAGGAAGACGACATCGACAGGATTCAGGCATGGGCCGGGCAATCCGCAGGGCGCGCCCAGCACATTCGGGCGGGCGAAATCGTGCGTGGCCTGTGGGCGGACGCCGAAAAACTCCTGCCCGCGGCCGGATGAACCGGCGCTTTTGCCTGCAGGCCAGATATTCGCCCGGGTCGAGCCGACCCGGACTAAGATTTCAGCTCAGCGGGCCTTACGGCGGTCGCTCGCGGGCTGATAGGCCAGCTTGGAGTGGTAGCCGCAATAGGGTCCGCATTCGCCGACATCATTGCCGCAGAACGCAAAATCCTCGTGCATCGGATCGCCGATCGGCCATTTGCAGGTGCGCTCGCCCAGTTCCACCAGCTTCAGCTTGAGCGGGATCGGGATAACGACATTCTGCTGCGGACGGACCTGCGCATGGGCATCGGGCTCCGAATCGTAGCGCGCCTGAAGCGCGGTGGCGCCGACCGTGGTCGTGACCTGGCGCGAGGTGCGCGCCGCTGGACGCGGCCCGTTGCTCGAAGCCGTCTTCTTCGGGCGCGGTGCAGACGAAGAGGTGCGTCCGCGGCCCGACAGCTTGAGCCGGTGGACCTTGCCGATCACGGCATTGCGGCTTACCCCCCCGAGTTGAGTGGCGATCTGGCTCGCGCTCAATCCCTCCGCCCAGAGTTTCTTGAGAAGTTCGACGCGCTCGTCGGTCCAATTCATGTGGCCAGGCTCCGTTTTTTCTTCCTGCGGAATCCGAATCCATCGCCGCCCGTCCTAGCCGGGTGACACCACATCTACGGAGATGGAAGGTTTGCCGCACCAAATATAGTCTGTAAATTGGACGCTACCTTATCGGCGGACTCCGTGACAAGAGTCGCGGGCAGAACCCGAATCGCTTTTCGCGTTTTTCCCCAGCTTGCCGTCGGGCAGCTGTCAATATCCCGACATGCTGGACCAAAGCCACGGCGTTGACTTGATTTGGCAAACGCAGGATATACGGTGTTTACGCCGCCGCGAGGCGGCGTTTTGGTTTCAGGCGGCCGTTTGGCCACCACAGCGGATGACGGAGACAAAGATGAGCGGTCCGGCGCTTTTTAAGACCTTTGCGCGCGCGCCCCTCGAATTCGAGCGCGGCGAAGGCTCTTGGCTTCTGACCGCATCGGGCGAGCGTTATCTCGACTTCGCCGCAGGCATCGCGGTCAATTCGCTCGGCCACTGCCACCCGCATCTCGTGGCCGCGCTGACAGAGCAGGCCGGAAGGCTCTGGCACGTCTCCAATCTCTACGAGATTCCCGGCCAGAGCCGGCTCGGCGAGCGGTTGACCGACAGCACCTTCGCCGATCGCGTCTTCTTCACCAATTCGGGCGCCGAGGCGCTGGAATGCGCGATCAAGACCGCGCGCCGCTATCACTATGCCAAAGGCCACTCGGACCGCTTCCGGATCATCACCTTCGAGGGCGCCTTTCACGGGCGGACGCTGGCCACGATCGCGGCCGGCGGCCAGGCGAAATATCTCGAAGGTTTCGGCCCCAAGGTCGACGGCTTCGACCAGGTGCCTTTTGACGACTGGGACGCATTGAAGGCCGCGGTCACCGATGCGACCGCCGCGATCCTGATCGAACCGGTGCAGGGCGAAGGCGGCATCCGGCCCGTCCCCAATGCCTTCCTGCAGAAGCTGCGCGCGCTGTGCGACGAACGCGATATGCTCCTCATCTATGACGAGGTGCAATGCGGCATCGGACGTACCGGCAAGCTGTTTGCCCATGAATGGTCGGGGGCAGCCCCCGACATCATGGCGATCGCCAAGGGCATCGGCGGTGGATTTCCCATCGGCGCATGCCTGGCGACCGAGGCTGCGGCCGAGGCGATGACGCCCGGCACGCACGGCACGACCTTCGGCGGCAACCCGCTTGCCATGGCGGTCGGCAATGCCGTGCTCGACGTGGTTCTGGAGGATGGGTTCCTCGATGAGGTCAGTCGCAAGGCGCTGCTCCTCAAGCAGGGGCTCGCCGCCGTGGTGGACGAATTTCCCGACGTCTTCGAGGAGGTGCGCGGTTCGGGCCTGATGCTCGGCCTGAAGTGCCGGCAGCCCAACGGCGTCGTCAACACAGCCCTGCGCGAGGCCCATCTCCTGGCGGTCCCGGCGGGCGAAAACGTCGTGCGCCTGCTGCCGCCCCTGACGGTGACCGACGAGGACATCCACGCCGCGCTGGAAAAGCTGCGCGAAGGTGCCGCAAGCCTCTCGCTGCCGGCGACCGGCACCCATGGGTAGGAAACCAGCCATGCTGAACGGCACGCGCCACTTCACCGATCTGTCGCTGACCGATGCCGCCGATCTGCGCGCCATGCTCGATGGCGCCATCGGTCGCAAGGAGCGGCTGAAAGCCGGCGAGCGCGACCGCCCGCTGGAGGGCAAGGTGCTGGCAATGGTCTTCGACAAGCCGTCGACGCGCACGCGCGTGTCCTTCGATGTCGGCATGCGGCAGCTCGGCGGCGAGACGCTGATGCTGACCGGCACCGAGATGCAGCTGGGCCGCTCCGAGACGATCGCCGACACGGCGCGCGTGCTGTCGCGCTACGTCGACATCATCATGATGCGCACCACGTCGCACGACCGGCTGGCGGAGATGTCGGAGAACGCCTCGGTGCCCGTCATCAACGGGCTGACCGACGACACCCATCCCTGCCAGATCATGGCCGACCTGATGACTTACGAGGAACATCGCGGCCCCGTTCGCGACCGGCTCTTTGCTTGGACGGGCGACGGCAACAACGTCCTCCATTCGCTGGTCGAGGCCTCGGCGCGTTTCTCCTTCCGGCTCAACATCGCGGTGCCGGAAGGCAGCGAGCCGGCAGCGAACTACGTCGAATGGGCGCGTGCGCGTGGCGGTCGCGTCGAGTTCAAGGCATCGGCCACGGAAGCGGTGACGGGCGCCGATTGCGTGGTCACCGACACATGGGTGTCGATGGGCCAGGAACACCGCGCACGCGGTCATAATGTCTTCTCTCCCTATCAGGTCAATGAAGAGCTCATGGCGAAGGCGGCACCGGATGCGCTGTTCATGCACTGCCTGCCGGCCCATCGCGGGGAAGAGGTGACGGATGCGGTCATCGACGGCCCTCACTCAGTGGTCTTCGACGAGGCTGAAAACCGGCTGCACGCGCAGAAGGCCATCATTCTGTGGTGCATGGGGCACGACCCGCGCGGTTGATCGCACCTGCTTCAGGCACTATCTGACGCGAAAACACGGCCCGCTTTGGGCCGCAGCCATGACGGGCCGCGAATCGCGGCCGCTCCATCCATGACGTGAGGTAGGTACATTGCCCCAAGCGGACAGCAAGCTGGGCGAGTTCGGTTTTGCCGGTGACGACCATGTCGTGCCATTCCAGGTCGAGGCGCTCGATGCGCGCGGCCGGGTGGTTCAGCTCGGGCCCGTCGTCGACCAGATCCTCAACCGCCACGATTATCCCGAACCCGTCGCCCGCCTCCTGGCCGAGGCGATGGCGCTCACCGTGCTTCTCGGCACCTCGCTGAAGTTCGAGGGCAAATTCATCATGCAGACCCGGTCGGACGGACCGGTCGACATGCTGGTGGCCGATTTCGCGACGCCGCACTCGTTGCGCGCCTATGCGAGCTTCGATCCCGACCGCGTCGCCGAAGCGACCGCGGCGGGCAAGGCCACGCCGCAAGACCTGCTGGGCAAGGGCGTGCTCGCGCTGACCGTCGATCAGGGGCGACACATGCAGCGCTACCAGGGCATCGTCGAACTGAACGGCATCTCGCTGGAAGAGGCCGCCCGCACCTATTTCCGCCAGTCCGAGCAATTGCCGACGGAAGTGCGGCTGTCAGTCGCTCGCCAGATCGTGCCGGGAGACGGCGCGCGCGAACACTGGCGTGCCGGCGGGCTGATCGCCCAGTTCCTGCCCGAGGCGCCCGAGCGCATGCGCCTGCCGGACCTGCCCGGCGGCGATGGCGACGAACAGGAAGAGCGGCACGACCTGACCGACGATTCCTGGCGCGAGGTGCGCGCACTGATCGAGACGATCGAGAGCGACGAGTTGCTCGACCCCACGGTCGGCGCCGAAAGGCTCCTGTTCCGCCTGTTCCACGAACGCGGGGTCCGCGTCTTCGAGGGTGCGGAAGTGCGCGACGACTGCTCGTGCTCGCGCGACCGAATCAAGCTGATCCTCGACGGGTTCTCCGACGAGGAGATCGCCGAGAGCATCGAAGACGGCCGCATCCGCGTGTCGTGCGAATTCTGCTCGACGGAATATGTCTTCGATCCTGCGGATTTCACGCCGCCCGCCCCGGGAAATGGCGCGACCGCTTGAGCGGCGCGCCTTCTCCGCGGCCACCTGGCGCTAGGAACGGCAGCGCCGGGAGCCCCCGAGCCGGAACACATTGCGGCCGCTGGCGCTAATTTGGCGTAGAGGGTTCCTAAAGATACCTTGTTCATGTTTAAGAAGGATTGCGGCAGGGGGCATTGCTGCCGGGTCAAAAAATGCGATTGCGCCTTTCCATCGTCATTCTAATCGTGATCGCCTTCGGCTACGGCTTTGCCGAGTTCGTCGAGCGCGCACCGACACCACCGGGCATCGAGCGCGGGGCCGATCCCTGCGATGACTGGGCCGGCGGCCCGGATTGCCAGACGCCGGGACCCTTCTGAGCCCCGCCCCCGAGGCTCCCTACAGAGACAGCTTCGTCCAGGCGCCGTTCTTCTTCGAGGAACGCACGCAGGCATCGACGAAGGCGACGCCCTCCAGCCCGTCGCGCACGGTCGGGAACACGACCTCCTTGCCGATCTTGCCGCCCTTTTTTCGCATCGCGCGGATCGCGCGCGCGGCCTCGGCATAGATGTTGGCAAAACCTTCCAGATAGCCTTCCGGATGGCCGGGCGGGATCCGGCTGAGACGCGCCGCGGCCTCGCCCGCGCCCGCGCCGTTGCGCGTGATCAGCCGCTTGGGCTCCCCGAAGGGCGTGTACCAGAGATGGTTGGGCTGCTCCTGCGCCCATTCGAGCCCGCCCTTGGTGCCGTAGACCCTCAGCGCCAGCGCATTCTCGTTGCCGGGTGCGACCTGGCTTGCCCACAACATGCCCTTGGCCGGCCGCGCCTTGCCCTTCGCCTTGAAGCGCAGAAGCACATGGGCGTTGTCGTCCACAAGCCGCCCGTCGACGAAGGCATCGAGATCGGCGGCGAGCGCATCGAGCTCCAGCCCGGTGACGAAACGGGCGAGGTTGTAGGCATGGGTGCCGATGTCGCCGGTCGCCCCGCCGGCGCCCGAGCGCTTGGGGTCGGTGCGCCATTCGGCCTGCTTGGAACCGGTCGCCTCGGCCTTTTCGGTCAGCCAGTCCTGCGGGTATTCGACATGGACGACCCGGATGTCGCCCAGTTCCCCGCTGGCCACCATCTCGCGCGCCTGACGCACCATCGGATAGCCGGTGTAATTGTGGGTGAGCACGAACAGGCTGGCCGACGATTCCGCCAGATGCACCAGCTTCTTCGCCTCGGCCAGCGTCGAGGTCAGCGGCTTGTCACAGATGACGTGGATGCCGGCGGCGAGAAACGCCTTGGCCGGGGCGAAATGCATGTGGTTGGGCGTGACGATGGCGACGGCCTCAATGCCGTCGTCGCGCGCCGCTTCCGCCTTCGCCATTTCCTGAAACGAGCCGTAGGATCGCGCAGGGTCGAGCCCGAGTTCGGCCGCCGATGCCTTTGCGCGCTCGGGATCGGACGACAAAGCGCCGGCGACGAGGACAAACTCGCCGTCGAGGCGCGAGGCGATGCGATGCACGCCGCCGATGAAGGCGCCCTGTCCGCCGCCGACCATGCCGAGCCGGATGGGGCCGCTGCCGCCCGATGATTTCGATGCGCTGACCATGATGTCCTCCCCCTCTCCCCCTTACTTCAAACCGAGCATGGCGCGGATCTGCGCGCGGTCGACAGCGCCGCCGGCAAAATCGTCGAAGGCCTGTTCGGTGACCTGGATGATGTGGTGCTGGATGAAGGGCGCGCCTTCGGCCGCCCCCTGCTCCGGGTGCTTCAGGCAGCATTCCCATTCCAGCACGGCCCAGGATTCGTAGCCATACTGGGCGAGCTTGGAGAAGATGCCGGAGAAATCGACCTGCCCGTCGCCCAGCGACCGGAAGCGGCCGGCGCGGTCGACCCAGCCCTGGTAGCCGGAATAGACGCCCTGGCGGCCGGTCGGGTTGAACTCCGCATCCTTCACGTGAAAGGCCGAAATGCGCTCGTGATAAATGTCGATGAAGGCCAGGTAGTCCATCTGCTGCAGCAGGAAATGTGAGGGATCGTAATTGATCGTGCAGCGGCGGTGGCCCTTCAGCCGCTCGAGGAACATCTCGAAGGTGGCGCCGTCGAAGAGGTCTTCGCCGGGATGGATCTCGTAGCCGACATCGACGCCGACCTCGTCATAGGCGTCGAGAATCGGCTTCCAGCGTTTCGCCAGTTCGTCGAAAGCCTCCTCGATGAGGCCGGCCGGGCGCTGCGGCCAGGGATAGAGATAGGGGAAGGCCAGCGAGCCGGAAAACGACACCGAGACATCGAGCCCCAGATGACGCGAGGCCTTGGCCGCGGCCAGCATCTGGCTGACCGCCCATTCCTGGCGGGCCTTCGGACTGCCGTGCACCTTTGCCGGCGCGAACCCGTCGAACTGGCTGTCATAAGCGGGGTGGACGGCGACCAGCTGGCCCTGCAGATGGGTCGACAGCTCGGTGATCTCGACACCCGCCTCCTCGCAGATGCCTTTCACCTCGTCGCAATAATCCTTCGAGCTCGCGGCCTTTTCGAGATCGAAGAACCGCGCGTCCCAGGTCGGGATCTGGACGCCCTTGTAGCCGAGGCCGGCGGCCCACCGCGTGATCTCTGCCAGCGAATTGAAGGGCGCGGCATCGCCCGCGAACTGGGCCAGGAAGATGGCCGGGCCCTTGATGTTTGTCGGCATGGGGGTGTCCTCCCTAATCGATTTAGGCCGGCAGACTATGCCGGGAGGCCGGGCGATTGCAACTGGAGGGTGGCGATCACCTCCCCCTTGATGGGGGAGGTCGCAACGCAGTCGCGGGAGGGGGTGAGCGGCGGTGAGGTCACCCCACCCCGCGTCGATAGCCTCCACTTCGTTCCGGCCATCGCCCCCCATCACGACGTGTCGGGGCTTTCCAGCGCGTGGAGCGCCAGCGAATGGGCGTGGGCGAGGATTTCGTCGATTTCGCGGGTGTTTCGGGGATGGGCGGCCGAGGGGTCGTAGCGGGTGAGCCGCCCGCCCGGCGGACGCCCGCGCCGGATGGGCGAGAGGCGGCGCGGGGCGACGGGATCGCGCGTATTTTCTGCGCTGAGGCGCGCCTGCCAGCGGGCGAAGCGGCGGGCGTGGCGCGGCAGATCATCGAGGGCGGCGGCGAGCGCCGCGATGCGCCGGATGAGCCGTGTCGCACTCACGCGATCGTCGGCGGTGGGCGGCGGCGGAAGGGGTGCGGGTTCGGTCACGCCGGGCACGAAAATGCGCGGGGCGGCATGTGGGGGGATGGTGTTGTGTTGACGGGACAGGCGGCGTGGGGGATCGAAGAGGGGGAGAGCGGGAACGCGTGGGACGGCGGGTTCGGCGGCGACCCCTCCCTCCGCCTTCGCCCGTCGGGCTACGGCGGACTGACCGCCCCGCCCGACCATCACGGCGATGCCGAAGCGGCGGAGGAGCGGTTCCATCGTGGCGGGTTTCGGCTGGCGCAGGCGGGGCGGCGGGGCGGTGAGGCCACGCGACGCGGCGATGATCAGCCGCCGCGCGGCGGATTCGGCCGGTCGCAGCAGGGCCAGGATGGCGCGCCAGAGGATGCGGGGGAGGGTGGGGCGTTCACTCACCCCCTCCCGCGACTTTGTCGCTACCGGCCGGCCCTCCGCCATGGCTCCGGGCGTTCGTCGCTCCGGAAGCCAAATCGTTGGCTTCCGGCCGGCCTGAGGCCGACCGCTCCTCACCCCCATAAAAGGGGAGGTAAAAGGCGCGTCCTCGGCCAGCCCGGCCATCTCGACCAGCATCGCGACAATGCGCTTCAGCGCCTCGCGGTTCGCCTCGATTGCCAGACTTCCATCCATCGCCGCCTCCCTGGGTTGGGCGGGGGGAGTATGGGGGAGGGGGAAAGGGGTGTGGATAGAATGGGGAGGGAACTGACAGAGGGAAGAGGCGAATGCCTCGACTCTGCCGATCAATAGTAAATATGTTAAACAACATCCTGAATTCAGGCTATCAGAAATCGGAGGAGAGAGCTTGCCTCCTAGGCCGCTCCAAACCCCATCGATTCAGAAACGGACGGAAGAGACCCACAATCGTATTACGAAATTAATACAATATTAATGGTTCCTAGCCGATCATCGTAGAATGATGAAGCGCGTGATTTCGATTCGATTGTCTGACCAGCAGGTTGCGCTACTTGACCAAGCCTGCCGACGGCTGAATGTGAACAGATCCGAAGCAATTGGTGCATCAATTGGTCTACTAGAGCGTTACTACTCTGAGGGCGGCAAACTCACTGATCGATATGAATTCGATCTTCAGCCGCTGGTAGGCGAACCAAATGATGAAGCTTGATTTCAACAAAATCGCATTCTTGCTAACGCTTGTAGTGCTCGCAGCACTTTCGGCGATGAATGGGTACCGACTGGAGATTGGCACCAAGGGACTAATTTTTGAGCGCCCAACGATCACGCAAACTGATACCTCGCTTGAGTAGTCTTAATTGACCCTGTCGACAAAGGCGCACCGCAGAGCGCTGCTGACGGCAGATCAACTCCTATCCTGCTTTTCAGCGCATAGAAATTGAAGGGCCGCAAAGACAACATCTCTTCGATCCAACGCAACGCTGGTCTTTCCCGTAACCTACAGGGCCAATTCTCAATCCGCCGATATTTGGCGAACATGGTTTGCATACGGCAACTTGGTCACTATCCTAGGCGAGCGAGTCGAATGCCCAGCCCATTGTATCGAGGTTACAGATGGCATGTTGCGGCAAGAATCACTCTTTCAATTGCTCTTGCGGATTCGGCGCTAGAGCATATGACTCTGATGAGCTGTATGTCCTAACTCCGCCAAACGCACAATGTCGAGAATGCAACGCTTGGGTCTATTTTAGAAGAAGCTCAAACGGTGGAGGTACATATTTTGACAGCTTGCAGAACTGGAAGAGGCACTCATGTACCGACCGTCGATGGCGATATTCGCCATTTAATAATCAAGGGCAACCGAAACTGCGCAACAAACGAACAAGGCGTCAACAGCGCGGTTTCCTTCCTGTCGATGTAAGAGAAATTCGTGAGAATTCTGGAAACACTGTTATCGCGTGCACTTGGATGTCTGTTCCAACATGCTTTGAAATTACTTTCCTTGGCAGTATTCCTCTTGATACGACTCGTAACGTTTCGCTGTGGAGGCGTGAAGGAAGCAAGGCCAAGATTCTTTTTTTTAGTTCTGATACCGGTCAAGAAATAGAAGCATCGGTTGCGTTTCAAGCAGTTTGACCGGTATTGGGAATCTGAACGCGGACATCGCCGCATTGAGAGTGGATTTGTTCGCGGGCGCTGGCGGCTTTCCCTTGAAGGTGCAGCCACCTCGCCCACACCGTGCCCAACCCAAGGACAGCTGATGCCCTCGTGCTTCGAGGCTGCGCTCCGCTCCTCAGGATGAGGGCGGGGATGTTGGCGCCCGGCTTCGGACATGTTCAGGCGGCAGCCCGCTGGAGCTACGGCAGAAGCGGACAGCACCGGCAGCCCTCTTGGTGAGGTACGGAGCCGCAGCGAAGCGAAGGCGCAGCCTCGAACCCCGAGGACGGATCGAAAGGCGCAGACCCGCCTCTCGCTTCACATCCACGGGTCGGGTCTGGATTCCGGGTTCGCTTCGCGCCCCGGAATGACGGCGGCGCGGATGGTTCGTCCGTTCTCCAACGTCGGCGATTTGCGGTGCCCTCTCCGCCTGCTCCTCCAGCGTCGGGGATTGGCGTCTCCCCTCTTCGCGTCGTCATCCCCGGGCGGAGCCGAGCGCCGCGACGTGGAGACCCGGGGATCCAGGTCCGGACGGCGGTGGAGAGGCCGGTAGCGTTCGCCCCGCGCGGCAGGCAGCGTTCAGGCATGGATCCCAGGGTCGCGCTCCGCTTTGCTTCGCTTGCCCTGGGATGACGAAGGCGGCGGTTGCTTCGCCATACTTCCCGTAAACGAGGGAGGCAAAGCACCCCTTCTCCGTCATGCTTCGCACTCTCCCCCTGCCCGGGGGAGAGGATGGGCGGCAGCCGCGGGCTCGCCCCTCACTCCTCCTCCCCGAAATAGCGCTCCCGGATATCCGCGATCAGCCCGGTTTCATGGGCGCCGATCAGCTGGACGTTGAAGGGGCGCCGGTGGTCGCTGTTCTGGACCAGCCCGAAGGCGTATTTGTCGGGCGCGAAGATCGGCCCGACGACGGTAACGGGCTGCTCGGGATTGGCGTGGGCGTAATATTCCAGCACCGGCGCATCGTCGATGATCGCGTCGATGCGGCCGTCGAGAAGGGCCGCAACGGCATCCTCGACCTGTTCGAAGGGCAGCGTGGCGATGCTTGCCTGGCGCGCGTAATCCTCCGACACGCTGCCCGGCTGCACGCCGGCGGCGCGGCCTTCCAGATCGGCGACGCTGTTGATCTGGTTGTCCAGCGACAGGGTGGTCATGACACTAGTCACCGAGGAGGTGACATAGGCGAGCACGGCGATGCCGCAGACCAGCCACAGGCCCTGCCAGATGCGCCCGACCCAGCCGAACAAATTCTTGCGCGCGGCCGGCCGGCCGGTGGTGGCGACCGACATGACGGAGTAGAAGCTCTCGGCGAAGCCATCGGGCCAGCGGCGCGGGAAATCCTTGTCGAAACGGCGGTCGAACAGTGTCATCAGCACGGTGGCGACGAGGATGGCGAAGCCGATCCAGGCATAGGCGCGCAGATGGCCGGATTCGCGCAGGCCCGCGACCACCTCCCAGAAGCCCGAGCCGCCGGCCTCGCGGACCATGATGCGCTGGCCGGCATCGAACCAGGGGTGGGTGAATTCGATGCGCTCGGCGCGCGCCCGGGTGACCGTGATGTTGGCCACCGCGACATCGATCTCGGCCGCCGCGACCGCATCTATCATCGCGCCGATATTGGAAAATTCGACATAGCGGGTCTCGATGCCCTCCTGCTCGGCCAGCCACGCCCACAGATCGATCGCCATGCCGGTCAGCACGCCGTCCCGCTTCATGACGAAGGGCGGATGCAGATTGACCCCGACGGTGAGCGTGGTTGGCGTGGCCGCGGGCGCCGTGCCTTCCTGGGCGAGCGCGGGGGCGGCAAGGGTGACGAACAGGGCCAGAAACGCGGCGCAGGCAGTGCGAAGGGACATGGATTTCCTGCGGGGTCGCGGGGTTGGGGCGGCGTCGCGGGCTGGCGACGGCATCGCCGATTAATGCCGGGCGGGGGCGGGGCGGTCAACCGGGGGGGGGCGGGGAGAGGCCTGTGACGGTCGCGCCGCGCGGCATGGAGCGTCCAGGCGTGGATCCCAGGGTCGCGCTCCGCTTTGCTTCGCTTGCCTTGGGATGAGGAAAGGTGAGCGGGGCCCTTCCCCGCACCCGAGAAACAAAGCACCCCCTCTCCGTCACGCTTCGCGTACCACCTCTCCCCCTGCCCGGGGGAGAGGATAGGCGGCAGCCTCGCGCCCCCTCCACCATGCTTCGCATGGTCCCCCTCCCCCGTGTCACGGGGGAGGATAAGGACCTCAGTTGTCGCTCATCTTCAGCGCTTCGATGAAGGCGCTTTGCGGGATTTCGACGTTGCCGAACTGGCGCATGCGCTTTTTGCCTTCCTTCTGCTTTTCCAGAAGCTTGCGCTTGCGGGTCACGTCGCCGCCGTAGCACTTGGCGGTGACGTCCTTGCGCAGCGCCGAGATCGTCTCGCGGGCGATGACCTTGCCGCCGATGGCCGCCTGGATCGGGATCTTGAACATGTGCTTGGGGATCAGCTCCTTGAGCTTCTCGCACATGGTGCGGCCGCGGCGTTCGGCCTGGGAGCGGTGGACGAGCATGGAGAGCGCGTCGACCGGCTCGTCATTGACGAGCAGCGACATCTTGACGAGGTCGTCCTCGCGGTAGTCGGTGAGCTGGTAGTCGAAGGACGCGTAGCCGCGGGAGATCGACTTCAGCCGGTCGTAGAAATCGAACACCACCTCGTTGAGCGGCAAATCGTAGACCAGCATGGCTCGGCTGCCGACATAGGAGAGGTCGATCTGGATGCCGCGACGCTCCTGGCAAAGCTTCAGGATGGCGCCGAGATGCTCGTCGGGGGTGAGGATGGTGGCGCGGATCCACGGCTCCTCGATGTGGTCGATGCGCACCACGTCGGGCATATCGGCCGGGTTGTGGAGCTCCATGATCGAGCCATCGGTGAGGTAGAGCTGGTAGACCACGCTGGGTGCGGTGGCGATCAGGTCGAGGTCGAACTCGCGCTCCAGCCGCTCCTGGATGATTTCGAGATGCAGCAGGCCGAGGAAGCCGCAGCGGAAGCCGAAACCCAGCGCCGCCGAGGTTTCCATTTCGAAGGAGAACGAGGCGTCGTTGAGGCGCAGCTTGCCCATGGCGGCGCGCAGGTCCTCGAAATCGCCGGCATCGACGGGGAAGAGGCCGCAGAAGACCACCGGCTGGGCCGGCTTGAAGCCCGGCAGCATGTGGGGAGTCGGGCGCTTGTCCTCGGTGATGGTGTCGCCGACGCGGGTGTCGGCCACTTCTTTGATCGAGGCGGTGATGAAGCCGATCTCGCCGGGGCCGAGCTCGTCGGTGATGACCATCTTGGGCGTGATGACGCCGACCCGGTCGACCGGGTATTTGGCGTCGGTGCCCATCATGCGGATGGCCTGACCCTTCTTGAGGACGCCGTCGATGACGCGCACCAGCACGATGACGCCGAGATAGGCGTCGTACCACGAATCGACCAGCATGGCCTTGAGCGGAGCGCTGGCGTCGCCTTCCTTGGGCGGCGGCAGCTTGTTGACGATCGCCTCCAGTACGGTATCGACGCCGAGCCCGGTCTTGGCCGAGATCATGCAGGCATCGGAGGCGTCGAGGCCGATCACCTCCTCGACCTGCGCGCGGATGCGCTCGGGCTCGGCGGCGGGCAGATCGACCTTGTTGAGGACGACGACGATCTCGTGGTCGGCATCGAGCGCCTGATAGACATTGGCGAGCGTCTGGGCCTCGACGCCCTGCGACGCGTCGACGACCAGCAGCGAGCCCTCGCAGGCGCGAAGCGAGCGCGACACCTCATAGGCGAAGTCGACATGGCCGGGCGTGTCGATGAGGTTGAGCACATAATGCTGGCCATCCTTGGCGTCATATTCGAGACGCACCGTGTTGGCCTTGATGGTGATGCCGCGCTCGCGCTCGATGTCCATCGCGTCGAGTATCTGTTCCTTCATCTCGCGATGCTCGAGCGAGCCGGTCATCTGGATGAGCCGGTCGGCAAGGGTCGACTTCCCGTGGTCGATATGAGCGACGATGGAGAAGTTGCGGATGTTCTTGAGCGGGGTCCTGTTCATGGCCGGGCATTTAGCAGCAGCGCGCGCAAAGGCAAAGCACAAACGGGATGGCGCGTGGTCGCGGGGGCGTTCAGAGGATTATCTGCCCGAGCGGGACCAGAGCGAGATGGAAGCCGGCATGGGCAAGCATGGCCGATTCAAGGTCGCGGGTGGCGAAGAGCCAGCCGAAGAGAAGGCCGAGAATCGCGTTCCAGGCCAGCGTGCGGAAAAGCAGCGGCGAGGCGATATCGGCGCCGTTGGCCATCAGCACCGGCAGGTGGCCGGCCGCGAAGACGAGCGCCGCCAGCACGATGCCGGTCCAGATGGCGGCCGGCGGCGGCGCGGGCGCGCGGCGGGCGAAGATCTTCCAGGCGACGAGCACGATGAGGCTCATCAGCCCCCAGCGCATCAGGATTTCCTCGACCACGCCGCCATAGGCAACGCCGACGATGGTGGCGGTGGCGCTCCAGCTCTCGACCAGCGAGGGGGGGCTGAGCGGCGCCGGCTGCCAGATGCCGCGCGTGGCATGGTCGGCGAGCGCGATGACGATGCCGGCGCCGATGCCCATGCCAAGTGAGGCGAGCCAGCACGGCGGCACGAGCGAGACTTGCAGGCCACTGGCGCGGGAAGCGACCCGCGACACGAGATGCGCACGCGGCGCGGCCCCTGCCCCGACCAGCGCCAAGGCGGCGAGCAGCAGCAGCGGGTTGAGCACCATCAGCGGGGCCGGCACGCCGGCCACCGGCGGCAGGACAAGATAGAGCGAGGCGATGCCGGGCAGGCCGAGCGCGATCAGCGCCAAAGCCGCCCGGCCGGTCCTGAACGGCCGGGGTGTATCGCTATCCTTCAAGTCCATGATTGTGTTATTCGCCTTTCAACAGCTCCGGCGGATTGCCGCTCGCGTTGGAACGACCTCATCAACACTCCGCAGGGACGAACGTTCCTGTCCTGCTCAGTCGTATCTGAGGTCGTGCGCCTTCCCGCCGAAAACGCGGTAGGCGTAGAAGGAATAGAAGATGATCACCGGCAGCACGAATGCAGTGCCGACGAGGATGATTGCGAGGCTCTCAGGCGCGGCGGCGGCCTCCCAGATGGTCATGCGCTCGGGCACGACATAGGGGTAGAAGGAATAGGCCAGGCCCGCAAAGCCGAGCGCGAAGATGCCGGCCAGCACCAGGAAGGGTGACAGCGCGTGGCGGTCGCCGGGTGCCGGCAGGGTGAAGGTGAGCCGCCACAGCCACGCGAACATCAGCACCGTGACGACCGGCAGCGGGGCGAGGATCGCGATCTCCGGCCAGACGAACCATTTTTCGAAGATGCGCGGGCTGGCGAAGGGCGTCGCGGCGGAAATCGCGACCATGCCGATGGCGGTGAAGGCCAGCGCGTAGCGCAGGAACCGCACGGCCTTCTTCTGCAGGTCGCCTTCGGTCTTGTAGATCAGCCAGGCGGCGCCCATCGCGGCATAGGACGCCGTCAGGCAGACGGCCACCAGGGCCCCGAAGGCGAAGGCGGCGGGCCCGAACTCCAGCCCCAGCACGTAGAGCCCCAGCATGAGCCCCTGCGCCAGCGCGGCGGTCAGCGAGCCGGCAAAGAAGATCAGGTCCCACCGGCCCTTGCGGTGGACCGGCACCTTGGCGCGGAACTCGAAGGCCACGCCGCGCAGGATGAGCCCGATCAGCAGCATGAACACAGGCAGATAGAGGGCGGAGAGGATGATGCCGTGGGCGATCGGGAAGGCCACCAGCAGCAGGCCGACGGCCAGCACCAGCCAGGTCTCGTTGGCATCCCAGAACGGGCCGATCGAGGCAATCATCCGGTCCTTTTCCGTCTTGTCGGCGGCCGCAAAGAGGATGCCGATACCCAGATCGAACCCGTCGAGGATGACATAGATCAGAATCGCCGCGCCCATTAGGCCCGCGAAGATCAGCGGCATGAGGAAGTGCCAGTCGATGGTCATGGGAAGTCCTCACTGTTCGGAATTGGTGTTGCTTCGGTGCCATGGGATGGCGCCCCCTCCACCATGCTTCGCATGGTCCTTAAGGGCGAGTCACTCGCCTCGCCCGTCCTTCGGACCCCCCGCTTCGCAGGGGAGGATACGCCGTCGCGGCCGTCTGCGCCATCAATCCTCCCCCGTTTACGGGGGAGGGGGACCGCCGAAGGCGGTGGAGGGGGCGCATCATCGGCAACCAATCTGGGCGATTCATATCCTTCGGGCACCATCCCTGACGAAGCCATCTGCGCGATCACTCGAAGGGCACCCTCGAACAAGTGCCTATCCAGGATGTCCGACGCGGCTATACGCAACACCCGAATGCCTTCGCGGCGAAGCCAGTCGTCACGGCGATTGTCGTGCCGCATCTGGCCCTCTAAATCGTGCTGGGCCCCGTCCAGTTCGACGGCGAGGTAGGCTTGCGAGCAGTAGAAGTCGAGGACGTAGGGGCCGACCGCGTGCTGGCGCCTAAAGCGATGACCGGCCAGACGCCCAGCCCTCAGGCAGTCCCACAGTAGAACTTCGGGCAGGCTCATGTCGCGACGCAGGCGACGTGCCTTCTGGACGGTTCGAGACGGCGCTCTCATCGGGCGGACCTTCCAAGGAGCGCCCCCTCCACCATGCTTCGCATGGTCCCCCTCCCCCGCTTCGCAGGGGAGGATTTACCGTCACGGGCGGCCTCCACCGCTTCGCTTGCTCGCAGGAGAGGATGGGCCGTCGCGGCCGACTGCGCCCTCGATCCTCCCCCGTTTACGGGGGAGGGGGACCATGCGAAGCATGGTGGAGGGGGCGCGGTCCGATGCATCCCTCACCCCTCCGCGTGCATGGGTTGGGACAGGGCACTGTCTTCGACATCCGGCAGCGGGGAGGTGTCACCGTCCTTGGCGGCTTTCAGCGCGAGGTAGGTGAGGACGCCGAGATAGATGAACAGCAGGATGACGTATAGGATCACGTAGCCGATCACGGTGAAGGCGACATGGCTGCCGGGTAGTTCGGCCACGGCATCGTGCGTCATCAGCACACCCTGCACCAGCCAGGGCTGGCGGCCGATCTCGGTGGTGTACCAGCCGGCCAGCGTGGCGACCCAGCCGGAAAACGCCATGCCGGCGAAGGCGAAGAAGAGCGGCCGTGGCAGCGTGCCGCGCCGCCACAGGAACCACGCGCCGCTCCAGGACAGCGCCAGCATCAGAAAACCCATGCCGACCATGATGCGGAAGCTGAAGAAGACCGGGGCGACCGGCGGATGCTCGCCGACGAAATCGTTGAGGCCGGGTACCTCCCCATCGGCATGGTGCGTGAGGATGAAGCTCGCGCCATTGGGAATGGCGATCTCCCAGCGGTTCTCGCGCGCCTCCTCGTCGGGCCAGGCAAACAGCACCAGCGGGACATTGCTTCTGGTCTCCCAGTTGGCCTCCATGGCGGCGACCTTGGCCGGCTGGTGTTCCAGCGTGTTGAGGCCGTGGAGATCGCCCACGAAGATCTGGACGGGAATGAGCGCGGCGCCCAGGAAGACACCGGTGCGCAGCGCCTTCCACATGGATTCGGAACGATCGCCGACGAGGAAGCGCAGCGCCGAGAGCCCGGCGATGAGGAAAGCGGCGGTGAGGCCCGACGCGATCAGCATGTGGGTCAAGCGATAGGGGAAGGACGGGTTGAACAGGATGGCCAGCCAGTCGGTGGCAAAGGCCTCTCCATTGCGCATCTCGAAGCCGACCGGCGTATGCATCCAGGAATTGAGCGCCAGGATCCAGAAGGCCGACAGCGTGGTGCCGAAAGCCACCGCGACGGTGGCGAAGGTGTGCACGCGGTTCGAGACGCGGCGGAAGCCGAACAGCATGATGCCGAGGAAGACGGCCTCCAGGAAGAAGGCGGTCAGGACCTCATAGGCAAGCAGCGGACCCGCAATGTTGCCGACGACCTCCATGAAGCCCGGCCAGTTGGTCCCGAACTGGAAACTCATGGTGATGCCGGAGACGACGCCGAGCGCAAAGGAGAGCGCGAAGACCTTCACCCAGAAGAAATAGGCGCGCATCCAGGCCTGGTCGCCGGTCGCGTTGTAGCGCAGCTTGAAGAACAGGAGCACCCAGCCCAAAGCGATGGTGATCGTGGGAAAGAGGATGTGGAACGAGATGTTGGCCGCAAACTGGATGCGGGACAGAATGAGCGGATCCAAGTCCATGATGATAATTTGTCCTTCGCGTGCGTCTCGCTTGTGACATAGGCCGTGCCCGGGTGCTGATCAAAACGACGCGGTGCCGCAGGGTCAAGGTGTCGCGGGCGAATTGCCTTGAAGCTCAGGCGGCCCAAAGCGCCGTAGCGCCCTGGCGCAGAAGGTCGAGGGCAAGCAATGTGAGCCCGATGCGGAACCAGCGGCGGAAGGCCTCTTCGGGCAGCCTTTCCAGGAGGCGGCTGCCGTAGACGGTTCCGAAATAGCCCGACACCATCATGATGGCGATGAGCGGCAGCCAGGTGGCGAAGGCGAAGCCCGCGAGGCCGAAGACGACGATCTTGAGCGAGTGCTGGACGGTCATGCCGGCGGCGTGGGTGGCGACCAGCGCCTTGCGGTCGTCTGGCAGGACCTTCGAGAAGAAGGCGGCAAGCAGCGGACCGGTGGCGCCGACGAACATGGTGAGCAGCGCGGTCACGGCGCTGCCGATGGTGATGCCGCCCCGGCCGAGACGCTCGAAGCCGGGGATCGAGGCCCAGGTGACGGCGATGATGAAGAGGCCAAGCACCAGCTTGAGCACGGCATCGGGCAGTTGCACCACGAACCAGGCGCCGGTGATCGCGCCAGCCAGCGAGCCGAGCAGAAACGGCACCGCGATGTCAAAGCGTATGGAGGCGCGCTGGTGCCAGGCGCGGCCGGTATTGGAGCCGAGCTGAACCGCGCCGTGGACAGGTATGAGGGCAGCGACGGGCAGGAACATGCCCATCAAGGCAAGCATGGCGACGCCGCCGCCGACGCCGAAGGCGGCGGTCAGGGCCGAGGTGAAGAAGGAGGCGACGATCAGGAACGCCGCCGGCGCGGCGCCGAGGTCGGCGGGAAGGAGACCGGCAAGCGTCTCCAAGCCCGGACCTCTAGCTCAGCTCGGAGGTCTGGCGCGGGAACTGGCCGGTGGCGCGGTACGTCCAGAGATAAGTCGGCAAAATGGCCTCCATGCCCTGCGGGTGGATGCCGAGACCCTGAAGCGTGCGGCCTTCCCTTTCGGCGGCGTCCGAGACGACATTGTCGACCTTGAGCTGGCGGACCTGGTCGACAGTCAGGAGCGGCTTGGGCAGGATCTGGAAGATTTGGCCCATCAGGCTGGCGAGTGCCCAGGGCAGCGGCAGGAGCAAACGCTTGCGCTGGGTCACCTCGAGCACCTCCTCCATGCATTCGCGGAAGGTGAGGACGCGGGGACCGCCCAGCTCATAGACCCGGCCGCCCTCGACCTTGCCGTCGACGGCACGCGAGATCGCCTCGGCGACGTCGGTCACATAGACCGGCTGGAAGCGGGTGTGGCCCCCACCGATCAGCGGCAGGAAGGGCGAAAAGCGCGCCATGTTGGCGAAGCGGTTGAAGAAGTCGTCTTCCGGTCCGAAGACGATCGAGGAGCGGAACACCACGGCGTACCTGACGGTCTCCAGGGATGCCGCCTCGCCGGCCGCCTTGGAGCGCGCATAGACGGATTCGGATTCCGGATCGGCGCCGATGGCGGAGAGGTGGACGAGCCGTGCGCCGACAGCCTGCGCGGCCTCGGCGACGGCGCGCGCGCCCTCGGCCTGGATCGCATCGAAGCGCTGCTTGCCCGATTCCTGCAGGATGCCGACCAGATTGACGACGCAATCGGCGCCCTGCACCGCGCGATCGATCGAGCCGCGATGGCGCAGATTGGCCTGGATCGCCTGGATCTGGCCGACATTGCCGAGGGGCTGGAGATGGTGGGCGACATTGGGATTACGAACGGCCACGCGGATGCGGTAGCCGCGGCGGGCCAGCGCCTGGACCAGATGGCGGCCGATGAAGCCCGAACCGCCGAAGATCGTGACAAGCGGCGGAATCTGGGTGACGGATGTCATGGCTGATCAGCTCCGAAATTTGACTGGGCGCTTCATAGTCGCATTCGCGCCAAAGGCAAAGAGCGGATCGGCGCCGCCGGCCTCAGACGCGTGCCGTAGTGGCCTCATCCATGCCCTCGAAGGCGATGCGCTCCGGCTCCTGGTCGCCGCCCAGGAGATCGACGGCACGGTCGGCGGCATCCTGGAACGGTTCCAGCACCAGATCCGCGCCAGCCGAGGTCAGCCGGTCGGCTTCGGCCTCGCGGTGCGAGGTGACGGCGATGCGGCCGGAAAAGCCCGCCGCCACCAGCGCCTCGATGAGCGCGATGCGCGGGTCGTCATGGGTGACGCCGGTATCATGGGCAGGCACGGACGAGACCACCCATTTGGCATGGTCGAGCGGCAGATGGGCGACGAATTCGGGATCGCTGGCATCGCCGAACTCAACGTCGAGGCCGAGCGCGCGCCAGCGGCGGGCGGCTTCGGGATTGAAGTCGACGCCCAGCACGCTGATGCCCTTGCGCTTGAGCCGCAGGCCCATCGCGGTGCCGAAGCGACCGGTGCCGAACAGGATGATGTCGTAACGCTTCACCTTGGCCTGGCCGTCCTCTCCCGTCTCGCGAAAGGGGTTCTGGCGCTCGAAGACACCCAGCCACGGCTCGCAGAAGGCATAAAGCTGGTGCGAGTAGGTGATCATGTAGGTCGAGGTGGCGATGGTCACGAGACCGACCAGCGTGACGAGGCCGAGGGCCTCGGTGTCGAGATGGCCGATGGAAACGCCCATGGCGATGAAGATGAGCGAGAATTCGGAGATCTGAGCGACCGTCAGCCCGGCCAGGAAACCGGTGCGCTTGCGGAAGCCCATATAGCCCATGATGGCCAGCACGATGAGCGGATTACCGACCAGCACGAAGACCGAGAAGATGACGGCTGCACCCACATGGGCGCCGAGTTCGCCGAGATCGAGCGTGACGCCGAGTGCGATGAAGAAGAACAGCAGCAGGAAGTCGCGCAACGGCGCCAGCCTGGAGGCGATGGCGTCACGGTAGCGGGTGGAGGCCAGCGAGACGCCGGCCAGGAGGCCGCCGAGTTCCTTGCCGAAGCCCGCGAGTTCTCCGACTGCCGCGAAGATGGCGGCCATGGCGATGGCGAAGCAGAGCAGCAGTTCGGGCGCGCGCGCCATGCGCTCGGTCAGCGGATCGGCGATGTAGCGAACGAAGATGATGACGAAGATCAGGAGCGCGACGCCGGCACCGAGCACGAAGGCGATGTCGCCGATCCCGCCCTCGCCCGCCGCGCCGATGCCGACCGCCGACAGCGTGATCATGGCCAGCACGACGACAAGGTCCTGGACGATGAGGAACCCGAGCGCGACCTGGCCGTGCAGGGAATCGATCTCGCGTTTGTCCGACAGGAGTTTGACGATGATGATGGTCGACGAAAAGGTGAGCGCGATCGCGATGTAGAGGCTTTCAATCGCGCCGAAGCCGAGCGCCAGCCCGATCAGGAATCCGAAGACGGAGGTGAAGGCGACCTGCCCCAGGCCCGTCATCAGCGAGACGACGCCGAGCGAGCGGATCAGGTTCACGTCGAGCTTGATGCCGACGAGGAACAGGAGAATCGCGATGCCGAGTTCCGCCAGAAGCTCGATCTCCGCCTGCGACTGGACGATGTCGAGAACAGAAGGACCGGCGATCAACCCCACGGCGATGAAGGAGACGATGAGCGGCTGTCGCAGGAGCACGCCGACGAGGCCGACGGCGGCGGCGAGGAAGAGCAGGAGGGCCACTTCCGCAAACACGCCATGGGCCACAAATTCGATCATGGGGACTCCGATGCTGAGGCTGCCCCGACAGTAAGCAAAGGCGCGCCCGAGGCAAGCCGTGGCGGCCCGACTGAAGGCCGCTTTGCACTGCGCCCACCGGTTTTTCCTTGCGCGACATCAAGGGTGGCCAGGCTTGTTGATAGTTACAAATACGGTGGTTACAGATGCAACCAATTGGCCGGCGATCCCGGCCACCAGAGACAGTCGATGAGAGGGACGCGGCCCATGAACGCATTTGCCTACATGCCGGGCTTCGGCAATGATTTCGAGACGGAGAGCCTGCCGGGCGCCCTGCCCCAGGGCCAGAACAGCCCGCAGAAGCTGAATTACGGGCTTTATGCCGAGCAGCTTTCGGGTTCGCCCTTCACGGCCCCGCGCGGCACCAACGAGCGCTCCTGGCTCTACCGCATCCGTCCAAGCGTACGGCACACCAAGCGCTTCAAGAGCGTGGACCATGCGCACTGGAAGACCGCGCCGCATGCGCCCGACGTCGACGAGCCGCTCGGGCAGTTCCGCTGGGACCCGACGCCGATTCCCAACGAGACGACAAATTTCCTGCAGGGCGTGCGCACCATCACCACGGCCGGCGATTCGCTGACCCAGACCGGCATGGCGAGCCATGTCTACGTCTTCAACGAGGACATGGTCGACGACTACTTCTTCAACGCCGACGGCGAGCTTTTGATCGTGCCGCAGCATGGCGGCATCCGCGTGAAGACCGAGATGGGCGTCATGGAGGTCGAGCCGGAGGAGATCTGCCTCGTGCCGCGCGGCATGATGTTCAAGGTGGAGCTGATGAACGGCCCGGCGCGCGGCTATATCTGCGAGAATTACGGGGCCAAGTTCACCCTGCCCGATCGCGGGCCGATCGGCGCCAACTGCCTGGCCAATCCGCGCGACTTCAAGACGCCGGTCGCCTGGTACGAGGACAAGGAGACGCCCTGCCGCGTGCATGTGAAGTGGTGCGGCAAGTTCTTCACCACCGAGATTGGCCATTCGCCGCTCGACGTGGTGGCGTGGCACGGCAACTACACGCCCTACAAATACGATCTGAAGACCTATTCTCCGGTCGGCGCGCTCTTGTTCGATCACCCGGACCCGTCGATTTTCACGGTGCTCACGGCGCCAAGCGGCGAGGAAGGCACGGCCAACATCGACTTCGTCATCTTCCCGCCGCGCTGGATGGTGGCCGAGCACACGTTTCGGCCGCCCTGGTACCACCGCAACATCATGAGCGAGTTCATGGGCCTCATCAAAGGCCAGTACGACGCCAAGGAAGAGGGTTTCGTGCCCGGCGGCATGAGCCTGCACAACATGATGCTGCCGCACGGGCCCGACCACATGGGCTTCGAGAAGGCCTCGAATGCCGACCTCAAGCCGGTCAAGCTGGAGGAGACCATGGCCTTCATGTTCGAGACGCGCTTTCCCCAGCTCTTGACCGAATATGCGGCCAATCTGGAGACGCTGCAGGAAAACTATGTCGGCTGCTGGGACGGGCTCGACCGCAAGTTCGACGGGACGCCGGGAGTGAAGTAGCAATATCGCCCCTCCCCCTCACGCTGCCTCCGTGTGCGTCAGAGGCGGCGTGAGCAGTGTCACGAATTGCAGCCGGCGACCCAAACCACTACTGATCGGACAACAAGAATATCCGACCGGAGGAATCAGCCTTGAAACTCGCCACCCTCAAGAACGGCACGCGCGACGGCCATCTCGTCGTCGTCAGCCAGGATCTCACGCGCTACACCGACGCCTCGTTCCTGGTGCCGACGCTGCAGGCTGCGCTCGACGACTGGGGGCGGATCGCGCCGCACCTGGAGGCGCTCGCCGAAAGCCTGGAGCATGGCTCGGTGCCGTCGGAGCGGTTCCACGAGCACGACGCCATGTCGCCCTTGCCGCGCGCCTATCAGTGGGCCGACGGCTCGGCCTATGTGAACCACGTCGAGCTGGTGCGCAAAGCACGCAATGCGGAGATGCCGGACACCTTCTGGACCGACCCGCTGATGTACCAGGGCGGCTCGGACTCCTTCCTCGGGCCCCGCGACCCGATCCGCATGGCCGACGAGGCTTTTGGCATCGACATGGAGGGCGAGATCGCCGTCATTGTCGGCGACGTGCCGATGGGTGCGAGCAAGGACGAGGCGCGCGACGCGATCCGGCTGTTCATGCTGGTCAACGACGTGTCGCTGCGCGGGCTGATTCCGGGCGAACTCGCCAAGGGTTTCGGCTTCTTCCAGTCAAAACCCTCCTCGGCCTTCACGCCCGTCGCGGTGACGCCCGACGAACTCGGCGAGGCATGGGACGGCGACAAGCTGCATCTGCCGCTGATCGTCGACTACAATGGCAAGCCGTTCGGGCGCGCCGATGCCGGCACCGACATGACCTTCGACTTCCCGATGCTGATCGCACATGCGGCCAGGACGCGGCCACTGGTAGCGGGCTCGATCATCGGCTCGGGCACGGTGTCGAACAAGCTCGATGGCGGGCCGGGCAAGCCGGTGGATGCGGGCGGCGTCGGTTATTCCTGCATCGCGGAAATCCGCACCATCGAGACGATCGAGAACGGCAAGGCAACGACTCCCTTCATGCGCTTCGGCGACACGGTGCGCATCGAGATGAAGGACAGAGCCGGCCATTCCATCTTCGGTGCCATCGAGCAGGCCGTCGAGAAATACGAAAAGGACTGAGGCACATGGCCAAGAAATTCGCATCCGCCGGGGACATGGCGGACAAGAAGATCTCGTTCACCGAAATCGGCAAGGACCTCTGGGCCTTCACGGCGGAAGGCGATCCGAACACCGGCGTGATCATCGGCGACGATTCGGTGATGGTCGTCGATGCGCAGGCGACGCCGCGGCTGGCCAACATGGTGGTCGAAAAGATCCGGACCGTCACCGACAAGCCGATCAAATACGTGCTTCTGACGCATTATCACGCGGTGCGGGTGCTCGGGGCGTCGGCCTATGGCGCCGACGAGATCATCATGTCGGAGACGGCACGTTCCATGGTGGTGGAGCGCGGACAGGAGGACTGGGATTCGGAATTCGGCCGCTTTCCCCGGCTGTTCCAGGGCCATGAATCGATCCCCGGCCTGACCTGGCCGACGATGACATTTGCCGACCGCATGTCGGTCTATCTGGGCAAAAGGCGGGTGGACCTGATGTTTCTCGGGCGCGGGCACACGGCGGGCGACATCGTCGCCCATGTGCCGGATGCCAATGTGATGTTCACCGGCGATCTCGTGGAGTATCATTCGGCCTGCTATTGCGGCGACGCGCATTTCGCCGACTGGCCCGACACGCTGGAGGAAATTCGCGAATTCGACCTCGATGCCATCGCGCCTGGCCGCGGCGATGCGCTGGTGGGCTCGGAGATGGTCAATGCCGCGCTCGACACGACGGGCGACTTCGTGCTGTCGACCTACAAGCCGGTGGCCCGCGTGGCGCAGGGTGGCGGTTCGCTCAAGGAGGCGTGGGACGCCTGCCGGGCTGCCTGTGATCCGAAATTCGCAGACTTCGCCATCTACGAGCATTGTCTGCCGTTCAACGTGGCGCGCGCCTATGACGAGGCGCTGGGCATCGACACGCCGCGGATCTGGACCGCCCAGCGCGACCAGGAGATGTGGGAATCTTTGCAGGGGTAGGGGCTCATGGAATACGGCATCCTTTTCTATGTCATCAGCGCGCTATGGAGCGTGGCGATGATTTCCAACTTCATCGTCGCGATCCGGATCTGCTACGCCATCGAGGAACGCTCCGGCCGCAAGCTGCTGCAAGGCGGCCTTCCCGGCTTCGTCAATATCATCCCCGTCGCGCTCAATCGCGGCGTGGCGCAGGACCAGGAGACGCAGGATCTGCGCTCCCAGATGAACAGGCGGCTGATCATCATCCTGATCGGCTTCGCCATGTTCCTGTTCCTTATCTGGGCGTGGGACCGGGGCGCGTGGGCAGTCTAGGCCAAACTCAGATCGTATTGGGAAAATCGAGGGTCGACGGTCAGAACCGTCAACCTTTCCACGCTTGCCTGGGCGATCAGCATCCGGTCAAAAGGGTCGCTGTGGTGATGTGGAAGAGAACGCACTGCCTCGATGTGGGCAAGGCTTATGTCGAGAAGATCGAAACCCGCACGCACCACTCCACGCGCAAAGTCTTGTGGAGCATCAAGCTTGTTCAACGACTGCTGGATGGCAATCTCCCACATACTGGCCATGCTGACCATCAGCGACGGCGCGGAGTTGATGATCCGGCGATGGCTCTCGGGCAACCGCCTGCTGTCGTCCAGCGCCCAAAGCAGAATGTGTGTATCGAGAAGATAGGACGTCACTTGATGTACTCGTCCCATTCGGGACCAAGTTCATCAAAATCGTCGGCCATCTTGATCTGGCACTTAAAGGCGCCGATGCGCGGTAGCGAGCCGGCCACAGGCTTGTGCGGACCGACCTGGACGAAGGGCTTGCCGTGCTTGGTAACCAGAACCTCCTCGCCGGCGGCGGCCTTGCGCAGAATCTCCGAAAGATTGGCCTTCATTTGCGCGACGGTGACGTTCATGGCTCACATCTCCATTTATGGCCATAATTTAGGTCATAATTTTATCCATGCCAAGATTTGAGCCAAGAATGCCACGCTACAGCTACGAACCTTTCGGGTACACGTCACCGCCCGAGCTCTCCGGGCGAGCGGCGCAGGAGATCTATCCCGTCGCCATCGTCGGTGCCGGCCCCGTGGGGCTCGCCATGGCGATCGACCTGGCGCTTCAGGGCACCGCCTCGGTGGTGCTCGACGACAATGACGTGGTCTCGGTGGGGAGCCGGGCGATCTGCTGGTCGAAGCGGACGCTGGAGATCTTCGACCGGCTGGGCGTCGGCGAGCGCATGGTGGAAAAGGGCGTGACCTGGAAGGTCGGGCGTCTCTTCCACCGCGACGCGGAAGTGTGGAGCTTCGACCTGCTGCCGGAGGAAGGCCACAAGATGCCGGCCTTCATCAACCTCCAGCAATATCACGTCGAGCAGTATCTGGTGGAGCGCGCGCGCGACTTTCCCGAGCTGATCGATCTGCGGTTCAGGAACAAGGTGACGGGGGTGGCGGTCGCCGCCGACCATGCGGCGGTGGATATCGAGACGCCGGACGGGGCCTATCTGCTGAAGGCTGAGTACCTGATCGCCTGCGACGGCGCGCGCTCCTTCGTCCGCCAGGCGACGGGGCTCGACTTCGCCGGCAAGCTCTTCGAGGAGCGTTTTCTCATCGCCGATGTGGAGATGAAGGCGGATTCTCCCTCCGAACGCTGGTTCTGGTTCGAACCGCCTTTCCATGGCGGGCAATCGGCGCTGCTGCACAAGCAGCCGGACGACATCTACCGCATCGATCTGCAGCTCGGCTGGGATGCCGACCCGGACGAGGAAAAGAAGCCGGAAAACGTCATCCCGCGCATCGAGAAGATGATCGGGCACCGCGATTTCGAACTCGACTGGGTGTCGGTCTACACCTTCCAGTGCCGGCGGCTCGACCGCTTCGTGCATGGCCGCGTGATCTTTGCCGGCGACAGCGCGCACATCGTCTCGCCCTTCGGCGCGCGCGGCGGCAATGGCGGCATCCAAGACATAGACAATCTCGGCTGGAAGCTCGCAGCGGTGCTGAAAGGGCAGGCCGGGGAAGAGCTGCTCGCCACCTACGACGAGGAACGCATCCGCGGCGCCGACGAGAACATCGCCAACTCGGCGCGCTCGACCAATTTCATGACGCCGAAATCGGCAATGGAACGCCTGTTCCGCGACGAGGTGTTGTCATTGGCCGCAGATCACGCCTTCGCGCGAAAACTGGTCAATTCGGGCCGGCTGTCGCTGCCCTGTTCGCTGGAGGGGCTGTCGCTGCAGTCGCCGACGGACGACGCGCCCGTGCGGCCGGGCGAGCCCTGCAAGGACGCGCCCATCGACAAGGACGGCAGGCCCGGCTGGCTGCTCAACGAGCTGGGCGGCGACTTTGTGCTGCTGACCGTCGGCGATGCGGTGCCGCCCAAGATGGCGGGCCTGCGCAACGTCCATGTCGGGCACGGCGGGATAGGCGATAGCGAAGGCATGGTGGCGAAACGCTACGGGACGGAACGGGCCTATCTCATCCGCCCGGACCAGCATGTGGCAGCGGTGTTTGAACGGGTCGACCCGGAGGCCATCACCGCCGCGCTGGCGCGTGCGACGGCCAGGAAGGAGACGTTCGATGCCTGATCTTTCAACCGACAGGCTGGGGGCTGCCGGAGACCTCTTCTACGAGGCACTGCTCAAGGCCCATGAAGGGCTGGACGAAACGGGCAGCGCCCGGCTCAACGCAAGGCTGGTGCTGCTTCTGGCCAACCAGGTCGGCGATCTCGACACGCTGAAGGCGGCGCTCGCCACTGCGCGAGACGGGATCGGCACAGATCAGGCCGCGGGCCGCAGTTGACCGCCCTGCCCTTTGCCAGTACGCCAGCCGCACCATGACGAGGCGGACCGGACAGGCATGGGCGGCAAGGCGGTAGCCCACATCATCGACGATTTGAAACGGCGGCCCTCACGCAACTGGTCGATCGTCATCAGCCTGTTCGGCGATGCCATCGTGCCGCGCGGCGGCTCGGTCTGGCTCGGCACGCTGCTCGACTTCTTCGAGATGATCGACATCGGCGCTGGCGCGGTGCGCACGGCGATGTCGCGCCTGGCTGCCGATGGCTGGCTGGAACGCGAGCGCGAAGGCCGCAACAGCTTCTACCGGCTGACCGGGCGTGGCCGCGAGACCTTCGTCGTCGCCACGCGGCAGATCTACAGCGCCAGGGGGCCGGGATGGAGTGGCGGTTTCGACGCCGTGTTCCTGGAAAAGAACGGCTCGAACGGCCAGGAAGCAGCGCGGGCGCGGCTGGAAGAGGCAGGGTTCGGCGCCGCCGCGCCGGGTGTGTTCCTGGCGCCGCCGGGGCTTGTGATGCCGGCCGAGATTACCGCCGAGTTCCTGGTTGTTCGCGTGAGCGCCGAGCCGGAAGCCTGTCGGCGGCTGGCGGCGGCGGCATGGCCGGTGGAGCAGGCTGGCAGCGCCTTTGCCCGCTACGTCTCGGCCTTCTCGCCGCTCGATCAGGCGATGGCCCGCGGGGGCACGCTGACCGATGGGCAGGCCATGGTGGCGCGGATCCTGCTCATCCACGAATACCGCCGGCTGGTGCTGCGCTACTGCCCGCTGCCACCAGAACTTCTGCCGCAGGACTGGCCGGGCGAAGCGGCGCTCGATCTGACGCGGCGGCTCTACCAGGGCCTGCTGCCGCTGGCCGAAAACTGGCTCGACCGGCACGGGCGATGCCAGTCCGGTGCGCTGCCGCAGCCTGACCCGGCCATCCACAACCGTTTCCTGCCGTGACGGGACGGCCTTGATTTTCAGCGCGCGACACTCGATATCGGGCGCAACCAGAAACCGACGGAATAAGACGGGACGAGGTGATGAACGAGCACCCCGAGAACAAATCCAATTTGGACGAGGAAATGGCCCGCAGCGGCTATCGCGAGCACGACCCCGAGTCCAAGGGCGCCGGTGCGGAGCGCGATGAGCTGAGCGGCGAGCCAAGCGAAGAGGATGTGCTGCTGCGGCTCGCGGCCGAAAACGAAGAGTTGAAGGACCGTGCGCTGCGGCTCGCGGCCGAGATGGAAAATCTGCGCCGGCGCACGCAACGCGACGTGGCCGATGCCAAGACCTATGCCGTCGCCGCTTTCGCGCGCGACATGCTGTCGGTGTCGGACAATCTGCAGCGGGCCCTGGAGGCCATCCCACAGGAAGCCAAGGACAGCGACGATGCCGGCTTCAAGGCGCTGATCGTCGGCGTGCAGATGACAGAACGCGACATGCTGTCGACGCTGGAGCGCCACGGCGTGCGGAAGCTGACGCCCGAAGGCGAGAAGTTCGACCCGAACTTCCACCAGGCCATGTTCGAGGTGCCGAACCCGGACGTGCCCAACAACACCGTGGTGCAGGTGGTGCAGGCCGGTTTCGCGATCGGCGAACGGGTGCTGCGGCCGGCCATGGTGGGCGTTGCCAAGGGCGGCCCCAAGCAGGCGGCGAATGCCAATGGCGAGACGACGGCCGAGCCTGGTCCGCCCAGCCCGCAGGATGAAAAGGACGCCTGAACAAGGGCGTCCGCATAAGACAGGCGCCGCCGCTCAGACGTTGCGGCGGCGGCCTTCCATGAGGTCCAGCACGGCACGGGCGGCATCGAGCACGTTGGTGCCGGGGCCGAAGATGGCGGCGACGCCATGCTCCTTCAGGAAATCATAGTCCTGGCGCGGCACCACGCCGCCGCAGACGACGATGATGTCTTCCGCACCCCTTGCCTTCAGTTCCTCGACGAGTTGCGGCAGCAGCGTCTTGTGGCCGGCCGCCAGCGAGGAGACGCCGACGACATGGACGCCCGCCTCGATCGCGGTATCGGCTGCTTCCGGCGGGGTCTGGAACAGCGGACCGGCAATGATCTCGAAACCGATGTCGCCGAAGGCCGATGCAATCACCTTGGCGCCGCGGTCGTGGCCATCCTGGCCAAGCTTGGCGACCATGAGGCGCGGCTTCTGCCCCAGTGACTGCGAGAACTGCGCCAGTCGGTCGACGAGCATGGCGTATTCCGCGTCGTCGCCATAGGCGGGACCGTAGACGTCGTGCACCACTTCCGGCACCGCGGAATGATCGCCGAAGACACCGCGCAGGGCATCCGAGATCTCGCCGACCGTGGCACGGGCGCGCGCGGCTTCGACGGCGGCTTCGAGAATGTTGCCCTCGCCCGAGTTGGCGACCTCCGAGAGCCTCGCAAGCGCCGCTTCCCATGCTTTCGGGTCGCGCTGGCGGCGCACGCGCTCGAGCCGCTTCAGCTGCGCCTCGCGCACCGCGCGGTTGTCGATGGCACGGGCCTCGATGCGGTCCTCCACCTCGGGGCGGAAGCGGTTGACGCCAACGATCACCTCGTCGCCCTTGTCGATCGCCGCCTGGCGGCGGGTGGCGGCCTCCTCGATGAGGCGCTTCGGATAACCGTCATTGACCGCCTTGGTCATGCCGCCCATGGCCTCGACCTCCTCCATCAACGCCCAAGCCTTGTCGGCAAGCTCGTTGGTGAGACTTTCGACGTAATACGAGCCCGCGAGCGGATCGACGACCTTGGTCACCCCGGTCTCGTGGGCGAGGATCAGCTGCGTGTTGCGGGCAATGCGGGCGGAAAATTCCGTCGGCAGCGCAATCGCCTCGTCGAAGGAATTGGTGTGCAGCGACTGCGTGCCGCCCAGCACCGCGGCCATCGCCTCATAGGCGGTCCGCACGATGTTGTTGTAGGGGTCCTGCTCCGCCAGCGACCACCCAGAGGTCTGGCAATGGGTGCGCAGCATGAAGGATTGCGGCTTCTTCGGCTCGAATTCCTCCATCACACGCGACCACAGGAGCCGCGCGGCGCGCAGCTTGGCGGCTTCCATGAAGAAGTTCATGCCGATGGCGAAGAAGAAGGAGAGCCGCCCGGCGAAGGCGTCGACATCCTGTCCCCTTCGGATGGCCGAGCGCACATATTCGCGCCCGTCGGCCAGCGTGAAGGCCAGTTCCTGCACCAGCGTCGCCCCGGCCTCCTGCATGTGATAGCCGGAAATCGAGATGGAGTTGAAGCGCGGCATTTCGGACGCCGTATAGGCAATGATGTCGGCGACGATCCGCATCGAGGGTTCGGGCGGGTAGATGTAGGTGTTGCGGACCATGAACTCCTTGAGAATGTCGTTCTGAATGGTCCCCGAGAGCTCGGCGCGCGAAGCCCCCTGCTCCTCGCCGGCGACGATGAAGGCGGCGAGCACCGGAATGACGGCACCGTTCATGGTCATCGACACCGACATCTCGGAAAGCGGGATGCCGTCGAAGAGGATCTTCATATCCTCGACCGAATCGATCGCCACGCCGGCCTTGCCGACATCGCCCTCGACGCGGGGATGATCGGAATCGTAGCCGCGATGGGTGGCGAGATCGAAAGCGACGGACAGCCCCTTCTGGCCGCCGGCCAGTGCCTGGCGGTAGAAGGCGTTGGACTCTTCCGCCGTCGAGAAGCCGGCATATTGGCGGATGGTCCAGGGGCGGCCGGCATACATGGTGGCGCGCGGCCCGCGCAGGAACGGCTTTTCGCCGGGCAGATTGTCGAGATGATCAATGCCCTGGAGATCGTCGCCCGTGTAGAGCGGCTTGACGTCGATGCCTTCGGGCGTGTGCCAGGCGAGCGTGTCGGGATCGCCCTTGGTTTCCTTCTCGGCAAGCGTGCGCCAGCGGAAGAGTTTTTCGGTCATCAGAACCTCCCCGGAAGGCGGCGCCCCTTGGCGGAACGCGACGGTGAAAACATGGCCTCTACTCGAACTCCATGATCATCTCGTCCACCGCGAGGCTGGCGCCGGGTTCGACGGGGATGGCCTTGACGATGGCGCGGCGCTCGGCGCGGAGCACGTTTTCCATCTTCATGGCTTCGACCGTGGCCAGCGGCTGGCCCTCGTGAACCTCCGCTCCCACGTCCACCATGATGGCGGTGACAACGCCCGGCATGGGGCAGAGCAGCATCTTCGATGTGTCGGGCGGTGCCTTTTCCGGCATCAGCCGGGCGAGTTCGGCAACGCGTGGGGTGCGTACATGGATCTTGAGGTCGATGCCGCGCCAGCGCAGGCGCCAGGCGGAGTTGACCGGCTGGATTTTCACGCCCATCGACTGGCCGCCGACGGAAAAACGCGCATGCGGGCGGCCGGGCAACCAGTCGCCAGTGACCGGCACTGGCCTGCCGCCTTCGAACCCGACCAGCGTCGCACCGCCCTCGTCGCGCAGGGCGGCTTCGAACTCCGTCCCGTTGACCTTGACGATCCAGTCACGGCCGACCGTGCGGCGGTGGTTGTCCAGCGCGCCAGAAATCAGCACGGCGCGTTTCTGGCTGCGGAAATGGACGAAGGCGGCGACGGCGGCGAGCGCGCGGGCCTCCTCCTCGCTCGGGTTAACGCCCGAAAAACCCTCCGGCCATTCCTCGGCGATGAAGGCTGTCGTAATTTCTCCCTTACGAAAGCGCTCGTGGCGCATGACGGCGGAGAGGAACGGCAAATTGTGGCCGATGCCCTCGAGCTGGAAATCGTCGAGCGCGGCGCTCATCGCGTCGACGGCCGCCAGCCGATCCGGCGCGAAGGCACAGAGCTTGGCGATCATGGGATCGTAATACATGGAAATCTCGCCGCCCTCGAAGACGCCGGTGTCGTTGCGGATCACCGTACCGTCCTCACGATTGCCTTCCCGCGGCGGGCGGTAGCGCGTGAGCCGGCCGATGGAGGGCAGGAAATTGCGGTAGGGGTCCTCGGCGTAGAGCCGGCTTTCGATCGCCCAGCCATCGAGCCGCACATCCTCCTGCGCGAGGCGCAGCTTCTCGCCGGCGGCAACGCGGATCATCTCCTCGACCAGATCGATGCCGGTGACGAGCTCGGTCACCGGGTGCTCGACCTGCAGGCGGGTGTTCATCTCGAGGAAGTAGAAATTCCGCTCGGCATCGACGATGAATTCAACCGTGCCGGCAGAATGGTAAGCGACTGCTTTCGAAAGGGCGACGGCCTGCGCGCCCATGGCGGCACGCGTTTCGGCGTCGAGGAAGGGCGACGGCGCCTCCTCGATGACCTTCTGGTTGCGGCGCTGGATGGAGCATTCGCGCTCGCCCAGATGTATGACGTTGCCACGCTTGTCGCCCAGCACCTGGATCTCGATATGGCGCGGCTGGGTGACGAATTTCTCGATGAAGATGCGGTCGTCGCCGAAGGAGGCTTTAGCCTCGCCCTTGGAGGCGCGGAACCCGTCGCGGGCCTCCTCGTCGTTCCAGGCAATGCGCATGCCCTTGCCGCCGCCGCCGGCCGACGCCTTGATCATCACCGGATAGCCGATGGACGCCGCGATGCGGACCGCCTCGTCGGCGTCTTCGATCAGGCCCATATGGCCGGGCACGGTGGAGACGCCCGCCTCGGCGGCGAGCTTCTTGGAGGTGATCTTGTCACCCATCGCCTGGATGGCATTCACCGGCGGGCCGATGAAGGCCACGCCCTCCTTCGCCAACGCCTCGGCGAAGAGCGGGTTTTCGGACAGGAATCCGTAGCCCGGATGGACGGCATCGGCGCCGGACTTGCGGATGGCCTTGAGGATCCGATCGATGACGATGTAGGATTCGCTCGAGGGTGCCGGGCCGATATGGAGGGCCTCATCGGCCTCGCGGACATGCAGGGCGTCGCGATCGGCGTCGGAATAGACCGCCACCGTCGCGATGCCCAGCCGCCTTGCGGTCCGGATCACCCGGCAGGCGATCTCGCCGCGATTGGCGATGAGGATTTTCTTGAACATCAGGCGCCTGCGATCTTGTCCTGCGTCTTCGTCTCGAAGTCCGAGGCGTCATGGCGCTCGTGCAGCTGCCTGGACAGCTCGCCATTGGTCTTGTTGACCATCGATCCTCGCCGGGCTCCCGGCCGCTGGTTGATCTGCTTCATCCAGCGCTGGACGTTTTCGTAGCCGTCGACCTCCAGGAACGAGCCGGCATCGTCATAGGCGTCATGGGCGGCAAGCCGGCCGTACCAGGGCCAGGTCGCCATGTCGGCGATCGTGTATTCGGCGCCTGCCAGATATTCATTATCGGCCAGATGCCGGTCGAGCACATCCATCTGGCGCTTCACCTCCATGGCGTATCGGTCGATGGCGTATTTCACCTTCATCGGGGCGTAGGCGTAGAAATGGCCGAAGCCGCCGCCGAGGAACGGCGCGGAGCCCATCTGCCAGAACAGCCAGTTCAGCGTCTCGGTGCGGCCGCGCAAATCGGTCGGCAGGAAGGCACCGAATTTTTCGGCCAAGTAGACCAGAATGGACCCTGATTCGAAGAGGCGGATGGGGTCGCCGCCGCCGCTCGGCGCATGATCCATCATGGCCGGGATCTTGGAATTCGGATTGATGTCGACAAAGCCCGAGCCGAACTGATCGCCCTTGCCGATATTGATCAGCCACGCGTCATATTCGGCGTCCGAATGACCCACCTCCAGCAGCTCCTCGAACATGATCGTCACCTTGACGCCGTTCGGCGTGCCGAGCGAATACAGCTGGTGCGGGTGCTTGCCGATCGGCAGTTCCTTGTCGTGCGTCGGGCCGGCGATAGGCCGGTTGATCGAAGCAAACGCGCCCCCGCCCTCGCCTTCCTGCTTCCAGATCTTGGGCGGCACATAGCCGGCGGGAAAGTTGTTTTCGGGCGGGAATTTGGTGGTGTCGGTCATGTTGGTCCTGTTCATCTCATGTCGGGCCCGAGAATTTCTCGAGCTCGCAAAATCGTGGGCTATTCGGCAGCTTGTGCGGGCGGTACGGCGCCGGGCGCCGCGCCGCCGATGATGAGCGCCTTCGCGCTTATATATTCGTCGATTTCGTCCCAGCCCACGGCATCACCGAAAGGCAGGATCTCCCAGTTCCTGCGTTGGGCGGGTGTCGCTGCAAACAAGCGGGGGTACCACCACAGCGGCGCCTCGATCCTGCGACCATCGGCCATGTCGAAGACAATGAATTCGTCCGTGACCTCGACGGTAGCAACAAGCAACTGCTTGTCGTCAATTTCCAAAGTAGTCATTCCAGGCCTCCAGGAATTTTCGCCTGTTCTCTGCCACGACGCCCAGAATATCATTCACTTCGTGCGTGGCGAAGCCGACATTGCGGGCGACACGGATATCGGCGAGCCAGACTTTCAGTTGCTTCGCATCCTTCAATACGTGGATGTGTGGCGGTTCACCGATCTCCCTGGAATAGAAGAGGAAGCGGTGGCCTCTCCAGCGGAGAATCACCGGCATTCCGCCACCTCTACAGCGGGATCGTGTCGTGCTTCTTCCACGGCTGTTCCTGTTTCTTACTCCTGAGCATGGCAAAGGCGCGGGCGATGCGGCGGCGCGAGGAATGGGGCATGATGACCTCGTCGATGAAGCCGCGTTCGGCCGCCTTGAACGGATTGGCGAAATTCTCCTCATATTCGGCCGTGCGCGCGGCGATCTTTTCGGGATCATCGAGTTCGGAACGGTAGAGGATCTCGGTCGCGCCCTTGGCGCCCATTACCGCGATCTCGGCGGTCGGCCAGGCATAGTTGATGTCGGCACCGATATGTTTCGAGGCCATCACGTCATAGGCGCCGCCATAGGCTTTCCGGGTGATCAGCGTGACCATCGGCACGGTCGCCTGGGAATAGGCGAACAGCAGTTTTGCGCCATGCTTGATGACGCCGCCGAATTCCTGGCTGGTGCCTGGCAGGAAGCCCGGCACGTCAACGAGGGTGAGGATCGGGATGTTGAAGGCATCGCAGAAGCGCACGAAGCGGGCGGCCTTGCGGCTTGAATCAATGTCGAGGCAGCCGGCCAGTACCATCGGCTGGTTGGCAACGACGCCGACCGACTGCCCCTCGATGCGCATGAAGCCGGTGACGATGTTTTTCGCGAAGGCTTCCTGGATCTCGAAGAAATCGGCCTCGTCGGCGAGGCTGAGGATCAGTTCCTTCATGTCGTAGGGCTTGTTGGCCGAATCCGGGATCAGCGTGTCGAGACGTGTCTCGATGCGCTCGGGATCGTCGTGGAAGGGCCTGGTCGGCGGCTTGTCGCGATTGGACAGCGGCAGGAAATCGAACAGGCGTCGCACTTCCTCCAGCGCGATGACGTCATTGTCGTAGGCGCCATCGGCGACCGAGGATTTCTGGGTGTGGGTGCGCGCGCCACCGAGTTCCTCGGCCGTGACGACCTCGTTGGTGACGGTCTTCACCACGTCCGGCCCGGTGACGAACATGTAGGACGAGTCGCGCACCATGAAAATGAAGTCTGTCATGGCGGGGGAATAGACCGCGCCGCCGGCGCAGGGGCCCATGATGACGGAAATCTGCGGCACGACTCCGGACGCATCGACATTGCGCTTGAAGACATCAGCATAGCCGGCAAGTGAGGCGACACCTTCCTGGATGCGTGCGCCGCCCGAATCGTTCAGCCCGATGACCGGCGCGCCGTTGCGCATGGCCATGTCCATGATCTTGCAGATCTTTTGGGCATGCGTTTCCGACAGCGAGCCGCCGAGAACGGTGAAATCCTGGGAAAAGACGTAGGTCAGGCGGCCGTTGATGGTACCCCAGCCGGTAACGACGCCGTCGCCGGGGTATTTCTGTTCGGCCATGCCGAAATCCGTCGCCCGGTGGGCGACGAACATGTCGAATTCCTCGAAGGAACCCTCGTCGAGGAGGATTTCGATACGCTCGCGCGCGGTCAGCTTGCCCTTGGCATGCTGGGCGGCGATGCGTTTTTCGCCGCCGCCCTGTCTCGCGCTTGCCCGCCTCTCCTCGAGCTCTGCGAGGATTTCGCGCATCAGCGCGCCTCGCCGCCTTCGACCCACTTCCACACCGCCGGGAAGACCAGCGCGGCCAGCATGGCCTTGACGATGTCGCCGAGCAGGAAGGGATAGAGGCCGGCGGCAAGCAGCGTCTCGCCATAGCCGGTGAAGAGGCCGAGCCAGGCGAGACCCGTCAGATAGACCGCGCCGCCCGCCACCAGCGCCGCGCCCATGGCGCTGACCGGGTTGCGATCGAAGCCAAGGCGGGCAAACAGGCCGGCGACGAAGGCGGCCAGCGCGAAGCCGACAAGGTAACCGCCCGTCGGGCCCATCATGTAGGCAAAGCCGATGCCCTGCTGCGGGGTGCCGGCGAAGACAGGCAGGCCTGCCGCGCCCTGGGCAAGATAGAGGAGAACCGCCGCGGTGCCGCGCACGGGACCGAGCGCCAGGCCAAGACCGATGGCGACGAGCGTCTGCATCGACATCGGCACCGGATAGAAGGGCACCTGCACCTTCGCCGCGATGGTCATCAGCAGCGAACCCGCCACGACCAGCATCAGGTTCATCAGAAGCGTGTTCGAACCGCGCCGGGTGGAAATGGTTTCGAAAAGGGTCATGCGTGGTCTCCCGTGATCATTCGCACTGGGCCACATTGGCCCGCTCCCACGAGCATAGCGCCGTTTCGGCGCGGCGAAAAGGGATCAAAACATTCGCAGGCGTTTTCGCCCGGTCTTGCGCGTGCAAAAGCCGGCACAATGGCTGTTCGGGACGGAGGGTTTGCCATAATTGTCTCCTTGTCCATCGAAGGCGCGCGAGGGAGCCACGCATGACGGAAACGTCGGAGATCCTGTTCGAACGGCGCGGCCATGCCGGGCTAATCACGCTGAACCGGCCGAAAGCGCTGAATGCGCTGACGCTCAGTATGGTGCGGCAGATGCATCCGCAGTTGGCCGAATGGGCCCAAGATCCGGCCATTGCCCACGTCGTCGTGCGGGCAGCGGGCGAGAAGGCGTTCTGCGCAGGTGGTGACATAAGGCAGCTGCACGATTGGGGGCAGGCAGGCGACCGGCGTTTCATCGATTTCTATCGCGAGGAATACCGGCTCAACACCTTCATCAAGCGCTATCCGAAGCCCTATGTGGCGCTGATCGACGGCATCGTGATGGGCGGCGGCGTGGGCGTTTCAGTCCATGGAAATCTCAGGGCTGCCGGCGAGCGAATCTTATTCGCCATGCCGGAGACCGGCATCGGGCTTTTTCCCGATGTCGGCGGGACGTGGTTCCTGCCGCGCCTGCCGGGGGCGATCGGAACCTGGCTGGCGCTGACCGGCGCGCGGCTGAAGCAGGCCGATGCAACCTGGTGCGGAATCGCCACCCATGCCGTGCCTTCGGTGCGGTTCGAGGAAATGACCGAGGCCTTGTGCGAGGAGGACGACGCATCCGCCGTGCTGGACCGATTTGCCAAAGCGCCAGTGGAGCCTGCGACGCTGCCGGGCCTTATGCCGGTGATCGACCGGTGCTTTTCGGCCCGAAGCGTGCTCGATATCCTCGCGCGGCTGGAGGCCGAGACCGGCGCGGATGGCGAATGGGCGGGTCGCCAAGCGGCGATCATGCGTTCGAAATCGCCGACCAGCCTCGCCATCGCGCTCCGCCAGATGAAGGAGGGCGCCGGGCGCGACTTCGAGGACTGCATGCGCATCGAATACCGGATCGTCAACCGCGTGGTGAAGGGGCACGAATTCTTCGAAGGCGTGCGCGCCGTCATCATCGACAAGGACAATACGCCACGCTGGCAGCCGGCGACGCTCGAAGAGGTGACTGGCGAACAGATCGACGCCTATTTCGCACCGCTGGGGGAAGAGCTCGATCTGGAGGGGCTGGAGGCGGGGTGAGGTTCAGGCGGCCTTGCGGCCGTTGACCGGCATCACCGTCATTTCAAGACCGAGCGCATGCATGACCTTCGCGATGGTCGCGAACTCGGGATTTCCTTCGCCGCTCAGCGCCCGATAGAGCGCGGAACGACTCATGCCGACCTCACGCGCCAGCCGGCTCATGTTGCGTGCCTTTGCCACAACACCCAAGCTTTTTGCGATGAATGCAGCATCTCCGGTCTCGAAGGCGGCAATCATGAATTCCTCGATGCCCTCTTCTGTTTCAAGAAACTGAAAGGCATCAAACTCTCTAGTCTTCAGAACCATCCGTTCTTTCCTTCCACTCCGCTGCAAGCCTTTTCGCCATGGCGATATCCCGCCGCTGAGTCCGCTTGTCGCCACCGGCCAACAAGACGAGGGTGATCAGTCCAACCCGAATGAAATAGACCCTGTATTCGGGGCCCACATCAATCCGCAGTTCGCTAACGTCGCCGCCCACCGGCTTCGCATCGCCGAACAATCCGTCTTCGAGGCGGAGCATGCGGGAGGCGATACGCGCCTGCGCCGCACGGTCGCGCAATCGGCCCAACCACAGTTCGAATTCGGCGGACAGCACAACCTTGTACATTGAAATATGTTCTCTGTGGGGTACAGATTGTCAATATCCTGCTACATGCATTGACCCCGCCTCTCGTTTCCAACATACTCGGTAGTATGTCCGTATGAGGGAGGAAGAACTGCATGGCTTTTGCGCGCGTCAACGGCGTGGTGCTGCATCACGAACTGCGTGGGCCCCAGAAGGCGCCGGCCGTGGTGTTCTCCAATTCGCTCGGCACCGACTTCCGCATCTGGGACGAGGTCGCCGACGCGCTTGCCGGCGAATACCGCATCCTGCTCTACGACAAGCGCGGCCACGGCCTTTCCGACGCGCCGCCCGCGCCCTACACCATGAGAGACCATGTCGAAGACCTCTCGGCGCTGATGGATCATGTGGGTATCGAACGTGCCGTCGTGGTCGGCCTTTCGGTCGGCGGACTGATCGCGCAAGGGCTGGCAGCGCTGCATCCCGAGAAGGTGCGCGCCCTGGTGCTGAGCGACACGGCACACAAGATCGGCAATGACGAGCTCTGGAACGCCCGCATCGAAACGGTGACGCGCGACGGGATCGGCGCGATGGCGGACGCCATCATGGAACGCTGGTTCACCGCTGCTTATCGTTCAGCCGACAACGCCGATTTCGCCGGCTACACCAACATGCTGACGCGCACCACAGTGGACGGTTATGCCGGCACCTGCGCGGCGCTGCGCGATGCCGACCTGACGGAATCGACACGTGCCCTCAAGCTGCCCGTGCTGTGCATCGTCGGCGACCAGGACGGGTCGACGCCGCCGGATCTCGTCCGCTCGACCGCGGATCTGATCGAGGGCGCGCGCTTCGAGATCATCGAAGGCGCCGGGCACATCCCCTGCGTGGAGCAGCCGGCGGCCACGATCCGGCTGATCGGCGAGTTCCTGGCCGGGCTGCCGCAGGACTGAGAACGACCGACGATTTTCGAGTTGGGAGGACACATGAGCGAGTATGTGACGGTTGCGCGGCGCGGCGACGTCGCTGTGGTGACGATCGACAATCCGCCGGTGAATGCGCTGAGCCTGCACATGCGCGAGCCACTTTTCGCGGCGCTGGTCGAACTCGACGCAGACGCTTCGGTGAAGGCCGTGGTGGTGACCTGCGCGGGACGGACCTTCGTTTCAGGCGCTGACATTTCCGAATTCGGATCGCCGAAATCTCTGCAGAGCCCCAATTTGCCCGAACTCTGCGCGAAGCTGGAGACGCTGTCCAAACCGTCGGTGGCGGCCATTCATGGAACGGCACTGGGTGGCGGGTTCGAACTGGCGCTGTCGTGCCATTATCGCGTCGCGGACAAGGGTGCCAAGGTCGGGCTCCCCGAGGTGCATCTGGGTCTGATCCCCGGTTCGGGCGGCACGGTGCGACTGCCGCGCGCCGTCGGCGCCCTCAAGGCGCTGGACATGATTATCTCGGGCAAGCCGATCGGCGCCGACGAAGCAAAGAAAGCCGGCGCGGTCGATGCGGTTGCTGATGCTGATCTGGTGGAGGCAGCGGTCGATTTCGCGCGCATGAAGGTCGCCGAGGGCGCCCCGCTGATCGCTGTGCGCGACCGGGAGGAATGGCGCGACAAGGACCGCGCATCGCTCGAAAGTTTCGATCAGGCAGCTGCCGCTCACGCCAGGAAGGCCCGCGGCCTGGAAGCGCCGGTCCGCTGCGCGGAAGCCGTGCGCAATTCGCTGACCATGGACTTCGATGCGGCACTGATGAAAGAGCGCGAGATCTTCATCGCGCTGCTTTCCGGGGACCAGTCGAAGGCGCAGCGCCATCTCTTCTTCGCCGAACGCGAGGCGGCGAAGGTGCCGGGCGTCGGCAAGGAGGTCGCGACCCGCGACGTCAGGCACATCGGCGTCATCGGCGCCGGCACGATGGGCGGCGGCATCGCCATGGCCTTTGCCAATGGCGGGCTGGCGGTCACCGTGCTGGAGATGAACGAGGAGGCACTGGATCGGGGCTTTGCCACGATCCGCCGCAACTATGAGGGCTCGGTCAAGCGCGGCTCGATGAGCGAGAAGCAGATGGAGGAGCGACTGGCCCGCTTCTCGCGCACCACCGACTATGGCGACCTCGCCGATTGCGACCTCATCATCGAGGCCGTCTTCGAGGAGATGGCCATCAAGAAGGAGGTCTTCGGCAAGATCGAGGCCGTGGCCAAGCCTGGCGCGATCCTCGCCAGCAACACCTCTTATCTCGATGTCGACGAGATCGCAGCGTCGACCTCCAGGCCCGACGACGTCGTCGGACTGCACTTCTTCTCGCCCGCCAATGTGATGAAGCTTCTGGAGATCGTGCGCGGCAGAGAGACCGCGCCCGACGTGATCGCCACAGCGCTCGCCCTTGGCCGCAAGATCGCCAAGGTGCCGGTCGTCGTTGGCGTCTGCCACGGCTTCGTCGGCAACCGCATGCTGGCGGCGCGCTCGGCGGAAAACGAGGCGCTGCTTCTCGAAGGTGCGACGCCCGAACAGATCGACCGCGTGTTCACCGATTTTGGCTGGCCGATGGGCCCCTTCGCGATGGGCGACCTCGCCGGGCTCGACATCGGCTGGCGCAACCGCAAGGCGCTCGGCACGACGGCGGTGATCGCCGATGCGCTGTGCGAGATGGGGCGGTACGGCCAGAAGACGCAGAAAGGGTTCTACCTCTACGAGGAGGGATCCCGCGCGCCCAAACCCGATCCCGAAGTGACCCGCCTGATCGAGGAAAAGGCGCGCGAGGCCGGGGTCAACCGGCGGGAGATTTCCGACCAGGAGATCACGGAACGCACGCTATACCCGATGATCAACGAAGGCGCGCGCATCCTCGAGGAAGGTATCGCGCTCAGGGCCTCGGACATCGATGTGGTGTGGATCTACGGCTACGGCTTCCCCCGCGGCAAGGGCGGACCGATGTTCTTCGCCGATCTCGAAGGCCTGCCCAGGATCGTCGAGCGGCTGGAACATTGGCACGCCAGGACCGGCAATGCGGTCTTCGAGCCGGCAAGGATACTGAAGGAAGCAGCCGCAAGCGGCACACGCCTGGCAGCAGTGAAATCGACCGCCTGAAGGCGGCAAGGGAGGAGTGATATCAATGAGCGAGGCAGTCATCGTTTCGACCGCACGCACGCCGATCGGCAAGGCCTATCGCGGCGGGCTCAACAACACCGATGGAGCCGTTCTCGGCGCCCACGCGATCAGCCACGCGCTGCAGCGCGCTGGCCTCGAGGGCAGTGAGATCGAGGATGTCGTCATGGGCTGCGCCATGCAGGAGGGCACGACCGGGCTCAACGTCGCCCGCCGCGCGGCTCTGGTGGCAGGCCTGCCGGTAACGACGGCCGGCACCACCATCGACCGGCAGTGTTCCTCGGGGCTGAATGCCATGGCGGTGCTCGCCAACGCGATCCGCAATGACGGCGTGCCGGCGGGCATCGCCGGCGGGCTGGAATCGATCAGCCTGGTGCAGAACGACCACCGCAACACCTTCCGGCTGCTGAACGACAAGCTGCAGGGCCCGGCGGCCGACGTCTACATGCCGATGATCGACACCGCCGAGATCGTGTCCAAGCGCTACGGCGTCTCGCGTGAAGCGCAGGACGCCTACGGGCTGGAAAGCCAGCGCCGGGTCGCGGCGGCCCGCGAGGCCGGCCGATTTGCCGACGAGATCGTGCCGATCAAGGCGACGATGGCGGTAATCGACAAGGAGACCAAGGAGGTCAGCCATCGCGAGGTCGAGATCGCCCATGACGAGGGCCCACGCGCCGACACCACGGCGGAGGGCCTGGCCGGACTGAAGCCCGTACGCGAGGGCGGCACGATCACCGCCGGCAATGCGAGCCAGCTTTCGGACGGCGCATCTGCCCATGTGATGATGAGCGCGAAGGAGGCAACGCGACGCGGGCTGGAGCCGCTCGGCATCTTCCGGGGTTTCGCGGTTGCCGGCTGCGCGCCCGACGAGATGGGCATCGGCCCGGTCTTCGCGATGCCGCGCCTGCTCGAGCGCCACGGGCTGAAGGTGGACGATATCGGCCTTTGGGAGTTGAACGAGGCTTTTGCCGTGCAGGTGATCTATTGCCGTGACCGGTTGGGGATCGACCCGGAGAAGCTGAACGTCGATGGCGGCGCGATCGCCGTCGGCCACCCCTACGGCATGAGCGGCGCGCGCCTCGCCGGCCACGCACTGATCGAAGGCAAGAGGCGCGGCGTGAAATACGCCGTCGTGACCATGTGTGTCGGCGGCGGCATGGGGGCTGCCGGGCTGTTCGAGATCAATTGAGGAATATGAAGCACCCCCTCACCGGCCCTTCGGGCAACCTCTCCCCCCTGCCCGGGGGAGAGGAGCGATGACCGCCATGCGCCGCCCTCCTCGCCCAGGCAGTGGGGGAGAGGTGTCGAGCGAAGCGAGGCGGTGAGGCGGATTTTTTCTGACAAGCTCGACGGACAGAGGAAGAGCAAAATGGACCTTCGTTTCACGCCCGAGGAAATCGCCTTTCGCGAGGAGGTTCGCGGCTTCTTTCGCGACCATCTGCCGGACGACATCCGCGAGAAGCTGATCGACGGCGAGCATATCGCCAAGGAGGACATGGTCCGCTGGACCCATATCCTCAACGAGAAGGGCTGGGCGGTGCCGCACTGGCCCGAGGAGCATGGCGGCACGGGCTGGGACCCGATGCGGCAATACATCTTCCTGGAAGAGCTGCAGAAGACCCCCGCCCCGTCGCCGCTGCCCTTCGGCGTCAACATGGTCGGGCCGGTCATCTACACTTTCGGCAACGAGACGCAGAAGAAGCAGTTCCTGCCGCGCATCGCCAATCTGGACGATTGGTGGTGCCAGGGCTTTTCCGAGCCGGGCGCCGGCTCGGATCTCGCCTCGCTGAAAACCAGGGCGGTGCGGGAGGGCGACCACTACATCGTCAACGGCCAGAAGACCTGGACGACGCTGGCCCAATATGCCGACTGGATCTTCTGCCTGGTGCGCACGAGCACCGAGGGCAAGAAGCAGGAAGGCATCTCCTTCCTGCTGATCGACATGAAGACGCCCGGCATCGACATTCGCCCGATCCAGACGATCGATGGCGGGCTCGAGGTCAACGAGGTCTTCCTCACCGACGTGAAGGTGCCGGTCGAAAACTTGGTCGGCGAGGAGAACAAGGGCTGGGACTACGCAAAATTCCTGCTCGGCAACGAGCGCACCAACATCGCGCGTGTCGGCATGTCGAAGCAGCGCGTGCGGCGCATTCGCGAACTGGCGGCCAAGGAGATGTCGTCGGGGCGGCCGCTGCTCGAGGATCCGCAGTTCCTGCAGAAACTCGTCGCGGTGGAGATCGAGCTGAAGGCGCTCGAACTGACGCAGCTGCGTGTCGTCTCAGCCGATGCCAAGCGCGGCAACACCGGCAAGCCGGACCCGGCTTCTTCCGTGCTCAAGATCAAGGGCTCGCAGATCCAGCAGGCCACGAGCCATCTGCTCATGCAAGTGATGGGACCGCATGCCATGCCGTTCCACGTGCACGACATGGAAGGCGCCAACGAGCCGCCGATCGAACCCGACTTCGCTGGTGCTGCGGCGCCGGCCTATTTCAACACGCGCAAGGTCTCGATCTATGGCGGCTCGAACGAGATCCAGAAGAACATCATCGCCAAGGCCGTGCTGGGGTTGTGAGGTGAGTTCAGTCCTCGTCGACCAGCGCCTCCAACGGCACCTGCAGGGTTCGGCTGAGCTTCAGCCAGAGCTCGACAGGGCCGGATCGCTTGCCGTTCTCGATGTCCGAGACATAGTTCTGGGCAATGCCCAGTTCGGCGGCGAGGCTCGTCTGGGAAAAGCCCCGCTTCTTGCGCCAGAATGCGAGAGGCGAGGCCGCGGCCACATAGGCGCGCGTTTCCTCCGGGGTCAAACCGGTCAGACCGCCCGAAAGGTATTGCGTCATGGCGCCCGAATGCTCGGCCGTCTCCGACAACGCCTCGAATTCGGCGCGCGGCAGGACGGCCATTTCGTCGCCTTCCGGCGTGGTGAAGTAGCGTACGTTCATGCCAAGCTCTCAATCATAGACCGAACCGCGCGGCCCAATCTTCGTCACGACCATTTCAGTCTCCGTTTCCTCGAAGACCACACGAAAATCTCCGACCCGCAACCGCTTCGCCTTGCTGCCGCTGAGCGCCTTGATGTTGGCGCCCTGCGAGGCGGGATCGGCGGCATAGGCCTCGATCTTGCCAAGTATGCGCTCGGCCTCGGCCCGATGCTTTCGCAGCGCCTTTGCCGCAGCCGGAAGAAGCACGACCGCTTTCATCGCGATGAGTATCGCATTTTGCGATAAATACTCAAGCCGGTGCCCATCACATCTATCCGAAGGAGTGCATCGTGGATTTTGACCTGACCGAAGAACAGTCGATGCTCAAGGACTCACTGAACCGGCTGCTCGCCGACACATATGGCTTCGAGCAGCGGCGCAGGCATATGGCGGCGCCCGAGGGCTGGAGCGGGGAGATGTGGGGGCGCTATGCCGAGATGGGGCTGATGGCGCTTCCCTTCGACGAGGCCGATGGCGGGCTTGGCGGCTCGACCGTGGAGACCATGATCGTGATGGAGGCGATGGGCCGGGCGCTGGTGCTGGAGCCCTATTTCCCGACCGTGGTGCTGGGCGGAGCCATGCTGCGCTTCGGCGCCAGCGAGGACCAGCGCGCCGAATACGTGCCGCAGGTCGCAGACGGCACGCTGAAACTGGCGCTGGCCCACACGGAGCGCCATTCGCGCTACGATCTGCACCAGGTCGAGACGACCGCACGCCAGGATGGCGACGGCTGGGTCCTGTCGGGTGCCAAGTCGGTGGTGCTTCATGGCGACAGCGCCGACCGCATCTTCGTGACCGCCCGCACCGCGGGCGGAACGCGCGACGAAGGCGGGATCGGGATCTTCCTGGTGGACGCCAAGGCGGACGGCCTGTCGCGGCGCGGCTACGTCATGCAGGACGGCCAGCGCGGCGCCGAGATCAGGCTCGACCGGGTGCGGGTCTCGGCAGATGAGTTGTTCGGCGATCCGGAGAACGGGCTGGCCGTCCTGCGGCGCGTGGTCGACGCCGGGATCGCGGCGCTCTGCGCCGAGGCGATCGGCGCGATGGACGTCATGCGCGAACTGACGGTCGACTATATCAAGACGCGCAAGCAGTTCGGCGTGCCGATCGGCGCCTTCCAGGTGCTGCAACATGCGGCGGTCGACATGTTCGTGGCGACCGAGCAGGCGCGCTCGCTGGCCGTCTACGCAACGATGATGGCCGACAGCGAGGATGCCGACGAACGCGTACGCGCCATGCACGCCGCCAAGTCGGAGATCGGCAAGGCCGGCAAGCTTGTGGGCGAAAATGCCATCCAGCTGCATGGCGGCGTCGGCATGACGATGGAATATGCAGTCGGCCATTATTTCAAGCGGATGACGATGATCGACATTTCGCTCGGCGATCACGAGCATCATCTGCGGGAACTGGCCCGCAAGGGCGGCCTGGTCGAAGCCTGACACAGGAGCGCATTGCGAGGACGCCCGCACCGTGGCAATGAGGGCCGGAACAATCCGGCCTTCCCGCCGCGCAAAATGATGAGGTCATCGCATGGAAATCCGCCAGATCACCGAGGACTACGCCGTCGCCCCGCAGATCGGCATGGAGCATGTCAAGCTGATCAAGGTGGCGGGCTTCAAGAGCGTCATCTGCAACCGACCCGATACGGAGGACGGCGCGGTGCCCCATGACCAGATCGAGGCGGCGGTCAGGGAAGCGGGAATGGAGTTCCGCTTCATTCCGGTCGTCAGCGGGCAGATGACGGAGAAGGACGTGGCCGACCAGGCGGCGGCACTCGACGAACTGCCCAAGCCGGTGCTGGCCTATTGCCGCTCGGGCGCGCGCTGCGCCAATCTCCACGCCATGGTCCAGGAATACCGGAAATAGCCTTTGCCGCCATGGCCGCCCGGCGCGCAGCCGGGCGTTCTCAATACAGAAGTCGCATCAGGAACAGCGTGATCCCGGGGAAAGCCGTCAGGATGATCACGCGGACGACGTCGCTTGCCACGAAGGGCAGCACGCCGCGATAAGTGTGCGACATCGGGATGTCCCTCGCCATCGAGTTGATGACGAAGAGGTTCATGCCCACCGGCGGCGTTATCAGCCCCACCTCCACGACGATCAGCACCAGGATGCCGAACCAGATCGCGAATTCGGTCGGGCTGAGCCCGTAGTCGAGGATGGAGACGATCGGGAAGAAGATCGGGATCGTCAGCAGTATCATCGACAGCGAGTCCATCACGCAGCCGAAGAGCAGATAGGCGATGAGGATTACCGTCAGCACCAGCCACGGATTGAACCCCTGACCGGCGACCCATTGGGCTATTTCCTGCGGCAGCTGCGAGAGAGCCAGGAAGGAATTGTAAAAGGCTGCGCCGAACACGATGAAGAAGATCAGGCCGGTGGCGATCGCCGTCTGAAGGATGGCCTCGATGAAGGTGCGCCAGGTCAGCCCGCCATTGACGAGCGCGATGATTCCGGTGCCCGCCGCGCCGACCGCCGCACCCTCCGTCGGCGTGAACCAGCCGGCATAGATGCCGCCGATGACGAGGAAGAAGACGAGCAGCACCGGCCAGATTTCCGCCAGCGCCTTGAAGCGCTCCGAATAGGGCGCGCGTTCGCGCGTTCCGGCGGATCCGGGGCTGATACGGACATAAATCGCCACGGTGATCATGTAGCCGATGGCCGCCAGAATGCCCGGTACGAAGGCAGCGACGAAGAGGCGCGCAATGTTCTGTTCGGTCAGGATGGCGTAGATGACCAGGATGACCGAGGGCGGAATGAGCACGCCGAGCGTGCCGCCGGCCGCCAGGGTGCCGGTGGCCAGCGCGCCCGAATAGCCGTAGCGCCGCAGCTCCGGCAGCGCGACCTGGGTCATGGTGGCCGCGGTGGCGAGCGAGGAGCCACAGATGGCGCCGAAACCAGCGCAGGCGCCCACGGCCGACATGGCGACACCGCCCTTGCGGTGGCCGATCCAGGTATTGGCCGCGCGGAAGAGCGATTGCGACATGCCGCCCAGCGTCGCGAACTGGCCCATCAGCAGGAACAGCGGGATGATGGACAGCGTGTAGCTGGAAAAGGTCGAGAAGGTCTCGACCTTCAGCCGCGCGAGAATGGCGTTGGGCTGCCCCATGATGATCCACGTGCCGCCAATGCCGCACATCAGCATGGCAAGCCCGATGGGCACGCGCATGAAGATCAGCAGGAGAAGTATGGGGAACGAGGCGATCCCAATCTCAAGACTGCTCAAGACGAGCCTCCCCCTTCGCCGGGCTCGGAGGCCGACGGTTTGACCCGCAGTTCGGCGATCCGTTCGCCAACCATGTAGAACGACACCACGACGCCGATGACCGCCGCCGCCATGCACGCGGCGAAGGCCCACCAGACCGGGAATTGCAGGATGAAGGTTGTCTCGCCGTAGCGAATCTTGTCCTGCAACCCGAACCAAAGCCGCCACGCAATGAGGGTGATCGCCACCGTCATCAGCACTTCCGCGGCGATGTCGATGTGGCGGTTGACCTGGACGGGCAGAAAGGAGGTGAAGATGTCGACCGTGGCGTGGCCGCGACTGATCTGGCACCAGGGCAGGAACGCGAAGACCGCGAAGCCGACGCCCGCCTCGACCAGTTCGAAGTCGCCCGGCACCGGTCTCAAGCCGGCCCAGATCAAGGTACGGCCGGTGATCGAAATCACGGTAATGATGGTGATGACGACGAGCACGATGCCGCCGAGGATGGCCAGTGCCCTGGCCAGACCTTTCACCGCTCCTGCGAGGCTCATGCCCCTCCTCCACTTCGCGATCGCTTCTCGGGAAGCTATCCTCTGCTACCGTCCCAGGCAATCTGATCGGGCAACACTGTTATACGACATAACCTTCTCGATCAAGCGCTCACCGATGGCGCATCTGCGTGGGCGCCGATGATGGGCGAGGCCGCATTCAAAGCCTCGATGTCGAAACCGGCGAGCTTCTTGTAGCCGGCAGCCGTATCTTCCAGTTCCTGGCGCGAGAGCACCTCGGAGATGTCGCCGAAAACCCCTGCGCAGCGTTCCTCGACGATCTGCATGACCTGATCGGGACCGTTGCCGCGATTGGCAAGCACGATGCGGCTCGTGGCCGGGCGGCGGATGTCCTCATAGGCTTCCAGCGCGTCGGTTCCGATGCCGCGATCGCGCAGTTCCCGGGCGAGGATGCGCGCATCGACGATGGCCTGCGAGGCGCCGTTGGAGCCGATCGGGTACATGGCATGCGCGCCATCGCCCAACAGCGTGATGCGGCCGTGGGTCCATCTGTCGAGCGGATCGCGGTCGACCATCGGGTATTCGTAACAGAAGCCGCCCTTCTTCATCAAAGCAGGGCAATCCAGCCAGTCGAACCGCCAGTCCTCGAATGACGGCATGAAATCGGCGAAGTCGCCGCGCCGCGTCCAGTCTTCCCGGTTCCAGCCGGTCCCCGGCTCGTATTTCAGTTCGGCGATCCAGTTGATCAGCGCCTCGCCGGTGTCGGGGTCGGGCTTCGAAATCGGGTAGGTGACGAATTTCTGCCATTCGTGCCCGGCCATCGCCATGGTGGCACCCGACAGATAGGGCTTGTCGGCGGTGGTGCCGCGCCACAGCACGGCGCCGCCCCAATGCGGCGCACCTTCCGACGGGAACAGCTGCCGCCGGACAGCCGAATGAATGCCGTCGCAGGCGAGCAACAGGTCGGCGCGCACCTTTTCGATGGTACCGTCGCGGCGGGAGATGCGCAGTTCCACCGCGTCGCTGGTCTGCTCGAAACCGGCGATTGCGGCGCCCGTGACGACCGCGTCGGGTCCAAGGCGCGCGCGGACGGCAGCCAGAAGCATCATCTGCAGATGACCGCGATGGATCGAATATTGCGGCCAGCGGTAGCCCGCATGCAGGCCGCGCGGCTCCGACCAGATCAGCCCGCCCTTCTTGGAAAAATAGGAGACCTCGCGGGTGCGCACGCCGAGATCTTCGAGCTCGTTCTCGAGGCCGAGATCGAACAGTTCCCTGACCGCATGCGGCTGGACGTTGATGCCGACGCCGAGCGGGCTCAGTTCCGCCACCTGCTCGTAGACCCGGCAGGCGATGCCGACCTGATGCAGCGACAAGGCCAAGGTCAGCCCGGCAATGCCTCCTCCCGCAATGGCAACGGTCATGCCTGCCCCCTCCCCCAAAAGAGTACGGGGCGGAAACACTCCGCCCCGCGCTCGAAGCTCAACGGTACTGCTACTGCTCTTCGGTGTAGCGCGCGATCAGTTCGCGTGCTTCGTCCACAAGGGCCTGTCCGTCAAGACCGCGTCCATCCATTTCGGCGATCCAGTTGTCGATCACCGGCTGGGCTGCCTCGCGCCAGGCCTGCGTGTCCTCATCGGATAGCTTAACGATGTTGTTGCCGTTGTCCTCCGCCATCTGACGGCCCGGCGCGTCATATTCCTGCTGGGTGCGACCGGCGAAGGCCGAAAACTCCTGGCCGGAATTCGCGTCGATGATCTGACGCAGATCCTCGGGCAGAGCTTCATAGGCGTCCTTGTTCATCGCGAGAACGAAGGTCGTCGTGTAGAAGGCATAGTCGCCGCCGAACTCGGTATGGTTGCCGACAAGCTCCGGCACGCGCAGCGCGGCGGTGACTTCCCACGGCACGACGGCGCCGTCGATGACGCCGCGCGACAGGTTTTCCGGCACCTGCGGGATCGGCAGGCCGACCGGGGTCGCGCCCAGTTCGCCCAGAAGGGCATTGATGATGCGGGTGGGTGCGCGGATGGTCATGCCCTGCAGATCGGCCATCTCCGCCACAGGCTCGCGCGTATGGATGATGCCGGGACCGTGGACCCAGGTGCCGAGAATGTGCGTCTCGGCGAAATCGTCGCGCATGTGCTTGTCGAACATGTCCCAATAGGCGCGCGAGGTCGCCTCGGCGTTGGTCATCATGAAGGGCAGCTCGAACAGCTCGGTGGCCGGGAAACGACCCGGTGTGTTGCCCGGCAGGGTCCAGACGATGTCGACCGTGCCGTCGACGGCCTGGTCGTAGAGCTGGGGCGGGGTGCCGCCCAGCGCCATGGCGGCATAACGCTCGATAACGATGCGGCCGCCGGATTCTTCTTCGATGGCGTCGGCCCACGGGTCGAGGATGTGAGTCGGGACGTTGGCCCCGGCGGGCAGGAACTGGTGCAGCCGAAGGGTGACCTCCTGCGAGAAGGCCAGTTGGGTCGCGCCCAGCCAGCCGGCAAGTGCGACCGAGGCGGCCAGCGCCACGGTCTTCTTCAAACCTGTCGTCATATTCTCCTCCCAAAGTACAGCCGGACGGCGGCTTGTGGCCGATGCTATTCCGTCCGATAGGGCGATCCTACAAGAGATTATGTAACAATAAAGAGGAACCGTCGATATTTCTGTAACGCATTCGACGCGAGGGACGCCGCATCAGAGCGGGAGGGGGCCATCTTCCTTCAGCGTTTCGAGCACGATCGCCGTCTTCACGTGCTGCACCGACTCATGCGGCAAAAGCACGTCGTTGACGAACTCGGACAGCGACTTGAGATCCCGCGTGACGACCTTGAGCACGTAGTCCATCTCGCCGGTGAGCGCATGTGCCTCCTGCACCTCGGGCAGACCGCGCAACAACTCGGCGAAACGGCGGGCATTGTCGCGGTTGTGGGTGGCCAGCGTCACCGAGATCACGTTGACCAGCGGAAAGCCCAGGCGCTCGCGGTCGAGCACCGCCCGGTAGCCGCGGATCAGGCCCGACTCCTCCAGCCGCTGGCGGCGGCGCGAACATTGCGAGGCCGAGAGATTGACCCGCTCGGAAAGGTCGTTGTTCGTCAGACGCGCGTCCGCCTGGAGAAGGGCCAGTATCTTGCGGTCGAACTGGTCAATCTGCTCAGCCATCGCTGAATATCCCTTATCCACGCATGATCCGTGCAGAATATGGTGGCACGATGCGGCGAAATGCAAGCCTCATGTGCGGCTGATCGGGTAGACTGGGAAAAATGCGTTCCAATCCACGAGGAGATGAGAATGGGTCCTTTCCCGCACGACGCCCCACCCGCCAAGATCACCGATGACAACCCGGCCGGTACGGACGGTTTCGAGTTCGTGGAATTCGCCCATCCCGAGCCCGAGAAGCTCGCCGAGCTGTTCACCAAGATGGGGTACACCGCGGTCGCCAAGCACAAGAGCAAGAACATCACGGTCTGGCGCCAGGGCGACATAAACTACATCCTCAATGCCGAGCCCGGCTCGCACGCCATGAGCTTCGTGGAGGAGCATGGTCCCTGCGCGCCGTCGATGGCCTGGCGCGTGGTCGATGCGGAGCACGCCTTCAAGCACGCCGTTTCCAAGGGTGCCACGCCCTATGAGGGCGACGGCAAGACGCTCGACGTGCCGGCCATTGTCGGCATCGGCGGGTCGCTGCTCTATTTCGTCGAGAAGTACCGGGACAAGGGGTCCGCCTATGAGGATGCGTTCGACTGGCTCGGGGAGGCCAATCCGTATCCTGAGGGCGTCGGCTTCTATTACCTCGACCATCTCACCCACAATGTCTTTCGCGGCAACATGGACACGTGGTGGGACTTCTACCGCGACATGTTCGGCTTCAAGCAGATCCACTTCTTCGACATTGACGGGCGCATCACCGGCCTGATGAGCCGGGCGATCACCTCGCCTTGCGGCAAGATCCGCATTCCGCTGAACGAGTCCAAGGACGAGAACAGCCAGATCGAGGAATATCTGAAGAAGTACAAGGGCGAAGGCATCCAGCACATCGCGGTCGGCACGGACGGCATCTACGACGCCACGGACCGGCTGGCCGAAAACGGCCTGAAGTTCATGCCGGGCCCGCCCGAGACCTATTACGAGATGAGCCACAAGCGCGTGAACGAGCATGACGAGCCGATCGACCGCATGAAGAAGCACGGCATCCTGATCGATGGCGAAGGCGTGCTGGATGGCGGCACGACCAAGATCCTGCTGCAGATCTTCTCGAAGACCGTGATCGGCCCGATCTTCTTCGAGTTCATCCAGCGCAAGGGCGACGAGGGCTTTGGCGAAGGCAACTTCCGCGCCCTGTTCGAATCGATCGAGGAAGACCAGATCCGCCGCGGCGTGATCTCCAGCGAGGCCGCAGAATAGGGTCTGCCTCAACGCCGAAAAATCCGGACGCCCCGCCTTCGCGCGGGGCGTTTCGGTTTTGCACCAGCTTGACCGTGACAAGAAGATCGTTGCATGTGCGACCGGTTTCCAGCGGTCGACGCCATGCAAGACAAGCCTGCCCTTTCACTGGAAGAATTCCTGCCCTACCGGCTGAACCGGCTGGCCGACACGGTCAGCCGTGAATTCGCACGCATCTACCGCGACCGCCACGGCATGACGCGGCCGGAATGGCGGCTGCTGGCGACGCTCGGCCAGTATGGCCGGATGACCGCGAAGACGGTCGGCGAGCATTCGGCCATGCACAAGACCAAGGTCAGCCGCGCGGTGCGGTCGCTCGAGGAGCGGCGCTGGCTGTCGCGCGAGACCGCCCGCGAGGACCGGCGCACCGAACATCTGGACCTCACGCGGGCCGGCATGGAGGTCTATCGCGAGCTGGTGCCGCTGGCCCGCGATTTCGAGAACGAACTGCTGAAGCTCCTGGCCGGGCCGGACGCCGAGCACCTGCTCAAGGGGCTGGCCGCGCTGGAAGAGGTCCTGCTGAAGAAGCGGGACCCGTCATGAAGGCCTGGGTCGCCCTCCTGCGCTCGGTCAATGTGGGCGGTAGCGGCAAACTTGGGATGAGCGACCTACGTGACATGTGCGCGGATTGCGGTTTTGTCAGTGTGCGCACCCATATCGCCAGCGGCAATGTCGTGCTGGCGAGCGCGCTGGACGAGACAACGATCAAGCACATGCTGGAGGAGCGGCTCGCCGCCCATGTGGGGCGGCACATTGCCGTGCTTGTGCGCGATGCGGCCGAGATGGCGGCGGTGCTGGCGGCCAACCACTTCCCGGAGGCAAACCCCAGCCAGACCGTGGCGTTCTTTCTCGATGAAGCACCCGCAGCCGACACGATCGAAAAGGCCTCGGGCCGCACCGACGAGAGAATCGCGCTCGGCCGGCGCGAGATCTATGTCGACTATCCCAGCGGCCAGGGACGCTCGAAACTCTCGCTCGCCGCATCGAAGCATGGCACGGCGCGCAACATGAACACTGTCGCCAAGATGGCGCAGCTGGCGGCGGAGCTTGAAATCGAACTGCGGGGGTGAGTGCCCGCGCGGCAGGGTAGCGCGTTAACTCTGCCGTCTGGCAACTGCAGCTTTCGGATGACGGACGCTTCCGGACCGGCGGTGGAGAGGTCACGAGCCGAAATCGAAACCGAGACACCACCCCCGCGCGGCGGACCTTGATTGTCGCCGCTCTAGCGGCTATATGGGGTTCAAATTCTTGGTCGATACGGCGAAGAGTGGGTCCCACCGGTCCCGCTCTTTTTTGTTACCCGAAGCTCGCCGTCGGCCGCTGACGAACAGGACCAGACAGGCCGACATGGCGGAACAAGACGACCGCATCATCCAGGAAACCGGGGTCGAGGCGCGCATCGCCCAGATCATCGGACCCGCCGTGCGTGGCGCCGGCTACCAGCTCGTGCGCATCAGGCTTTCGGGCCAGACCGGCATGACGCTGCAGATCATGGCCGAGCGGCCCGACGGGACGATGACGGTGCAGGATTGCGAGGAACTGAGCCGGCTGGTTTCGCCGGTGCTCGACGTGGAAGACCCGATCGACAAGGCCTACACGCTGGAGGTCTCCTCGCCCGGCATCGACCGGCCGCTGGTGCGCAAGTCGGATTTCGACGTCGCCAAGGGTCATCTGGTCAAGATCGAGACCAGCATACTGGTTGCCGATCGCAAGCGCTTTCGCGGCCGCATCGCCGAGATCGACACGGACGGGGTGACCATCGAGCGCGACCAGGCCAGCTATGGCGACGAGCCGATGGTCAAGGTTCCCTTCGACGCGCTGGCGGAAGCCCGGCTGGTGCTGACCGACGATCTGGTGCGCGATGCCCTCAGAAGGGACAAGAAGGCGCGCCAGGAAGCCAAGAAGAATCGCGGCCACGATTCGGCCGAGACAGACGAGACCGAATCCGACACGGACGACACCGAAACGGATTCCTGAGATCGAGCAGACGGGCGGCAATCGCCGTTGCTGAAGGAGAGAGACATGGCAGTCAGTGCAAACAGGCTGGAGCTGTTGCAGATCGCGGATGCGGTCGCGCGCGAAAAGTCCATCGACAAGGAGATCGTGATCGGCGCCATGGCCGACGCGATCCAGAAGGCTGCGCGCTCGCGCTACGGCCAGGAAACCAACATCCGCACCGACATCAATCCGCAGACCGGCGAGATCAAGCTGCAGCGGCTGATGGAAGTGGTCGAGACGGTCGAGGAGCCAGTGCGCGAGATCTCGATCGCCGATGCGCGGCACCGCAACCCGGATGCACAGGCCGGCGACTTCATCGCCGAATTGCTGCCGCCGATGGATTTCGGGCGCATCGCCGCCCAGTCGGCCAAGCAGGTCATCGTGCAGAAGGTGCGCGAAGCCGAACGCGACCGGCAGTTCGACGAGTACAAGGACCGGATCGGCGAGATCGTCAACGGCACGGTCAAGCGTGTCGAATACGGCAACGTCATCGTCGATCTCGGCCGCGGCGAGGCGATCATCCGCCGCGACGAGCTGATCCCGCGCGAGATGTTCAAGTATGGCGATCGCGTTCGCGCCTTCGTCTATGACGTGCGCCGCGAGCAGCGCGGCCCGCAGATCTTCCTGTCGCGCACGCATCCACAGTTCATGGCGAAGTTGTTCACCATGGAAGTGCCGGAGATCTATGACGGCATCATCGAGATCAAGTCGGTGGCCCGCGATCCGGGTTCGCGCGCCAAGATCGCCGTGATTTCCCGCGATTCCTCGATCGACCCCGTCGGCGCCTGCGTCGGCATGCGCGGCAGCCGCGTCCAGGCCGTCGTCGGCGAGCTGCAGGGCGAGAAGATCGACATCATTCCGTGGAACGACAACGCCGCGACCTTCATCGTCAACGCGCTGCAGCCGGCCGAAGTCGCCAAGGTGGTGCTCGACGAGGATGCCGAGCGCATCGAGGTGGTGGTGCCGGACGATCAGCTGTCGCTGGCCATCGGCCGCCGCGGCCAGAATGTCCGCCTTGCCTCGCAGCTGACCGGCTGGGACATCGACATCCTGACCGAGGAAGAGGAATCGCAGCGTCGGCAGAAGGAATTCACCGAACGCTCCACTCTGTTCATGGAAGCGCTCGACGTCGACGAGATGGTCGGCCAGGTGCTCGCCTCGGAAGGTTTCTCGAGCGTCGAGGAAGTGGCCTATGTCGACAGCGACGAAGTTGCCTCCATCGATGGCTTCGACGAGGACACTGCCAGCGAGATCCAGACGCGCGCGCGCGAATATCTGGAGCGCATCGAGGCCGAGCACGACGCCAAGCGTCGCGAACTCGGCGTCGAGGACGAGCTTCGGGACATTCCTGGCATGACCACTGCGATGATGGTGGCGCTCGGCGCGGATGGCGTGAAGACGATGGAAGATTTCGCCGGTTATGCCGTCGACGATCTGGTCGGCTGGAAAGAGCGCAAGGATGGCGAGACGACCTTCTTTGACGGCGTTCTCGGATCCTTCGCCGTTTCGCGCGCCGAGGCCGAGCAGATGGTCGTGGCCGCGCGCATGAAGATGGGCTGGATCACCGAAGAAGACCTGGCCTCCGGCGATGACGAAGCCGAGGCAGGCGAAGGCAGCGAGGAGAAGACCGGTGTCTGAACGGATGCCGGGTATCGAGCATGGAACCGGAAATGAACGAGCGCACCTGTATAGTGACGCGCCTCGGCGGCGAGCCGGAGCGGATGATCCGCTTCGTCGTCGGTCCCGATTCCATGGTCGTCCCCGATCTGAAGCGCAAGCTTCCGGGGCGTGGGTGCTGGGTCACGGCCGAGCGTAGCCACGTCGAAAAGGCGGCCGCCAAGAACATGTTTTCGCGGTCGTTTCGCCAGCCGGTCAATGTTCCGCCCGATCTTGCGGGTATGGTGGAAGGGCAGTTGTCTTCCAGCGCGCTTGGGGCCCTTGGCCTGGCGCGAAAGGCCGGTGGCCTGGTGACAGGCTCGGCCAAGGTGGACTCGGCGGTGCGCACCAACCGGTGCGTTGCCGTCCTGCACGCGGCGGAAGCGTCCGCCGATGGCATCCGCAAACTGGCCCAGGCCAGACACGCCGTGGAGCAGGCCGGTGGCATGCCCGTAGCGGCCTACAAACTGTTCTCCGAAGCCGAAATGGGTTTGGCATTGGGGGGCACAAATGTGATACATGCAGCCGTGCTCGCCGGACAAACCGGCGAAATGGTTCTCAAGCGCCTTGAAGCGCTGGCCCGCTACAGGGGTGAAGATTCCGCGCACGGGCCGTCCCAAGCTGATAGCGACGCGGGCCTCGAGACCGCAAAGGATATGGAATGAGCGATACGAAATCTGATGACGACAAGACGCTGAGCGTTGGCTCCAAGAAGACGCTGACCGTGAAGCGTACGGGCATCGAGCAGGGAACTGTGCGGCAGAATTTCTCGCACGGCCGCTCGAAGGCTGTCGTCGTCGAAACGAAGAAGCGGAAGTTCACGCGTCCGGACGAGAAGCCCGAGACGCCGGCGGTGACGTTGAAGCCGCGCGCGCCGCAGGCGCCGCAGCCGCAGCCACAGCCCCAGGCAGCACAGCCGGCACCCAAGCGTCCCGATCCGGCGCCGCGTCCTGCCGCGAGCGGCGTGGTGCTGAACGACCTCTCGTCCGGCGAGATGGACGCGCGTCGCCGCGCGCTGATGGATTCCAAGGTGCGCGAGGTCGAGGAGCGCAAGCGTGCCGCCGAGGACGCTACCCGTCGCGCCGCCGAAGACGAGCGCCGCCGCAAGGAGCGTGAGGAATCCGCCACCCGCCAGGCCGAGGAAGAAGCACGCCTGGCCGCCGAGGCCGAGGCAAGCCGTCGCGCCGAGGAGAAGGCAAGCATCCGTGCGCCGCAGCTGCCCGAGGTCGTCGCCGAGGTGGATGCCGAGGCGCGCGCGCCGATCAAGCGTGGCCCGGCCAAGCCCGAAGTTGCCGCACCGCGTCCGGTCAAGCCGCGCGGCGAGGAAGAACGCCGCCGCGGCAAGCTGACGCTCAACAAGGCGCTTGCCGACGACGGCGATGCACGCGGACGTTCGCTGTCGGCGATGCGGCGTCGCCAGGAGAAGTTCAAGCGCTCGATGAGCCAGGAGCCGCGCGAGAAGATCCTGCGCGAGGTCATCCTGCCGGAGACCATCACCATCCAGGAACTGGCGCAGCGTATGGCCGAACGGGCCGTCGATCTCGTCAAGTACTTCATGAAGCAGGGCCAGATGATGAAGCCCGGCGACGTGATCGACGCCGACATGGCGGAACTGGTGGCGGTCGAATTCGGCCACACGGTGAAGCGCGTGGCGGAATCGGATGTCGAGGAAGGCCTCTTCGACATTGCCGATGCCGACGAGACGCTGAAGTCGCGTCCGCCGGTCGTGACCATCATGGGTCACGTCGATCACGGCAAGACCTCGCTTCTCGACGCCATCCGCAGCGCCAATGTCGTGTCGGGCGAGGCCGGTGGCATCACCCAGCACATCGGCGCCTACCAGGTCGAGAAGGACGGTCAGAAGATCACCTTCATCGATACGCCGGGCCACGCCGCCTTCACCGCGATGCGTGCCCGTGGCGCGCAGGCGACCGACATCGCCATCCTGGTGGTGGCGGCCGACGACAGCGTGATGCCGCAGACGATCGAGTCGATCAATCACGCCAAGGCGGCCGGCGTGCCGATCATCGTGGCGATCAACAAGGTCGACAAGCCGGACGCCGATCCGCAGAAGGTTCGCACCGAACTGCTGCAGCACGAGGTGTTCGTGGAATCCATGGGCGGCGAAGTGCTCGACGTCGAGGTGTCGGCGATCAAGAAGACCGGTCTCGACAAGCTGCTCGAGGCGATCATCCTGCAGTCCGAAATCCTTGAGCTCAAGGCCAATCCGGACCGTACCGCCGAAGGCGTCGTCATCGAGGCGAAGCTCGACCGCGGCCGCGGCTCCGTGGCCACCGTCCTGGTTCAGGCCGGTACGCTCAAGCCGGGCGACATCCTCGTCGCCGGCGACCAGTGGGGACGCGTGCGCGCGCTGGTCGACGACCGTGGCGATCAGGTCAAGGATGCCGGTCCGGCCATGCCGGTCGAGGTACTCGGCCTGCACGGGACGCCGCTTGCCGGCGACCGCTTCGCCGTCGTCGAGAACGAATCCAAGGCCCGCGAAATCTCGGAATACCGTCAGCGGCTTGCCCGCGAGAAGTCGGTTGCCCGTCAGGCTGGCCAGCGCGGCTCGCTCGAGCAGATGATGACGCAGCTCCAGAGCTCGGGGCTCAAGGAGTTCCCGCTCATCATCAAGGGCGACGTGCAGGGTTCGATCGAAGCCATCGTGGCTGCGCTCGACAAGCTGGGTACCGAAGAAGTTCGTGCGAGGATCGTCCATTCGGGCGCCGGCGCCATCACCGAAAGCGACGTGTCGCTGGCGGAGACGTCGGGTGCCGCGATCATCGGCTTCAACGTGCGTGCCAACAAGCAGGCACGCGACGCGGCCAGCCAGTCGGGTAGCGAGATCCGCTACTACAACATCATCTACGATCTGGTGGACGACATCAAAGCCGCCATGTCGGGCATGCTGTCGCCAGAGCGTCGCGAGACCTTCCTTGGCTACGCCGAAATCCTGGAGGTGTTCAACATCACCAAGGTCGGCAAGGTCGCGGGTTGCCGCGTCACCGAAGGCAAGATGGAACGTGGGGCCGGCGTGCGCCTGCTGCGCGACAACGTCGTCATCCACGAAGGCAAGCTCAAGACGCTCAAGCGCTTCAAGGACGAGGTTTCCGAGGTCCCCGTGGGTCAGGAATGTGGCATGGCCTTCGAGAACTACGAAGACATCCGCGCTGCCGACGTGATCGAGGCGTACCGCGTCGAGATGGTGAAGCGCACACTGTAAGCGCCCGACGGGTAAGGCGGCGCGCCTCGGCGGCGCGTCGCTTCCGCCACAGGCTTCGAGACGACCGACGGTTCGATCCCGGCGGCCGCTATCAAGGAATTTATCGACATGTCCCGCTTTGACAACAAGGGTCCATCCCAGCGCCAGCTGCGCGTTGGCGAACAGGTGCGCCACGCACTGGCCGAGGTGCTTCAGCGTGGCGAGGTTCGCGACGAGGTACTTGAGGCGACGGTGATTTCGGTCACGGAGGTGCGCATGTCGCCCGACCTGATGATCGCGACCGCCTTCGTCGCGCCGCTGGATGCCCCTGACGACCAGGCCATCATCAAGGCGCTAGCGCGCCACGCCAAATTCATCCGCGGCCGGGTTTCCGCCTCGCTGAGGCAGATGAAGAACCAGCCGGAACTGCGCTTCCGCCTCGACACAAGTTTCGACAACATGGCCCGCATCGACCAACTCCTGCGCTCGCCGGAAGTCGCACGCGATCTCGACGACGACGAGGACAAGAGCTGATGGCGCGGCGCGGAAAGAAGAAGGGCCGCCCGATTTCGGGCTGGGTGGTATTCGACAAGCCGCACGGCATGGGCTCGACCGACGCGGTCTCCAAGATCAAATGGCTCTTCAATGCCGACAAGGCCGGCCATGCCGGCACGCTCGACCCGCTTGCCTCCGGCATGCTGCCGATCGCGCTCGGCGAGGCCACGAAGACCGTTCCCTATGTCATGGACGGCACCAAGATCTACCGCTTCACGGTCGCGTGGGGCGCCGAACGCACCACCGACGATCTGGAAGGTGCCGTCGTGCAGACCTCCGACAAGCGGCCGGAGGACGCTGAAATCCTGGCTCTGCTGCCCAAATACACCGGCGTCATCATGCAGAAGCCACCGACCTTTTCGGCGATCAAGATCGGTGGCGAACGCGCCTATGACCTGGCGCGCGAGGGCGAAGCCGTCGACATTCCCGAGCGCGAGGTCGAGATCGGGCGTTTCGAACTCGTCGAGCGGCCGGATGCCGATCATGCCGTTTTCGAGGTCGAGTGCGGCAAGGGCACCTATGTACGCTCGCTCGCTCGCGACATGGGCAGGGACCTCGGCTGCTACGGCCACATCGCCGATTTGCGCCGGACGGAAGTCGATCCCTTCACTGCCGATGATCTGATCACGCTGGCCGAACTCGAGGCCGCGGTCGCTGCCGCGCAGCCAACGCCTGAAGGCGAAGAAGACGAAAGACCGGGCCGGCCTGCTGGACCGGCGCTCGAGGCGCTGGATGCGCTGCTGCTCGATACGTCCGCGGCGCTGGAATTCATGCCGCGGGTAAGCCTGAACGACGACGCGGCGGCGCGTGTGCGCAGCGGCAATGCGGTCATCGTTCGGGGCCGCGATGCCCCACCGGAAGCCGACGAGGCCTGCGCCATGGCGCGTGGCAAGCTCGTCGCCATCGGCGCCATCGAGGCCGGCATGTTCCACCCGCGCCGCGTTTTTGCCGGATAAGCTGCTTTAAAATCCCCGGTGATCATCCATTGATTCGAGGATACCATAGGTGATTGCGGCGGCGCGGGGCTATGCTAAGCCTTCGCGCAGGGTGGCTGGAGAGGCGAAAGCGGCAGTTGAGCGAAAGCAACAAGAACGGCTGGGGGGCGGATGCCGTCGAGACGGTAGGAGCGGTGCGCACCCGTCGTAGCCCGTCCCTGCCGGTCGGCGTGTACCTGCTCTTGCTCGTCGCGGTCATCCTGATACCCGCCCTGGTCTTCTCCATCGTCCTCTTGCAGCGCAACAACGAAGCGCAGCAGGAGGTGACGCTGACTCTTGCCGAGGCGACCGCCGGTTCCATCGCAGAGACGGTGGATCGGGAGCTGTCGGGCATGCTGACGACGTTGCGGGTGCTGTCCACGGCGGGCTCGCTTGCGGAAGGGGATCTGGCCGACTTCCACCTGCGGGCGGAGACGGCGCTGGTCAGCTCCAACGACTTCCTGATCATTCTCGACGAGGATCTGCAGCAGCTGATCAACACGCGCGTACCCTTTGGCACACCGCTGTCGCGAACCTCCGATCCCGAGACCGCGAGGGCGGCCCTGGACAGCGGCGAACCGACCATCTCCGACATGTTCTTCGGCCAGACCTCCCAGAAATGGGTCTTCAACGTGCTCATGCCCTGGCAGATCGACGACAGATCCATCGCACTCGTTCTGACCAAGAACGCCGAGGATCTTTCGGTCGCGCTTGCCAGCCGGAACCTGCGCGGTGGCTGGAATGCCTCCGTGATCGACCGCAGCGGCAGGGTCCTGGTGTCTTCCTATCTGTCGTCGGACATCGGCAACGAGTTTTTCCTGGATACGGGTAGGGCGACAGGCGAAGGCGATGGCCAAATGCGTCAGCGCATCCCGCACGAGGGCGAAATATACCAGGCGATCACCGCCAGTTCGCAGATGAGCGGCTGGCGGGTGGTGCTGTGGGCTTCGACCGCCACCATCGAACAGCCCATGCGCCGCTCGATGCAGACCCTTCTTCTCGGAGGATTGGCGATGATCCTGATCGGCGCGGCGATGGCGTGGCTTCTGGCGCACCAGATCGCACGACCGGTTCGGCGCCTGGCCCGCGATGCCCGGCTGCTCGGTGCCGGCGAGATGGTCGAGGCGACCGATTACCCCGTGACCGAGATCAGGACCGTGTCGGAGGCGCTCGAACAGGCCGCGCGCGAGCGGCAGAAGGCGGAAAGCGAGATCCGTTTCCTGATGCGTGAGGTCGCCCACCGTTCCAAGAACCAGCTCACCGTCGTCTCCTCGATCGCCAAGCAGACTGCCCGCAATTCAGCCAATTTCGACGACTTCCAGGACAGTTTCCAGAAGCGGGTCCAGGGACTGGCGCGCTCCACCGACCTGCTCATAGAAGGCGGCGTGGCGGGTGTGGAGATGCTGGCGCTGCTGCGCGCGCAGATCGAACCGTTCCGGCCCGATGACAATGGCCGGCTGAAGATGGATGGACCGCTCGTGCGCCTGTCGAACCAGGCCGCACAGACCATGGGGCTGGCCTTTCACGAAATGGCGACCAATGCGGCCAAATACGGAGCCTTCGCGGGCCGCAAGGGCACCCTTCAGGTCACGTGGAAGCTGACGCCGGACAACATCGAACTCGTCTGGCGCGAACGGGTCGACGCGCTCATCGATAGCGGGCACGAGCGCGGCTTCGGAACGGAGGTCATCGAGCGCATGGTGGGCGGCACGCTGGATGCAGCGATCGAACGCACATTGCATGCCGACGGAATCGAATACTGCTTCACGATCCCGCGCCAGAAGGTCCGGCCCGGCGCGGACCATTAAGCTTGCCGCAGACCGGCAGCGGCCCGGCCGCCTTTTTCGCTGGCAATCGCGCGGCTTTTCCCCTATATGCGCCGCATCGTCGCGACATGCTCGCGGCTGACACTTGGCCCCTGCTGGACGACATCCCGGCTGTGGGCGACTCAATTTCCTCAAATTCGAAAGGAAGAATGCGATGTCGATCACCGCAGATCGCAAGCAGGAATTGCTCAAGGAATTCGCGACCAAGGAAGGCGACACCGGTTCGCCCGAAGTACAGGTTGCCGTTCTGACCGAGCGCATCAAGAACCTGACCGAGCACTTCAAGGACCACAAGAAGGATAACCATTCCCGCCGTGGTCTTCTGGCACTCGTGTCGCAGCGCCGTCGCCTTCTCGACTATGTGAGAACCAAGGACGAAGGCCGCTATCAGACCTTGATCAGCAAGCTCGGCATCCGCCGCTAGCACGCTTTGACCGGCGGGCTCCGCAAGGAGCCCGCCGTTCGCACAAGGGCGATGCTCACCCAGCGCCCTTTCCGGTTCCCCGGCACCGATAATGACGTGTCGCCGAACCCAAAACATGGACCTGTCATGGGGCAGGATTGCCGGTCGCTTCCGGCGAAAAAGCGACCCGTTGTCTTGCCCGTGGCTCGTCCAGAACGAAGCCAAGGATGGATCATGACCGCGGCAGGTGTCGCGGCTCCATCCGAACTTTTCAAGGACAAGACATGTTCAAACATCACAAGGTAGAAATCGAGTGGGGCGGTCGTCCGCTCATCCTCGAGACCGGCAAGGTTGCACGTCAGGCCGATGGCGCCGTCTGGGCCACCTATGGCGAGACCGTCGTCATGGCGACCGTGGTCTCCGCAAAGGACCCGAAGCCAGGCCTCGACTTCTTCCCGCTGACCGTCAACTACCAGGAGAAGACCTTCGCAGCCGGCAAGATTCCCGGCGGTTTCTTCAAGCGCGAAGGCCGTCCGAGCGAGAAGGAGACGCTGACCTCGCGCCTCATCGACCGGCCGATCCGCCCGCTCTTTGCAGCCGGTTACAAGAACGAGACGCAGATCATCGTCACCGTGCTGCAGCACGATCTCGAAAACGATCCGGACGTGCTGGCCATGGTCGCCACCTCGGCCGCGCTGACGCTTTCGGGCGTGCCCTTCATGGGCCCGATCGGCGCCGCGCGCGTCGGCTATATCGGCGGTGAGTTCGTGCTCAACCCGCACACCGACGAGATGCCCGAGTCCAAGCTGGATCTCGTTGTCGCCGGCACCACCGATGCGGTGATGATGGTTGAATCGGAAGCCCAGGAGCTTGCCGAAGACATCATGCTCGGCGCGGTCATGTTCGGCCACAAGGGCTTCCAGCCCGTCATCGACGCGATCATCAAGCTGGCGGAAGTCGCTGCCAAGGAGCCGCGCGAATTCGTACCGGTCGACCTCTCCGAGCTCGAGGCAGAGATGCTGAAGCTGGTCGAAGGCGTGCTGCGCGAAGCCTACAAGAACACCGACAAGCAGGCCCGCTACGCCGCCGTCGACGCGGTCAAGGCCAAGGTCAAGGAAGCCTTCACGGCGCCTGAGGGCGAGCAGCCCAAGTGGGCGCCCGAGCAGGTCTCCACCACGTTCAAGGAACTGCAGGCGAAGGTCGTTCGCTGGAACATCCTCGACACCGGCAGCCGTATCGACGGTCGCAAGCTCGACACCGTCCGCGCGATCGTGTCGGAAGTCGGCGTCCTGCCGCGCACGCACGGCTCGGCCGTCTTCACGCGCGGCGAGACCCAGGCCCTCGTGGTTGCCACGCTCGGCACCGGCGAAGACGAGCAGTTCGTCGACGCGCTGACCGGCACCTACAAGGAATCCTTCCTGCTGCACTACAACTTCCCGCCCTTCTCGGTTGGCGAGACGGGCCGCGTGGGCTCGCCCGGTCGCCGCGAAATCGGCCACGGCAAGCTTGCCTGGCGCGCCATCCACCCGGTCCTGCCGGCGGCTGACCAGTTCCCCTACACGCTGCGCGTCGTCTCCGAGATCACGGAATCGAACGGCTCCTCCTCGATGGCAACCGTCTGCGGCACCTCGCTGGCGCTGATGGATGCCGGCGTGCCGATCACCAAGCCGGTCTCGGGCATCGCCATGGGCCTGATCAAGGAAGGCGAGCGCTTCGCCGTTCTCTCCGACATCCTTGGCGATGAAGATCATCTCGGCGACATGGACTTCAAGGTGGCCGGCACGATGGACGGCATCACCTCGCTGCAGATGGACATCAAGATCGCCGGCATCACCGAGGAGATCATGAAGATCGCCCTCGACCAGGCGCGAGGCGGCCGCACGCACATTCTCGACGAGATGGGCAAGGCGATCAACGAAAGCCGTGGCGAGCTGGGCGAATTCGCCCCGCGCATCGAAGTGATGAACATTCCGACCGACAAGATCCGCGACGTGATCGGCGCCGGTGGCAAGATCATCCGCGAGATCGTCGAGAAGACCGGCGCCAAGATCAACATCGACGACGATGGCACCGTCAAGATCGCCTCTTCCAACGCCAAGGAGATCGAGGCGGCGAAGAAGTGGATTCACACGATCGTGGCCGAGCCCGAGGTTGGCGAAATCTACGAAGGCACGGTCGTCAAGACCGCCGATTTCGGCGCCTTCGTGAATTTCTTCGGCCCCAAGGACGGCCTGGTGCACATCTCGCAGCTGGCTTCCGAGCGGGTGCAGAAGACCACCGACGTCGTCAAGGAAGGCCAGAAGGTCTGGGTCAAGCTGATGGGCTTCGACGAGCGCGGCAAGGTGCGGCTCTCCATGAAGGTCGTCGATCAGGAAACCGGCAAGGAGCTGGCCCGCGCCGAGGCCAGCCAGGGCGCAGACGACTGATCGTCGCTTCCTGAACACCGATCGAGGGGCGCCCATGCGGCGCCCCTTTTTTCTTGTCTGGGGCTTCGATCCGGTTTGGCTTACGAAGTTCCTTGAAACGAAACCCCGCCCGCGCTTTGATGGATAAGATGGCCAAGGAAATCGAGCAGAAGTTTCTCGTGGTGGGGGATGGCTGGCGCACCGCGGCGGCCGGGCGCAAGGAATTGCGCCAGTTCTACCTCGCCTCAGGCACGGATCGCTCGATCCGCGTGCGCATCCGAGACGGCCAGCAGGCGACACTGACCATCAAGTTCGGCGGCGCCGAGCGCGTGCGTGACGAGTTCGAATATGAGCTGCCGACAAAAGACGCCGAAGAAATGCAGGCCTTTGCCATCGGCAACCTTGTGGTGAAGACCCGGCATCTGGTCGATCATGGCGGCCGCCTCTGGGAGGTGGACGAATTTGCGGGCGACCTCGCAGGCCTGGTCATGGCCGAAATCGAATCCGACGACATCGTCGCTGCGGAAGATCGACCCTCATGGGTGGGGCGCGAAGTGACCGGGGAAGCGGGTTTCTACAATCTGTCCCTGGCCCTCAACGGATTGCCGGAGATCGTCTCGTGAGTTTTCGTCTCGACCCGGGCAAGCCGTACGATTCCGAGTTGCGGCGCGTCACGCAACACCAGATCGCCAACGTGAAGAAGCATGCCCTGTCGGTGGCGGAGGACCCGCTGAAGAAGCCGCACGAGGCCCGCAAGGCGATCAAGAAGATCCGCGCCGCTCTTCGCCTGGCGCGCTCGGCGGACCAGGAATTCTACCGCACCGAGAACGCACGATGGCGCGAGATCTCCGCCCGGCTGGCGGGCCCGCGCGAGTCGGCAGCGCTCATCGAGACGGTCGACCGCTTCATGGCGGAGTTCACCGATGACGACAACCGGGGCACGCTCGAGACGCTGCGCGCAAACCTGGTGATCCGGCTCGAAACGCTGGAGTCGAATGGCGAGGCCCTGGAGGCGGCGGGCCAGGCTTGCGTGGCGGGCTGCGATGAGGGAGCCAGCGCTGTCGCCGAATGGCCCTTGCCGCGCGGCAGGAAGGCCGGCGCACATCTCCTTGCAAAGGGCGCAAAGCGTGCGTGGAAGGACGCGGAGGCGGCCCGCAAGGAGGCCAGGCGCTCTGGCGCCGAAGACGATTTCCACGATCTGCGCAAGGCCGTGAAGCGCCACTGGACACATCTGGGCCTGTTGCGGGACTTCTGGCCGGACCCGGTGAAGAAGCGGCGCGAGGCGGTCGCGAAGCTCGGCGAAAGGCTCGGCGAACTGAACGACATCTACGTCATGGAAGGGCATATGCGGACAGGCGAGGTCGAGACCGCATTCGACACGGAGGGACATCTCGCGCGGCTCCTCGAACAGAAGCGGCTCGACCTCTGCCGCGAGAGCCTCGCCGAAGCGAAAAACCTCTTCGGCAAGCCGCCGAAGGGCCTGAAGGCCGTGTTCGAGACCGCCATGGAACGGGCGCGCGACGGGACGAAATCGAAGCCGTCCAAGCAGCGCAAGGCGGCGTGACCGCCTGATGGTCGACACGGCGCAGGCGCAGAAGGATACGCTTCTCGACCGGCTCGGACGTTTCCTGGCCGACCGGCTGGAGGACGAGTCGTCTGGCTATCAGCCCTACACCCCGTCGGACCCGGAGACGCTGAGGCGCGCGCTGCAGCCCGGCGACGTGCTGCTGGTCGAGGGCAACCAGAAGATTTCCGGCGCGATCAAATATCTCACGCAATCGACCTGGTCGCATGCCGCGCTCTATGTCGGTGACGCCCTGCCCGAGCCGGAGGATGGCTCGGAGCCTCTGCGCCTGATCGAAGTCAATCTGGGCGAAGGCTGCGTGGCGGTGCCGCTGTCGAAATACCGGACCTACAACACTCGCATCTGCCGCGCCTCGGGGCTGCTGCCGGATGATCGCGACCGGATCGTCTCCTTCATGGTCGAGCGGATTGGGCACCGCTACGACATGAAACACATCTTCGACCTCCTGCGCTATTTCCTGCCGACGCCGCCGATCCCCGTGCGCTGGCGCCGACGCATGATCGCCTTCGGATCGGGCGACCCTACCCGCGCGATCTGCTCGTCGATGATTGCCGAGGCCTTCACCGAGATCCTTTATCCCATCCTGCCGGACGTGCGACCCAAGCGCGGGAGGGCACATGCGGAGTCCACCTATTCGCGGCGCGAGATCCTGCACATCCGCCATCACTCGCTCTACACGCCGCGCGACTTCGACCTTTCGCCCTTCTTCGAGATCATCAAGCCGACGCTGGCCTTCGGCTTCGATTACACCAGTCTGGAGTGGTCGGAGGACAGGCAGAAGGCCATGACGCAGCCGCGCCGCGCCAAGGCTCCCGCCCAGGCTGCTCAGCCGAAACCGGCGGCGCGCACCGCCTCGGAATAGCTGCGGCTGACGGGCAGTTCCGTCCCGCCTCGCAGGCGTAGGAGCAGCTTTCCACCCCGCCGTTCGACACCTTCGACCGCGGCCCGCGCCACCCAGTGCGAGCGATGGATGCGCAGGCCCTCGACCCCTTCCGTCTCGGTGATCGCGTCCGACATGCGCATCAGAACCAGTTCGCGGCCACGGTCGGTGTGAACCTCGACATAGTGGTCCTGCATGGTGAGATGGGTGAGACGCCCCCGCTTCTCGTGTGGCAGGCGGTCGAGGATCCGGGGACGCGGGGACGCCTTGGCGGTCTCGGCGGCGGGGCCCGTTTCGACGGCCGCCCTTTGCATGAAGAAGGCGACGAGCGCCGAGATCAGCGCCGCTGTTGCGACCACGTAGGGCAAGGCGGTGAAAAAGCCGAAGACCGAACCATCACCGAAGGCAAAACGGTTGAGCAAGGCCACCAGGCCGGCGATCGGCACGCCGGCGATTGCGCCCGCCAGGCCGTAGTCCGCAACGCCGCCGCGATCCTCGCCGTACAGCAGATGAACGGCGAAATGAACGACGACGAAGCCGGTCAGATAGGTCGAGACGACGATTGCGGTCCAATAGGCCAGGCGGGCGGCGAGCGGCAACTGGTCGTAGGTCCCGAACGGACCGACCAGCCCGAGCAGGATGGATGCACCGGCAAGGCCCGCCCAGAGCACGGGCGAGCCGACAACCGACTGCAATTCGCGCTTCGTGAATTGCAGGCTGGCGTCGATGGCGAAGCGACCGCGTCGAATGGCGAATGCACCCTTTCGTCCTGACCGTCTGGCTGGATAGGCCAAGCGAACGCGAACGGCAAGCCGGCCGGACGCGCTTCACCAGCAGCGGGAGACGACCGATGACCTTGCAGCCGCTTATCGACACGACATTCGCCATCCAGATCCATACCGTCTCGGCGATCCTCGCCTTCGTCCTCGGCGGCCTCGTTCTGTTCCGACGCAAGGGCGACCGGCTTCACCGGATGGGCGGGCGCATCTGGGTCGGCCTGATGGGGCTTGTCTGCATCTCCTCCTTCTTCATCCACACGCTGCAGCTCGTCGGCATCTGGAGCCCGATCCACCTGTTGTCGGCCGGAACCCTTGCCGCGCTCGTCGGGGGGGTCCGCAGCGCATGGCTGGGTCGCATTGCGGCGCACCAGCAGACCATGCAATGGACCTATTTCGGCTCGCTCATCCTCGCCGGCTACTTCACCTTCATGCCGGGGCGCATCATGTACCGGATGGTCTTCGGCGGCTTCGAGACCCCGCACGTGCCGCTGGCTGTGGGCGCCGCGGCAGGGCTGGCCATTGTGTACTGGTGGCACCGGCTGGGCCGCACTCGGACGCCGCAAGCATCGCGGCCATGATATTGTGTCTCTTCTAACGAGACTAAGCTCTAAAGCGACATGCATCGCATTTTAACGAAGCTTTAGCTGCCTCCCGATAACGTAGCGGAAGATGAAGGCAGACGTGCTGCCGGGGAAAGTCAGGGCAACGCTCGTTCACAGGAGCAATGGGCCCTTTCTGGGTCACCGGCTGCCGTCGGGGTTGGCCGGTTTCGGCCATTTGGGGGATAGCGGCATTGCAGCCAAGGGTAGTTGAGCAATCCACGGCGTGGTCGGCAAGTCATGCCGATCTTGCTTCGGCCATCGCCAGCACCATGCGGCGGATGAACGTGCCCGCGCTGCCGCGCAATTATGCGCTCTACTACGAGGCCATGACCAGTCCGGACTCCGATGTGAGCACGGCGCTGTCGCGCCTGGGCACCGCGCCGACCCAGAAGCGGCTCGACGAGATCGCCGAAAAGCATCTCGGACGGGCCGAAGCCGCCAAGGTGAGCGAGGCGCATGGCGAGATCATGAGCAAGCTCGCCGAGATCATGTCACTGCTCCAGATCGAGCAGAACGCGCTGGAGAAATATGGCCGGCTTCTCGGCGAGACGTCCATCGGGCTGACCGGACGCCAGACCGTTTCCGAGGACTTCCTCAAGCGCGTCGTGTCGCTGATCTCCACCGCCACGGACACCACCATTGACCACGGCCGCAAGATCGCAAACTCCATGGGCGACAAGTCAAGCGAACTTGCCGAGGTGCAGCGGAAGCTCGAAGAATACAAGAAGCTGGCCGATACCGACGCGCTGACCCAGCTCAACAACCGCCGCAGTTTCGACCGCGAGATCGCGGCCATCTACGAAGACAAGAGGAAGGTTCTGTTCTCGTCGCTGATCCTGGCGGATATCGATCTCTTCAAGCCGGTCAACGACACGCATGGCCACCCCGTGGGTGACCGCATCCTGCAGATCGTGGCCAGCATCTTCGGCGCGAGAAGCTGCTCGCGCGTCTTCGTGTCGCGCGCCGGCGGCGAGGAATTCGCCATCATCCTGCGCGACTACACCGAAGAAAGCGCGGCCATGCTGGCCGAGGAAATCCGCGTCGCTGTGGAAAAGACACCCTTCGTGAATGTGACAACAGGCAAGAACTACGGTCCGATCACCATCTCCTTCGGCCTCTGCATGGCTTCTGAGGCCGACGGGCCGGACGACCTCTACACCAAGGCCGACCGCGCGCTTTATGCGTCGAAGTCCAGCGGGCGCAACAAGATCACGCGCTTTTCCGAACTGGCGACCGGCAATTTCGTGAAGAACTGGCTTCTCTACGCCAGCGAATGAGCCGCTAGTGCGGCTGGGTCTCGGCCCTCAGCCAGTCCGCATAGGCCTCATCGACCGCCACCAGTTCGGTGGCGATGATGGAGGGGACCTCGAAAGGGTGCCTGGTTTTGACCGCCGCGCACACCGCATCGAAAAGCTCGCCCCGCGTCTTGAGGACCAACGGCACCTCTTCGTCGTTCTCGACCTTGCCCTTCCAGTGATAGAGGCTGGCAATCGGCGCGAAGATATTGGCGCAGGCCGCCAGCCGCTTGCCGATGCAGTCGGCGGCGATCGCCTCGGCTGTGGCCCGGTCGGGGCAGTTGACCCAGACATCGAGGAATTCCGCCATCGTGCCTAGAGGCCCATGCCGAGGATCTTGCCGACCGTGAAGATGTCCTTGTCGCCGCGACCGCAGAGATTCATGACGATGATCTCGTCCTTGCTCATCTTCGGCGCGCGCTTGACGACTTCGGCCAGCGCATGAGCGGGTTCGAGCGCGGGAATGATGCCCTCCAGGCGGGTGAGCAGCTGGAAGGCTTCGAGCGCCTCGTCATCCATGATCGGCACATATTCGACACGGCCCGATTCCTTCAGCCAGGAATGCTCCGGCCCGATGCCGGGATAATCGAGGCCTGCGGAGATGGAATGGCCGTCCATGATCTGGCCGTCCTCGTTCTGAAGCAGATAGGTGCGGTTGCCGTGGAGCACGCCGGGCCGGCCCGCCGTCAGCGAGGCGCAGTGCTCGTCGCCCGATAGGCCCTTGCCGCCCGCCTCGACGCCGACGATCTTCACGTCGCGATCGTCGAGGAAGGGGTGGAAGAGGCCGATGGCATTCGATCCGCCACCGACGGCAGCCACCAGCATGTCGGGCAACCTGCCCTCGGCTGCCATCATCTGCTCGCGCAGTTCCCTGCCGATCACCGACTGGAAGTCGCGGACAAGCTCGGGATAGGGGTGCGGGCCGGCCGCCGTGCCGATCAGGTAATAGGTATCCTCGACATTGGTGACCCAATCCCTGAGAGCTTCGTTCATGGCATCCTTGAGCGTGCCGTGACCGGAGGAAACGGGAACGACCTCCGCACCGAGCAGCTTCATGCGGAAGACGTTGGGCGCCTGACGCTCGACATCGGTGGCGCCCATATAGACCACGCAGGGCAGGCCGAAACGCGCGCAGACCGTGGCTGTGGCGACGCCATGCTGGCCGGCGCCGGTCTCGGCGATGATGCGCGTCTTGCCCATGCGGCGCGCCAGAAGGATCTGCCCCAGACAATTGTTGATCTTGTGCGAACCGGTGTGATTCAGCTCGTCGCGCTTGAAGTAGATTTTCGCGCCGCCCAGATGCTCGGTCAGGCGTTCGGCGAAATAGAGCGGCGAGGGCCGGCCCGTATAATGCGTGTTGAGGTTTTCAATCTCGGCCCAGAAGGCATCGTCGCCTTTGGCCGCCTGCCATTCCTTTTCCAGATCAAGGATCAGCGGCATCAGCGTCTCGGCCACGAAACGGCCGCCGAAGATGCCGAACATGCCTTCGCCGTCCGGACCGGAGCGGAAGGAATTGGGAAGCGGGGTCTCGTTCATCGCGACACTCCTGAAATGGGCGCCAAATGCGCCTGTGTCTCACTCGGGTAAAGCGTTTTCAGCCCGCCATGTAAACCGTCAGACCGGGGAAGTAGCGCGGGCGGCCTCGATCGCGACGAAAAACTGCGTGATCAGAGCGGGATCCTTGATGCCGGGCGCGGTCTCGACGCCGGAAGAGAGGTCGATGCCCTTCGGCGACAGGAGCGAAAGTGCGGCACCGACATTGCCCGCGTCGAGCCCGCCGGACAGCATGTAGTCGACGCGGCCATCCAGCGCCTTCAGGATGCGCCAGTCGAACGAGACGCCGTTGCCGCCCGGAAGCTCCGCCCCCTTGGGCGGTTTTGCGTCGAGCAGGAAACGGTCGGCGATGCCCGAATAGGGAAGAAGGGCGTCGAGATCGCCCGCCTCGCTGACCGACAGGGCCTTCATGACCGGCAGGCCGTAGCGCGCCTTGACCTCGGCCACGCGCGCGGGCGTCTCGCGCCCATGCAGCTGAAGCATATCGGGATGCATGGCAGCGACGATTTCATCCAGCAACGCATTTTCGGCATCGACGGTGACGGCCACCGCATGCGCCCTGCCCTTCGCCGCCTGCCGCAGGCGCCCGGCCTGATCGGGGCTGACGTTGCGCGGACTCTTGGGAAAGAAGATGAAGCCGACATGGCTCGCCCCGCCGTCAAGGGCGGCAGCGATCGTCTCGGGCGTCGACAGCCCACAGATCTTGATGTCGAGGCTCATGGGGAGGGAGATAGCGGTTTGCGGGCGGGATGTCGATGTTGGGGGGCAATCAGGACGAGTGAGGCTTCGCCATGGCAGCCTCAGGCGCGAATGAGAGCAGAGGAAGTGTTCTTCTTGACCTCGTAAAGTGCCCGATCAGCGGCGATAAACAGGTCCTGCGGGTCGATTCCGACCTCCTCGGCGAAGGCGAGGCCGACTGACGCGCTGACCGGAAGCAGATCACCGTTCCATGGCGCAGGGCCGTTGAGATACTCAATCAGCCGAGGCACGGCCCTGTCCAGCTTTCTGCGGGTGCTGGCCGGCGGGAGCAAGACCGCAAATTCGTCGCCGCCAATCCGTGAAATCAGACGTGCCTGGGGAAACGATTTTCGCAGGCGTTCTCCAAAAACGATCAGGCATCGGTCGCCCGCTGCGTGACCCCAACGGTCGTTGAGTTGCTTGAATCCATCCAGGTCGAACAAGATCAGTGCGCCGATATTGTTCAGCAAAGGATCGTCATTTGACCGCTCCAGAAAGCGCTGGAACCGCACCCGGTTGGCAACGCCCGTCAGCGGGTCGCATTCGGCACGGGCCCTGAGTTCTTCCCACCGCGCGCGTTCCTCGGTGACGTCTTGTTTCATCCCGTAAAGCGTTTCGGCCCTCCCGTTGGAACCGCGCACTGCCGCGGTGATGCGGATCCAGCGATCTGAGCCGTCCGGACGAATGATGTTGGCATCAAGCGAGAAGCCACTTCGCGCGTTGATGGCGCGCGGTCGTTTGTATTCGAGCAGTTCGCGCGACTCTTCGCTGTACATTGCGACGGTAAGCTGGCGTTCGACTGCCTCGTTGGCGGGCAAGCCGAACATGTCGAACACCCCGCCTGTCCAGCTCAGTCGTTCAGTTGCCAGATCACACTCAAAAGCACCGATGGAAGCGAGCGATGCCGCCTGCTCGTATAGGTTGAGCGGAGTCGGCTCGTCGCGTCTCGCGAGGGTTGTGCCGACATCGAGGGCGCTCATTCGAAACAATTTGTTCATCGACCAACTTCCCGAATCACTCATCCCTCATGCCTTTTACCTCGCATTACGCGGGTAAATGGGGCGTTTCCAAATGCTTGGAATAGCAGGAAGATGAACGGTGGAAGGTGTGCCAAGTTGGGTTGGGATGACACTTTGGCGGTGCCAAACCTTTCCGGGGTCGCTTTCGGAACGGCAGCTCTCCGGCGGCGAGTCCCCGGAAGCGAGCTTTCAGGTAAGGGGCCCCGAGGTGGCCTCACCCCAGCCCGTTGCCCGTGCTCGGGTGCTCACCGCCTGCGGCTTCCATCGCGACCCGCTGCTCGAACGCGTCGAGGCTCATCGGCCGGCCGTAAAGATAGCCCTGGAAGTATTCGCAGCCGGCGGCGGACAGGAGGGCGTGCTGGGCCATGGTCTCGACGCCTTCGGCGAGCACCTCCATGCCGAGATCGCGGCCGATGTGGATGACGTTCTTGACGAGTTGGGCGCCGCGCAGCGCGCTGACGGCATCCTGGACGAAGCTGCGGTCGATCTTGATCTGCTGGACCGGCAGGCGGCGCAGATAGGCCAGCGACGAATAACCCGTGCCGAAATCATCGAGCGCGAAGGTGATGCCCAGTTCGCGCAGCCTGACGAGTTTTTGGACGATCGGCTCCATGTCGGTCAGCAGCATGCTCTCTGTGATTTCCAGCGTGAGTCGGCCCGGGTCCGCGCCAGTTTTTTGCAGCGTGTCGCGCACGAATGTCTCGAAATCCTCATGCACGAGCTGGCTGGCGCTGACATTGATCGACAGCGACAGGTGTCGAAGACCAGGGTTTCTTGCCCAGGCGGCCAGCGTGTCGCAGCCCTGTTCGAACACCCAGCCGCCAATGGCGGGCATCAGGCCCAGTTTTTCGGCCTGCGGGATGAACTCGACGGGCGAGACCTCGCCCCGGCCGGAACTGTACCAGCGCAGCAGCGCCTCGGCCCCGATGGTGGTCTGCGCCGTGTCGACCTGCGGCTGGAAGACGAGACGGAATTCGTCATTCCACAAGGCGGTTGTCAGTTCGCGGCTGAACCTGTCCTTGCGGGCAAACTCGGCATGCATGGCGTGGATGCAGGCGGCGAGCATGGCGGTCGCCCCGAACGCGTTGGCCCAGGTGCCACCGGTCCGAAGCGTTTCGGGCATCGTCACCATGAAGGGATTGGCCAGCGGCGCGCTGGCGAAGATCACGAAGGCTGCCAGGCAGATGCCGATAAGCGCTAGTTGCGCGGTCGATTTCTCGCGCTGGTAGTTGAGATAGCCGAGCGCTGCGATGACCAGCAGATAGAGATGGCTGACGCGCGGGTGTTCCGTGGTGGGCACGTCCATGACCAGACCCATGGCGATGGCGATCATGATCAGGGCGGCCTGGGCTGCCAGAAGGCCAAAGTTGAAGTGGCCTCGTCGGATCAGGAAAAAGGTGACGAGCCCGCTGGCGACGATGGCGACATCCAGCGCCACCACCCACCACCAGCCCATCAGGGAAAAGACCACCGCCCAGGCCACGCCGGCGCCGGCAAATGCCAAGGCTCCCCACTGATAGGCAACGACCATGCGTGCATAAAATGAATCTAGCATGTAATTCGGCCGCAGTGGGTCGGGTTTGTGCATCATATGTTGGTTATGCTGCACAATATTCTGCGCTCTGTTAAGCCCCTGCGCCGCTAACGTTACGGAACACAGAGATCATCACGCCTCGGCCGGGCCATTGCCGTGGTCGCGGCCTCACCCGAAGCCGATCGCCTGGAGCGCGCCGCCATTGCGCTTGAGCCACGCTCTTGCCTCGTCGGTGCGGGGGCAGAGGTCGCGGCAGAGCGACCAGAATTTTGGGCCATGGTTCATCTCCTTCAGATGGGCGACTTCGTGGGCGACGAGGTAGTCGATCACGGTGGGCGGAGCCATCATGATGCGCCAGGAGAAGGAGAGCGTGCCGTCCGAGGTGCAGGAGCCCCAGCGGCTGGTGGTGTCCTTGTAGCGGATCGCCTTGGCCTTGCGGCCGACGCTGCCCGTGTGTTTGGCGACGAGCGTGGCGATCTCGGCCTTCGCCTCGCGCTTGAGGAAATCGGCGAGGCGGCGCGGCAGGTGCCTTCGGTCGCCGTGGACGATGAGCGCCGGCTTGCCCTCGACATCGCCGATCTCGACAGTGCCGCGACGCGACGGCTCGTGGACGATGAGATGCGGCACGCCGCGCACGGGCAGCTTCACTCCGGGGCGAAGTTCCGGCCGGTCGGGCAGCTTCTTCAGGCGTTCTTCCAGCCAGCCCTGATGTCGGGCGAGAAACTTGTCGATTTCCGAGGTGCGCACACCCGGCGGGATGGTGATGCGCAGACCCGTGCCGCCCGCCTCGATGCGCAGCGTCAACCGCTTGGCGCGCGGGTTCTCGACGATCTTCAACGGCAGCGAGCGCTCGGCGACCAGATAGATGCGCTCGGTCGTGGCGAGCGGCTTTGGCGCGGGGCGCGCTTGCTTGAAGAAACCAAAGGCCATGGCGTTCAGATTAAACGATTCGGCCCGAGGGCGCTTATGACAAAGGCGGCGCCTTGCGGCGCCGCCTCAACGAAAGTCCGTTCGGGCACTGCCTTGATCAGGCGGTGGCACCCTCGGGGACGTGCCTTGCCGGCGTGGTGCGGGGGCGTTCAGCCATGAAGCGGTCGAACTCTTCCTGGTCCTTGGCCCGGCGCAGTTCACGCAGGTAGGAGTCGAACTCGTCGCGCGCCTCGTCGAGCTTGCGGCGCTCTTCCTCGATGCGGGTGAGTTCCGCCTGGCGCCACTCGTCGAAAGCGACGTTGCCGGTCCGGGCATGGCCAAAGCTGGCCGACCTGGCGTTGCCGAAGAGCGAATCGCTCATGCGATTCCATTCGCCCTTCACGTCGCCGAGCCGATCGCCCCACAGGATGTAGGCGAGCATGGCAAGGCCCAGAGGCCAGAAGACGATGAAGCCCAGAACCATCAGAGCGATGGTTGCAGGCGTCCACGCCGGACGGATCACTGCGGTCTTGGTCATATCCGTTCCTTTCTCAAGGGTTGCGCGGACCCCAAACGGGCCGCTTGATATTCCAGATGGGAAGTCGCGGGCACCGGTTCAAGAAAGGCTGTTAAAAACGCCTAGGGCCGGATGCGTGAAACGAGCCCCTCCAGGGCTGCGACGATCATGTCGAGATCCTGCGGGCGTGACAGGCGGTGGTCGCCATCGCGGATCAGCGAAAGCGTCACGTCGTCGGCCGGCAAATGCTCGACCAGCTTCATCGCGTGCTGCCAGGGCACGTCTTGGTCGGCCATGCCCTGCAGGATGTGCACCGGACAATGCGTATCGATGGTTCCCGTCAGGACGGCATTGGCCGCCCCGTCGTAGAAGAGCGCGCGGGTGTAGATGTTGGGTTCGGGCGAATATTCCGACATCTCCTCGAAATGGCCCTGTTCGTCGAGAGCCTTGCGCTGGGTGGCCGTAAGCTGCGGCTCCATCAGCTCGGAAGTGAAATCGGGCGCCGGGGCGAGCAGGAGAAGGCCGCCAACGCGGTCGCCCTTGCCTGCCTTGTGCAACTCCTCGATCATGCGCAGCGCGATCCAAGCCCCCATGGAGGAGCCGACGAGAATCTGCGGGCCGGCGGTGAAGCTTTCCAGGACCGCGAGGCTCTCGCCCAGCCATCTGGAGATGGTGCCGTCCTCGAACCGGCCGCCCGACTCGCCATGGCCGGAATAGTCGTGGCGAACGAAGGCATGGCCGGTCCCGGCTGCCCAGGCATCCAGTCGCTCGGCCTTGGTGCCCATCATGTCGGAGCGGTAGCCGCCGAGCCAGACGACCCCCGGCGCGGCGCCGGTGCGGTGACGGACCGTGATCGCAACGCCGTCCACCTCTATCGTTTGCCCGTGCGCCAGCGTGTTGGACATTGCGCTTCTTCCGCCCCATATCGAATGCAGATAAGGCTTCATGCCACCTACAGGCTCGTGGCGAAAGAGGAACGGGCACCGGGTAGTTCGTGATTCTTGTGCATCGTTGTGCTATTGACAGTTCTGCGCTGCGACCACAAAGGCTTCGAGCCACCCGGCAGACGGCGTGACAGGATCAATAATCGAAGGAGAACACGACCATTCGCAGACCGTTCAAAGCAGCGCCTCCGACCAAGGATGGTCCACGCGCAAATCGCGAGATCCGCGTACCGAGTGTTCAGCTCATCGACGATGAAGGCCAGAATCTCGGTGTCGTGTCGATCAACGAGGCGCTTAAACTGGCTGAGGAAGCCGGCCTTGATCTCGTGGAGATCTCGCCCAATCAGCAACCCCCGGTGTGCAAGCTCACCGACCTCGGCAAGCTGAAATACCAGAGCCAGAAAAAGGCTGCCGAAGCCCGCAAGCGGCAGAAGACCATCGAGGTCAAGGAAATCAAGATGCGGCCCAATATCGACACCCATGATTATGAGGTGAAGATGAGGGCCGTGCGGCGGTTCTTCGAGGAAGGTGATAAGGTGAAGATCACCCTGCGCTTCCGCGGCCGTGAGATGGCGCATCTGGAACTGGGAATGCAGCTTCTCACGCGCGTGCGCGAAGAGGTCGATCCGATCGCCAAGGTCGAGGCCGAGCCGAAGCTCGAAGGGCGCCAGATGATGATGGTGCTCTCACCGCGCTGAGGCTGCGCTATTTCAATCCGTTCAAGAAAGGCCCGGGAGAAACCGGGCCTTTTTTCGTTTTGAGGCTTCAGCGGCGGACGACGATGCGGGTGTTGCTCAAGCCAACCTGCTGCGTCAGCTCGAAGAGCCTGGCCGCGTTGGACGGGTGAAGCCTGATGCAGCCGGCGGAGGCCGGGGTGCCGAGGCGGCTGATCTGATCGGTGCCGTGAACGGCGAAGTTGCCGTTGTAGAAGATCGAAAAAGGCATCGGCGCGTTGTTGTAGCGGCTGGAGCGGTGGTGGCGGGAGAGCCATTTGGCGCTCCAGGAACCGACCGGCGTGACCTTGCCGCGCCGCGCCGTCGACACGCTCCAGTTGTGGATGACCCTGCCCCGGTGAATCACGGTCATCGTCTGGCTGGAGATCGACACCTGCGCCACAAGCTGGGCCGCAAGAGCCGATGCAGGCTGCAGCAGCGACCACGATGCTGCAAGAACGATTAACGCCAGAAACCGAACCATGACACATACCCCCATTTGCCTGTCCGAAGTATAGATGCGGAGCCTACACTTCACAACATGGGGATCTGTGTTTTGTATTCAGCGTTAACTGGAAGACCTTGACGCCGTTTTCTCTCAGCTCACCGTTTGCTGCCGCCGAGGCCGATGTTGCGGGCAACGCGCGACCGCAGGCGCGAATAGTTGGGCGCCACCATCGGGTAGTTGGCGGGCAGGTGCCACTTGGCGCGATATTCCTCGGGAGTCATGCCGTAGGCAACGGCCAGGTGACGCTTGAGGGTACGGAACCGCAATCCGTCCTCGAGGCAGACCAGATAGTCGGGCTTGACGGACTCCGCGACCGCTACCGCGGGGACAAGAGACGGCTGACGTTCCTGCCGCAGCGAGGCCAGACTGGTGTGGACCGATCCGACAAGCGCGGCCAGTTCGTTGCGTGGCAGTGACTGAGCCCCGACATATGAACTGACGACCCGTGCGGTCAAGCGCAGCAAACGTCCATTGTCCTTCTCATTCATGCGTCCGAACTCCCCCTCGTCAAGTCTTTCGTGCTGAAAAGCCAAGTATCTGGCCGAGGAGTTTTGACAGAAGAACGAGGGTCTTGAACAGACATTGCCGCTGGGGAAAGCTAATCGCCGGTTAATCCATCCGGGACGGATTTAGCGATCATTGCAGAATTGATGCGGCGCCGGGGCTCTGGCCTCGGCGCCGCCGCGTGATTCAGGCTCTCTTGACCAGACCTATGAGGACCAGAAGTATCACCGCGCCGATCGTGGCGTGAATGATCGAGGCGAGAATGCCGCCACCAAACGCCAGGCCGAGAACGGGAAACAGCAGGCCCGCGATGAAGGCGCCGACGATACCGACCACGATGTTGCCCAGGAGGCCGAAGCCGCCTCCCTTGACGATGAGCCCGGCCAACCAGCCGGCGATCGCGCCGACGATGATGAAGACGATTAGGCTTTCTATGCCCATATGTTGATCCCTCCTTTTGGGAGGTTGAAGTCTACTCTCGAAGATGATTCGGCGCGAGGGTGGGCGCGGCAGTCTTGCTGCCGCCTCGGATCTCAGCCGGCGGGAGCGCCGAAAAGCATCTCGTCCTGCTGGCCGCGCAGTTCGACGAGGCGGGAGTCGGGGTCGGGGCGGGCATTGGCATAGGTCAGCAATTCGCCCTTGGCGATGGGCGTGGTGACGGTTCCGCCTTCGAGAAGGCCGCAGGGAATGGCACCGACGGCGCGCGCTTCCTGCGCGGTCATGATCCACGAGCGGTAGGTGTATTCGCCGATGGCATCCAGCCGGTCGCCGGGCTTCAGATCGCGCTTGGCGAGCGCACAGACCTCGGCGACGGGCCGGTCGAGCGGCACCATGTCGGCCTTGCCGTGGATGACGGCGCGCGCGCAGGTCAGCGGCACCTCGAGGCTGGTGAGGTGATAGGGCCGGTAGAAGGTGTAGTACGGCCCCTCGCCGAGCTTCAGGTCGTTCATGCGTTCGCGCAGGCGTGGATGATCCATCTCGGCGATGACGAAGACGCCAGGCGCCACGCCCTTGCCGACGGAAAAGTCGACCACGCCCTTGCGCGAGAGCACGCCGCCATCGGCGACCGGGCAGAGGACCGACGACAGTTCATCGCGCGAACAGCCCGGCCCGTGCATGCCCGGCCTGTCGGGCACGAGGCCGGTGGCATTGGCGATCGCCGCCATCTCGACCATGGTCTTGGAGCCATCGACGAACTCGACCAGCATGCGCGGGTTCATGTTGCGGCGCCGCGCCTCCTCCTCGTATTGGTCGGGAGTGGCGTCGTGGTTGAGCGGGTTGTTCTTGCCCTTGCCGGCGGCCACGATGTCGTGGCCCATGGCCGAGACGAATTCGATCAGCTCCATGCAGGAGGACGGCTCGTCGCCTGCCCCCAGCGAATAGACGACACCCAGCCGGTCGGCGGCCTGCTTGAGCCAAGGGCCGATGGTGACGTCGGCCTCGACATTCATCATCACCAGATGCTTGCCGTGTTCCATGGCCTGAAGGCCGAGTTCGGCGCCGACAGCAGGCTTGCCGGTGGCATCGATCACTACATCCACATGGTCGGAGGTCGCGACCATCGACCCGTCCGGCACGATGGCGGTGCGGCCGGCCTCGGCAAGCCTGGCGAGTGCGGCAACATTGTCCGCGGTAGCGGCGCTATCGGCTGCCCGCCCGGCGATGCGAACCGCATCATGGGCGCGCTCGGCGCGCGTGTCGGCGATCGCGGAAATGACGATGCCCCGCATGCGTGCGACCTGCGTGACGATGTCGGTGCCCATCTCGCCGCAGCCGACCAGACCGATGCGCACGGGACGGCCCGCTTCGGCGCGTTGCGCAAGATCCCGCGCCAGCCCGGTCAGTGCGACATTGGTCATGTGGTCCTCTCCGTTCGACATGCTTGGCGCGATAGAGGCACGGCGCGCCCGATTGTCAACCGGCCGCCCGCTGCGCGGCGTCGGCCGCGCGTTCCTTGCCATAGCGGCCGCGCATGCGCCTGAGACCAAGACCGATCAGCATCAGAAGCAGTATGGCGAGGCCAAAGGCCAACACATCGTTGCCCGGGTAGGACAACAGCAGCGCCGCCAGAAGCGCCAGGCCCCATCGGGCAGGATAGTCGATCTTGCGGACGGCCGAAAACTTGCCCTGCGCGGCGAAGCTCAAGGCCAGGGTGCCGATGAGCACAAGCGCGAAAGCCGGCAACTGCGCCCAGCCCGGCTCCACCACGAGATCGGGCCGGATGAAGACCGCGCCCATCATGACCATCAGCGGCATGCAGATGAGGAGCGAGTGCATCATCGTTGCGATGAACGGCGCATCGGCGATGCGGGACGTCACGGCCGCCACCACCGACGTCGGCGGCGACAATTCGCCGAAGACGGCAACGAAGAAGGCGAAGAAATGCACCACCCAGGGGTCGAAGCCGGCCCGGATCATGAAGGGTGCGATGACGACCGCGGTGATGATGTAGGTCGGCGCCACCGGCAGCCCCATGCCGACCAGATAGCCGAAGCCAAAGGCGACCAGCACCATGAGGATGAGGTTGATCGACGCGCCTTCCATCAGCACGACGCCGACCTTGGTGGGCACGCCCGTAATGGTGAAGCTCGCCGTCAGGATGCCGAGCGTGGCGAGCAGGATCACCAGCTCCGAGGTGATGGTGGCGAAGGATTCGACGAGCCGCAGATAGGGCCTGGCCAGTTCGCGGATGCTGAAGGCACGCCGCCGCCATAGCCGCCAGAGATAGGCGACCGACAGGGCTACCAAAAGCCACACGAAGACGGTCTGTGCCGAGGTCATGGCCGGGCGGCGCTCGAAACCCATCAGCCAGATGAGCGCGACGACGGAGAGGAAGTAGGCGCCGATGTTGATCTTGTCCATGACGCCGAGCGGCGGCACGTCCAGCTCCACGGCGCGCTGGTGGTGACGCAGGGCCAGGAGGTAGACCGCGAAGGCTACGCCGAAGAAATAGATGAAGGCCGGCACGAAGCCGCGCGCTACGACCTCGAAGTAACTGACGCGCAGATATTCGGCCATCAGGAAGGCGGCGATGCCCATCAGCGGCGGCATGAGCTGGCCGCCCAGCGAGGAGGCCGTCTCGACGGCCGCCGCCGTCACCCGCGGGAAGCCGGCCTTTATCAGCGCCGGGATGGTGGCCGAACCGGTGGTCGCCGCGTTGGCGGCACCGGAGCCGGAAACCGCCGCCACCCCGAAGGAGCCGATGACGGCGGCCTGTGGCAGGAAAGTCGGCGAGCGCATGGCAAGACGCGAGGAGCCCTGCAGAATGGAATCGATGCAGCCGAAGGCCCGCAACACCGCCAGCACAAGGATGAACGAGCCGATCAGGGTCAGGCCCAGCTGCGGCATGCGTTCGAAGATGCCGGTCGACATCTCGACGCTGATCGAACTGGCGACGCGGGTCCACGACATGCCAGGATGATTGAACAGGCCCGGCACCAGATAGCCATAGACCGTGTAGAGCATCAGCAGCAGATTGATGACGAAGAGCACGAAATAGCGCCGTCGCGTGTATTCGAGGATCAGCGCGGCCATACCGGCGCCGACGATCAGATCATGCGTGTTCCAGATGCCCATCCGGTAGATGCGGATGGCCTCGAACTCGCGCAGCAGATAATAGGCGGCGTAAAGGCTGAAGCCGACATAGGCAGCGGCGATGAACCAGGGAACGATCGCGCCGAGCCCTTCGTAAAATCGCTGGTTGCGCAGGTCGTTGAGGACCACGATGCAGAGCGTCATCGGCACCATAGTGACGGCAAGGAGCGAAGGCCCGCCGAGCCCCGTCATGTAATACCGCGACAGAAAGAGGAAGAAGCAGGTGGCCGCGGCATAAAAGAGCACGTCCGCGATGAGCCCCAGTCGCTGCTTTAAGGGCGTGTCGCGTTGCGGGGGGCCGCTTTCGATCTCGACGGTTTCTGACATGGGGAGCCGGATGCGACTGGAGGGAGCGGAAGAGCCGGTGACCGGCACCGGTCACCCAGGAAGTTCCCCGGCCGGCGAGCGGCCGGGGTTGTCATTGTTGTCTGCTACATGCGGTCGGGCTCAACCAGCGACGCGGTCGTCCCAATCGTCATTCCAGGCGTCGCGGTCGCGCAGGAAGCGCGCCAGGCCCGGATGGATCGGCGCGGCGTCTCCAACCGACTCGATGCCGCGCACCTGCATGCCAACTAGGTCTTCCTGCAGCTGCGACAGCCCGGGATCGGACTGCACGATCTCGTCGATATTGGCCTCGATGGTCTCCAGCATCTTGTAGACCACGTCCTCGTCGACGTTCATGCCGACATGGAAGCCGTAGTAGAACGGCACCAGCACCGCTTCCTCGACCCCGATATCGGAGTCGAAGGCCGAAGCCGGCACGCGCACCACGGAAATGCCTTCGGCCTCCAGCATCGAGATTTCCTCGTCGGTGGGGTTGAGGGCATGAATGTCCGTCGTCAGCAGGGCTTCCTGCACCCAGGGAGCCGGCGAGGTTTCGCCGGTGGTGTAGATGGCCATGGCGTCGATGGTGCCATCCTGCACAGACTGGCCCGACAGGCCGGTGTCGAGTTCGACATAGTTGTGGCCGACCTCCAGGATGTTCATGGCGCGCTCCAGCGCGGCGCGCGTGTCCCAGGGTGCCGGGCTTGTGAAGACCGGGCGGCCAGACAGGGAGCGCCAGCCGTCCATGCCCTCGGCGTCCTCGGCGCGCACACCGAGTCCCATCTCGAGCGTATAGGCCCAGAACGACTGGGTCAGCTCATGCTCGCCCTGTTCGAATCCGACATAGCGGCCGGCGTCGTTGGCGATTTCGACAAAGGCCACGTCGGCGCCGTAATAGCCGTCGAACTGCCCGCCGGCGAAGCCCCGCACCGAGGCGGCCGCGCCGGGCGTCGGCATGACGGTGATGGAAATCTCTTCCATCTCGCGGTTCAGGATCTGTGCCAGGCTGACGAGCGCACGGTGTCCGGCGGAATCAACCGACGAGGTCGCCCACCGGATTTCCTGCGTATCCTGGGCGTTGGCGACGCCGGCACCAGCGATGGCGATGGCTCCGGCTGCAAACAGGCCCGCGATCGCGGTCGTGAAATGATGCTTCAAGATCGTTCCTCCTCTCGTTGCGTCCAGGACGAAACGGCATCCTCCCGATGCCGGTGTCGGCAAACCTAGCGCAGCTTGGCTGGGGATACAAACGCTGGGGCAAACCAGAGGAGGCGTTCCGACGCGGTTCTGCCGTCGGAACGCCGCTACAACCTTCAGTAGATGACGACGCTGCGGATCGACTCGCCCGCATGCATCAGGTCGAAGCCCTTGTTGATGTCTTCGAGCGGCATGGTGTGGGTGATCATGGAATCGATCTCGATCTTGCCGTCCATGTACCAGTCGACGATCTTCGGCACGTCCGTGCGGCCCCTGGCGCCGCCGAAGGCCGTGCCCTTCCATGTGCGCCCGGTGACGAGCTGGAAGGGACGCGTGGAAATCTCCTGGCCGGCGCCGGCCACGCCGATGACGATCGATTCACCCCAGCCGCGATGCGCGCATTCCAGCGCCTGCCTCATCACCTTGACGTTGCCGGTGCAGTCGAAGGTGTAGTCGGCGCCGCCGATCTGGTCGGCGCCACGCTTTGTCAGGTTGACGATGTGGGCGACGACGTCGCCGTCGATCTCGGTCGGGTTGACGAAATGGGTCATGCCGAAGCGCTCGCCCCATTCCTTCTTGTCGTTGTTGATGTCGACGCCGATGATCATGTCGGCGCCGGCGAGCCGAAGGCCCTGGATGACGTTCAAGCCAATGCCGCCGAGGCCGAACACGGCGGCCGTCGCGCCGATCTCCACCTTGGCGGTGTTGATCACCGCGCCGATGCCGGTGGTCACGCCGCAGCCGATGTAGCAGATCTTGTCGAAGGGCGCGTCGGGATTGACCTTGGCAAGCGCGATCTCCGGCAGAACCGTGTGATTGGCGAAGGTCGAGCAGCCCATGTAGTGGAAGATCTTGTCCTTGCCGATCGAGAAGCGGCTTGTGCCGTCCGGCATCAGGCCCTGGCCCTGCGTGGCGCGGATCGCGGTGCACAGGTTGGTCTTGCGCGACAGGCAGGACGGGCAGGAACGGCATTCGGGCGTGTAGAGGGGGATCACGTGATCGCCCTTCTTCAGCGATGTGACGCCCGCGCCGACATCGACGACGATTCCGGCGCCCTCATGGCCGAGGATTGCCGGGAAGATGCCTTCCGGGTCGGCCCCCGACAGGGTGAACTCGTCGGTGTGGCAGATGCCGGTCGCCTTGATCTCGACGAGCACTTCGCCTTCGCGCGGGCCTTCGAGATCAACTTCCATGATTTCCAGCGGCTTGCCGGCGGCAACGGCGACTGCGGCACGTGTCTTCATCGGGAATTCCTCCTCATGCGCTGATCTGAAGGCCGGTATGGACCAAGCGACCTTGGCGGGTCCAGCCGGAAATGCAGCAGCCCTTCAGTCCGCCGGCATCGGGCAAGAAAGCACGGCCAGGCAATACGTTATCCCCAGAAGCTGGAAGGCGCTTCCGCCGCCTGTCATGGAACTGTAGCATGAGACCATTATCGGCAGGGCCATGAATGCAATGACATCCATCGATCGCCAGCTCGTCGTCGCCGCCACCGCGCTTCGTCTCAACGGCGTACGCAAGGCTTTCGATACCGCCTTGGCGCTCGACGACGTCACGATCGATATTCCCGCAGGTGAGTTCACCGTCTTGCTGGGCCCCTCCGGCTGCGGAAAGTCGACGCTGCTCAGGCTGATCGCCGGGCTGGACAAGCCCACGGCAGGGCAGATCCTTTTGGGCGGCAAGGACATCACCAGGAAGCCGCCCGCCGAACGCGACCTGTCGATGGTCTTCCAGTCCTACGCGCTTTTTCCTCATCTGTCGGTGGCCGAGAACATCATCTTCGGCCTGAAGGTGCGGCGCGTCGAAAAAGCCGATCGCACAAAACGGCTGAACCGCGTGGCGGAGATGATGGGGCTGGACGGCCTGCTCGAACGGCGGCCTAACCAGCTTTCCGGCGGGCAGCAGCAGCGTGTCGCCCTGGCGCGCGCCGTCATCTCGGAGCGGCCCGTCTGCCTCATGGACGAGCCGCTGTCGAACCTCGATGCCAAGCTGCGGGCAGAGATGCGGGCAGAGATTCGCGACCTGCAGCAGCGGCTCGGCCTGACAATGGTCTATGTGACCCACGACCAGGTCGAGGCCATGACCATGGCCGACCATATCGTGGTGATGAACCAGGGCCGGGTCGAACAGGTCGCCACGCCGCGCGCGCTCTATGCCGCGCCGGCCACCACCTTCTGCGCCCGCTTCATCGGAACGCCCCCCATGAACCTGATCGCCGCCGACGACCTGCCGGGCTTCGCGCACATGCCCAAGGGCAGCCTCGTCGGCGTGCGTCCCGAAGACATGGTCACGGATGCCAACGGTGTCGAGGCCCGCGTCGAGAGCGTCGAGTATCTCGGCGCCGACCAGCTCATCGCGGCGCGCATTGGCGACGCAAGAATCATCGTCCGCCAGCCGGCGCGGACGGGAGCGCCGGACGCGACCGTCCGGCTGTCTTGGCCGGCGGAGGCCACGCATCTGTTCGGTGCCGATGGCCGCAGACCCAACTGACCTGAATTTTCATGCCCATAGAGGAACATGCGATGAACCGCTTCCTGAAATCTTCGATCCTTGGCGGCGCCGCGCTGGCGCTGTCGATGTCCTCGGCGCTGGCCGTCGATCTCGAGTTCTATTTCCCCGTCGCCGTGGGCGGCGAGGCTGCCGCCACGATCCAGGCGCTGACCGATGAGTATCTGGCCGAAAACCCGGATGTGACCATCAACGCCATCTACACCGGCAGCTACGCCGACACGACCACCCGCGCCATCACCGCCGCACGTGGGGGGAACTCTCCCCACCTGGCGATCCTGCTCTCCGTCGACATGTTCGCGATGATTGACGAGGAAATCGTCGAGGCCTGGGACGACTATCTCAGCGAGGACGAGATCGAGAGCTGGATCGGCGGCTTCTATCCGGCCTTCATGAAAAACAGCCAGACCGAGGGCAAGACCTGGGGCATTCCATTCCAGCGCTCGACGCCGGTCATCTACTGGAACAAGGAAGCCTTCGAGGCGGCCGGCCTCGACCCCGAGACGCCGCCCACCACCTGGGACGAAATGGTCGAGATGGGTCAGCAGCTGACCATCCGCGACGATGCCGGCAATGTCACCCAGTGGGGCTTGCGTATTCCCTCCTCCGGTTTCCCCTCCTGGCTCTTCACCGGTCTGGTCGCCGCCAATGGCCAGGATGGCCTGGCCAACGAGGCGGGCACCGAGGTCTATTTCGACACGCCGGAAGTCGTCGAGGCGCTCGAATATCTGGTCTCGCTGTCGACCGAGCACGAAATCATGGCACCCGGCATCCTCGACTGGGGTGCAACGCCGCGCGCCTTCATGGATGGCGAGAGCGCGATCGTGTGGACCACGACCGGCAATCTGACCAACATCCGCAACAACGCCACCTTCGATTTCGGCGTCGGCATGTTGCCGGCGAATGTCCGGCCGGGCGCGCCCAGCGGCGGCGGCAATTTCTACCTCTTCTCCGGTCATAGCGAAGAAGAAACCCGCGCCGCGATCGACTTCGTGAAGTGGGCGACCGCTCCCGAGCAGGCAGCGCAATGGTCGATCGCGACCGGCTATGTGGCCCCGCGTGCCGACACCTGGGAAACCGACGCCATGCGCGAGTATGCCGAGGAGGTTCCAGGCGCTCTGGTCGCCCGCGACCAGCTCGAATATGCGGTGGCAGAACTCGCCACCTTCCAGGGCCCGCGCGTGACGCAGATCCTCAACGACAACATCGCTGCCGCGGTCGTCGGCGACAAAACGCCAGCCCAGGCACTGGCCGATGCCCAGGCCGAGGCCGACGCCATCCTGGCCGACTACCGCTAGTCAATGTTGATCGGGGCGGCGCACTGCCGCCCCGGCTTCCCTCCAAGGAACCCGCCGACCGATGATCAAGCGCGAATGGATCCATGCCTGGCTGCTGCTTCTGCCGGCTCTCGTGCTGCTGTTCGGCTTTACCCATCTGCCGGCTGTCCAGACCTTCATCGACAGCTTCTGGTCGACGCCGCGCGGCCGCCGTCCCTCGACCTTCGTCGGCTGGGAAAACTATGTGCGGATGATGGCCGACCCGACCTTCATGCGGGTCATGACCAACAACCTCATCTATGCCGCCATCACCATTCCCGCCTCGATCGCCATCTCGTTGTGGATGGCGCTGTTCGTGCACCGCAAGATCGCGGGGCTGGGCTTTCTGCGGATGGCCTATTTCACGCCGACCGTGCTGCCGCTGATCGCGGTGGCCAACATATGGCTGTTCTTCTACCTGCCGGGATTCGGCCTGTTCGACCAGATCCGCGGGCTTTTCGGCCTGCAGCCGGTCAACTGGATCGGCCAGCCCTCGACGGCGCTCTACTCGATCACCGCGGTGACCGTCTGGAATCAGGCCGGCTTCTTCATGATCTTCTTCCTGGCAGCGCTCCAGACGATCCCCGAGAGCCTGCGCGAGGCGGCCGCCCTTGAAGGCACCTCGCGGTGGACATTCTTCTGGCGGGTGACCTGGCCGCTGATCATGCCGACGACCTTGTTCGTCTCGGTCAACGCCACGATCAACGCCTTCCGCATGGTCGACCATGTCTTCGTGATGACGCAGGGCGGGCCGAACAATGCCTCGTCGCTGCTGCTCTATTACATCTACGACCAGGGCTTCCGCTTCTGGGACACCGCCTATGCGGCCACGCTGACGGTGGTGATGGTGGTCATCCTGGCGGTCATCGGCATCGGCCAGTTCTTCCTCCTCGACCGGCGGGTGCACTACCGATGACGAGCATTGCGATCGACAGGGAAAGCCCCTCGGTGCTGGCGGCCGCCCGCGAGATCCGCCTCGACCGCGTGCTGTTCGTGACGGGCGCCTGGGCGCTGGCGCTGGTCTGGCTGCTGCCGCTTGCCTATGCGGTGTGGACCGCCTTTCACCCGTCGGCCTACGAAACGCGCTTCGAGCTGTTCGCGCCGCTGACGCTGGAGAATTTCGTGCGCGCCTGGAACGCCGCCCCGTTCGCGCGCTACTTCCTCAACACGATCGTGCTCGTGACGATGATCCTGACGGCGCAGATCGTGCTGTGCACGCTGGCGGCCTTCGCCTTCGCGCGGCTGGAGTTTCCGGGCAAGAATGTGCTGTTTGCGCTGGTGCTGCTGCAACTGATGGTGATGCCGGACATCCTCCTGGTGCGCAACTACGCGACCATGAGCGCGCTCGGCCTGGTCGACACGATCCTGGCGATCGGCCTGCCCTATTTCGCCTCCGGCTTCGCGATCTTCCTGTTGCGCCAGACCTTCAAGACCGTGCCGAAGGAACTGGACGAAGCCGCAAGGGTGGAGGGCTGCAGCCTGCTCGGCCTGTTGTGGCGGGTCTATGTGCCGCTCGCCAAGCCGACCATGCTCGCTTTCGGGCTGGTCTCGGTCTCGCACCACTGGAACAATTTCGTCTGGCCGCTGATCATCACCTCCTCGGTGGAAACCCGGCCGCTAACGGTGGGCCTCTCGATCTTCGCGACCACCGACAGCGGCATCGAGTGGTCGATCATCAATGCGGCGACGCTGATCACCTCCGGACCTTTGTTGATCGGTTTCCTTCTGTTCCAGCGCCAATTCGTGCAAAGCTTCATGCGCGCTGGAATCAAGTAATTTCCCCGAAAGGACCGACATGGAACTCCCCCGCCTGGGCGTCGCCACGCGATACGCCACATTCGAGATGCTGCGCGACTGGATCTTCGACCACGACCGCACGATCGAGATCCAGGATTTCGTCTTCGCCGACGTGATCGCCGGCGACACGGCGCCGATGGTGGAGACCTACCGCAAGGCGCTGGACGGGCATCAGGGCCTGCGCGGCATCCATGGACCCTTCTTCGGGCTGGACCTGTCCAACCCCGACCGCGATATCCGCGAAATCATCCAGCGCCGCTTCCTCAAGGGCCTGGAGATCGCCGAGGCGCTCGGCGCCAACCAGATGGTGATCCACAGCCCGTTCAATTTCTGGCACACGCTCAACTATGTGAACTATCCCGATATCCGCCGCTCGCTCTTCGACGCCAGCGCCGATTGCCTGAGGCCTGTGCTGGAGCGCGCCAGCGAGACTGGCTGCACGCTCGTGCTCGAGAATATCGACGACACGGCACCGGGCGACCGTTTCGACCTCGTGGCCGAGATCGACCATCCGAACCTCAAGCTCTCCATCGATACCGGCCATGCGGAACTGGCGCACCAGAACTATGGCGCGCCGCCGCTGGTCGACTTCATCGCCGCCGCCCGGGGTCGCCTCGACCACGTCCACCTGCAGGATGTCGACGGCCATGCCGACCGGCACTGGCATCCGGGCGAAGGCTGCATCCTCTGGGCGTCCGTCTTCGCCGCGATCCGGGCCTGCGAAAGCAATCCCCGGCTGGTGCTCGAGGTGCGCTCGGAACTGGAGCGCCTGCCGCAGACGGTCAGCCGCCTCGAAGCGCACGGCCTCGCCTGCTAGGCAAGACGGACCGACGGTCGACGGAGCAACTCGGCCCCCTCTCCGGTGCCGCAGCTTGCCTGCGGGTCTGGAAGCCTGGTCAACGCGCATTTCGGGCGCGCTCTCCCAAAACAAAACGAGGCGCGGTTTCCCGCGCCTCGTTTGTTTCAGCCCGTCGGTCACTCGCTCAGTCCAAGGAGATGGGCTGGACAAGCGAGGAGAACACATCCCCGCCAGTAACCTCCAAAGGCGCCCCCTCCGAGCCCGTGTAGGTGTAGTCGCGAAAGCGCCAGGCGCCACCCACCCAGCTCATCAGGCGCACATTGATCGTGCCACTGGTCGGCAGGCCATAAACAATTCGCCAGTTGTCGGAAACGCCTTCGGAGAGGATATCGGACGAGCCCGGCCCCTGGGTTCCGACATGAAGCCAGTAATTGGCAATGGAGGCATGCCCATCCCAATGAAACGCAATGGCCGATCCTTGCAGGGTCGAGCCCGGAGTGGGACTGGTCATCATCGCGGGAACGGCCATGGTGTAGGTGTAGTCGTTGGACTGCCAGCCACCGCCGACATAGGTCATCAGGCGGACGTTGACGGTGCCGACGCGGGGCAGGCCGGCCACCGCGCGCCACGTATTGGTGACGGCGGAAGAGAAAAGGTTGGCCGAACCGGCTCCGGTGGTGCCGACCATCAGCCAGTAGCCGGCCGTTCCCGGGGATGCCGTCCACTGGAACATGGTGGTCGTATTCTCCAGCGTCGAGCCCGGTGCCGGCGTGCTCATCACCGCCTTGACCGGGGCGTTCATCGTGTAGGTGTAGTCATTGAACTGCCAGGCCGAGCCGATATAGGACATCAGCCGGACGTTCAGCGTGCCCGAGGAGGGCAGCCCGGTCACGGTGCGCGAGGTCTGCGCTCCGCCCTGGCTCAGGATGTTGGCCGAGCCCGCACCGTTGCTGCCGACATACAGCCAGTAGCTTGACGCGCCTGAGCCGGTGGTCCAGTTGAAGGTCGCTGAGGTCGTGGTCAGCGTTGAACCGGGTGTCGGCGAGGACATCACCGCCTTGGTCGCGGCGTTCATCGTGTAGGTGTAGTCGTTGAACTGCCAGGCCGAGCCAATGTACGACATCAGCCGGACGTTCAGCGTGCCCGAGGCCGGCAGGCCGGTCACGGTTCGCGAGGTCTGCGCCCCGCCCTGGCTGAGGATGTTTGCCGAGCCCGCACCGTTGGTGCCGACCATCAGCCAGTAGCTCGCGACGCCGGAACCCGCCGTCCAATTGAAGGTCGCTGAAGTTGTGGTCAGCGTCGAGCCGGGTGTCGGCGAAGACATCACCGCCTTGGCGCCGCCATTCATCGTGTAGGTGTAGTCGTTGAACTGCCAGCCACCCGCAATATAAGACATCAGGCGAACGTTCAGCGTGCCCGACACCGGCAGGCCGGTCACCGTGCGCGAGGTCTGCGCCCCGCCCTGGCTCAGAATGTTGGCCGAGCCCGCACCATTGGTGCCGACGTAAAGCCAGTAGTTCGTGACGCCGGTGCCCGCTGTCCAGTTGAAGGTCGCCGAATTGGTCGTGATCACCGAGCCGGGCGTCGGCGAGGACATGACGGCCTTCACGGCGCCCCCGGGCAGCGCGGTTAGCGTGCTGTTGACGTTCACCCGGGGCTTTGTCGTTCCAGCATTCGCTATTGCCGTGCCGGTATTCTTGAGCGCAGCTTCGATCTGGTCGAGCGTCGCCGCTGGACGAGCCGAACGCAGCGCGGCAAAAACGCCAGCAACGTGGGGCGACGCCATCGACGTGCCGGAGAGTTCCTCAAAGACGTTCTGGTCATTGCTGATGTAAGAGGCGTTGATGAACGAGCCGGGGGCGACGACGTCGATCATCGAGCCCCAGTTGGAGAAGTCGGAGCGTGCGTCACTCTTCGTAGACGATGCTACGGTGACGGCCGTCGAGATGCAGCCCGGGGAACTGACCGAGTTGTCAAAACCCTCATTGCCGGCGGCAATCACCGTTGCGATGCCAACCGTTCTCAAGGTGTCGATTGCGAGCTTGAGTGGCTCAGTGTCGCAATGGGCGAAGAACTGGCCGCCGCCCAGGCTCATGTTGACGGCATCGATGTTGTAGGTGTTCCGGAGATTGTAGACGCGATCGAGGCCCAGCATCTGATCCGACGTGAAAGACAGGATGCAGCCCTGGGGCATCGGCTCGGCGCCGATCTGGTTGCAGGCCGCGACCGTGAACCGCGAGAAGACGTTGATCGAGATGATCCGGGCGTCGCGCGCCACGCCGTGCAGCGGTTCGCCGGCGAGCGGACTGGAGTTGAACCCTGCGGCTGTTCCGGCGACATGCGTGCCGTGCCCGCAACCGGCCACGAGCGCCGGGTTGCAGTCATTGGCCGAATCGATGTCGAGCGATGAAGCGACCCCGCCCGGGCAATAGCTGGTAGACCCCTGTTCGGCATCGTTCGTGCCGAAACAGGCCGCTGAGACGATCCTGGTGTTGAGGAATTTGTGCGAACGCCGGCCGCCGGTATCCAGGATCGCAACGACCCTGTTCTCACCCGTCGCCCCTGCGGCATAGGCTGCTGGCATCTGAATGCGCTGCAGGGAGGTCACGGGCGCCTCGACATTGAGGAGAGGCCGGGCAATACGATCTTCGTGGATCCGCACGACGGCCGGGTCGTTCGCTAGCCGAGCGAGAAGTTCGCTGTCGGCGACGAGCGCGAACATGGGCGTAAAGTCCATCCGCTTGAGCCCGAGCTCTCCCGAAGACTCTGCCGCGGCCAGGCCGCCCCGCGCGGCCAGCGCTCGCCCGAGGATCTGGTCCTGGATGCTGTAAATGGCGTCGGCGCGCGCCCGATCGGCCGCTACCGGATCGGCGGCATTTGCCGCATCGGGAAGGGCTGGCGCGGCGAATTCCACGATCACCCGCACCTTGCCATCCGTGCTTTCCAGAAGTTCAACGATCCGATCCGGATCGGTGAGCTTCGCGATCGTCGCCTGGGGCAGGCTCGCTCCTGCAATGGCCGTGGTCGAAACCGAAGAAGCGATCAGTGTCACGGCGAGAACGCCGCGCAGTTTTAGAAAAATATCCTGTAATGGCATCACGATGTTCCCTGAGCCCGAATAACGTTGCGGCAACCTATTCAAACCGGGTCAGCCATGCAACTCGAAGCTCAGGCGCGCGACGCTTATTTCTATTTATTTTTCAGATAGTTAGCCTGACCTCGCGACAAGCTCAGCCGGCCGGATCAATGGTATTGGACAGCCCTCGCGCGTCACTTTTGGTGACACTTCCAAGCAAGTAGAAGGAGATAACATCAATATCGGACAAACAGGTTCGAGACTTGGAGTCGGCGCTGACCAGGCGGACTAGCACGGTCGTCCAAAGATACAGAGCAAGAGGCGGTTGCCCGCGCCTTGCTCTGTTTCAATCTGCGGTTGGTGAGCTAGTCCGGCGAGATTGACTGCAGCAGCGACGAGAATTCGTCCTCGCCGGCCGCGTCGGGAGCCAGGTCGCCCGTGCCGCCATTGTAGGTGTAGTCCCGGAAGCGCCAGGAACTTCCCATCCAGCTCATCAGCCGCACATTGACCGTGCCGCTCGCCGGCAGGCCGCCGACATAACGCCAGGTGTTGGTGACACCCGTGGACAGGATGTTGCCCGAGCCCGCACCGCCGGTGCCGACATAGAGCCAGTAATTGCCGATGCTGGCATGGCCGTTC